>Ga0182024_10000918_pt1 | contig 76088 bp, 56 predicted proteins | sample P32metaG_FD_120480 | JGI IMG/M metagenome (GOLD analysis project Ga0182024, IMG submission 120480) | Permafrost microbial communities from Stordalen Mire, Sweden - P3-2 metaG (Illumina Assembly) | ecosystem: Environmental > Terrestrial > Soil > Wetlands > Permafrost | place: Sweden: Stordalen...
CGCGGCCCGCGCGGGACGCGGGGATCATCAGGCCCGATGGGGGCGCTGGGCCAGGTCGGCGTTCGGGGCGATCCGGAAGGACGGGGGCCCGGGCGCGGAGATCAGCCGCACCCCTTCGACCAGCCGCCGCTCGACCAGCGTCCGCCCGACCGGCAGCCGCCCCCGGGCCATGGGGGCGACCAACTGCCCGGCCAGGAACAGCCGTCCGCCCGCGCCACCCCGTTGCTCAACCTGCCGGTCGGCTTCCTCGATCGCTATTCTGATTCCAACCCCGATAAGCCGTTTTTCCTGCTCCGCCGCTCCGACGGCGGGACCATCAAGGCGGTGGGCGAATACCCCGACCGGCCGGAATTGACTGCGACCACGCCAGCCGACGGGCTGGTCAGGTACCGGCAGTGGGCCGACGTGCGCGAGGCCGTCCTCACCACGCCGCTGGGCACGCAGATCATCGCCGGGCGGTCGGTCCGACGCGAGCAGGACCAACTGAACCGGCTTGTCCTGCTGCTGGCGGGAACCGGGGCCGGCGTGCTCGCCTTCGGGCTGGCCGGCGGGTGGTTCCTCTCCCGCAGGGTGGTCCGGCCCATTGGCGTCATGAGCGCCGCCGCCGAATCATTATCGGCGACCCATCTGTCCGGGCGGATCCAGGTCGATCGCGTCCCCAGCGAATTGGGCCTGCTGGCCCAGGTGCTCAACGCCGCCTTCGCCCGGCTGGAGTCGGCCTTCCTGCAGCAGGCCCGCTTCACCGCCGACGCATCGCACGAACTGCGCACGCCGTTGTCGGTCATTCATTCCCATGCCGAACTGGCCTTGTCGCGCGAACGCAGCAATGAGGAGTACCGCCAGACGCTGGCGACCTGTCTGAAAGTGTCAGGCCGGATGCGCTCGCTTGTCGAGTCATTGCTGCTGCTGGCCCGCGCCGACGCCGGCGGGCTTGAGCTGGCGCCGCGGCCTTTCGATCTGCGAGAGGTTGTCCAGGATTGTGTGGATTTGCTGACGCCGCTGGCCCAACAGATCGGAATCGACTTGCAGATGGCACTCGACCCTGTCGAAGTGAATGGCGACCCCTCGCGCATTGCCCAGGTCGTCACCAACCTGATCAGCAATGCTATCCGCTACAACCATGCCGGCGGGATGGTCCAGGTATCGACCGAATGGGCCCATTCGACGAGCTTGGGGCAAGCCGGCGGGACGGCAGTCCTGACGGTTGCCGACACCGGCATGGGGATCGCCCCTGAGGACCAGCCGCGGGTCTTTGAGCGGTTTTTCCGTGCCGACAAGGCACGTTCCCGCAAGGTCGGCGGCAGCGGCCTCGGCCTGGCCATCTGCAAAAGCATCGTCGACGCCCACGGCGGCAGCATCGCCTTTTCAAGCCTGCACGGCCAGAGGACGACGTTTGTCGTCCGACTCCCGGCGATGGCCCCTGCACTGATCGATTAGACAACCGGTGAATCCATCCGCGCGTAATAACGCACGGCCCAGGACCGCGTCCCGAGTCCGTGCGTTATTCTAGGGTGTCTATATAAGCATCGCCCTTGAGCGTGCGGAGTGACTGTAGCAACCTCAAGATGAAAGGAAGATGAAAGGGCGACAACAATTTGGACTCTCAAGAAAACTTAACAGAGTTGATTCGCATGTGCGTTCCATCCGCCGATAATGGGCACCGCCCGATAACCGAGCCACGACCCGTCAAGGAGCCGCCTTCATGCCCACTCGTCTGCTGTTGATCTGCTGGTGTCTCCTCGCTGTCGAAATGACCTGGCAGAAAACCGCTGCCGCCGACCTTCCGGCCTCAAGGCCGGGCCGTCCCAACATCCTGTTCGTCTTTGCCGACCAGTGGCGCGCCAGCGCGACCGGCTACGCCGGCGATCCCAACGTCCATACGCCGAACCTCGACCAGCTCGAGGCCGCAAGCGTCAACTTCACCCATGCGGTTTCCGGCTGTCCGGTCTGCACGCCCTTCCGGGGATCGCTGATGACCGGACAGCGTCCGGCCACCAACGGCATGTTCCTCAACGACGCCCACCTGCCCGACGACACCAGGAAAAAAGACCTGGCCGGCGTGCCGGAAGCTGCGGACGTGCAGGCGAAGCTAAACGCGCTTCTTAACAAGCGGCTCAAGGCAGCGGGCGATGAGTTCCTGCCGGGGGAGAAATACGTGGAGAAATGGAAATACGCGGTGGACGCGACGGGGACGCTGCCGACGGGGCCATGAGCAAGGCCGGCGCGCGGCACGGCTCCAACTTTCCGTCAGCGAGCGTACAAGTCATGTCGGCCTGGGCGGGGGCGGTGCTATCATTCGTAGGCGATTGGCCTGTCCGCTGCAAGCAGAATCGCGACGACCCCGACTGGCAGTCTGCATCGCTTGGAGAATGAAGTTTATTGGCGCGGGAACTGGTGCCACTGCGACGGTTTCCCCTGCAAGGTTTTCGCCGTGGAGTCCCGTCAGGTATAAGTGAGGATCGAACCGAAGGAATCGCATGCTTAAGAGCTTCCGAATCAGCAATTTTCGAAACCTCGTCAACGTTGAGTTTCGGCCCGTTGGATCCAACCTCCTGATTGGTCCGAACAACGCGGGGAAAACCAGCCTTTGCTCGGCCTTGCGGTTTCTCTCCCTTACTGCATCGGGAGACTTGGAGGCCGCGGCCCAGAACGCCGTCGGCGAGACATGGAACATCGCCAATGCCTATGTGAGCGATCGAACGTTGCAGTTTGACCTGTGGGCGACGCTCGAAGACGGCGGCCAATCGCTCGACTTTGAATATACGCTCCAGATTGCCGTGGCGAAGGGAACCGGTGGCTTCGGGGTGTCACTGCGCGCCAGAAAGGAACGGCTGGTCCTTACGGGGGGCGAATTCGCCAAGACCGTCCTGCTTGAATGTGATAACGAACTGGCCCAGGTACTTAATGAGGAGCAGTACCTTCAATTGCTGCCCCCTGCATTGGTGTCGATCGCGGGGCGACAGTTGTCTCAGGAAGCCCGACTCCAACACGGAACTCGCCACCTTGCCAAGACCATCTCCCCGTCCGACGCGACGATGCTCTCGAGGCTGTACGATCTTCAGGCGAACCGCCTCTCCCATCTCTTCAAGCGGTATCTGCAGAGTTGGATGTATTTCAACCTCAATCCTCACGCCCTGCGCTCGCACCGCGTCGTATCGGAAAAGCCAATCATCTATCCGGACGGCTCGAACCTCAGCAAGGTGATGTTCACGCTGCATAACGAGCGACAACGGGTGGAGAAGCGGATCATCGAGTCGCTGAAGTCGATTGAGCCGAAGGTGGAGCTTTTAAGCTTCACGTCCCCCGATCCCCAGTCCGTATATCTGTTCCTGGAAGACCCTGAGCAAAATCGGTTCGGAACCCAGAGTATGTCCGACGGGACGCTACGATATCTCGTATTTGCCTACCTCGTCTACTCCTTGTCTGACGGCAAATCGGCAATGCCGTTTGCTCCTCTGGTGATTGTCGAAGAGCCCGAGGACGGTTTATATGTTGGCCAGCTCAAACCGCTCTTCGAGAAGATTGACGCGAGTGGTGCAAATGGGCAGTTCGTGTTCACATCACATAGCCCGTACTTCATCGACCTGTGGGAGAAGAACCTGCAAGGCGTTCATTTGTTGAAGCCTGGCAAACCGTCGTCGGTCCTGGTGCAGCCAGACCCAGTCAAACTAGAGGCGCTCTTAAACGAAATGCCGCTCGGCGAGCTCCATTTTCGGGAGATGCTTTCATGAAGGTGGGTTACTGTGTGGAGGGCAGTACGGACGCGGCGGTCATCGAGGGACTTCGCCTCCGCTGGTGCCCGCATGCCGAACTGATTGTGGGAAAGTTTCGTGGTGCATTCCGCCGGCGGGAGATTCCGCACGCATGCCTGGAGCTGCGCACCAAAGGGGCGGCTGTTATCATTCTGCTGCGGGACGCGAATAAGGAGAACTGGCGGGACGTGGTTCGCGCCGACTGCGCTGCGTGCGCGACTGCGTTTGATGTCGTTGTCGGGGTCGCCGACCGAAATATTGAGTGTTGGCTCGTTGCCAACTCGCACTACGCGTCAGCCAAGACCGGCGTCAACGAGGCGGACTTCCGCGTGCCCGATCCGAAGAATGCATTTGAGCGGGCCATGAAGATTACCGCGCTGGAACGCCGAACACATGAGATCATCGAATACGTCCAGCAGGCGCCTCTGCGGTCTTGGTTGGTCAATGGATCTTTTGAGGATTTCTATGATCGCGTCTGGCAGAAGGGCAAGGAATTGGCGTGCCTGATGGAAAACCTGCGAGAGTCCACACAGTCGTGATTGCAGGCGCGACGAAAGGCGGATCCAAGGCTTTTACTGGACAACCAGTTCGTCGACTCTACGAATGCCAGGAATCGTGCCGCTGGTGATGTCTTTGTAAAGACCCTGCAGGTGGTCCTTGAGATCTTGCAGGTCATTCCCCTGCGTCCAATGGTCGGGGTAGTCCCGCAGATAGCCTAGAAACGCGCCATCTTCCTCTCAGACAACGATCTTGACGACTCGCATACGCTCCTCTTGTTCGTAATCGAGGTCCGCCTCGGTCCACCGAATTCTACCACGACTTCCGATCGAATGTCAGCCTTTCAGCTTCTCCGCGATTGCCTCCGCATCATACACGCACCCGCCCCAGATTCCGCCGCTGGCGTTCTGCAACGCGGCCCATAGGCGGGTATCGGCGGGCAGGTTCGGGTCGGCGGCTAAGTCGGGGCGCGGCGGCCGATTGGCGAGTTCGCTTGAGCCCCAAGCGGGATCGAATGTTTGCCCGCCATGACCTATGAGATCAATCGTCCCCTCCAGCTTATTGCGGTCCACGGTGATGCGAATGAGGTCGTCGTCCAAAACCCGGCCTATGGGCCCGCCGGCCAGGGCTTCGGGGGCGATGTGGCCTATGCACGCTCCCGTGCTGACGCCGGAGAAGCGGGCGTCGGTGATGACGGCTACGTGCTTGCCGAACTCCAGGTGTTTTAGCGCGCTGGTGACCTGGTAGATCTCCTCCATGCCGGCGCCCATGGGGCCGCGGCAGATCAGGACGATTACGTCGCCGGCGCGGATGTCGCCGCGCTTGATGGCGGCTACCGCGGCACGTTCGGTCGTGAAGACGCGGGCGGGGCCGGTCTTGCGGTAGATGCCGTCGGCGTCGACGACGGTGGGGTCGATGGATGTGCTCTTGATCACCGAGCCGTGGGGGGCGAGGTTACCGAGCGGGAAAGTGACGGTGCTGGTGAGGCCGCGGGCGCGCGCTGTGGCGGGATGGAGGATGACGTCGTCGGGGTCGATATGGTCTGTGTTGTGGAGGTGGTCGCGAAGGCGCAAGCGGCGTTCTGAGGTTTTCCATTCGTCCAGCGCTGTCCCCAGAGAGTCGCCGGTGGCGGTGAGGCAGTCTTCGTGGAGCAGGCCCAGGTCGCGCAGGTGCAGCATGACTTCGGGGACGCCGCCAGCGAGGAAGACGCGGACCGTGGGGTGGCCGACCGGGCCGTTGGGCAGGGCATCGACGATGCGCGGGACCTTGCGATTGATGGTTGCCCAATCGTCGATGGTCGGCCGCGGCAATCCCGCGGCGTGGGCAATCGCGGGAATGTGCAGGAGCAGGTTGGTCGATCCGCCGAAGGCGGCGTGGGTCGCCATGGCGTTCTCGATCGCCTTCGATGTCAGGACCCGGCTCGTGGGAATACCGAGCGTTTCGCGGCGCAACAGCGCGCGGGCGGACTGGACGGCCAGGTCCAGCCAAATCGGCTGGCCCGACGGGGCCAGCGCGGAATGGGTGATCGACAGACCCAGGGCCTCGCCGACGACCTGGCTGGTGGCGGCGGTGCCGAGGAACTGGCAACCGCCGCCGGGGCTGGCGCAGGCGCGGCAGCCGAGGTCGGCGGCTTCCTGGAGCGTGATCTTGCCGTGGGCGTAGCGCACGCCCAGGGTCTGGACCTTGCCGGCGTCTTCGCCGGACTCAGGGGGCAGGGTCACGCCGCCGGGGACGAGCACACAGGGCAGGTCGCGCATCGCGGCAAGGGCCATCATCATGGCGGGAAGTCCCTTGTCGCAGGTGGCGACGCCCATCACACCGCTGCGCCGCGGCAGCGAGCGGATCAGCCGCCGCAGTACCATGGCGGCGTCGTTGCGGAAGGGGAGGCTGTCCATCATCCCGGTCGTGCCCTGGGTCCGGCCGTCGCAGGGGTCGGTGCAGAAGGCCGCGAAGGGAATGACGCCGCGGGACTTCAATTCCCGGGCGGCGGCCTGGACGAGCAGGTTCACTTCCCAATGCCCGGTATGGAACCCGAGGGCGATAGGCGAGCCGTCGGCGGCGCGGAGGCCGCCGCTGGTGGACAGGATGAGGAATTCCTTTCGGCCCAACTGGGTGACGTCCCAACCCATGCCGGCGTCCTGCGACAGGCCGAACAGGTCGCCGCTGGCCCAGTCGCGGAGCATGGAGTCGGTCAGCGGCAGGCTGCCGCCGGGGCCGGGCGCGCGGGTGCGGACATCGTAGAGCGGAGCCGTGGCGGGGTCGGGATCGGCCGGATTGCGGGGAGCGGTGTCAGAAGCCATTGGGTGAAACGCCTCACATTCGTGACGGTCTTGTTCGATCGCAAGAAATATAATTCCGCCGGCACGGCAAATATCGATTGACAGTAATGGGTCAGCGGTTACAAATGCAAGCTGGCGGTTTCTCATCGTCATTTGGGCTCGGCTGTGTCTGCTCACACGAATCCGGGTTACTTCAAATTACAGGATTTTTGCATGGCTCAACCGTTATTCAATCGGTCGGCTCGATTTTTCCCACGTTCGACCAGCCCCGCGGGCGCGAGGATCGAGCCACTCGAAGGCCGCGTTCTGCTGTCGGCAGGCGGCGTCAGCGGTTCGACGGCGGTCACTGCCGCGTTACCGACGGGTCCGATTTCGGCCGCCGCCACACCCACGCCAACCGCTTCCGACACGCCCGTGAGCGGCGTGCCGCTGGGCGGCAACGTGTCGCAACAAACCGCTTATGTGCAGGACCACGCCTACGTCGACCTGATCAAGGCCGCAACCTTCAAGAGCCTCAGCGGCGGGACCGTCCCCACCGACTCCCTCGGTTGGCCGCTGGCTGATTTCGCCGCCATGGTTTGCGATACCGACTACGGCACCACGCCCGTTGATCCCGGCGTCTATAACATGTCCTTCACAGGTCCGGAGTCAACCACCGTGGGCTTGTACCAGGGCCCACCCACCGGAAAGCCCCAGCCGGTTATCACCAAAGTGGGTTACAACGCGGCGACAGGAACTAATACTTACACCGTGACCGTTCCCGCGGGCGTTCCCCGGCTCGGCTTCACCTTCACCAACACCGACGGCGACGTCAAGAACCTGAAAGTGCTCCAACCCGGCTACAACCTTTCCAATTACCCGGTCTTCACCAACAAATACATCAACCTGCTGCAAAGCCTGCACCCCTTCGACCTGCGGTTCATGGACTTCACCAACACCAACGGCAACCTGACCGCCAACTGGGCCGACCGTACCGTCCCCGATGATGCATCCTATGTCGCCAAAGGCGCGCCGTGGGAAGACGTCATCCTGCTGGCCAACGAAGTACACACCAACGTCTGGATCAACGTCCCTTACCACGCGACCGACGACTACGTCACCCAGCTCGCCGAGCTGTTCAAGAGCACGCTCGACCCGAGCCTCAACATCTATGTCGAGTTCAGCAACGAAGTCTGGAACACGGCATTCGAGCAAGGCGAATCCAACGTGAAAGCGGCACTGGCCGAAGTGCAGGCCGGCGTAGAATCGGGCCACCCATCGAACCTGAACTACGACAACCAGCCGGTGAGCCTCACGCAGACCAACCCCAATACCGGCGAGGTCGTGACCTGGGCCGACCGCATGACCGCCCGCCGACTCCTGGAAATCAGCAACATTTTCAGGAACGTCTGGATGAGCGCCGGCGCACCCAACCCGATCGATACCCAGGTCCGGCCCATCCTCTGCGGGCAGGGGCCGGTGTTGTCCCGCTTCACCAACATGCTCACTTACATCAGCACGGAGTACGGAGCGCCCAAGAACTACTTCTATGGCATCGGCATCGCGCCCTATTTCGGCCTGAACCTCTACCAGGACATGCAGGCCGCCAATGGGACGTGGACGACGCTCGATCAGAACATCACCGAGGCGCAGGCTCTCTACGGGATCAGCCAGTCGGTCGCCCATTATGGAACACAGGACGTCTTTGCCGACAGCCTCGCCTACGGCGCCAAGTACGGCCTGAAACTGGAGGCATACGAAGGGGGCGAAGACTCGCACGGCCCGTTCAACATCCAAGCCAAGAAGGAAGCGTCGCTCGACCCGGCCATCGAGCCGCTGATCGCCAAGTACCTCAACGAATGGTACAGTCAAGGTGGCGACGTGCTGAACTGGTATCGCCTCGGTTCGGGAACGTACGACACCGAATCGGGCACCTTCCCGATCACCGACGACATCAACAACCTGAACGAGCCCAAGGAGCAGGAATACCGAATCTATCGAGGCTATCCCGCCACTGTGCCGCCGTTTTCGGGTACTCCGACGCCGACGCCAACTCCAACGCCCACGCCGACTCCAACGCCAACTCCGACACCCACGCCGACTCCGACTCCAACGCCGACGCCCACGCCGACTCCCACACCCACCGGGACGTCGGTAACCCTGACTCCCACGGCCGATGCTTACGTTCAGGACGGCTCATTCGCGAACGCAAACTACGGCTCCTCCGCTCAACTGCTGGTAAAGGACGCCATTTCGGGCGACGGCTACGTTCGCGTTTCGTATCTGAAATTCAACCTCTCGGGCCTCGGGCCGATCACCTCGGCATCGCTCCAACTGTACGGCAGCGAACAACCCGGCGCGCCGGAACCCTCGATCGGGGTCGGCATCTACCCGGTATCCAACTCCAACTGGACTCAGAGTGCGCTCACCGATGCCAGCGCTCCGGCCCTCGGTCCCACACTCCTGGCCTCGGCCAAGGTCGCCGGCACCGCTTCCTCGCTCTACACCTTCAACCTGACCAGCTATTTCCAGCAGCAACAGGCCCTGGGTAATACGGTCGTCAGCATAGCCATCAAGGGCGCCGCAATTACCGACGGAATCGTCGGGTTCAACAGCACCAACGCCAACTCCAACCCGCCTAAGCTCGTGCTGGGGACCGCCGCGCCGACGCCTACGCCGACACCCACGCCGGCCCCTACCCCAACTCCAACTCCAACACCCACGCCAACGCCAACATCGACGGGAACGACGGTTTCCCTGACCTCCACTGCCGACACCTACGTGCAGGATGGTTCGTACGCGAACGAGAACTACGGCACCTCCAGTCAACTGCTGGTGAAGGACGCCGTTTCGGGCGGCGGGTACGTTCGCGTCGCTTACCTGAAATTCAGCCTGTCCGGCGTCGCGCCGATTACTTCGGCCTCTCTCCAACTGCACGGCAGCGAACAACCCGGCGCACCAGAACCGTTGATCGGCGTCGGCATCTATGCAGTCGCCAGCTCCAACTGGTCCCAGAGTACCCTCACCGACGCCAACGCCCCGGCCGCCGGCACCACGCTCCTGGCTTCGGCCAACATCACTGGGACTACGCTCGCACTCTACAAGTTCAACCTCACCAGCTACCTCCAGCAGCAGCAGGCACTGGGCAACACGGTCGTAAGCATTGCGATAAAGGGCACAGCCTTCACCAATGGGATCGTTGGATTCAACAGCACCAACGCCAGCTCCAATGCTCCTCAACTCGTGCTGGCTACCTCCACACCAACCCCAACCCCAACGCCCGCGCCGACCGCTAAAACGATGACGGTGCAACCGGCGGTGGCGCTGCAACCGGTCAGCGCCGCCGCAACGACCGCCACCGTCCCGTTGGGCGGGAACCTTAACCAGCAGACCGACCGGATCCAGGACCACCCCTTCGTGGACATGGTGCTGGTCACCCGCGGCTTCTTCAACTTGGCCGGGCGCATCGACAAGAGTACGGGCGTCGCCGCCAAGGCCTATACCAATGCCCAGGGCTGGCCGACTGAAGACTTCGCCTTCTCGGCCGACGACCAATCCGAGTATGGCGTCCAGGTGACGCCCGGGACGTACCACCTGTCCTTCACCGGCTCGCCCGGCGTGGTGGTTTCCATGCGCAGCACCGCACCGGGGCCGCGTTCCGGGCCGGCCATCGCCGCCAATAAGGGCACGATCTCGCTCGTCCGCACCGGCTTTAATGCCGCCACCGGCCTGTATACTTACAACGTCATCGTCCCCGACAATGTCTACGTAATCGCCTTCAACTTTACCCACACCAAGGGGACGGTGCGCAGCATCCACTTGATCCAGCCCGGCTACAACCCCAATGACTACCCCGTCTACACGACGGCGTACCTCAATCTGTTGAAGATTCTCAATCCGGATGTTCTGCGTTTCATGGACTTCACGCAGACCAACGGCAACCCGGACGTCAACTGGTCCGACCGCACGCTGCCCAACGAGCCGATCGCCGCCACCAACGGCGTGAGCTGGGAAGACGTCATCACCCTCGCCAACGACCTGCAGAAGGGCGTATGGATCAACGTCCCGGCGATGGCCTCCAACGAATACGTGACGCAACTGGCCACGTTGTTCAAGAACACGCTTTCGCCCGGCCTGCCGATCTATGTCGAATACAGCAACGAAGTCTGGAACTACTCATTTTCCCAGGCCAGCTATAACAAAGACCAGGCCATCGCCGAGGTGAAATCGGACCCCAACTCGAACCTGAACTACGATCACCTGCCCGACACCAGCGGCAACCAGGGCATCTGGGCCGCACGCCTCTACGCCCGGCGGGCCATGCAGATCAGCAACATCTTCAAGAGTGTCTGGACCAGCGCCGGTTTACCGAATCCGATCAACTCGCGCGTCCGCATGGTGCTCGGCGGTCAGGCCGCGAACATCAGCGCCTTCGACAATCCCCTGGCATACATCAGCAAGGAGTTCGGCCCGCCGAAGGATTTCTTCTATAGCCTGGCCATCGCCCCCTATGTCGAGTTGAACAAGTATGCCGACCAGTACGGCGACACGCACGTCACCGCCGCCCAGGCGCTCCAGGGCCTGGCCCTGAGCATCGCCCACTACCAGAGCACCGGCGTATTCAATCAGGCGTTCAGCATCGCCAACACCTACGGCCTGAAGCTCGACGCCTACGAAGCCGGCGAAGATACCTACGGCCCGCTCAACATCTCCGCCAAGGCCCAGGCGGTGCTCAGCCCAGAGAGCGAAACACTCATGGAGCAGTTCCTGAACCTCTGGTACAGCTCCGGCGGCGACCAACTCAACTGGTACACCCTGGGCGCCCGAAGCTACAACACCATGTACGGCACCTGGTCGATCACCGACAGCCTCATCGACTACACCGAGCCGAGAGAGCTGGCGTTCATCGCCATCGGAAAGGAAGCGCGGCCAAAAGTGACGGAGTGAGGGCGTGTCCCACCGCTGCCGCGTCAGTCACGCGTCCCCGTAGGGTCCGCACTGCGGACCATTTGCATGTGGGTGCGGCGTCCTACTATTGAGACAAACGGTCCGCAGTGCGGATCCTACGGTTGCTCACACCGTGGCATGCGCCGTTCGCGATGTTGAAGTCGATTTCCGGGGCGTTTTCGTCTAAGATCCTTCGTATGGCAACTTACCGAGCGATCATTCAGCAGGACGGTCAATGGTGGATTGGATGGATCGAAGAAATCCCCGGCGTCAACTCACAGGGTCAAACTCGGGAAGAATTGATGGAAAACCTGCGCTCCGCCCTGGAAGAAGCCCTTGAGATGAACCGGGCCGACGCGCTCGCTGCGGCCCGCGGGGCATACGAGGAAACGAGCCTTCAGGTATGAAGCGGCGCGACCTCATCGCGCATTTGCAAGCCAACGGATGTGTTCTGGTTCGGGAGGGAGCAAAGCACTCCTGGTGGGGGAATCCCGCCAATCTTCGGCGGACTGCGGTCCCGCGTCATACATACTGAGATCAGCGACCATCTGGCTCGAAAGATATGCCGGGACTTGGGGATCCCAGATCCATAACGCAATCGGGTAGTCTTTTACGCCAAGATCTTCTGCACGACATTCCCATGCACGTCGGTAAGCCGGAAGTCGCGGCCCTGGAACTTGAACGTGAGTTTCTTGTGGTCGATGCCCATCAGGTAGAGCATGGTGGCGTGGAGGTCGTGGACCTCGACGACGTCCTCGACGGCGTTGTAGCCGAGTTCATCGGTTTGCCCGTGGGTGATGGCGCCCTTGATGCCGCCGCCGGCGGCCCACATGGAGAAGCCTTTGATGTGGTGGTCGCGGCCGGTGCCCTGGGCCATGGGGGTGCGTCCGAACTCGCCGCCCCAGACCACGAGCGTTTCGTCGAGCATGCCGCGGTTCTTCAGGTCGGTGATCAGGGCGGCGGAAGCGGTGTCCACTTCCTCGGCCTTGAGCTTGATGTCGTTCTTGAGGTTGCCGTGATGGTCCCAGTCGCGGTGGTAGAGCTGGATGAAGCGCACGCCGCGCTCCGCCAGGCGGCGGGCCAAAAGGCAGTTGGCGGCGAATGACCCGTCGGCTCCCTTGGTGCCGTACATGTCGAGCGTCGCCTTCGGCTCGTTCGACAAATCCATCAGCTCCGGCACGCTGCTCTGCATGGCGAACGCCATCTCGTACTGGCTGATGCGCGTGGCGATCTCCGGGTCGTCCACCGCGGCGTTCTCAATGGTGTTGAGCGTCTGGACCGCATCAACCACGTCGCGCTGCTGCCCGGCGTTGACGCCCCTGGGCCGGGAGAGGTAGAGCACGGGATCGCCCTGGCCTCGGAACTGGACGCCCTGGAACTTGCTGGGCAGGAAGCCGCTGTGCCACTGCCGCGAGGCGATCGGCTGGTTCTGCCCGCCGCGGCCCTGGCTGGTGAGGACGACGAACCCGGGGAGGTTATCGGCATCGCTGCCCAGGCCATAGGTGATCCACGAGCCCATGCTGGGCCGGCCGGAGATGGTCGTGCCGGTGTTCATGAACGTGTGGGCGGGGTCATGGTTGATCGCCTCGGTCCGCATGGAGCGGATGATGCAGATGTCCTCGGCGATGGAGCCGATGCGCGGGAACAGCTCGCAGATTTCCGCCCCGGACCTGCCGAAGCGCTTGAAGTCCCACTGCGGGGCGAAGCAATTCAGTTTCTGGTTCTGGAGCTGCGCGATCGGCTGGCCCTTGGTGAAGGATTCGGGCATCGGCTTGCCGCTCATTTCGCGCAACGTCGGCTTAAAGTCGAAGGTCTCCAGGTGTGAAGGGCCGCCGGCCATGCAGAGCCAGATGACCCGTTTGGCCTTCTGCGGGAAGTGAAGAGGATGGACGACTCCCTGCCATTTCTGTGGCTTGGGTGTTTGGCCCGCGCCGGAAGACAAAGCTGCAGAGGCGCTAAGGATGGAGGGATTCAGCAGGGCAGCGAGAGCGACCGCGCCCATTCCGCGGGCGGACTGGGCGAGGAACGTGCGACGCTGCTGTAAGCGGACGTGTTGGTCGAAGTTCATATAAATCTCTTCTTCTGTCCGTTGTCCGTTGTCCGTTGTCAGTTGTCAGTTGTCAGTGGTCCGCCGTACGCAGAACCAACTACTGACCCGTCGCTCTATCGAATGTCTCTTGTACCCGTAACAATCACTGACCACTGACAACTGACCACTGACCACTGACCACTGACCACGTTCAATACCGCGTGATCGTCTCATGCAAATTCAAAATCGTCCGCGTCACGCTGGTCCATGCGGCCAACTCCGCCGGCTCGATCGTCGAGTCGATCGGGTGATCGCCGATCGAAATCAAGTCCTGCGCGGCTGCTTTATTGCCGGCGTACTCACCAGCGCTCTTGGCATACAACTCGGCCAGCACGGCAGATTCCTCAGGCTTCGGCTTGCGGTCCAGCACGCGGTTAAACGCCCAATCAATCCGGTCGACAACGCTCGACCCGCCTTGCTTGATGGTTCGCTCGGCAAGGACGCGGGCGGCCTCTACATAAGTTGGGTCGTTAAGGAGCACCAGCGCCTGCTGCGGGATGTTGGAGCGCGAGCGCTCGCAGACGGCCTCTTCGCGCGTCGGCGCATCGAATGCCAGGAGGCTGGGGTGCAGGAACGAGCGCTGCCAGTGCGTATAGAGGCCGCGGCGGTAGAGGTTGTCGCCGGTGTCGTTCTTCCACTCGCGGGTCGGGAAATTCAGGGCGAACCAATAGCCCGCAGGCTGATAGGGAAAGACACTGGGCCCGCCGACGCGGTCGGCCAGCAGGCCGCTGACGGCCAGGGCGTTGTCGCGGACCATCTCGGCATCGAGCCGGAAACGCGACTGGTGGGCGTACAGGCGATTATAGGGGTCAATTTCCTTTGCTTCGGGAGAAGCCAGGGAAGTCTGGCGGTAGGCGCCGCTGGTGACCAGCAGACGGATGGTGTGCTTCATGTCCCAGCCGGCTTCCATGAAGTCGCTGGCTAGCCAGTCGAGCAACTCCGGGTGCGTCGGCCACTCGCCCTGGGAGCCGAGGTCGTCGAGGACTTTGGAGATGCCTTGGCCGAAAAAGAGCTTCCACTGGCGGTTGACGAAGGCGCGCGCGGTAAGCGGGTTGTCCTTGGAGACGATCCAGCGTGCCAGATCGAGCCGATTGGCCCGGCGGCCGGGGGTGTCGAGCTGGCCGAGGAAATGCGGGATGGCCGGTTCGACGACCAGCCCGGTTTCGTCCAGCCAGTTCCCGCGCGGCAGGATGCGGACGGTGCGCGGGCTGCCGGGCGTCGAGATCAGGCACTTGGGGACCGCGGCCAGCAGGTCGTTTTTCTTCTTGTCCAGCGCGGCCATCGCCTCGCGCTGCCCTTGCAGCAGGGGTGAAATCGTCCGGTAATAGTCGGCGATGCTCGCCTTCTGCTTCTCGCTCCGCTGGTCCGGCGCGACGGCCAGTGCCGACTGGGCGTCCTCGGGAATGGTCTGGCTCGCCGGGCTTGCGGCGGTCGTCAGGGATAACCGGAACTTGCCGATGTTGTGCTGTGGGTATGGCGACTTGAACGCGAGCGTGAAGATGAGCTTGGCCTGCACGGGCTCGGCCTTCAACGGCCCGGCGAGCTCGAAGATCGCGGTGTGCGGCTTGCCGACCTCGGGCAGGATCGCCCAACCGGCATTCTTGGCGTTCTTGTCGATGGCAGTGGCGATGGCGAAGCTCTCCTGCGAGTGGTCGGCACTGGCCCGGGCCAGCTTGACCGGCTTGGGCTTGCCTCCCTTTTGCTCGACTGAAACAGCGAACTCGGTGAGGACGAAGTTGCCGTTCGAAGCGGTGCCGGGGCCGTGGGAGGGCAGCGCGTCGTCAGGCAGCGCCTCGAGGCGGATGCCGGTGACGCCCGCGACGTCGGCGCTTGCGGTGACGGTATAGGTTTCCTTCGCGGCGGCGTTGCCGGTATCGCGCAGGATGCCATCAGGCTCCTTTTGGAGTTTGGATTCGCCCTGCACCTGGGCTGAGTCGATCTCCAGGGCTCTCCATCCGACCTGGCCACCCTGCTCGGAGCGTTGCTTTTCCCACTCGGCCTGGCCTGCGGCCAGTTCGGGCCTCGTTTCGCTGAGCTTCCGTTGGGCCTCGGCAATCGAATCGTCGAGTTTCCTGATCTCCTCGGCCTGCTGGGCGTCGGGCACGGGGATGCCCGGCTCACGCCGGCCGGTGGACGCCTCCTGCACGTCGGCGAAGAACGCTGCCATGCTGTAGAAGTCTTTGGTGCTGAACGGGTCGAACTTGTGGTCGTGGCACTGGCAGCAGCCCATGGTGGCGCCGAGCCAGACCGTGGAAACGTTCCGCACCCGGTCGGCGGCGTACTTTGCCTCGTATTCCTTCGGCTGCGCGCCGCCTTCTTCGGTCGTCTGCAGCAAACGGTTGTATGCGCTGGCGACTTTCTGGCTCAGCGTCGAGTCGGGGAGCAGGTCGCCGGCCAGTTGCTCGGTGGTGAATTGGTCAAAGCGCTCATTCTGGTTGAAGGCCTCAATGACCCAGTCGCGGTACGGCGAGACGTTCATGGGGTTGTCGCTGTGGTAGCCGATGGAATCGGCATAGCGCACCAGGTCGAGCCAGTACATGGCCATCCGCTCGCCGAAGTGCGGGCTGGCCATCAGGCGGTCCACCTGCTTCTCGTAGGCGTCGCTCGATTTGTCATTGACGAACGCCTGCACATCCTCCGGCATTGGCGGCAGGCCGGTCAGATCGAAACTCACTCGCCGCAGCAGCGTGGCCCGGTCCGCTTCGGGCGCGGGGTGCAGGCCGTTCTCCTTCATCTTGGCCAGGACGAAGCGATCAATGCTGTTTTTGACAAACGATTGATCGTCCGGGTCATTGGGCACCTGGGGCTTGGCGGGCTTGAGGTATGCCCAATGTCCCTTCCATTGCGCCCCTTGTTCGATCCATCGTTTCACCACGGCGATGTCGCGATCGGAGAGCTTCTTGTTGCTCTTGGGGTCGGGCATCCGCTCGTCCGGGTCCTGCGAGGTGACGCGCAGGAACAACTCGCTCTTTTCCGGATGACCGGGAACGGTCACGTGCCGGTCTTCCAGGACGGCGGTAATGCCCTCTTTCGTATCCAGACGCAGGTCGGCCTTACGCTTGTTTTTGTCGGGTCCGTGACAGGCATAGCAGTTGTTGGACAGGATCGCGCGCACGTCCCGGTTGAAGTCGATCTCCTTCGGGACCGGCGCTTCGGCGCGGGCCGGACGGCCCATGGCGGCGACGGCCATGACGGCCGAAATGAAGGCCATCTTAAGATGCGAAGATAATGCGCGATCGATCATCAGCATGTACTCCAACCCGCCCGCGGGCCGACACCTGGGGTCACAACTCGTGCGGATGCATCTCTCACTACGCCCGAGTGCAGTCTGCGTTCTCACGTCAGGCGCACATTCCAACAGACGCTTCCAACGCGTGTAAGGGATAACGTATCGGGAGATTCGATCGGCGGATAAGATTCGCCAAGCGATTTTGCACCCCATGAGAGGAACCATGAACCAACCGACGCTGTTGCAGCTTCCCATGATGCGACGTGAGGACCTTGGGCGCCATGGGCAAGCGTACTCGCTTGCCCGTGACGCCGGCACTCGGGGATATGCTCCACGGGCAAGCGAGTACGCTTGCCCATGGCACCCAGCCAGGGGTTCGAAGCGTTCCTTGCTCGTGCTTTTCGCAACCCTGTTTTCTCTCACTGGCCTTACCGCAAAGGCCTTGGCCGGCGAACCCGGCTCAACCAAGCTGACCCAGGAAGAGAACCGTGTTGTCGTGCAGATCGACGGCAAGCCGTTCACTGAATACTGGTTCGGGCCGACGCCGGACCATCCTTATGTCCGGCCGTTCATGTACCCCGTGCTGGCCCCCGGCGGCGTGGGGGTCACCAGCGACCAGATCAACGTCAAAGGTGGCGACCACCCCCACCACCGCTCGCTGTACGTCGCCCACGGCGACGTCAACGGCGTGGACCACTGGTCGCTCACCAAGCAACTCAAGGGGGAGAAGCAGCCGGAGCAGAAGCACGTCAAGTTCGAGAAGGTCGAAGGCGACACGCTGGTCGAAGACCTGCAGTGGCAGGACAATGATTTCAAGCCGATGCTCGACGAACGCCGGACGGTGCGTTTCTTCGAGTTCCCCGACCGTAGCCGGGGGATCGATTTCACGCTGGAGTTCACGCCGGTCTCCGCGTCAGTGAAGTTCGCCGACACTAAGGAGGCCGGGCTTTGCTCGGTGCGCATGGCTAATGCCATTTCGGCACATGCGACTATCACCGAATCGACCGGCGCAACCGCCACCGGCGACGCCAAGAGCACCAAGGAGAACGCCAAGGCAGAAAATGCCGTTTGGGGCAAGGCCGCCGACTGGTGCGACGAGTCCGGCGAGATCGACGGCAAGCCGTACGGCGTCGCCATCTTCGACAACCCGGCCAACCCGCGTCACCCCTCCACCTGGCACGTCCGCCTGTACGGCCTGATGAGCGCCAATATTTTCGGACTTCATGATTTCGATAAGGCCAACCCCAAGGGGGCTGGAGATTTTACGATCGATGCGGGGAAGACGGTCACCTTCAAGTACCGCGTGGTGGTGCACGCGGGGGATGCCAAGGCGGCGGGGCTGGATGAGAAGTATAAGGAATATGCGGAGACGCATAAGTAGGTCGGTCACGGGGTACTGGGGTACTGGAGTATGGGAAGCATTCCTGGGGTTCGGATGTCCCCCGCCGGCTTCCGCCTGCGGCTATCAAGGAATTGCTTGGATGCGCGCTTTATCTTCCCATCAGTCGCAACATCCGGTATGTCCACACGATCTTCTCTACGTTCAGTCGATGGGCAATGCGACTGACCCCATCGGCGTCACAATACCTGCATGCCACCTCGTATCCCTCGTCGAACTGTCTGCGATTGACCCGGCCCGACTTGCTTGCCGCGTGAACGCGGAATTGAGCCAGGGGCGCGTCGATGATCAGCGGCGCTGCGGTTTTGCCCATGCGCAGCCAGAGGTCGTAGTCCATGGTGAAATGAAGGGATTCGTCGACCGGGCCGATGGCTTGGCCGAAGGCGCGCCGCCAGAAGACGGCGGGCTGGGACATGAAGTTCTCGCGGAGCAATTGACGGTAGGAATAGCGCGCCAGAAACCTTTCCTTGTAGCGGGTGATGGCCGAGCGGATGGGACGGTCGTGCTCGTCGATGATCTGGCACCGGCCGACGAGCCATTGGCAGCCTGGGTGAGCGATGAAAGCGGCCGCGACGGCCGCCAGGGCGCCGGGGGCGTAGAGGTCGTCGGCGTTGAGCCAGGCGACGACGTCGCCGCAAGCGGCAGCAAGCCCCTTGTTGATCGCGTGCGACTGGCCGCGATCGGGCTCGCTGGCGAAAGTCATCCGCGGGTCGCGCAAGGACTGGAGCAGTTCCAGTGTGCCGTCGGTGCTGGCGGCATCGACCACGATCCATTCCAGCTCGAAATCCCCGGTCTGTGAGAGGATGCTCCGCGCCGTCCGCGCGAGAAACGCACGCTGGTTGAACGATGGCGTGATGATGCTGAACTTCACTTCGCGTGAACCACCGCGTAGAGGCTGTAAGCCCCCTTGATCTGCGGGTCCTTGTTGGGGACGGTAGCGATCGGCGTCGGCGCTAATTGCAGCTTGTGGTCGGCCAGCCATTTCTTGACGCCGGGGCGCACGTCGCCCGGCTCGCGCTGATCGTGCGCAGTCGAATCCAGCGGACCGCTCGGCTCCAGCACGTACAGCGGCTGACGGTCCGGGTCGAGGTCCCGGTGTTCCTCCGGCTCGATCGCGTAACGGCCGCTCAGGAAGGTGATGATCCGCGCCAGCTTGGGGCCGACCAGCACCCAGGTCGTTTGCGGCGAATCAGCCGGCCCGCTCGGGGGCGTGTTGTCATGGATCATCTTGGCCGCCTCGGCGGTCGAGGCGTAACGCCCGTCCTTGTACGAGGTCAGAAAAGGCGACCCTCGCTGCTCGAACATGAACCCGAACACTTTCGCGCCGTTCGTGCAAGCGCCCAGGATGAACAGGAGCGCGAACACCTTATTGCCCCACCGCGCGGGCAGGCTGCGGTTGACCCACACGCAGAAACGCCACCAGGCGAATACCAGCAGCGGCGCCACCGGCAGGAAATAGCGGTCCAGCGGCTTGACCAGCAGGACCATCAGCACGGTCATCACCACCAGCATGCCCCACAGCGGCCGGTAAAACAAAAGCCCCATTCCCAACAGGGTCATCGTGGTGCCGAGCACCCACTTTGAGCCCCATGGCAGTTGCATTCCGAATGTCGCTTTGGTCACCGCGTCGACGAGCGGGGAAATATGGCCGGAGGCGCTGCGCGCCATGGCCACGAGCTTGTCGCCGCGGAAGTTGAACATTTCGTCCTCCTCGGCATAGCCGGGCCCGGCAGGCTGCCCCGGGTGACGTTCCGCGTGCCGGGGGTCGCGAATGTAAAAGACCGTGACGGCGGCAATGACCGCCAGGCAGATCAAGAGCTGCCCCCACCGCAGCGATCGACTGCCGGTGCGGAAAAGCGACCAGACCGCCGCGGCGATGACCGCAAAAACCAGCGCCCACATGGCCGGGCGCATGGCGATGGCCACCATCAGGCCAGCCACCAGCAGCAGCCAGTCGAACCAGCGCCATCGGCTGACCGGGCCGTCACCCGCGGTTGCGGCTTCGACGGCCCGGCGATGGAACACCGCCTCGTAACCGACGAGAAACGACATGATCCCCAGCAGGAACGGCAGGTCGGAAAGCAGCTCGAAGTTATAGCGGTAGAACACCCGGCTCATCGCCACCCCCGCGGTGATGATCACGGCGGTGGGGCGGCCCGAGGAAAGCAGGAACAGGCGGTAGGTCAGCCCCAGCGTCGCCAGTCCGATCAGGAGCATGATGACCAATTCGGGAACGAGGCTGCGCCCGTGGCTGAACGCCGAAGTTGCCTTGAACGTCCCGGCAAACAGCACGGGCAAGCCCGGGTATGCCAGGCGATGGGCTTTTCCCTGGTAGGTGTACCCGTGACCGTTCGCCAGGTTCTTGCCAACGCAGAGATACAGGGCGCTGTCCGGCTCCAGGCGCCATTGGGCGTTGAACCCGGCCAGGTAAATCGCCAGGATGACCAGCATGACCCAGCGGCGATACCGCTCTGCCCAGGAGAGCACCCAGTCGGACCACGCGGCGCTGCTTTGGCCGAAGGCCGGGGCCCGCGCGTACCCCAGTACGCGAGGTCGGGTGGGTGCTAATGAAGGTGAGGCGTCCGTTATATGGGTCACTTGTCACTCGTCACAGGTCATTGCATCTTTGTTCTCTTGGTTGCGTTTAATGTTTGTAGTTACAAATCGACATCTAGACAATGGGCTTGAAGCCAAATGACCAAGGACAAAGGACCAATGACAAGTGACAATTGACCGATGAGGAGTCTAAGATACCGGACCTATGCCCGATTTGAAGTATCGAACCGCCGGGGAATCGCACGGCAAGGGGTTATATGCCCTGGTCGAAGGCATGCCGGCCGGCGTTCCGGTCGATTCGGCCTTTATTGACAACGAGTTGCGCCGCCGGCAGGGAGGGTACGGCCGGGGCGGGAGGCAAAAAATCGAAACCGACCGGGCCGAGTTCCAGACCGGCGTGCGACTGGGGAAAACCATCGGGTCGCCCATCACGATGCTGGTGCCCAACAAGGACTCGCGGCTCGACGATTTGAGCGCCACGCCGCCGCTGCATCGCCCGCGCCCCGGGCATGCCGACCTGGCCGGGTCGGTGAAATGGCTGACGACCGATTGCCGCGAGACGCTGGAGCGCGCCAGTGCCCGCGAGACCGCCGCCCGCGTGGCGGCCGGAGCACTGAGCCGGTGCCTGCTGCGCGAGTTCGGCATCGAGGTGTTCGGGTTCGTCCGCGCCGTCGGGCCGACGGAATCGAAGATCGCGGTCACTCCCGAAAACTGGCGCGACCTGCTGGCCGCCCGGGAAGCCTCCGATGTCTACTGCCCCGACCCTGCCGCCGAGCAGGGCATGCGCGATTTCATCCTCGCTCAGAAGCAGAACCAGGACACGGCCGGCGGAATCGTCGAGGCCCACGTCTTCAACTGCCCCATCGGCCTGGGATCGTGCATGACCTGGGACGGCCGGCTCGATTCGCGCCTGGCGGCGGCGGTCATGGCCATCCAGGCCTTCAAAGGCGTGGAGATCGGCCTGGGCTTCGAGACCGCCCGCCGGCCCGGCTCCAGGGTCCACGACGAGATCGCCTTCGACCCGTCCAAAAAAAACACGCCCTCCCTCGGCTTCGTCCGCGGCAGCAACAACGCCGGCGGCCTCGAAGGCGGCATGACCAACGGCGAGCCGGTCCTCGTCCGCGGCGCCATGAAGCCGATCAGCACCCTCGGCAAACCGCTGCAGAGCATCGATCTTAACACCAAGGAACCCAGCGCTGCCGGCTGGGAGCGGTCGGATATATCGGCCATCAGTGCCGCGTCGGTGGTAATGGAAAACGTGGTTGCTTTCGAAATCGCCCGAGCCCTGCTGGAAAAATTCGGCGGGGACTCGCTGCCGGAAGTCCGGGCGAACTACCAGAGCTACTTGGCCGCGGCGCGGCGGTTGCCGGTGTGAAAGGGTTTTTTGTATGCCGCATAAATCCCACAATAGACGTCGCTCTCATCTCTTCGCCACCCTGACCTTCGCCGCGATCGGCTGCCTGGCAGTCGCCACATTCTCCGCCCCTCCAAGCACCGCGCCGGCGACCCAGCCCGCCGAAGGCGACGATGCGGCGTCCAACCTTCCCGCCGGGTATGCCGGCAAACCCTTTGCCGACGAGAGATACAAGGGCGGTGCCCAGAAAATCCCCGGCACCGTCATGTGTGCCTATTACGATACCGGCGGCGAAGGCGTCGCCTATCACGACACCACCCCCAAAAACCTCGGCAGCGGCGGTCTCAACCCCCTCAACGGCGACTACCTCAACGAGTTCCGCCACACAGAAGGCGTCGACACCTCTTACACCAAGTACAGCATCGGCGCCGACAACAGCGCCTACAACATCGTCACCCCTCCCGACAAGCTCCTGTACGTCGGCTGGACCGAGCCTGGCGAATGGTTCAATCTGACGGTCGATGTCGCCGACGCCGGGGTCTACACCGTCGATATCCTCTACACCTCCAACCGGGGCGGCGAGATCTCTTTTGACATCAACGGGAAAGCTGGCGACCCCATCAAAATCGCCACCACCAACAACCCCGCCGACCCCGTCGCCTGGCGCCAATGGCACCATTGGAACGTCGCCAAAGAAGCCGCCGAGCTCAAACTGCCCAAAGGGAAAAGCCTCCTCACACTCCACATTGTTACGGGCGGCAACATGAACCTCGCCACGCTCGAATTCAAGCGAAAATGAACGTTCACTGCACGTTCAGCCCACTGATGCTCGATTCCAACTCCGTTCGCTGCTTCTCCAGGTTTTTCTGAAGGTCGGCGTTTTCCTTCTGCAGCTTCTCGATACTCGTCTCCTGCTCGTCCAGCTTCTTGAGCAGGCGATTGTAGTAATCGCTGTTGGCAGCAACGGTCCGCATGTTGTCCCGGATGCGCGTCTGCTCCTGCGTCACCTCGGCGACCTCCGCCTTTCTCGCGGCGATCTGCCGCTGGGTGTCGGTCAGCGCGTTCTTGCTCTGCACCACCTGGGCGAGCGCCTTGCGGACGGCGTCGGGGATTTCGCCGGCTTTGACGAACTCTTGGAGCGGGCCCACGTCCGTCGAAAGGATTTGCACCTCCTGGCCGGTGACAGTCTCGGTCTTCACCGCGAATTTCCCGGTCTTGTGCGGCTCGACCCGCGTCTTGAAGCGGTACAGGTTCTCGATCGTTTCCTCGGCGGTTGCCGGCTCCATCAGCTTCCAGTTGGTTTCCCTGGGGTGCTCGATGATGATCGTTTTGATCGTGTCGCCCTTGTTCTGCAGCAGGTAGGTCTGGGAATCGACCTGCTTGCGGGTCAGGGTCAGGACGCCTTTGACGATCTTGCCGGTCTCGATGGTGTTGACGCTCGATTGCTCGGTCGAATCGACGACGACGTTCAGGTCGATGCCGTAGCTGAGCAGGCGTTGCTGACCGGGCGGGAGGTCGTCGATGCGGGCGTCGCCGGCATAGCTGCCGGCCTCCAGGACCGTCACTGGGCCCTGGAGCAGGTGCTTGTGGGTGGTGTTCTTGACGCGGGCGCCGTTGAGCGGGTGGGTCTCCAAAACGCCGCGGTTGTAGATGGAGACTTTTTCGATCTCGACGTCGTCGGTGATGATCGGGATCATCGCCGACTTCTGGCGCGGCAGCGAGACGTTGCCGACCGTGTATTCAAACAGCTCGCCGAGTTGTCCGGCCGAGGCGGCGGAGATCACCGAGGCGGTGGGATCGATGGGCTGCTGGCCTTGCTGCTGCATTTGATTGGCCCTGTCGATGTTGGCGTTGTTGCCGAACAATCCGTTTACGGCGTTCCCGCGTCGATTGCCGGCAAGGTTGCTCACGTAGGCCTGTTCGGTCCCGACTTGGTTCTTCGCGGCATTGCGTTGCTGGTTCATCTTCTCCTGGTCTTCGTCGCTGACCCCGCCTTGATAAGTCTGCGGGCGCAAGCTCATGTACAGGTCAGGCAAGACGATCGGGCGGGGAACGAACAGGGGGTGGTAGAGGTCCTGTATATAGCTTATGGGCCGCCCGCTGACGAGCGACAGTTGCACGTCGTTCCAGTCGTTGTCGGTCTGGTTTTCGACGATGGCCCAGCCCTGGAGGCTGGCTTCGCCGGGGAGCTTGCCGGGGCGGGTCGTGGGGCGGGCGGATTCCTCCGCGGGTTCTACCGGCCGCGTTGCAGGGCCGGCATGGTGCGTGGCTGCACTGTCGGAGAGAATCAGCCGATAGCTGGTCTTCCAGACCGGCGTCTCCACGACGTAGCCCATGCGGACGCGGCGATCGCCCTTGCCGCGGAAGTTAATGGTTACCGGCTTCTTGTCCTGGTCGCGGGCCTGGGCGAGGGCGGCCAGGGCCTTGTCCAACTCCTCTTCGAGCTTGGGATCATCCAGTTGAAAGTCGCGCACCTCATCCAGCGGCAGCGACCGGAACTTGTGGCCGATCTTCAGGTGCAGAAGCCAGTTGTCCACCACCTCGGCCTTGTCCGCGGGACCGGCGCCGCCGACCACGCGGCTGCGCTTTTCCACTCCGACGATGGTGCCGTTCACCGTGCCCTCAGCCACGGTGACGGTGATCTTCGCGCCGCGCAGCTCGTTGAGCATGTCGGAAAGCGGCGGGTTGGCGGTGATGTCCACCTGGAAGCTCTTAAGCGTTTTGTTGAGCGGCTCCTGGCTGGGATAGGTGACGGTGCCGACCTGTCCCTTATCCAGATCCTGCAGGACCAGGCTTTTCAGCACGTCGTTGATCTGGTCGGTCTTGAAGCGCAGCTCGGCGGTGTCGTCGCCGTTGACGGTCCCGAAATGCTCGAAATACCCTACGCCGCTGGAAAAGAGCACGACCTGCTTGACAGGGACGTCGGCATGCTCGCCGGCCGGATGGGCGGCGGGAGGGGCCTGGCCGATCTGGGCATTGACGCAGCGCGGCGCCCCCGCGAACGCCGCGGCAAGCACCGCCGCGGCACACAAGGCGCGGGCGCGGGACTCAAACAGGACGCGGGCTGAAATGGTTTTGCAGCGATGGGCGGTCATGTTCGTTTTCTCCTCAAGTCAAGCGATGGAAGGTGGTACGACGCGAAGCTGAAGCTTTAGATGCGGACCATGCTACCGGGTTCATGCGCCGAGGATAAAAAGGTTTCCTGACTCCCAAATGAGACCGGTCTGGCGTCTGGCCTGTCGTCTGGCCCTTGCCTGGCACGCATGCTGGCACATATTCTCCCAGCGGCGGCGGACCCGTTTGTGAATGCACGCTCCAGGAGCAACCCAGATGATCATCAGCTTCATCGATGCCGTGACGGGGGCCCCGGTGTATATCAACCCCAGCTTCGTCATAAGCCTGCGGCCCGACCCAGAGCGTCCCGCCGACGATTCGGTCATCAAACTCAGCGACGGCGAGGCCTTGCGCGTTCACGGGGAGCACCGTGAGGTCGCCGACAAGCTGCAAACTCCGCAATAATTCGGCACGACCGCGTCGTTCGCTTCAAGTGCCGCCGGTGCCCTCACCGGCGATCCGAGTGCACGACGGAAAACCGCCGGTGAGAGCACCGGCGGCACTTGGCCGGAAATCGTTGCACCGCCGTGAACGATCCTCTAACGGCCGGTTTCCCATCGCACGCGAATCCCCGCCTATAATTCTCCAAGCTGACGCGCCGTCGGGCGTCTGCTGACCTCGGCGGAGCGTCGTCATCAGCAAAATATGACATGCGTCTAATGAGGAGACCCACCATGGTATCCACCGTTGCAACCCCACATCGCGAAGCGACCGGCGTAGAACACAATCCGCTGGGGATCCACGGCATCGACCACATCGAATTCTTCGTCAACGATGCCGAGCAGTGGGCCGACTACCACGAGCGGCTGCTTGGCATGTGCCGACGGGCGCAGGGCGATGCGACGACCGGCCTGAACGGGCGCAAGGGGATCGTCGTGGGGCAAGGGCGGATCAATTTCCTCTTTGCAGAGCCACAGGGGACCGGGCCGGCCGCCGACGCGATCCGAGAACACCTGGCACGGCACGGGAACGGCGTGAAGGACATCGCCTTTCGCGTGCGCGACGCTGCCGCGTCGCTGTCGCACGCGGTGGGATCGGGGGCCAGGATGGTCCGCCCGCTCGACGAGCACGAGGTGTTCGCCGGCGCTACGATCGCCGCATATGGCGACACCAGCCATACGTTCATCCAGCGCAAGGGCCGCGGGGAGTTCGCGCCGGGCTACGTCAATGTCCCCGGCGGCATCGAAGACAGCAATATCCAGTTGATGATGATCGATCATGTGGTGGCCAATGTGGAGCACATGGACGAGTGGGTGGAGTTCTACCACCGGGTGTTCGGCTTCGAGCAGACCGCGCACTTCGACATCAATACGGGCCGCAGCGCGCTGATGAGCAAGGTGGTCGGGGACACTGAGGGGTACATCAAGTTGCCGATCAATGAACCCTCCAGCCGCAACTCGCAGATCCAGGAGTTCCTCGACGAATACGGCGGGCCGGGCGTGCAGCACATTGCCTTATTGACGCCGGACATTCTCGGCGCCATCCGCGAGATGCGTGAGCGGAACATGCGCTTTCTGGAGGTTCCCGGCACCTATTACGATACGCTGCCCGAGCGCGTGGGGCAGATCAAAGAATCACTGGATGAGCTCTGTGAGTTGGGCGTCCTCGTCGATCGGGACCGTGAGGACGGCTACCTGCTGCAATTGTTCAGCAAGCCGATCTTCGACCGGCCGACATTGTTCTACGAGATCATTCAGCGGCGTGGGAACTCCGAGGGGTTCGGGGAAGGGAACTTCCGGGCGCTGTTCGAGGCGATCGAGCGCGAGCAGGCCAAGCGCGGGAGGTTGTGAGCGGAGCGACGCCGGATTCCGGCGCGCGAGGAACGGCCATGCGACTGGCGAACGTCATCGATCCGCGAACCGGCCAGGTGCTGCCAGTCATCGAGCCGCACGACGGCGCGTGCGTCCCGTTGAGCGAGATCTTCGCATCCACCGGCGGGGACGTGCCGCAGTTTGCGGCTAATATGAAGCTCGCCGTCGAGCACCTCGGCGAAATCCGCACCGCACTGGGCGAGTGGGGCCGGCGCCACTCCCGGGGCCGGCTGGACCTTGCCGAAGCGCCGCTGCTCCCGCCGGTCGTGCAGCCGGGGACGTTCCGGGATTTCTACGCTTTCGAGCAGCATGTGGCCCGCTGCCGGGCCAAGCGCGGGCTGGCCATGGAGCCGGCCTGGTACGAGCAGCCGGCGTTTTATTTTTCCAACCCGGTGGCGCTGGCGGGGCACGAAGCGCCGGTCCACGCCCCGCTTGGGTGCCGAGAACTCGACTTCGAGCTGGAACTGGGCTTGGTCATCGGCCGCCCCGGGCGCGACATCCCGGCGGACCGTACGTGGGACCACGTCGCCGGGTTCACCATCATCAACGACTTTTCAGCCCGCGACCTGCAGCGCCGCGAGATGGCGGTCGGCCTGGGGCCAGCCAAGGGCAAGGATTTCGCCACGGCGGTCGGCCCGTGCCTGGTGACGCTCGACGAGTTTCGCGATCGCATCGACGAATCGGGGAAGCTGCGTCTGCGCATGGCGGCCCGCGTCAACGGCCGGGAATTGTCGCAAGGCAATTCAGCCAGCATGTATTTCACCTGGCCGCGGATCATCGAGCAGGCCTCGCGCGATGCCGAGCTCTTGCCCGGCGACCTGCTGGGCAGCGGGACCGTCGGCACCGGCTGCATCCTGGAACTGGGCCCGGAGAATACCGGAGGATGGCTTGTGCCCGGAGACGAAGTGGAGCTGGAGATCGAACGGCTGGGCGTCCTGCGGACGCCGATCACGGCGCGGAAGGTTGAAACTGCTATCGAGCCGCGAGCTTAAGTGCCGCCGGTGCCCTCACCGGCGGTATTCGGACGTCCGCGGCGGTCCGCCGGTGAGGGCACCGGCGGCACTTGACTGGAGCGAGTCATGCCAATCTATATGAAAATGGGCGAGGTGCCCCCCAAGCGGCACACCCGGCTCGCCATTGAGCCGGCCCAGAGCTTTCTGCACGAGGGGCTCGCTTACGAGCACGTTGTCACCACCGCCGGCTTCGACCATGCGTATTCGATCATGTACCACCTGCGCCCGCCGACGCGGGTGACGCAGGTCGAATGGGTCGAAAACGCGCCGTTGCAGGCGGCCGGCGACCAGCCGCTGCGGCACAGACATCTCAAGAGCCAGGACCTGCCGCGCGCCGGTGAGCCGGTCCGCGGCCGGGCGCCGCTGCTGTTCAACCAGGACATGGTTTGCTATCGGTGCAGGCCTGCCAGGGAGCAGCAGGCCCTGTATCGCAACGGCGCGGCCGATGAGGTCATCTTCGTCTACGGCGGGGGCGGCGTGCTGGAGAGCAGCTACGGCCGGCTCCGCTACCGCCAGGATGATTACATCGTCATCCCGCGCGGCACGATCTATCGGCTCTGTCCGGACGACCTTGCCCGCGAGGACCACCTCGTTCTCGAATCGCACAGTGCCGTGCGAGTCCCCGGCAGATACCTCAACCCCGAAGGCCAGATCAAGCTGGGCGCGCCCTACTGCGAACGCGATTTCCACGCTCCCACCGAGTTGGTCCGCATCGACAGTAGCGATCCCACCGACGTTTTGGTGAAGGACGGCAGCCGGCTCACACGCACCGTCATGGCGCACCATCCCTTCGACGTGATCGGCTGGGACGGAATGGTCTACCCGTTCACGTTCAACGCCATGGACTTCGAGCCACTGACCGGGACCGTTCACCTGCCACCGCCGTTCCAGCAGACCTTCGAATGCCGCGGTCTTGTCATCTGCACCTTCGCGCCGCGCTACCTGGACCACCACCCCGAGTCGATCAAGGTCCCCTACGTCCATAGCAACGTCGAAGCCGATGAAGTGCTGTTCTACGTGCGCGGCAACTTCGGCTCGCGCCGCGGCGTCGCCAGCGGCTCGTTCTCGCACCACCCGTCCGGCATCCCGCACGGCCCGCACCCCGGCACCATCGCCGCCAGCATGAAAGCCACGCGCACCGAGGAGCTGGCAGTGATGTTCGACACCGAGCGCCCTCTCCAAGTCACCCCGCAGGCGATGGCGATCGACGACCCCAATTACCCATTGAGCTGGCTTGAAAAGTGATTGATCTATGACCACCATCCCGATCGGTTTGACGACCAACCAGGCTCCCTTCATCGAGCAGGCGCGCGGCCAGGGGCGGACATTTATCGACCAGCCCTACGAACTCTACAGCGAAGAGAACCAGCGGACCTGGCGGCGCCTCTATGCCCGCATCCGTCCGCCGTGGCGGAAATACGCCAACCGCACGTTCCTGGCCGGCGTGGAAAACCTCGCCTTGGACCCGGATGCCATCCCGCGCCTCCAGGACGTCAACCATTTCCTCGCCCCGTTGACCGGGTTCGACGCCAGGGCGGTCAGCGGCTATGTGCCGGCCTATGTCTTTTTCGATTGCCTGCGGCAGCGCGCCTTCCCGACCACCATCACCATCCGCAACGGCACGAGCCTCGATTACCTGCCTGAGCCGGATATTTTCCACGACATCGCCGGCCACGTGCCGATGCACACGGACAAGGCCTTCGCCGATTGCCTGGTGCGTTTCGGCGAATTCGCCCGCGAGTCGGCCCGGCACGTGCAGGGGATCGCCGACGAGCACGAACGCCTGACGCGCATGGAGAGCATCATCCGGGCCCTGGCCCGTTTCTTCTGGTTCACGGTCGAATTCGGCCTCATGCGCCAGGGAACGCAAGTGAAAGCCTACGGCAGCGGGTTGCTCAGCTCGTTCGGTGAAATCGAGCACGCCATCGATTCTCCGCTCGTTCAGCGCTACCCCATTCAACTGGAATGGGTGATCAACCAGGGTTTCGAGATCGACCACTACCAGCCGTTGCTGTTCATCGTGGAGTCGTTCGAGCACCTGTTCGAGCTGGTGAATACGCTGGAGAAATGGCTCAAGGAAGGCCGCCTGGACAATGTCGCGCCGGGAGAGCCGGTGGTCAACGAGCGCGACCTCAAGTCATTCCTGGAGGCGGGCGGGATATCATGAACGAGGATGGGGAGCTCCAAGTTTGACTGCGAGCCGCTTGCCTTTGCCGAGCAAATACCATACTGTAGACATGATATTTGCTGTAAATTTACCGTTGAGGCATCATGATTGATCTTGCAAACATCCGATCGCTGAGCGACTTCCAACGCAACACCAAAGAGCATCTGAAGCGGCTCAAGGACACCGGCAACCCGGAGGTGCTGACCGTCAACGGTCAGGCTGAGCTTGTGGTGCAAAGTGCCGCGGCATATCAGAAGCTCCTGGACTTGGCTGATCTGGCGGAGTCCGTAAAGATCTTGAGGGACCGAATCGCGGCCGCCGACGCAGGCGACAAGGGAGTTCCCGCTGAACATGTGCTCGCGGAGATAAAGGAGCGTTTGGGCCTCGGAGAAATCCGGTGAAAACCTACGTGGTCGTATTCGACCCTCACGCCCGGGAAGAGGCCTTGGAGGCTGCCGGGTACATTGCGCGCTTTTCCACCCCAAATGCCGCCAAGTGGTTTGCGGGCTTGGAGAAAGCCATCGAGTCGTTAAGCACCATGCCGGCACGATGCGGCCAAGCCAGAGAAAGCGAGACGCTCGGCCTTGACCTGCGCCAATTCATCTACCACTCGCACCGCATCATCTTCCGCATCGAGGAGGAGTCGGGCGTCGTACGGGTGCTTCATGTACGACACGCGGCACGCCAAGCCATTGGTGAAACTGAAGGGCAAGAGGAGGACACCTGAGAAATGGAAGATGGGGCAACCGGACCTCCTTCGTGTGTTGGCACGTCTCACATCAGGTCAAAGAAGCTCTCCTTCCCCAGGTGCGGCACGTATTTCTTCAACAACACAGGCAGCGGCTTTCCGAATTCGAGGTGATGCCAGTCGTCGATGCTACCCAGGAAGCACCAGCGCTCCGCCGTGAACAACCTCTTTGCGGCGTCGGTCAGCACGAAGCGCATCATCTTGGAGTATCTTGCATTGCGAATTATCCGTTCCCGGTATTGCTGCACACCAAATGTGCTCATCCCGAAATCCGACGCGATTTGCTCTACTTCGCTGCCGAGGTCGGTGTCCGGCAGCCAGATGACAAGCTCGTTCCCGTCCACCTCGACGATGAAATGTTCCAGCTTCGCTGTCTGTCGCAATGCTGCTTCCGTCAACTGCTTCTCGGTTGCCAGGATCGCGCTCGGTTTGATTTTTCGGAGAACAACCTGGGCATTGTCGGGCAGTTCCCAGGCCTCGTATCCCTCGGGGAGACTATCGACCGGCGTGCCCGTGGGCTTTCGGGTGAATGAGTAGCCTTCGGCGCCGCTCCGCCGCGTTTTCGACTGGAGGTGATACACCTGGCCACGGCGATTGGTGTAATGGAACGGCATCGCGATCCTCGAGAGCATCTGATACGCCGGATCAGGCCGGGAGGCAAGCGATGCATGGATTTTGGAACAATATCCGGATTGGGCAGAATCGGTGTCAACCTGAGCAGTTTTCGCCCTGAGCGATAGTCATATGCCAATCGAGGGGACGCCTGATCGCGCCTTCGCGATTTGACCCCAGTTGTACCGCCAAACCGCATGCGGCAGAAGTCGGTTACTTACGCGCTCGGAGCTAAGTTAATGGACGACCACGCCATATCCGCCGTAACCCCAGCCATAGGGATACCATGGATCGTTCGGACCATGGGTCTGCAGATAGTGCATGTTCTCGCGGTGCTCGTCCAAGGCGGTCACATAAGCGGCTTGTGCGGCGGCGAGCCGGGTGCGGGCATCCTGCCAGTCGTCACGTGCCTCCTGCCACCTTTCCTTCGTCTCCTGCACATCCGGGTCGACCTCAACTCGCCGTTCGACCTGGTCGAGGGCACTCTGGTAGCGGTGCAAGGCCGCGAGGTAACGCTCCCTGGCCTGCGGGTAGGCGGCGTCTTTTTCCAAGGCATTCTGATCGATCTGATCGGCCTCGGCCGCATAGTGCAGCCGCTGTGTCGCCAGGACGGTAACCTGATCATTCCCAACGTCGCCGCGCTGACGTAACGAAGCGATTTTGGCGTCAACATCCGCGGCTTTCTTTCGGTCGCTCACATAGGCGGGGTTTGATTGCAAGCCGTCGATGACCCGTTCACGCTCGCGGTTGTACTGGTCCTGTGCCTGGGCCAACGCGACCCGGGCTTGCTCGACCTCGCCGGATTCCAGCATTTCCCGACGAGCCCGGCCCCGAGCCCGCTGCAAGTCTCCCAACGACTCAGTGCGGCGTTGGCGGGCATCGTCCAGCACTGAAAGGGCCTTCGCGTAGTCCGCGGCCAGTTGCGGCAGGGAACCTGTCGAGGCCGATTGCCCCGAGACAGAATCAGGGGACGGCTCGCGAATTGTCGCGTCCGCCCGTTGGCTGCTCTGAGCGAGCACGGCAACTGGGCACAGGGCGGGAAACAAGAGAAACACAGCGAGATTTGGAATTGTTTTGCACGTCATGGGCTCTGCTCCTTGGCCGGTGAGAGAGCAAGCCGCATGCCTGCAACGTCAAACGCAGATCATTGTACCATGCCGCACGCAAGTTAGAATCTGTCCCATGACCGACTCCGAGGCATTCGTCGAACGGCTCAACAACCTATTCGGCCGGGAACCCGTGGTACGCACCATTGACTCGACCACGCCCGGATTGCCGCCGGTCTCCTGCTTCATCTACCGCGACGTGCCGCAAGCGGGCATGATGACCGCGGTCACTTATGGCCTGTCGTTGGCCGATCACCCTGACTGGCGCTACGGGAAGCCGGAGCTGGTCCTCACGGTGAAATCGACCGACGAATCATGGGCGTTGACGATGGCATTACTGGCCGAGCGGTTCCGGGGTGAGAAGTCTTTCACCTATGGCAGCTTGTTCGCACTCGAAGAACCGATCAGCGCCGAGTCCCAGATACGCGCCTTCCTGGTGTTTGTCCCGGCCATTCTGGACCACGAGACTTTGAAGATCATGCTGCCAACCAGGACGGTCAACCTGGCCGGGATGTACCCGATCCAGGCCGGCGAAATGGAATTGATCCAGAAAATCGGACTGGAGGACTTCTGGCGCTTGCCGGTGCTCGACATGAGCGACGTCGGTCGCCCGGAAGTGCCGGAAGATCCCTGGGGTACTATCGGCGGACCACCTTGAACGCCCGCGCCAACTGCACGCCGGGACCGGCGCCGATGGGAGTGGGTTCGAAGCGGCGCGACTCACGGGCCCAGGGAACCTTCAATTGTTCCAGGATCGCCAGGGACGGGCCGTCTTCCATGAATAGGACTTCGGTTTCGGTGACCTGAACAGGCCAGTGCAGGTTGCCGAGCTCGAGGCAGAGTAGACTCATGTCACGGGCACTGGCGGGTCGGGCGACAATCACCTCGCATGGCAGAACGTTGACGATCACCGGCCTGGGGTCGGCGTCGTCAGCGAGGACGTCGCCATGGCGAAGCTGGCTGCCCGGAGTCAGGAGCACGCGGATGGGTTGGCCGTCGCGCGTGTGCGTTTTCAACGTCCGGCGGCACTCATCCCAGCGGATGTCGATGTGGTCCACGGGGCCCGGGGTGAGGATCAGCCCGTCGGCAATGTTGCCCAGGACCCGCTCAACCCACATGGGCCGCCTCCGCGCGGGGGGCTTTTGCCGTCGTCTTGCCGGATGCCAAGGGGCGGTGGAACAGGTATTTCACGCTGGTGAGTATAGCGAAAGTGCGCCAAAATGCGCCACTGGCACGCCGGGCGTTGTCACGGCTGGCTTAAGACGAAATAATGGATGGTGGCGTTCTGACGACATAGCCCCGCGGCATTCTTCCCTGGTGCTCCGGGACGAGGACAACATTGTATGGCTTTAGACGTGTTCCCCACTCCTGAAATGATTGCCGCCCGCCGGCTCCGAATCGGCTTCCTCTTCATCGCATCGTTCCTCTTCCTGTCCGCCGTGCTGACGACTCCGGTACGAGCGGCACCCCACCAGGCGCTTTCACCCAAGCAGGTGGACGAGGCGATCCAGAAAGGCGTTGACTACCTCTGGTCGCAACAGAAGCCTGACGGGCGCTGGGAGCAGGACGACCACCGCGAGACCATTGGCCACGACTGGCGCACAGGTGAGGGCGATTCGTTCGGCGGGTTCACTGCCCTGAGCGTTTATGCCCTGCTCGCCGCCGACGCCAAGAAATCCGACCCGCGGATGGTCCGGGCCATCAATTTCCTTAAGCACGCCGACATCACGGGGAACTACGCCCTGGGCCTGCGCTGCCAGGTTTGGCTCTCGCTGGGCAACACCGCCGAGAACCGCGCCTATCTGGCGGCGGACGTCAGGCGTCTGGAGAACGGACTCAATCAAAAAGGAGAAAACGCCGGGCTGTGGGGCTATTGGATGACTCGCGATGACGACACCCACCACATCGACCACAGCGTCAGCCAGTACGGCGTGCTGGGGCTCTGGGCGGGTTCGCAACTCGACCTGCCGGAGTCGGCCGAGGACTGGAAACTGATCGACTCCGCCTGGCGCAGGCAGCAGAATGCCGACGGGGGCTGGTCGTACAACTCAGCCGCTGACGGCGCGCCCTCGTCGGCGTCAATGACCGCCGCCGGCATCGCCTCATTGTTCATCACCCAGGACATGCTCCACGGGGCCATGACGGTCGGGTCGGCACAGGGGAACTTTGCCGACCCGAAAGTCGACACCGGATTGACTTGGATGAGCGAACATTTCGACCAGGTCCAGTCCAACTACAACTGGTACGGCGTCGAGCGCATCGGGGCGGCCAGCGGCTTCAAGTACTTCGGCAAGGTCGACTGGTACACCCGCGGCGCCGAGACGCTGGTCACCACGCAGAAAAAGGAAGGACAATGGGAGAGCTCGTATGAGACCGGCACGCCGGTGAGCGATACCGCGTTCGCGCTGCTGTTCCTCTGCCACGGCCGCGCGCCGGTGATGATGAACAAGCTGGACTATGCCCTGGGCGCTGACGGACACGTTCGCGATGCGACGTGGAACGCGCGGCACCGCGATGCGGCCAACCTCGCTCGTTTCACCGGCCACAACATGGAGGTGCTGCTCAACTGGCAGACCGTCAACCTCGCGTCTCCCGTGGAGGACTGGCACGATGCGCCCATGCTCTACCTCAGCGGGAGCCGGGCCCTGGACCTGACGCCTTACGAAGAGTCGAAACTCAAGCTGTACATCGAGCAGGGCGGCATGATCGTGGCCAACGCGGAGACGCCGACCGGGTTCGGGCCGGCCGCTCAACGCGCCAAGTCGGCGTTCCCCGATTCGGTGCGCGCCATGGGCCGGCGCTTGTTCGGCCGGGACTTCCGGCCACTTGGGCCGACCCACCCCATCCTGGCCGATCAGAGCTACCGCTCCAGCCGCTGGCCGGGCGACCCCGGCATCGAGGGGCTGAGCAACGGCGTCCGCGAGGTGATGGTCCTGCTCACCAACGACCCGGCTCACGCCTGGCAAGTCGATTCTTTCCGCACCGAATTGGCCAAGTTCGAGCTGGGCACCGACCTGTTCCTCTATGCCGTGGACAAGCAGGACCTGCGCGGCAAGGGAGAGACGTACCTGGTCCACCCCGAGGCGCCGGTCAAACGGGTCGTGCCGGTGGCCCGTTTGTGGGTCGGCGGCAACCCCGATCCGGAACCGGGCGGGTGGCGGCGTCTCAATGCCGTCACCATCAACACCAACGGCACCGCCCTGGACGTGCGCTACGTGAAGCTGGGCGACGGCTCACTGCTGCGGCCCGTCCCGCCGCTGCCGACAACTGAACCGGCGCCCGCCTTCACGACCGGCCCCGCCAGCCGGCCGGCGCCGGTCAAGTTCCGCATCGCCCATCTCACCGGCACCACGGGGTTCAAGCTGGATGCCACCCAGCGCAAGGAGCTGGCCGCCTTCACCGCCTCCGGCGGCACGCTCATCGTCGATGCCGCCGGCGGGTCCTCCGAGTTCGCAGACTCCGCCGAGGTGGAACTCGCCGCCATCTTTGGCGGAAACCCCAAGGACATCGGCACCGTCCTGCCGCCCAACCACCCCGTCTACCGCATGCCCGACGCCGCCATCACCAGCTTCGGCTGGCGCCAATACGCCCGACAACGTCTCGGCGAGCTGAAAGGCCCCCTGGTACGGGCGATTGAGGAAGGCGACCGCGCCGACCTCTTCTACAGCCGCGAAGACCTCAGTGCAGGGATGGTCGGCCAAGGCATCGACGGGATCGTCGGCTATAAGCCCGCCACCGCCACCGCGATCATGCGCAACCTGGTCCTCTATTCCGCGCGGTGAGGATCTCTTAAAACGAGCCGCGACCGTCAGGAAGCGGATGCACCGACTCGCTTACGCTCGCGGCTCGTCATGGACTTGAAAAACGCTCCTGGAGTGGTCTATCAACCCGCGCCCCCTAGGTCCTCAAGCTTGCTCCAAGAACAACGCCAAGGCTGGTTGGCTGGCCCTTGCCCTGATTGCAACGATCGGGCTGGTCCACGCGTGGATCATTTCCGCCGGGCGATTCACGCACTGGCCAACGCGCACCGCTTATTACAGCCTGCTGGCCGACGGCTTTCTCAAGGGGCAGACCAGCCTGCCGATTCCGCCCGACCCGCGGCTGCTTGCAACGCCCGATCCCTACGACCCTCGATTCAATTCCAAGCTGCGCCTGCAGGATGCCGCCCTGTACCACGGCAGATACTACATCTACTGGGGGCCCCTGCCGGCGCTTCTGCTCGTGCCTGTCCGCATGCTGACCGGCAGCGCCGCCGAGCCGATCGGCGACCAGTACGTCTTCTTCGCATTCTCGCTGGCGCTGCTCGCCATGAGTACCGGGATGGTGCTGCGTGCCCGTCGGCGATTCTTCCCAGAGGCGCCGTGGTGGACGGTCGGCTTCGGCATTGTGATCGCCGGGCTCGTCAATCCTATTCCATTTCTGCTCGCCAACGCGTCGATCTACCAGACCGCGATCATCGCAGGGCAAGTCTTCCTGCTTAGCGGGATCTATGCCGCCTGGCTGGCGTTGGATCGGGGCGATCAGGATCAGGTAGGGTCCGCACTGCGGACCATTCATTTCCGTGTGGACGGAACGGTCCGCAGTGCGGACCCTACAAGAAGCATCCGCCCCGGATCGGCCTTATTCATCGCCGGGGCGTGCTGGGCCATGGCGATTGGGTGCCGGATCAGCCTTGCACCGGCGATGGCGGCGCTGTCGTGCCTGGTTGCCTGGCGCCTGTGGTCCGACGCCTCACGCCTGCGCGACATCGGAGCGGGTCTGATCTGCCTGGCGCTGCCGCTATTGGCAGGAGTGGGTCTGTTCGCGGCGTACAACCAGGTACGGTTCGGCTCCCCCTTTGAATTCGGGGCACGCTATGTCCTTGCCGGCCAGAACATGCACGCCATGGTCGCGGCGGGAACGTTTATCTCCGCGCGGAACATCCCGGTGAACCTTGTTCGCTATCTGCTGGAAGCCCCCGTTTTGCAATGGCGGTTCCCGTTCATCTGCCCCCGTGGAACGGCGGCATGGGGCTGGTTCGGGATCCGCGTCAACAAGGATTTCATTATGGACTCTGTGGCCGGAATGGTTTGGGCCGCACCGGTCTTCGGGTTGGCGGCGGTTCCGGTCTGGGTTGGATGGCGCGGCCATGGCACCCATTCAGGAAGTTCCGGAGACCATCCGGTTGAATTGCTCCAAAACACCGAACGGGAAACGGGGATATTCCGGTGGATCATCGTTTCAATGCTGACCTCATCGGCGCTGGGCTTGCTCCCCAGTTTGCTGGTGCCGGCATCGACCATGCGCTACCTCGCCGACGCCACACCTTCGCTGGCCGTTCTCGCCTCGTTTGGCGTGTGGATCCAGCTTAGGCGCGCGACCCCGAAACAGCGGCCCAGCCGATTACGTGCCTTGATCATCCTGACGGCATATTCGGCATTAACGGGCGTTCTTCTCGGCGTCGCGGGCCATTATGGGCGATTCATCACGGATAACTTCCCTGGTGGACGATAGGCTGAATCATTTGTTAATATGCACACGCCGCTATGCGACGCCACTTTGGAGAACTCATGCCTTCGCAGCCGCTCGGATTTACCCGCCTGCCTGTAGCAGCACTGCTTGCACTGACCCTCGGCCTGTCTATCGCGCCAGTCTCTCGCGCCGCAGTTACCCCTGATGAAGTAAAAAAGGCGATCGACAAGGGCAGGGCGTTCCTGCTCTCTAAGCAGTTGCCTGCCGGCCGGTGGGAAACACCAAACAAGCGCGAGGGCACGGACCACGACTGGGAGCACATGCAGGGCGACGCCTGGGGCGGCTATACCGCCCTGTGCACGTACGCCCTGCTGGCCGCGGGTGAAAAGGCACAGGACCCCAAGATGGCCGCCGCCATCGAATTCCTCAAAAAGGCCGACATCATGGGCATCTATTCGATTGGCCTTCGTTGCCAGGTCTGGTATCTGCTGCCCGTGTCGCCGCAGAACATGCCTGAAATGAAAAAGCTCTGGCAGCGGGACCTGGAACTGCTCGAGCACGGCATCAACATTTCGGGCGCGAATCGCGGACTGTGGGATTATGGCAACGGCCACGGCGCGGCCGGGTTCCCCAAAGGCCGCATCGACCACAGCGTCAGCCAGTACGGCGTCCTGGGAATGTGGGCCCTGGAGGAAGCCGGCGCTGAAATCGACAACCGTTACTGGACAGCACTCGACTCGGTCTGGCGCTCGCACCAGTTCCCCGACGGCGGCTGGATGTACGACGCAACACCGTCGATCCCCCCTACCGACAACAAGCAGGTCACGGCCTCGATGACCGCTGCCGGTGTGGCCACCCTCTTCATCACCGATGACATGCTGCACGGACAAGAGGGCGCCAACTGCACCGGCAACGTCACCGACAAAAACATCGAGGCCGGCCTCCGCTGGATGGGAGAGCATTTCGACCAGGTCAATGACAACTATGCGTTTTACGGCGTCGAGCGCATCGGCGTCGCCAGCGGGTACAAATACCTCGGCAAGGTCGACTGGTACACCGCCGGCTCGGAATACCTGGTCAAGAACCAGCACCCCGATGGCTCGTGGACCAGCGGTGAACCGGGCGGCGGCGGGCTGACGGACACGGCCTTCGCCCTGTTGTTCCTGAGCCGGGGCAGCGCTCCGGTAATGCTCAACAAGCTCGACTACCGGCCCGTGGCGGCCGGCGAGAAGGCCGTCGCCCGGGAGAAGGAAGCCAGGGAAAACACCGAGTTCCCCTGGGACCAGCGCCCGCGCGACGCGGCCAACCTCGCCAAGTTCGTCGGGCAACAGACCGAAGGGGGCGTCAACTGGCAGATCGTCAACCTGAACGCGCCGGTGGAAGAACTGCACGACGCCCCGATCCTCTACATCAGCGGCAACCGGCCGCTGAAGTTCACCGAAGCCGACGAGGCCAAGTTCAAGCTCTTCGTGCAGCAGGGGGGAATGATCCTTTGCAATGCCGACTGCCCCGTTGAATCCAGCGGCGGCCCGTTTGCCAAGAGCATCCGCGATCTGGGGACGAAGCTGTTTGGCGCCGAGTTCCGCCAGCTCGAGCCCAGCCATCCGCTGTATACCGAGGAGCAGTTCAAGCCCAACCGCTGGAAGTCCCACCAGCCCATCGTGTACGGCCTGAGCAACGGCGTGCGCGAGCTGATGGTTCTCCTGCCCGGCGACGCCGCCCGCGCCTGGCAGACCGACACGCACGTTTCCCGAGTCGAGCAGTTCGAGGTGGGCGCTGACATTTATCAGTATGCCACCGACAGGCTGGAGGGCGGATTCAAGGGCGAGACGCACCTGGTCAAGGCGGTCAAGCCCGCCAAACGGACCATCAAGGTCGCCCGGCTGGAGACCGGCGAAAACCCCGACCCCGAGCCCGCCGGCTGGCCCCGGCTCGACGCCATCATGCGCAACCAATTTGAAACAGGCGTTGCCGCCGAACCGGTGAAGCTTGGCGAAGGAAAACTCGACGGCTTCAAGGTCGCTCACCTGACCGGCACAACCAAATTCAAGTGGCGAGACGAACAACGGGCCGAGCTCAAGCAGTTCATCGAAAAAGGCGGGACGCTGATCGTGGACGCCGCCGGCGGCAGCGCCTCGTTTGCCGACTCGGCCGAAAAGGGATTGAACGACCTCGCCGCCACCTTGAGCGGCGCGGCGCAGGCCAGTCCGTCGAACCAACCGGCCGGTGCCGGCCCCGACATGGTCGGAACGGTCCTCCCGCCCGACCACGCCCTTTACAACCTGCCCAATGCCAAGATCACCCAATTCGAGTACCGCACGTTCACGCGCCACCACATCGGCGGGAAGTTGAACGCGCCGCGGGTCCGGGGGATTGACGTCGGCAAGCGGGTGGCCGTCTTCTACAGCCGCGAGGACCTCTCCGCCGGCCTGGTAGGCGAGCGTGTGGACGGCATCCTGGGCTATGACCCCGAGACCGCCACCGCCATCATGCGCAACATCCTGCTCTACGCGGATGGGCCGCCCAACGCCGACCCCACGTCCAAGCCGGCCGCGACGAACGCGCCGGATAAGAAGTGAGCAGCCTCTTTATGCGGGGATGCCTTGCGGTATCTTGTTTGGTGGCGTCGCTTGCGAGGCGTAGACGGCTCTTGGTCCCGAACGTCACGCACCGTAATCGCTTAGTTGTCACTCTCAATGAACGCGCGATTTCCGTGGCGAGCCACCCGGCCTGGCCAGCGGTTCCGGCTGGGTCTTTTCTGACTTGCGCGCGGCGGCCCGCCCCGGCTTTTTCGGCTTGACGACCGCTGCCCCGGCCTTTCGCGCCGCTGACTTGCCCATGGGCCCCTTCGTTTCCGCCGGAATCGGGGGTGAAGGGGCATCGATTTCGATGCCGAAGACATCGGCCAGATCGCCGGCGGCGATGGTGTTCTCTCCCGCGCTCGCGCCCGTATCCGTGGCGCCCAAAGTATTGCCGGCCTCGGCGATCAGTTCCATGTGATCGACCTGGCGCAGCTTGAAGAGCAAATCCGGCTGTTCATCGAGCCGCGTTCCGACGCCGTAGAGGACGGCAGCGACGTGCTTGCACATGCCCGCCCAGTCGGGGCAGGAGCAGGACATATCGATCTCTTTGGGCTTGGGGAACAAGCCGCCCTCGCGCGAGGTCACCACCTGCATGACGCTGGAGGACAGCTTGCCTTGCAGCAACTCCACCAGCGACCCGATCCCGCCGGAACAGCGCGTCTTCACGTTCTTCCAGGCATGGGCGTCGCAAGTCTTGATCTTGATATTTACGTCGTACAATTCGGATCCGCTGACCAGAGCGGTGATTTTTCCCGGCTCGATTTGCAGGTCGACCACCGACCCGTTGCGGATGTACGTCCGCCCGCGCGGGAGCCGATTGCTGTAATCGCTGTATGATTCCAGGTTGTCGCACCACGCCTTGCCCCAGAACGTAGTGGCGATCTTCCGCCCCATGGGCCTGACCGGATTGGTCTTTCGGCCCTTCTTTTCCAGCCGGCTCACTTCACGCAGGGCATTGGCCCTTCGCCGGGCGACGCTCACGTACGGGCGGAAACCATACCAACTCATGGGAGACTCCGTTCTCCGGGTCAATCGCTCACAAGGACGCATTGCGGCAAAAGCCTTCGCACCAGGCCCCGGTTCAATATCGAATGACCCAATCTTACTTGCGCCACGCCTGACGTACAACAATTTCGGGCCTGGACGTCAAGGCGTTGCGAGTCCGCCCGATCACATCCCCATCGCTTTGCAGCGCAGCAACAAGTATGGACTGGGCCCCAACGAACGTTCAACCCGGGCATGGCACGATGGCGTCTGCGTGAGTGTCCTCCATGCCGCCATTCGGATAACCTGTGTCAAATGTCACAACTTCGACCTCAACGCATGACCCTTCTTCTGGTGGTGCTGGTTGCGTGCTGGACGGCCCCAGGCGCCGCGCAGGCGTCGCCGGAAGCGGCGGCGCTGCGCGTCGAGTCGGTGGTCCCGCTCCCACAACAGCCGCAGGAGATTGATAAGGCGATCATCTGGTACGACGATTTCAACGGCCCGGAAAAGGAATACGGCGAGGCCGAAGGCAAGCTCGACCCAGCGGAATCCTTTGGCGGCGCCGGCAGGTCGCTGGCCTGCCGCTACGCCAAGGGTGAGCAGGGACGGGGGAATCGCAGGCTGTTCTTCGGCGACTGCCCGGCCGGCGGGAAGAACGTCGTACGAAAAGGCGAGCGGTTTGATGAGGTCTACTGGCGCGTGTACGTCAAGCACCAGGCCGGCTGGACCGGCGGCGGCGAAGCCAAACTCTCCCGCGCCACCAGCCTCGTTGCCCCGGACTGGAACCAGGCCATGATCGCCCACGTCTGGAGCAGCGGCCTTTCCCTGACCCTTGACCCGGCCACCGGCGTGGCCGGGGAACAAATCGTCACGCACGGCTACAACGACTTCGCTCATTTACATTGGCTTGGGAACAAGCCCGCGGCATCGTTTCCGTTCAGTAGCCCCGCCGAATCCGATTGGTGGATCTGCGTTGAGTCTTACGCGAAGTTGAACACCCCCGGCCAAAAGGATGGCATCAACCGCCTCTGGATCGACGGCCGGCTCGAAACCGAACGCACGCTTGCCCATGCCACCCATGCAGGAAGTTGCGGTCGTCCCTACCCTGAAAACGCCTCAAGGGTCCAGGGAATCAATCAGATCCGCATGCAACCCGGCGTCGTCTTACGCGTCTGAAGCAACATGCTCCGCAAGCTCTTCCGCCGACTGCTCGCACTGACAGCGCTGTTGCTCTGCATCCTGTCCTCAATCGCGTGCATCGCCTGCGGCATTCTCCGCTCCCGCGACCATGGTTCGGGGGAAACGTTCTTGTTCTACGTCACGCGCAACACCCCGAGCTATCGGATGGCCGGCGTCCAGATCTGGTCGAGCGGCGGCGCGATCCGCATCGATTATGCACGGTTTGCGCGCGATGTGCCGGACGAGTCCCTGCCCCCCAGCAACCCGGCCGGCCAGGTGCCGCCGTTCTTCCAGCACGCCGAATACTCACCCGGCCCGAACCCCGTGCCGCTCGAGCGGGACATCATGCCCGGGTCGGACAGCGTCAGCGAGAGCGGCTCGTTTCAGTGGTTCAGTCGCAATTACAGCACGTCCGGCTATAGCGAACGACAACATTCGATTTGTGCCCCCGCCTGGACCTACCTCGCGACGACGAGCATCACGCCCGCAATCTGCCTGCTCGTGGGCGCGCGGCGTCTGCACCGGAGGATCATCGCGCGGCATCGGCGCAAGCGCGGCCTTTGCGCCGCCTGCGGCTACGACCTGCGCGAGTCAGCAGGCTACTGCCCCGAATGCGGTTTGAGCGCAAGCTGATCTGGATGCATTTTCATGTTCTCTGATCCGCGCCCCCTTATCGATGATCGAATTCCCCTTATCGCGGATCGAATCGCGTAAATGGGCAAGCAATACAGGAGCCCAGGGATCCAACCAAAGAAAAGCATCCCGCCGACGGCCAAGTCCGGATCTTCACCAAGGTGCTGCTCGATGCAAAGCGATGCGAACGAACAGACCCAGACAATGATGACCCCTACGAAGAGAGCACTCCACCCCCGCCTCGCGATTAGGGAAATCGGCATCCACAGGGCCAAGGCCAAAAGCGTCGCTTCTGCGACTACCCAAGCGACGCGGTTAGACAACAGATGGTCCATAATTGGTCATGGCAAACAGTCGCCGGCTACCGCGATCCGCGCGGTGTGAGTTCCGCCGGAGATGCGATTTCGACATCGACGTAATGGCAGAGCGAGATGGGGTCGGGAATGGGTTCGCCGTCCTCCTGCAACCCGTCGAAATGCATTCGCAACGCGGTCCGCAGATTAGCCAGCGTCTCCTGCACGGTCTTTCCCGTAACGCCGCACCCCGGCACGTCTGGAGCATAGCCGCTGTAATTCTTTGCCGCTTTTTCGATCACGACCGCATAGCGCATGGTTATTCCTCACTAACGTCTCACGCCTCAAATGCCTTTCGCACATCCAGCGACACAAACCGCAGCAATTGCTCGTTATTCATCTCCGTGAGCATCGCTTCGCCTCCGGTGTCGTCGAGCAGTTCCTTGACGATGCCGGTCTTCTCGGCGATCAGCGCGTCGATCCGGTCTTCCACCGTGCCCTGGCAGACAAACTTGTGTACGAAGACGTTCCTTTTCTGGCCGATGCGGAAGGCGCGGTCAGTCGCCTGGTTTTCCACCGCCGGGTTCCACCAGCGGTCGAAGTGGATCACGTGCGAGGCGGCGGTGAGGTTCAAGCCGGTGCCGCCGGCCTTGAGCGACAGCACAAAGAACGGCGGGCCGTCTTCGCGCTGGAACGCCTCGACCAATTCGCGGCGTTTGCCGACGCTCGTCCCGCCGTGCAGGACGACGCCGGCGCGGCCGAAGGTGCCGGCGAGGTACTCGGCCAGCGGAGCGGTGATCTCCCGGAACTGCGTGAAGACCAGCACTTTTTCCTGACGCTGGGCCAGCTCCTCACAGAGCTCTGCCAGCCGCTTGAACTTTCCGCTGTGCTGCGGCTGGTAATCGCCTTCGCCGGTCACCTGCGACGGGTGGTTGCAGACCTGCTTGAGCCGCATCAGGTATGCCAGCACGATGCCGCGGCGTTGGATGCCGCTGTCGTCGTCGGTCTGCTTGAGCTTTTCCGCCAGCTCGTCGACGAGCTGCTGGTACATGGCGGCCTGGAGCTTGCTGAGCCCGCAAAAGGCGTTCGCCTCGATCTTGTCGGGCAGGTCGGCGATGACGCGTTTGTCGGTCTTCAGCCGCCGCAGGATGTATGGCCGCACCAAGGCCCGCAGCGGCGCGTAGGGATTGGCCTCGCGCGTCTCCAGCTTCTTGACCAGCGACGAAAACGCCTTGGCGCCACCCAGCAGCCCGGGGTTCAGGAAGTCGAACAACGACCACAAGTCCGACAGGCGGTTCTCGACCGGCGTGCCGGTCAGGGCGATGCGGGCCGACCCTTGCAACTCCTTGACCGCGCGGGTCTGGCGCGTGCCGGAGTTCTTGATGGCCTGGGCCTCATCGAGAATGACCATGCTCCACAATCGCTCGCGCGCCCAGGGCAAGCGGGAGAGCATGCCGTAGGTGGTGATGACCAGATCGTGGAACCCCTCGGGCGGCTCGTCGTCAACGCCGGCCATCTCCGACGGATGGGCGATAAACAGCGACAACTCCGGTGCGAAGCGAGCGATCTCCGCCTTCCAGTTGGCAATCAGCGAAGCTGGCACGATCAGCAGTGAGGTTCGGCCCTTAGATTCAGATAAGGGTTCAGAGCCGGTCCACGCCGGGCCGTTCCGGCCCGGGTTACCGTCGCCCGGGTTTCCCCCGGACTCGGCCTTCTGAGCCAACTTCGCGTCTCCCCGTTTAGCGTGCAACAACAGGGCGATCACCTGCACGGTCTTTCCCAGACCCATGTCGTCGGCCAGGCACGCGCCCAGCCCGAGCCGGGTCATGAAGCGCAGCCAACTGACGCCGGTCTTCTGGTACTCGCGCAAGTCGGCACGCAGGCCGGCCGGCGTGGGGTCGCCCTGCGATCCCGGATCGCGGATTTCCGCCAGCACCTGCTCCAGCGCCGTCCCTGCGGCAATCCCGGTCCACTCGCGGACGCCATCAGGCACGGCTGCCGCCGCGTCGCTGTCGAGCGGCGCCCCGGAAAGGAGCCGCATGCCTTCAAAGAACGTCACGCCGCCGCGCTTTGCCTCGCGCTCGACCTGCTTCCAATGTTCCAGCGCCTCGGTCAGCTTCTCGCGGTCGACCTCCACCCACTTTCCCCGCAGCGACACAAGCCCGCCGGCCGATTCCAGGGCTTCGCGCAGCTCCGCCTCGGTGAGTTGCTCACCCTCCAGCGTGAGGGCCACCGAGAATTGCAGCATAGCGTCGACGCCGATGGTCGACTTCTTCGCGCCACCTACGGTCACGCTCACCGACGGTCGTGGCGGACGGTTGGCCTTCCACCAGTCCGGCACGCGCACGATCAGCCCGCTCTCCTCGAACAGCGGAATGTCCTGGAGAAACCGATACGCCTCCTTCGGCTTCCACGCCAGCGGCCGGTAGACTTGGCCGGAATCGGCCAGCGATTTCGCCAATTCGCTGCGCTCGGCGGCGCGCTGGATCGGCTTGAGCAGTGCCAGCAGGGCATCTTTGTCCTTGGCGCCGGCATATTCCTGCAGTGCCCGCCCCAGCGGCTGGTGCTGCACCCGCCCCTGCGTCGAAACGCGCGTGGCATAGGTCGCCAGGAACGCGAACGGATGCTCTGAATCGCGCTTGTTCTCGGCCAGGTGGAAGGTCACCCGCCCCACCAACCGCCACAGCGGGTTCTTCTCTCGGAGGTACGCCTGTGCGCCGCCGGGGTAAGCCGCGATCTCGGCCCGCACCAATTCGTCCAACTCGCGCCACCACCCGGCCAGCACATCGGCATTGAGGTACTCCAGCCCCCGCATCGGCGGCGCCGCCAGCGCCATCATCCCCAGCTCATCCGCCGCCGGCGGCGGCAGGGAAGGCACTTCGGTAACCGCGTCCCCGGCGTCGAGCCCGGGACTGCGGCACAGGCGCGTCAGGTAAGCCCGCCCGAATTCACGAGCGAACGAGAAATCCGCCGGCAGGGCCGTTTGCAGTTCGGTTGTCGCCAGGTGCAGCAACCCCGCCGGCTGGCCGCCGGCAAATGCCGAGCGGATGCGCTTGGCAGCGGGGTCGGGCAGTGCATCGTGTGATTTTCCCGAAGCGTCCTGCGATTCTTGCACAACCACATGGCCGTGCGGGGATATGAGCAATTCCATCGCCAACTGCAACCTCGCCAACTGCAACCGTTGTTAGTGGTTAGTGGATCTCCCTGCCTTGTTATGTCGTGGTCCTCATTTTACGCAATAACGCTCGTTGGTCCAAACGGTGGAATGGGAAGAGAGCCGGTGGGAATTCGACCATGCGGCCGTCCCATCAGACGTCGAGATCGGCCTCGTCCCTGACGTTCACGACGTAGACGGAGCCGGTGAGCTGGACCGGTGCCGGTGAGAATTGGGACGCCTCAGTTGCCCGGCCCGTAGACTGCATCTCTGCCCTTGCGGATGCTGGAAATGGTTGCGGCGCGGTCCGGACCGTGGAACGCAGACTCGAGGGTTCGGATGCAGTCTGACGCCTCGTCCACCCAAATCTCGGCAGAGCCGAGCCGCTCGACGCCCGGGTAATTCATGTCGTAGTCGGCGTGGTTGCGGACGGCACGGAAGCTGTCGAAAGTGGAGCCGACGCTCTTGACGCCGGCATCATCGCACCACAGCAGGTGTCTCGCGACCATTTTGTGTTTGTCATCCTTCGGGAAGAAGGTGAAGCCGGCGGCCGTCAATAGGTCCATGGCCACGTTGAACGCGGCATAATAGGCGCGGCTGATGGCGACCCGGCACTCCACGGCCCCGACCTTGCCGCTGCCGCGGATGGTGGCCTGGACGAAACGCAGAAATTCAACCGGTTCCATAGGGTAGCCCCCATTCACTCGGCCAACAGGATGAGGCGGACACGGTCCTGGACGACCGCGGGCATAGACGCCAGCCATCGGCTGGTAAAGCCGTGGTAGGCATCGCGGATTTCGCGGACGGAGCCGCGGGCGGTGGCCGATACCTCCAGCCACTCTTCGCCGCTTTCGGGGTCGCAAGCGGTTGAGAAGGCTGGCGGCTCGGCCAGGTCGAACGAAACGTGGACCGCGCCAGCGATCGAATCGACGAACGGCAGGAGGCCGTGGTTCTCACAGAACGCCCGCGCCACCGCCGAAAGGGATGCCGAGTTTGTGGCATGAGCAACGGGGGAAATCAGTGATCGGGTCAATTCCGCCTCCAATGTCGAAGCCAAGCCATAAAGCGAAGACTATCCGTCCGTCATCGATTTGTCCACCGGCCGGCAAACGTGCAGAGGCTGCCGACAGGATAATCCGGCGTTGGTAGCACGGGTTGTTAATGCACCGCGCCGCGCCCTTGTTTCCTAGCGTGGCCGGTCACGACGTTCACCCCCGCAGGCCGCGCAGCAGGTCCCCGGCGGCGGTCAGGACCCGGTCTAGCAAATCGGGGCTGGGCATCGGCAAATGCAGGTACGGCTCACCGGTTTCCTTGTCGCGGCGGACAACCGACAAGCCGGAACGGCCTGCCGCCGGCTGCTCGCCACCGCCGCCGCCGGTGCGGGCGGCGCCGGCCAGTTCCTGGAGCAGCGACAGGCCCGTCTGAAACAGCCCCGCCCAAGGGTCAGCGCTCGCGACGGCGGGTGCCGGTACGACCGGCGGCGCGGGCGCCTTTACCAGCGTCTCGGGGCTGTCGTCCGTATCGCCAGGCGCGGCAGCCGCGACGGCTTCGCGTTCATCGGCCGGCGAAGGCTCGGGCTCCGGCGGCGCGGGCACGGGAATGTTGGACGCGGCCTTTTCCACCGTCTCCATGAATTTCGTCAGCCGGCTGCCGCCGAGGAAGACTTCCTTTTCGCCGCCGTCGAGGACGCCCGCGAAGAGCGACTTCTTGAACTTCAGCACGTTGAGCATGCCCTCTTCGATCGTCCCCTGGGCGACGAAGTTCACTACCTGCACCGGCCGGCTCTGGCCCAGCCGATGCACTCGGCCGATGCGCTGCTCGAGCACCGCCGGGTTCCACGGCAGGTCCATGTTGACCACCACCGAGGCGTTCTGCAGGTTCAACCCCACGCCGCCGGCGTCCGTCGAGAGGAACGTCCGGCAACGGTCGTCTTCCCGGAAACGATCGACGAGCGCTTTGCGCTTCGGACCCGGCACACCACCGTGAAACAGCACGTGGCCGTCCCGGCCCTTGAGCCGGCGCTCGATCAGCTCGTGGGTCCGCAGCCACTGGCTGAAGATGACGACCTTGGTCCCGGGCCGCTCGAACATCTCGTCGAGCAGCGTGAGCAACTCGCCGACCTTGACGCCGTGGTCCGTGGTGTTGTCAAGCAGGTAGGTGCTGTTACAGCTCATCCGCATGTTTTGCAGCGCGCTCATCAGCCGGCGCTGGTCGACCTCGGAGAGGAACCGGTATTTCCGCCATTTGCTGACAATCCGCATCACCACCCCGCGGTTCGCGTCGTGGTAGTCCATCTGCTCCGGCGTCATAGGCACAAAAAAGTTCTTGTCCAGCCTTTCGGGAAGCTGCTTGGCGACCTCGGATTTCTGCCGGCGGATGAGGACCGGCGCGAGCGTCTTGCCGATGGTGTCCAGGTCGCGATACCCGATCACTTTCCCCACGTCGTCGGTCAACTGGTGATCGGCCAGGAAGCGGAAGGTCGGACCCAGGCGGTGCTGGTCGACGAACTGCACGATCGAAACCAGCTCTTCCAGCCGGTTCTCCAGCGGCGTGCCGGTCAGGACGATCGCGAACGGCGAGGCGATCCTCTTCACGCTGCGTGCGGCCCGCGTCTTCCAGTTCTTGATCCGCTGCGCCTCGTCCAGGATGACCAGATCGGGCGACCATCCCTGGATCAGGTCCGTGTCGCGGTGGACGGTGTCGTAGTTGGTGATTTTGAAAAATGCGTTGGAGCCAAACAGCGCCTGCCGTGACGCCCGCAGACCCTGGATGACGCACGCAGAGCGTTCGGTGAACCGGCTGATCTCCCGCTCCCACTGGTGCTTGAGAGATGTCGGACAAACGATCAGGACGCGCTCGACGCCGAGGTGTCGGGCCATGATCTCGGCGGCCGCCAGCGCCTGGATGGTCTTGCCGAGGCCCATTTCATCGCCGACCAGACAGCGCCCGGCCCGGGCGGCAAAGAGCGCTCCCTCACGCTGATAATCGTACAGGTCGGCCTTGAGCAGCTTGTCGAGGGCGGGGCTGCGGATGCCTGCCGGGAAGGCCTCGTCGATCCGCCGGCGGCGCTCTTCGCCGTCGCGCACCTCGGCGACGAAGGCCAGGGCATCGCTGTTGCAGCGCAGGTCATGATCGAACTCGGATGACAGGGAGAGGAACTTTTCGAAGCGAGAAAACGCCGCGGGCCGAAGGACGCCGTCGGCGTCGAAGTATTTGCTTGCCGCCTCGGCCAGCGGCGTGGGGCACTGCGTGCCCGGCAGGAAGCGCACTTCCCGCCGGGCGCCGTATTTCAGGACCACTTCGCTGTACGGCGGCTGGTAGCCGTCCCGCAATGCCGTCTTAGCGCCCGGCTTGCGCTCGAGCCTGGCGAGGGTGAACTCGACGTGCTTGCAGGTCCCCAGAGTATTGGTGGCAAAGTCCGGGCAGGTGCAGAAATTGTCGCCTGGCCGATCACCCCGGATCACGACGCGGTACTTGCTGCCGCTCTCGGGATTGGCCACGGCAAACTCGGAAAAGACCGGCTCGTCGCCCAGGTTCTGCAGCTTGAAATTCTGCTCGCGCCCGAATTGCCGCCGCAACGCGATCTGCCACTCTTCCAGCGTCATCCCCTCCGGCTTGAACTGGCGGGACAGTTTCTTCTTCTTTGCAGAACGACGTTTCCCGGATCGACGAGGCGGTGCGGCAGTTGTCGGCATGGTCCAAGAGTCCCTTCTTTGCTGGATTCCAAAGGGACGCCATTGAACCGTCAAGAAACCGGGATGACAAGGGCGGCGGGTGGGCGGCGGCTTGGGCCTCGGCGCCCCGGTGAGACCTCTTCCTCATCGCGATGGCCCGCGCTTGATCTTCTCCGCCAGGCATTCGGCGATCAGGCCGGACAGCGTGCGGCCCGTCCGCTTGGCGTAGGTGCCGGCGGCCTCGATCAAGCTGGGGGTCATGCTGATCATCACGCGCTTGGCCTTAGCTGAATCGGGCTTGGCTGGCCGCCCGACTCGGCGGGCGAGGCGTTCCTCCCGCAGTTCGGCGGCGGTGAGCGGGCGGCCGTCCTCCAGTTTCAGGCTCCGGGCCCAGGCGTCCAGGCCCGCATGGTCTTCCTCATCAGGCGTCGCTGCCACCTTGCGACGCGGGCGGTCAGTTGGCTTGGTCTTCATGGCTTATCTCCTGCGGCGGCGCAATTGCCGCCTCATTTCGGTGGTCAGGTCCATCGCGTGGACGACTCGGGCTATTTTCGCATTTGGTATTTCTTCTAGGTTCGCGCGTACCAGGTTCGCGCGTACCGCTTGCCTTTCCGCCGCGACTGGACGATACTCATATTACTTCTTACCCGGCTGACCCGCCGCAAGGCCTCGGCCGGGTTGTTCTATTTTCGGAAGACCTCATGCCAGTCGAGCCGGTAATCAAGCGTGCTGTCGCATTCGTCGACGGACAGAACCTCCTTCACAGCGCTCGCTGCAACAATCTTCCCGAATGAGTACACTCCACGGTGGAGTAACATGATGTTCGCAACATCCGCAACACTGGTCGAACAGCTTCGGGACATGGTCGAGGACCGGGCGGTGGTGCTACCGGTCAAGGTAGGCAAGTACCACCAAATGATCGCAACTGGCGTCGTGCCGGAAGGGGAGCCGTTCGAGCTCTTGAATGGGTACATCATCCACAAGGACCGCAGTGCGGCGGGGGAAGGACCAATGACCGTCGGGCCTGAACATGCGTGGGTCATTCGCAAGCTAACCGCACTGAATTCGCGGCTGCGCCGTTTCGACTGCCACATGCAGATCCAGCTTCCGGTAACACTCCCGCCTTGGAACGAGCCGGAGCCTGACGGCGCGATAGTCATCGGCACTGAGGACGACTACCGCGGCCGACACCCTGGGGCCAAAAATGTGTTATGCGTGATCGAGGTCGCCGACAGCTCGCTCCACCGCGACCGGACCACCAAGCTGCGTATCTACGCCGCTTCGGGCATCCCGCTGTATTTCATCATCAATCTTCCTGACCACGTTGTCGAGCGGCACACCCGCCCGATGACCGGCAAGGGCCGACCCGCGCGCTACGGGCAGGTCGATATCCTGAAACCCGGGCAGACAGTCGAGCTTCCTGCTCCGCGCGGCAACCGGCTCAAGATCCCCGTTCGGCGATTGCTGCCGTGACCATTTGTTCATGCTTACGAAGTCAACGCCAGAATCGCCTTTTCAAGCCATTCGGTGCTGACCGGCTTGGTCATGTGCTGATCGAAGCCGGCCTCCCGGCTCCTTCGGATGTCGTCGTCCATGCCGAACCCGCTCAGGGCGATGCCGCGCAACTGCTGCCGTCGCTTGAGTTCGCGCATGACGTCCCAGCCGCAGCCGTCCGGCAGCCCGATGTCGCTGATCAGCAGATCAAAAGTCTGCCGCTCGGATAGTTCCAGGGCGTCCTTCACCCCCGAAGCCGTGCTGACCTGATGGCCAAGACCTACGAGCCAACGCGCCATCACGCGAAGCGTGGATGGATCGTCTTCAACCAGCAGGATGCGAACGACCCTCTGCTCCGGCTCGCCTGAAGACGCCGGGGCGGACGCGTGCGTCCTGGCGATGCCTGCACGTAGTGGGTCGAACCGCAAGGTGAACGTCGCCCCTTTGTCCTTGCCGGCGCTTTCGGCCGTGATGGTGCCGTGGTGCATTTCGACCAGCGCCCTGGCGATGGTCAGCCCCAGCCCCAGTCCGCCGAACCGGCGGGTTATCGTCTGTTCTCCCTGCTCGAATGCGTTGAACAGTCGGGGCAAAACGTCCGGTTCCATGCCGATCCCGGTGTCGACGACCTGGACGTTGAGCTTTCCCTGGGCGTCATTCGATGTTCGGATCGCGATCCGGCCGTTCGGCGGGGTGAACTTGACGGCGTTGCTGACCAGGTTCCACAGCACCTGCTGCAAGCGGATGGGGTCGGCCCAGACGACATGTTCGCCGGCGCGCAGGCCGAGCGACACTTCCAGCCTTTTCTCGTCGATGCCGGGCCGGCAGACGTCCACGGCGTGGCGGACCGAGGCATGCACATCCACGGCCTGGCAACGAAGATAGACCTTGCCCTGGCTGATGCGCGTCAAGTCCAGCAGATCGTCGATCAGCCGGGCCTCCAGTTCCACGTTCCGCCGGATCATGGCGATGTCGTCCTGCGCCTGGGCCGACAGCCCGGGATCGCTCTGCAGCATGTGCACGCTGCCCAAAACCGGCATGAGAGGCGTGCGCAGTTCGTGACTGAGCCGGGCCAGGAACAGGTCCTTGGCCTTGCTGGCCGCCTCGGCAATCTCCTTGGCCTGCCGCATCTGTTCCTCGGCCCGCTTCCGCTCGGCCATTTCGGCGCGGAGCGCCTCGTTGGCGCGGGAGAGTTCCGCCGTGCGCTGCCGCACCTGGTCTTCGAGATCGATCTGCGCCCGTTCCAGCACCTCCATGGCCCGCTTGCGATCGGTGATGTCGAAAGCGATCCCCTGCAGGAACGCGGGGTGTCCCTGCTCGTCGCGCACCACCTGGCATTCCCCATGCACCCAGACCACGCGGCCGTCGCGGGTGAGCATGCGGTATTCCGAGCGGAACTGCACTCCGGTCGAGCAGGTGCTGGCAAACTCCGCCCCCCAGCGCTGGCGATCATCAGGGTGCACCCGGTAGTACCACAGGAACGGGTCGTCGAGCCACTCTTTCTGGGAAAACCCCAGGAGCGCTTCGATCTGCGGGCTCACATAAAACTCGTGGCGGTCGCTGTCCAGGGATGCCAGGAAGGTGACGGCGGGGATCTTCTCCACGAGCGCGCGATAGCGCAGCTCGGCGCCGCGAAGACGCGCCAAATCCAGACCAGCCCCCTGAGTCGGGTCGATCGCCAAGGAGAGGTTGGTATCCGGTCGGATCGGAGACCGTGCCAAGCCGCCGAGGCTCGCCATTTGCCGCAGGGTGGATTGGGCCTGTTCTAAAGTCGGTTCGGTATCGCCGGAATGGGTCTGACCAGCCGGTGGGAGCGACGAATCGCCACCGATGGCTGGCACTGGTGCATTGAGGCCATCTTTGGTGCGGGCAATCAACGTCACATTTTCGCTTTGCGCCTGGGGTTGAGTGACGCCACGGGCTGACCCACCCGGGGCTGTACCAGGTTCTTTCATATCGGGCCGCCCCTCATCCTGGGAACTAGCAATATACACGGATGATTCGGGATCAAGCAGACCGATCGGGTTTGCCCTCCCGAGCCTGCTGCAAGACCGCCACGACCGGCCGGTCTTTGACCGGCTGAATGGTAGTGGTGGAGGGATCGAAGTCAATCGATACCTGTGCGATAATGGGGTGGTCCGAATTCGCGCGAAGGGAGGTCAATTCTTGTTGCCACGCCCGTTCCTCGTTCCTTGCAGTTTCTGCTTCCCCTAGCCGATACTCGTTGTATCATTTGGGTCCAGCGGCTGATCGGGTCTCATCCTTCGATTCTTATTTTGCCGACGTAGCGCCTGCCCTAGCGCTGTTCGAATGGGCCGCAATCTGGAGGGTTGCACGAATATGCGTGGTACCCGCTGTCTGCCTTCAACTCCTGGACGGCCCGTCGAGGCGATGGAAAGCCGCCGCCTTCTGACTGTGGTTTACCCCAGCGACCTGGAACAATACATGGTTGAGCTGATCAACCAGGCCCGCGCCAATCCTGCCGTCGAGGCATCACTGTATGGGATCGACCTCAATGAGGGCCTCTCCCCCGGCACCATCTCCAGCGCCGCCAAACAGCCGCTGGCGATCAACCCGATCCTGGTTTCCTCGGCAACGTCCCACACGCAGGACATGCTCCAGAGCCAGGTCTTTTCCCACACCGGGTCTGACGGCTCTTCGCCCTACGACCGCGAAGTCGCCGCCGGGTACGATTTCACGGGGTCATGGGGATGGGGCGAGAACATCGCTTACGTCTCCAATTCAGCGGTGGTCCCGCCCCCCGAGGCGACCGCCCAGGCGGAAGAACAAGACTTGTTCGTCGATTTCAATGAATCAGGCCGCGGCCACCGCCTCAACCTCCTGGACCCGTCCTTTAAGGAGATCGGTGTCGGGATGCAGGAAGGCATCTTCAACGGCGGCAACACCCTGATGACCACCGAGGACTTCGCCTACTCCACCGGCAACAGCTTCCTCACCGGAGTCGTTTTCGATGACGTCAATCACAACGGCATGTATGACCCCGGCGAAGGTCTAGGCAGCGCCACCATCACCGCCGTCCAGGTCGGCGGCGCCGCCGCCGCCAGCAGCAGCACCCAATCGTGGTCCAGCGGCGGTTACACCCTGCAATTGCCCCCCGGCGTCTACGACGTCACCGCCTCCGGCGGGCCCCTGGGCACGCCGATGACTTACAGCAACGTGACCATCGGATCGGAGAACGTCGAGATCGACTTCAACACCGCCGCCCCGCCGGCGGCGAGCACGCCAACGCCAACCCCGACCCCGCCGCCCGCTATAACACCGGCGCCAACCCCAACTCCGACGCCTTCGGGCCCCTCGGCTACACCAGCCAATCCGCTGGCGAATAGCCCCTCATCCACGTCATCGGTAGCGTCAGACCCTTCGCCGTCGGTCGCCACAAACGGCCACGGCGTGATCGACGGCCAGATCTACGAGGACCTCAACGACAACAGCCGGCTCGACCCCGGCGAAATCGGCGCGCCCTACATGACCGTCTTCCTCGACACCCAGGGCACCGCCGCCCCGACCCCCGGCGAGCCCACTTCGACCACCAACATCCGCGGCCAGTTCCAGTTTGTGGGCGTCCCGGCCGGCAAGTACCAAGTGGTCGTGGTCATCCCTCCCGGCTGGCGGATCAGCACCGGCGGCACCAACGACCATCTCGTCACCGTCCGCAAGGGCCACTCGGTCGCCAAGGCCGCCACCTTCTTCATCACTCCGACCGCCTACGTCTCCGGCGTCCTGTTCAACGATTTGGCCGGCACTGGCACACGAACGGCCAACGACCCCGGGATTTCCGGTTGGAAGGTTGAGCTGGACCTCAGCAACAGTGAGACCGGCCAAACCTACCAGCGCACCGTCACCACCGGACGAGGCGGCGCATGGAGCTTCGGCGACCTCCCGTCCGGCACGTACACCATCCGCGTCATACTCCACAAGCACTTCGTCCTCACCACCGAGCCCCTGGTCGTCGGCCCCCTCACCGACGGTGAGGTTTCTGAAGGCAATCTCATTGGAGTGCATCGGTAACATTGGGTCCTTTGTCCTTTGTCATTTGTCCTCTGCCATTGCGAAATGTACACGAATAACAAAGGACCGATGACAAAGGACACAGGACAAATGACGAGTGACTATTATCCGACGTGAGATTGTTAATCACCGCCGATCTTCATTACGACCATTCCGGCTCCCGCTCGGTTGCTGACGATCTGATCGATCGGATGAACGCGACCGGCGGGGATGTCCTGCTGGTGATCGGCGATACCGCCACATCCGACGGCGACGCAATCGAGCGATGCCTGTCCCGCTTCCATTTCTCCGGCCCAAAGCTCCTGGTCGCGGGCAATCACGAATTGTGGACTCACGGCCCCGACAGCCACGAAATCTTCACCCAGGCGCTTCCCCGCCGGGCCCGCGCGCTCGGCTGGCACTGGCTCGAAGAGGAGCCGTTTGTCCGTGACGGCCTGGCTGTCGTGGGGTCGGTCGGCTGGTACGACTATTCCTTCGCCCCGTCCAGCCTGGGCATCCCGCGCCGCTTCTACGAGCACAAGCTCTCGCCAGGCGCGGCCGAGCGCTTGAGCGAATTCGCCCACCTGCTCGAACCGGCTGACGACATCGCCCCATCGGCTCGCGAAGTGGTCGCCCGATGGAACGACGGCAAGTTCGTGAAGCTGGGCCGGAGCGACGACGCATTTCTCCAGGAGCGGCTCGACGCCCTGGAATTGCAGTTGAACGAGCTTGCCGGCGCCAGCCAAGTCATCGCGGCGGTGCACCACCTGCCGTTCAGGGAGTTGCTGCCGCCACTACGGGCCGGGCAATGGGACTTTGCCAAGGCCTTCCTCGGCAGCAACCGGATCGGCGAGCTCCTGCTCCGATTCCCCAACGTCCGGAGAGTCTTCTGCGGCCACAGTCATTTCCCCGCAGAAGCGCACATCGGGCCGATCCACGCCGTCAATGTCGGAAGCGGGTACAGGCACAAGACGTTCCTCGCGATCGATGTTTGACCGCATTTGTCCCTTGTCATTTGTCATTTGTCCTTTGTCATTTGTCCCCTGTCATTTGTCCTTGGTCCTTTGTCCTTTGCCAAGGGCGAACGCACACAACTGACAAATACAAATGACAAAGGACAAAGGACCAATGACAAGTCGCAAGTGACAAGTGACAAGTGACCAATTTATGTATGCTGCAGCTTGTTCAGCCCATTCAGTGCCGCGACCTTGTAGGCTTCGGCGAGGGTGGGGAAATTGAAGACGTTGTTGACGAAGTAATCGAGCGTTCCGCCGAAGGCCATGACGGCCTGGCCGATGTGGATCAGTTCCGTGGCCCCGGTGCCGATGGCGTGGACGCCGAGGATGCGGCGGTCGTCCTGGTGGATGAGCAGCTTGAGCATGCCGGTCTCGTCGCCGAGGAGCTGTCCGCGGGCCAGTTCCTTGTACTGGGCGACGCCCGCTTCGTAGGGGATGCCGGCTGTGGTGAGCTGGTCCTCGGTTTTGCCGACCATGCTGATCTCGGGGATGGAATAGATGCCGTAGGGGAACAGCTCGGGCATGCTCCGGGTGGGCACGCCGAAGGCATGGCACACGGCAAGCCGGCCCTGCTCCATTGCCGTGCTGGCCAGGGCGGGGAAGCCGATGACGTCGCCGGCGGCATAGATATGAGCGACTTCGGTCTGGTAGTGCTCGTTGACCTTGAGGCGCTCGCGGTCGTCAGCCTTGAGGCCCGCCTTGTCGAGGCGAAGGGAATTGGTGGTCCCCTGCCGGCCGACGGCAAAGAGCAGCGTCTGCGAGCGGAGCAGCTTGCCGCTCTCCAGCGTGGCCTGCACCAGCGGGGCCTGGGAGTTGTTCGTCTCGGCGGGTTCGGGTTTCAGGTGTTCGATCTTGGCGACCTTTTCACCGAGGCGCAGGGTGATGCCGTCGCGGCGCATCTGGTACTGGAAGGCCTCGGTGATTTCGCGGTCCAGAAAGCCCAGCACCTCCCGTCGGCCGTCGACCAGCGTCACCTTCACCCCCAGAGCGGCCAGCATGCACGCGTATTCGGTGCCGATGACGCCGGCGCCGACAATGATCATGCTCTTGGGCAGCGTGTCGAGGTTGAGCAATTCGTCAGAAGTGAAGACCGTCTTACCGTCGAACGGGACGGATTCCGGCGTTGCCGGCCGGGTGCCCGTGGCGATGACGAACGTCCCGGCGCTGATGACTTCAAAGTCGTCGGGGCGATCGACGTAGAGGATGTTGTCGTCGTCGAACCGTGCCGAGCCCCAGACCAATTCGACGTTGTTGCGGTCGAGCTGGTCGCGGATGATGGTGAGTTCGTGATGGATGACCTGCTGGCTGACATAGATCAGGTCGGCGATGGTGATCTGCCGTTTCATGCGGGAGCCTTCCCCAAAGAGCCCGCGTCGGCTGACGCCGGTCAGGTGCAGCACGGCCTCGCGCAGCGCCTTGCTGGGAATGGTGCCGGTGTTGATCGACGCCCCGCCGACCACTTTGTTCTTCTCGATGATGATGACGTTCTTGCCGAGCTTGGCCGCCTGGATGGCCGCCTTCTGCCCGGCCGGCCCGGTCCCGATCACCGCACAATCAAAATACCGCATAAGATGTTGTCCGGTAAACGCTTTCGATCCGCACCGCCAGCGGGGCCCCAAATACAGCCCGCTCCGGCGATACTCGAAGCATCGCAGTTAGTTGGCCGGATCATACGCGCTGGCGCTGTGCATGTGAAACCCTCGCGTCAGTGGGGCGCAGGCCGACAGATTCAGGACTCACCACTGAACATCCAGTTCCCGCGGCCCTCGGAGAAATCAATTGGGTTGCGGCTGGATCGCCCGCGCTGTGTACTGTCGCCGGGCTGAATAATCGGGCCCTTCGAAATGAACGACCTCGCCAAGTCCAACCTCATCGACCAGGTCCGCCGGCTGGTCATCGCCCAAAACCCCGACCAGGGCTGGGTGATCGACAACCTCGCTTTCCTCCACGTCGGCGGGTCGACGCTATACGGCACCAACACCGCCGACAGCGACGTGGACATCCGCGGCGTGACTATCGCGCCCAAGAGCTTCTGGGTGGGTGCCCGCTCGTTCGAGCAACTCGAATGCTCCATCCCGGAACAAAAGATCGAAGTCGTGATCTTCGACGTCCGCAAATGGCTCCGCCTTGCCGTGGCCGTCAACCCGAACGTCGTTGAGACGCTGTTCGTCGATGACACCAGCCCGTGCGCCCTCCTCAGCACCGGCCGCTGGCAATACATCAGCAGCGAGGCGTTGGCGCTGCTCAACCAGCGCGCCCACGCCGGCTATCACGGCTACGCCACCAGCCAGCTCAAGAAGATGATCGTCAAGCAGTCCAACAAGAGCGGCCGGCGGGAGATCGCCGAGGCCCTGGGCTTCGACCTGAAGTTCGCCGCCCACGGCTTCCGTCTGGCCCGCCAGGGCGCCGAGCTGCTGCGGACGGGGAAGATCACCTTCCCGCGACCCGACCGCGAGCACCTCAGCGCCATCCGCTACGGCAAAGTCTACGGTCCCGAAGAACTGGACCGCTGCGTCGCCGACCTCACAGCGGCAACCCAGGAGCTCGATCAGGCGTTCGGGGAAACGGTCCTCCCGGCCAAGGCCGATTTCGAGCGGTATGACCGGTTGCTGGTATACATCTACGAGAACTACGTGACGGGGCCTGACCGGGCTGGCGCGTGACTGTCAATCGCCTTCTCCGGCTTCGATCGCGTCAACCGGCGTGCTGCCGGGCTGCCGAGCGGCGGCGTGCGCTTCCCGCTCGGCCATTTGATCGCACCGCTCGTTTTCGCGGTGCCCGGCGTGGCCGCGGACCCATTGCGTCACGATGGTGTGCCGGGCGCAGAGTTCGTCCAATCGCGCCCATAGGTCGGCGTTCAACACCTTCAGCCTGGCGTTGGGGGTCTTCCGCCAGCCGAACTTTTTCCACTTGGCTGACCATTCGCTGATGCCCCGCGCAACGTACTGGCTGTCGGTGTAAAGGTTCACCTGGCAGGGCCGGCGCAGGGCGGTTAGTCCCTGGATGGCCGCCATCATTTCCATGCGGTTGTTGGTGGTATTGGCCATTCGGCCGGAGGCGGTCTTTTCGACTTTCGTGGCCCGGTGCCGCAGCACGAATGCCCATCCGCCGGGGCCGGGGTTGACGGCGCAGGCGCCATCTGTGAACAGGTCCACGATGGGCCGGTCGGCCGCCGCCGCGGGCCCCGCAGGCGCCGGCGATGCCTGTTGCGGGAACAGCGATTGTGCCGGCTCACGTTTGACGGGAGCGGCAGGAACGGCCGCCGGCTTCGGCCTCGACGCCGCGGCAGCGCCAGAAGCGGTCGCCCGGCCGGGTGCAGCATCGCCCAAGCGGGCCTTTTTGGGATCGTCAGTGCGTTTTGCCGGTAGCGCGGCGGATGCTGCCGGCGGTGCGACGGCCGCCGAGACCCAGTCGGCCAGCATGGCGTCCGCCCCGGCGCCAGTCTTCTCTGCTGAGCCCTGGAGGTTTTCGATGGACTTTCTCGCCTCCTGCCGGGCGAGCTTGTCGCATCGTTCGTTCTCCGGATGTCCCGCGTGCCCCTTCACCCATTTCGCCTCGACGGAGTGCCGGGCGCACTGCCTGGCCAGGTGCATCCACAGGTCGGCATCGCTGACGTATTTTTTCGAGTTGATCGACTTGCGCCACCCGAGCTGCTTCCACTCGGCGACGCGCTGGGTAATGCCACTGACAACCCTTTTACTGTCGCTGTAGAGCGTGACCCGGCAAGGCCGCTTCAGCGACCGCAAGCCGTTGATCGCGGCGATCATCTCCATTCGTTCGTTGGTGGTGTACCCGATCCCGCCGGAAACGACGCGCTCGATCTTGCTTTTCGAATGGCGCAGGATGAACGCCCAGCCGCCGGGGCCGGGGTTGCCGTGGCAGCAGGAGCCGTCGGTGAACAGTTCCACGAGCGGGTGCGCCGGGTCGGGATTTGCTGGAGTAGAGGCCATCAGCCATCGATCAGGCGATTCTGAACCAATTCTTGCCCAAATGCTATGCACCGAACTCTTAATCCCTCCTAATCCCGCTCCAGCACGATCGACCCATTCGACATCCCCCGCGCCTTCCATCCCGGCATCACATACGTCGTCGCCTCGGGGTCGATGATCAGGAACGGACCCGGCTCCTTCCGTCCCACCAGCCCCCGGCGATCGAACACCGGCACGTCGCGGTCCGCTCCGGCGGCATCCCGCAGATGCGTACGCGGCGGCGCGGCCGAATCCGCGCCCGCCGGGATTTCCGGAAGCCGCAAGGACGGCGCATGCCCCACGCGCCGAATCCTCAGTGTTACGATCTCCACCGCCCTGCCTTCGGGCACGTGCCCGTATAGCTTGCGGTATTCCTCGCGGAATGCGGCTTCGATCAGCTCCCGCTCCGGGCGAGTGACGCGGATCTTCACCTCGTACGACTGGCCCGCAAACCGCGCGTCGGCGTACGCCTCGACGGCGGCGGTCTGCGCCTGCGGCAACTGGTCGCTGGCGATGCCGTTGAGCGAGCCGAACTCGGCATACAGGCGGTTGTCGTCCAGTTGGCTCGCCAGGTGGATGACCGTCTTGGAGACGTCGGCCACCGCCGGGGCGGCCACCATGCCCAGTGCGCTGAGCACGCCGCAGTAGGGGGGGATCAGCACGCGGGGGATGTCCAGCGATTCGGCCAGGGCGCAGGCGTGCAGCCCGCCGGCGCCGCCGAAGCTCACCAGCGTGAAATCGCGCGGGTCCAGCCCGCGCCGGCTGGTGACGGCGCGAATCGCCCGGCTCATGTTCTGCTCGGCCACGCGCACGATGCCGAGGGCTGTTTCCTCGACGCTTTTGCTCATCGCCCGCGCCAGCGGGTCGATGGCCCGGCGGGCCAGGTCCGGATCGACGCGCAGCGACCCGCCGGCAAAACGCTCCGGCATGATCCGGCCCAGCAGCAGGTTGGCATCCGTGACGGCCGGCTCGGCGCCGCCGCGGTTGTAACATGCCGGACCGGGCACGGCCCCGGCCGAGCGCGGCCCGACGCGCAGCGCGCCGCCGGCGTCGAGCCAGGCGATCGACCCGCCGCCGGCGCCGACGGTGATGATGTCGAATGCCGGCAGCCCCAGCGGCAACCCGTCCACCTGGCTTGCCGTCGTCCACTGCGGCTGCCCGTCGAGGATGACGGCCACGTCCGTGCTGGTGCCGCCCATGTCGTAAGTGATGACGTTGGACATGCCCGCGGCCTTGGCCACGAACGCGGCCCCCATAACGCCGCCGGCCGGGCCGGAGAGGACGAGGCGGGCCGCCGATGCGCCGGCCTCTTCGACCGAAAGCGTCCCGCCGCCGGAGTGCATGATTCGCAGGTCGGCGATTGACAGTGCTGCTTGCTGATCATTCTCCCTCTCCCGGTACTCCGGGAGAGGGTTGGGGTGAGGGGAATTCTCTGCTGGAACTATGCTTGGCGCTGACAATCGAAGACCCTCACCCTGGCCCTCTCCTCTTCGAGCCTGAGCCTCAGAGCCGAAGGCCGGAGTACCGGGAGAGGGAACGAGCTCGTGCTTGAGGAAGCCTCCATCACCAAGTAGCGATCGGAGGTACTCCTCCACCGTCGGCCGTAGCGAGGCGTTAATAACAGTCGTGCTCGCCCGCTCGTATTCGCGGAACTCCGGCAACACCTCGCTGCTCAGGCTCACTGTGAGCCCAGCCTTGCGGCAGGCGTTACCGATCGCCTGCTCGTGGGCGGGGTTGACGAAGCTGAAGAGGAGGCAGACGGCCACGTGGCGCAGGCCGCGGGCTTGGATCGCCCCGATGAGCCGATCGATGTCCGGTTGCTGCAGCGGTTCGACGACTTCGCCGTTGGCGCCGATCCGCTCGCGGACCGTGAACCAGTTCTCGGGCGGCGTCAGCGGCGTGGGGCGGACGATTTGCAGGGCGTAGAGGTTCGGCCGGTTCTGCCGGCCGATCAGCAGCATGTCGCGGAACCCCTCGGTGGTGACAAACGCCACCGGCTGCCCGGAGCGCTGCAACAGGGCGTTGGTCGCCACGGTCGAGCCATGGACGATATGCGGCGGCGGCGAGCCGGGGGCGGCGTTCATTGCACGCCGCACCGCCTCGATGACAGCCTTGTGGAAGTCGGGCGGGGTCGAGGGGATTTTGACGACCCGGAGGTTGAGTCCGTCGAAGGCGACCAGATCGGTGAACGTCCCACCGACGTCTACGCCGATGCGCAGACCCGCGACTTCGGGGGGAACATTTTGTTCAGACGGTGTCGATGGCATAGAATCGCGGCATGTTACCCAAATCGGTTTTCCAGGTCTCGTCTGGCGGGGTAGACGTGCTTCGTCGGGTCGGTCTGTCCTTGCTCGGCTTGCCGTTTGGCGCTTTGCGTCAGGAGGGGCTCGTGCGACAAACGGCAAGCGGGAGAAAGTTCGCGCTAGTCCTCCTTATTCTGCTCCTGGTGAGCGGCGTCTCTCAGGCCCGCGAGGGAGTGGCGGCCCCGACGACCGCGCCAACCCAACCCGCGCCGCAAGCCGACTTCCATGTTGACCTGAAGCAGACGGTGGAGTACCTGGCCAGCGACGCTTTGGAAGGCCGATATGTCGGCTCGCCGGGGATTGAGAAGGCCGGCGATCTGATCGCCGACGACTTTTCCAAGCTGGGGCTCAAGCCGGTGCCGGGGCTGGAGGGGTATTTCCAGCCGTTTACGATGCTTGCAGGTGCGACGGTCGACCCGAGCACGACGCTGGCCGTCGGCGACCGCAAGCTGGAACTCGATAAAGACTTCCTGCCCAGCGCCGTCACTTCGGAGGGTCCATTTGACGCTCCCGTCGTTTTTGCCGGGTATGGCATCACCGATAAGGACCGCAACTACGACGACTATGCCGGCCTCGACGTGAAGGGCAAGATCGTGCTCGTGCTGCGCTTTGAGCCGCAGGATGAAAAGGGCGAGAGCCGGTTTACAAAAAGCAAGGCTTGGTCAGAGGATGCCACCTTCGCCAGCAAGTGCCGGACGGCCACCGAGCACGGCGCGGCGGCGCTGCTGTTCGTCAACCCGCCCGCCCGCGAGGACGAAGACGAGCTGATGGTCTTCTCCCGCCTGCTGCTGGGCAGCCGGGTGCAGTTGCCCGTCATCCAGGTCAAGCAGGGCGTGGCGGCGGCGATGGTCAAGGACGGGGGCGCGGGTGACCTCAAATCAATCGAACAGACGATCGACAAAGACCTCAAGCCGCAGTCGGTCGTACTCAAGGATGTAACCGTCCAGGGGAAGGTAGTCCTGAAAAAGAACGAAAAGCAGGTCCGCAACGTGGCGGCAATGCTGCCGGGCAAGGGCGATCACGCCGACGAGTACATCGTCATCGGCGCACACTACGACCACCTGGGCCGGGGTGGCCCCGGCAGCCTGGCGCCGCTGTCGCATGCGATCCATCCCGGCGCCGACGACAACGCCAGCGGGACCGCCGCGATACTCGGCATCGCCGACGACCTGTCCCATCTCGGCCCCCAGCCGCGCTCGTTAATCTTCATCGCCTTCACCGGCGAGGAAGAGGGCTTAATTGGCTCGCACTACTTCGTGGACCATTGCCCGGTGCCGCTGGACAAGATCGCCTACATGCTCAACCTGGACATGGTCGGACGGATCACCAAAAACGACCTGGAGATCGGCGGGAACGGCACGGCCGCCGATCTCGACAAGCTCCTCAAGGATGCCGACGAGGGCCTCCCGCTGAAGCTGGGCACATCAGCCGTCGGCGGCAAGGGCGGCATCGGCCCAAGCGACCACATGTCCTTCGCCCTGAAAAAAATCCCCGTGCTGTTCTTCTTCAGCGGGCTGCACCGCGATTACCACCGCCCCAGCGACACCGCCGACAAGATCAACTTCTGGGGAATGGAAAAGGTGGTTGATCTGGGCGACCGGACCGTGGAAGCGCTCGCCCGCCTGCAACGCGAAGAGTATGTCGGCAAATTTGACTCCGGTTCCATGGCCCGCATGGGCGGTGGTGGCGGTCATGGCGCGTCGCTCGGCGTCGTCCCCGACTACGGCGCCAGCGACGCCCCGGCCACCGGCGTCCGCATCAGCGGCACCTCCGAAGGCTCCGCCGCCGAACGGGCCGGCCTCAAGGCCGGCGACGTCATCACCGGCTTCGGCGATATGAAGATCGACAACCTCGAAGATCTCTCCGAGGCCATTTCCAAGCACAAGCCCGGCGACAAAGTCCACCTCACCCTCCTCCGCAGCGGCAAGCCCGTCGAAACCGACGCCACGCTGGGAGAGCGGAAAGGATGAGACATGCGGGTTCACCACAGAGGCGCAGAGAACGCAGAGAAGAAAATCGATATTCACAGTCTCGAGCCAGCGAAAGCACAGAACAAAGCGGATTATGCTGTTTTCCTCTCCGCGTCCTCTGCGACTCTGCGGTGAACCCTTCTTCGCGACGACAACAGGACACCCATGCAAAACGCCATCATCATCGTTGATCACGGCTCACGCCGGGACGAGAGCAACCAGATGCTTGAAGAAGTCGCCCGGCTCTTTGCCGAGCGGTTCCGGCAGACGCACCAGATCGTCGAACCGGCCCACATGGAGTTGGCCGAGCCGTCGATCGCCACGGCCTATTCCCGGTGCATCGAGCGCGGCGCGACGCGGGTCGTCGTCTGTCCGTTCTTCCTCGGCCCCGGCAAGCACTGGACGCAGGACATCCCGCGCCTCACCCGCGAGGCCGCCGAAAAGTTCCCCGGCTCCCAATACCACGTCGCGCCGACCCTGGGCATCGACGACTTAATCCTCGACCTGCTCGCCAAGCGCGCGGAACATTGCGAGCAAAATCAATACATTTGCGACCTATGCCGCGGCACGCCGCGAAGCGGGGAGTGTTTGAAGGAAGTCGGAACAGGTCAACTATAATCCCACCGAATCCCGCGCGTCGCTGACGTCCAGCCCCATATACTCGGCTTCGTCAAACAGCAACTCCGCCTGTTCCAGATCCTTCTTCACTCCTTCGCCCCTGGCGTACATCATCGCCAGATTCGCCGTGGCCTTGAGGTTGCCCGCTTCCGACGCCCGGAAATACCATTCCGCCGCCTTGGCCAGGTCCTTGGGCATTCCGCGCCCGGTCGCAAGGTATGCCGCCATGTTGTACATCCCGCGGCTGTGCCCCTTGTCGGCGGCCAGTCGAAGATACGCCAGCGCCGTGCCCGAGTCCTTTTCGACGCCTGTTCCCGTCTCGTGATACAGATAGGCCTCGAACATGGCGTCCGCGTTGCCCATTTCCGCCGCCTTCTTCTGCATTGCGCAGGCCGCTGCTGGGTCTGCCTGCGTCCCAAAGCCCTGGCACTTCAAGAGACCAAGCAAATAAAGCGACCGGCCCTCGTCGCCACCGCGCTTGGCCAGTTCCTCGGCCATCAAGCACGCCTCGCGCTGCTCTTCGGGGGTCGCTATGTCCCGGCAGCGAAACCACAGAAACTCCACCAGCCGTTGCCTCGCCCCCGGGACCTCTGTCGCGACCGCTTCACGAAACACCGACTGCGCCGCCGCGAGGTCCGGCTCGCCGAACGGCGGTGCCGCCAGCCAGTTGCCCAGGTCCAACAGTGCCCCTTCGATGCCGCACACGCTCGCCTTGCGCAGTGCCTCCGGCGCCAGGTCCACTTCGTCCACCGACAGGATCCCAATTATCATATCGCCGCGGATGATGCGTCCGCGGAGAGCCTTCACCCAATCCACCAGTGCCTGTCCCACTTCGGGCGACGGCGGCGCTGCGAGCAGTTTATGGATCGTCATATGCTAGCCTGGTATGGAAACCATCGCCGGCACAATAAAGTCCTCGGACCAACCAAACGCCACAAGATGGGCTTGAACGCAAGAACCACGCCCAGCGCCAACAGGGGCAGCACGATCATTCCGCTGAGCGCGGTCCCGATGACGGCCGTCGTCTTGTTTCCACCCTTTCTGAAAAGTGCGACGATTCCCACCACAAATGCCGCGAAGTTAAGCATTGGGCCCAGTAGGACACCGGCGGCCGCAACGGGGATGCCGGGGCCGCCGCCTCGGGCGCCGAACCCGACGAGCAACCCAGTGCCAAAGAGCCCCGGGCCCAGGACAATGCCGGCGACGGAAAAGAACAGGCTCGCAGCACCCAATCCGCCGGTTCGCGTCTTGCCGTCGGGGCCGGAGGCATAATCGATCGGCTGTTGTGTCATGACGACGCCCGGCTTTGCGCGAATGGCAACGAGCATAGGAGGGTCAGGGGCCCCCGCCTGCCCCTTTAGCAGTAAATCGCAACGGAGGCCGGATGTCAAGGGGGAAGAGGGATCCAGCAAGCAGGAGGAAACCCGGCAGCTTCAGCCGGTCAGGATCGGGGTCGTACAGGTATTATTATTCACGACGCGGCGGACGTTGGGTCACGCTCGGGTTGGTCTTACGTCAGAATTAAATCGATACCATCTTCGCGTTCCGGGCCGGCTGGGCCGTGATCCCTGATGATTTCGATGAGCCAGTCGAAAACGGTTGGTCCGATTCCAATTCTCGCTGCGTCTAAGTCATCCGCAACGCGGAGCCGATTGGAAGGATGGCACCGCTGTAGTCGCTTTTCCAACTGTCGCACTGTTTCAGGATGGCCGAGGCGTTCTTGCGACAGCTTGGAGTTGGTCCAACGAAGGATAAAACCATTTTCAGGGGTTCCAAACCCACCGCGCAAGATATCGTTGAATGCATCGAGATTGCGACCCCAGGCTACACCGGGAATTAGAGCGCGGCTAATTTCCTCATAAAAGCCCTCAAGCGTTGAGAAGCGCATTCCGTCGATCTCGTAGGTTTGCTTCATGCCGTGTTATTTCCCTTCCACAAACTGCCACTTCCCCCACAGCGCCGGCGTCAGCTCGGCTTCGCTCGGCACGTCGGAGACGATGGCGGTGGCTTTGTTGTTCCAGTAGACCCGCTGGAGGGTTTGGAAGCCGTTGCCGCGGAGGATGCCGATGTCGCCGCGGATGGTTTGGCCGGGGGCGGGCGAGAGGCCCAGCGTCGCCAGGGGGATTGATAATTCGAAGTTGCCGTCGGTGCCAGCCAATTGCACGTCGGTGGTTACATCGTCCACGCGGTCGATCGATATCGCGTGCCACGGGGCGGCGAAGGGGACCGGGTCTTTGGTGCCGGGGACCACCGGGCGATACAACAGCGCCCGCGGCTTGCCTTTCACCAGGGCCACCAGCAGGCGGACGTCGTGCTCCACCGGCTTGGTGCGGTCGGCGGGGGCATTGGCGTCAGCGCCAATCATGAGATCCAGGGCGCCGCCGGTCTTGAACAGGGCGTTGGCGGTTTCGCCGGAGTTGTCCAGCAGCTTGGCGTCGCCGGTGCGGAATGCGGCGTAGAGACGGCCGCCGCTGACGCACAGGGCGGCGCTGACGTCGTACGGCTGGGTGTTGCTGTTGAAATACGCCGCCGTTCCGCGCTTGTCGATGGTCGCCCAGTCTGCGCCGGCCCAGTCGTCCGGCGCGCCATCCACGCGCGGCGGGGTCGGGCGGATAACAACCTTCAAGGTGCGCGAATACGACTCGCGCTGCCGGGCCAGCTCGCTCTGCTGAAAATAGGCGTGGGCGGCGAGCAGATCCTGCTCGCTGATTTTCACCGTTTGCTCAGGAAGCCGGCGGATGCTCTCCAGCCCGTCCACGCGCACCAGGCTCACCCGGCCGCCGTCTACCAGGTAAATCTTCCCGTCGGCTGTCTGGGTGATCGAGGGCCAGAAGTTCTCATCGTGAAGGCTGACGTCGTTGAGGAGCATGCCGCGCTGGGCCGCCGGCATCGACCAGGGCACGCCCTGGCGAACGTCCTGGAATAACTGGGCCACGAACAAGCCGTCGGCGGTGAAGACGTAGGCGTTCCCCTGGTTGCCGTTGATCGCCCAGAGCGGGCCGGCGTCGCTGCCGGCCGGCGTCACGAATGAACCGAGCAGGCGCGTCGTGCCGATGAGTTCACCGGGGAACGTCGGCACGGCCGATTCATGCGAGGCGTGAAGCCCCGGCCAGACGCTCGGGTAGGACCAGCGGGCCACGCCGTGCGACGTCCCGCCCATCGACTGCGGCGCGAAGGGTCCCGGCGCGACGGTCAGCACGGCCGAGCCATCGGGCGCCACCAGCGCTTGGTCGCCGCCGGAACTGGTCGGGTGCTGGGCCTTGTCGGCGAGGACCTCGCCGCCGTCGAGCGGCCCATAGACGGGCACGCCAACGGCGGTGAATTTCACCGGCGCGAAGCGCACCGCCTTTTCGTCGATCCTCGCCGCAACGAACGACAGGTCGGGCATGACGGTGATGCCGCCGACGACGGCTTTCAAGAAGGTCACCTCGTCCGGCTCGACTTGGCCGTCGCCGTCGAGGTCGGACCAGGAAAACATGCAGGGGTTCCGGGACGGATCGCCGGCCAGGTCGATTCCCTTCGGCAGCCGGCCCTTGAAGGCATCGCCTTTGAAGATGCTCCAGTCGCTCGCCCGGCCCATCGCCGCCACGGGAACGGCCAGGCCGTCGCGATCGATCCACAGCATGGCGATGGCCGAGCCTCCCGTGGGGTTGCAGTTGTAGCAGTTGGTAAAGTACCGCTGACCGTTGGCGTAGAGCGGCGTTTCCGGAAGGCCATCCACGGCATGCCCGTCGGGAATGACGCCGCCGGACGAATCGGGGCGGTAGAACATGCGAACAAGCTGGTCGGTCCCCTTGTCCCAGTCGAGCTTGAACTCCATGCCATGCAGGAAAAATCGAGTCTTATCCTGCGAGTCGAGCGTCCCGCCGCCGCCGTACTCGGCGGGGCCGTACATTGCCTTGAGCAATTTGCCATCGAGCGTCCAGACACTGACTCGCTTGGGGAAATAATCCGCCTCGGTTACCCAGAGATGGCCGTCGCAGTCGAGCGTCAGGCCAGCGGGGTTCTGCATGTGGAGCGGATCGTATGGCCCGGCACGCAGCGGGCCGGCTCGACCGACGGCCGACTGGAATTTCCCGTCTGGCGAAAAGATCTTCACCTGCTGGCTGCCGCCGCGATCGGTGACGAGGAACCGACCTGCCCTGAGCTTGTCGAATGGGCCGGTTTCGTCGACGATCACGTGCTGCGGGTCCTCCAGTCCCTCGGCGATGACGATGGTCTTGCCGGTGATTGCCGGGCTGTTCTCCTTCGCTTCCAGATCGTAGCGGCACAGTTGCCGGCCCTGGAGGACCAGCAGCCGGCCTTGCACATCGAAGGCCACGCCGCGCGGGTCTTCTATCTGGACGACGCCGAGCGCCTTTCCTGCCTTGGCGTCGATGATCAGCAATTCCCTCCTGGCCGCCAGGGAAACCACGACACGGCCATCATGAACGGCCAGCCCGGCGATCTGGTCTTTCCACTGCTGATCCCCTTGCGAGTTGACACCGCCGGCCGGTTCAAAGAGATACTTGATGACCGGCCGGTCTCCTTTCAACGAAAGCGCCGTCACCCGGATTTCGCCTTGTTTCGGTCCCTTCGTCTTGTGCTCGCTATCCATGTCCCAGGCCGACGCGACATAGGCGTAATCGCCCGGCACCGCCGACGCGCCGTCGTCGCGAGCCAAATAGGGAGCGGCGGTCCAGTTGCCGCCGACCCACCCGCGCCCGCCGCGTTTCTTCCAAGCCAGGTCGACCCACGCCAGTCCCGCGCCACCTTCGGATACGTAGCTGCCGATGAAGACGAGGCCCTTGCCGGCATCGGCCATCCCCTTGTCGCCCGGCAACTTGTCGGCCGGAACAAACAGCGCCGCCATCGGCGGCGTGTGGTTGGTCAGCCAACCGCCGCTGCTGTCGGCGGTCTCCCAGGCGGGGTTGCCGGCGCTATAAATCGAGAACTCGTAGCGCAGATCGATCCCCTGATGCACCAGCCCGCGCACACGATATTCGCCGGGCGCGACGAACTGACCCGGCGTCGCGTAGATGCCGTGCCGTGCCTCTTCGACATCGCGCCCCAGGTCGTCCAGCCCGTCCCACCACGCCACGTTCTCGCCCGCTGGGAATGTCGTATCGCTGACCAGGTTTCGCACGCGTTTGCCGGCGGCATCCTCGATCACCAGCGTCACCCGCCCCGCCTGCGGCAGAGAGAACCGAATGGCGATCGGCGGGTGCGGGCGCTCGGCCGTCGCCGCCGGCGCTAATGACTCGGCCAGGTCGCTGTCGCCCAGCGGCCGCAGCGCCAGCAGCTCGCCGAGCCAGATGCGCCGGCCGCCGAAGGTCTTGCCTTGAAGATGGCCATGACTCTCAGCAGTGGCCCGCGTGATTCGCAGCCGAACGGCCCGCGCGGTGACCGTTTTCCCCAGGTCGATCCAATTCATGCCGAGCGTCCGCGGGTACTGGTTCTCCAGCCGATCGAAACTCTGGATCGTGTGCCAATCCGATTCCGGCGCATCGACCGGGTTCGCAGCCGAATCCCCGGCAAAAATCTGGGTGTCGCCCGCGGCGAACCCCGTCCACAACGCCCCCAGCGCGCTCAGCGGCATCGGTTTTGGCCAGACCAGCATCAGCCACTGCGGATGCTCCGGGCTGACCACCTCGGCGGCCCCCTCCTTGCCGTTGTCCCACGTTTTCCAGGTGCCGTCGTTGGACTCGTTGATGATCTTTCCCGCCGCTTCATCGTTCCCGCTGGCCCGCGCCACGGCCTGCGGCGCCACATTCACAACGCGCTCGCCCAGCACCATCGCCCCACCCAGCCACCCGGCATATGAGCGGTCGGTCGGGGCGGCCACGTGCGTAAACCGCAGCGCCCGGGTCGCCGTCCCCGGCGGCAACACCCACACCGAATAATCCTCCGGCCCCGCCTCCTGCCGCGAGATCTGGCCCGCCACGATCCGCTGCCCCACCGTCCACTGCGAATCATCATTGAGGTCCCCCGGATAAGCCGCCGAAGCCTTGAGCACGCTGAGGTGCCCGCCGCCACGCACCACAACGGCCCCGATGGGAATGGCCGCCTTGAAGCCCACGCGCAACTGCCGCACGCCGGCGGATTTCGTATCGCCAAAATACACGCCGCGATTCCCCTCCACCGGCGGCGCCTCGCGCGTCCAAAACACGGCCTGCGGCGCGATTGCGCCGCCTTGGCCGCTTGAAGGTGGCAGCGGTTGTTCGGCCCCGTCAACCCACTGCGCGCCGGCCGCCGCGTCAAAGTCGCCGGCGCGAACAGGCGTATGGAACGCCGGCATCTTCTCCGCGGCAATGGCGCCGCGGCTGAGGAGAACGACCAACAGCAGGAGAATGGCCGCTCGCCAACGGTGGGGAATGTGAGTTCTCATATGCACGTGTTACCGTGCGATGCAAAGGACGTTTGCCGGTCCGCGGTATGGCCCGAGAAACGAAAGAGTTAGAAATAGTGCTGATGCAGGAACAGTGGTTATAATCCTATTTTGTGGAGTTTGTATGAGTGCAGACGAAATTGAGAGACGTCTGACCGCCCTCGAGCGCGAGCTTGCTTTGTTGAAAGTTTGGCGCGCGCCTGCGGGAAAACCACATCCCATCCATGTACTCGAGCAAATCCATGGAACGTTCGAAAACACGCGAGAGTTCCGACAAGCTATGCGCTTGGGTCGCCGATGGCGCGGGGAGCAGCGACCTAAGCCTCGCAAGGCAAAACGCCGGTGATCCACTTTGAGCACACTGAAAGTCATCGCCACCTCCGACCTGCACGGCCACCTGCCGGCGATCGAGCCCTGCGATCTGTTGCTGTTGGCCGGCGATTTGTGCCCCGCCAACGACCATTCCATCTTCGCGCAGACAAGCTTCCTGGCCGGCCCCTTCGCCGACTGGCTGGAGCAGGTGCCGGCCAAGCGGATCATCGGGATTGCCGGCAACCATGATTTTCTGTTTGAGAAACGGCCGGAGCTGGTCCCACGGACTTTGCGGTGGGATTATCTCCAGGATGCCGCGACGGAGGTAAGGGGGCTCAAGGTGTATGGAACGCCGTGGCAGCCGTGGTTCTATGACTGGGCGTTCAATTTGTATGAAGAGCAACTCGTAAAGAAGTGGGCGATGATCCCCGACGACACCGACATCCTCATCTGCCACGGCCCGCCGCTGGGGTTTGGCGATCAGCCGCAGGGCCCCAGGCCGCCGCAGGGGTCGCCGGCTTTGCTGCGCCGGATCGAGCAGGTCGCCCCCCGGCTGGTGGTCTTCGGCCACATCCACGAAGGCCGCGGCCGCTGGCAGCTCCAAGTGCCGGGCAAACAGGATGTGATCCTGGCTAATGTGTCGCATGTGGACCTGCGCTACGCGCCGGTCCATCCGCCAATGGAGTTTGAGATATGAAAGCAATTGCATTTACGCGCCCCCTGCCGATCGAGGCCGACGACTCGTTGGTCATGCTCGATCTCCTGCAGCCGCAGCCCGGCGAGCGGGACTTGCTGGTGAATGTGCGGGCGGTCTCGGTGAACCCGGTCGATACGAAAGTGCGCGGTGCACGGCATCAAGGCTCAGCGTCACACAGCACGGGGCAACCGCGCGTGCTCGGCTGGGACGCGGCGGGAGTCGTCGTGGCCAAAGGCGCGGGGGTAACCGGGTTTTCCATCGGAGACGAAGTCTTCTATGCCGGGGCCCTAGAGCGGGCGGGATCGAACGGCTTGTGGGGCGCAAGCCCAAGTCGATCGGCTTTGCTGAAGAAATGGACGCTCATCATGTGGTCGATCACACCAGGCCGCTGGCAGAGCAGGTGAACAAACTCGGGGCGCCTGCGGTGAAGTACATCGCCAGCCTGACGGCGACCGCGCGGAACTTTGCACAACTGGTTGAGGTCCTGGCCCCGCAGGTCAAGATCGGCCTGATCGACGACCCGCCCTCGCTCGATGTGGTGCCGCTCAAGCGCAAGTCGGCGTCTCTGCACTGGGAGTTCATGTTCGCGCGTTCGATATGGCAGACGCCGGACATGGCCGAGCAGGGACGGCTGCTCGACCGCGTTTCGGAGCTGGTCGATCGACGCGAGCTGCGCTCGACGCAGACGCAGACGTTCAGCCCCATCAACGTTGAGAACTTGAAAAAGGCACATGCCCTGGCCGAGAGCGGCAAGGCGATCGGGAAGGTGACGCTGAGCGGGTTCTAAGCCCTATCGTGTCTCCTTCGCATATGCTTCATACGCCTCGGCGATTTTCGCCGACTTCTCGTCGCCGATGTGGAAGAGAATGCGGTGGCGCAGTTTGAGGCGGTCGCCGGCGGCGAGCTCCACGGGCCGGGCCGGGGCATCCTTGTCGAAGGCCTTGGAGCCGAAAGGATTGGCGCCGAACAGGCCGTAGGTGCGTACGTGCCAGATCGTGGGGTACCGGTAGCTCGAAAGGTGGTCGAAGAAGGCGATGCCCAGTTTCTCGCCGTCCACCGGGCCGGTGTATTCGCACCAGTTGGCCGGCTTGCCCCAGGCCTTGTCGTCTTCGAGCCCATTGGAATTGATGATGTGCCCGCCCTGCTTGGAATCGACGGCCATGCTGGTCGGCACGCGTATGCCCAGGCCGGCATCCTTCGCATCCTCGAACTTGACCGGCCCATCGCTGGCAATGAGATCCTGGTCGAAATCGATCGCCCGCATCGGGCCGACCAGGTGGAAGGTGATGCGGCGTTCCTCGCTCAGCAGCCGCTTGCCGTGCGCGTCGAGGTAATCAAGGGTCTCGACGATGACGGCGTGATCGCCATCGGCTTTGAGCTCGATGTACTCGCGATGTTTTTCGCTGCCCACCAATGGCAGCCGCTTGCGGCCGGTCGCCTCGGACTTGGGCGATTTGAGCATCTCTCCGAAAGTGGCCCGCTCTTGCCAGGTGTCGGTGGCGCCGTCGTCGATATGCTCGTGGCCGAAGAAAAGGCCGCGATGGTGCGGATGGTCCTTCTGCTCGCCATCGACTTGCTCCATCGGATAGGCGCGGGTCATGGCCTTGCCGGTGGGCCCATAGATCGGCCAAAGGTACGGCTTGTTCCCCTGGTCGATGACGTAGTCGGCGAACGGCTTGCCCTGCACGGTAACCTTCACGCCGCCGGTTGGCGTGCGGTCGATCGTAAAGAGGTTGTCGGCGGCAAACAGCGTAGTCGTCGTGAACAGGAGAACGGCCGGTGCGATCCATGATCGAAAGTTCATAAAGACCCATTTTGGGCCCTTTACGGCGTAATGGGAAGGGCGCCTGGATCGCTGAATCGGCGAGCGCCGCCGAACAATCACCGATACCATGAAAATCCGGCATTGAAAGCGGGAATTTCGTGGGAGGGATAAGCAGGTCGAAGTTGTGCCCCTGGCAGAATTCGTGAACGCCGGGTGAGCGCAAAATGAGGCACCCGGCAGAGCAACAGCAGATTCGTAGTTTTTCCCACCCCGCCTGTCGAAGTGTCGAAATGGGCCGGGCTCGATCGTCATGCTGTTGATGGCGGGCATGGTGCCCGCCTGTGACCGTCGATACTCTCTAAAGCGGAGAACCTACATGCAATACCTGCTGATGATTTATCTGGACGAGGCTGCCTGGCCCAAAATGACCGAGGCGCAGCGGGAACAGGGGATGGCGGCCTATAAGGCCTACACCGAGGCGCTGACCGCCGCCGGCGTTCTGAAAGGGTCGAATCGGCTCCAGCCGACTTCGGCGGCGACGACCGTCCGCGCCGTCGATGGCAAGGCCCAAGTGCTGGACGGGCCCTATGCCGACTCGAAGGAGCAGTTGGGCGGCTACTATCTCATCGACGTGCCTGATCTGGATTCCGCCATCGCCTGGGCGGCCCGCTGCCCGGGTGCCGGCCACGGCGTCGTCGAAGTGCGTCCATTGTGGTGCATGTGAACGAACAGGTGAACAACAACAACAGGCAAGCCCGCGGAATGGCCGATGCTGTGGCGCGTCGCAGCTACGGGAAACTCATCGCCCTGCTGGCGGCGGGCAGCGGCGATCTCGCCGCCGCCGAAGATGCGCTGTCGGAGGCGTTTGTGTCGGCGCTGGAGAATTGGCCGCTGAAGGGGTGCCCGTCGAACCCCGAGGCGTGGCTGCTTTCGGTGGCGCGGAGGAAGGTGATCGACCTCGTCCGGCGGC
>Ga0182024_10000919_pt1 | contig 76067 bp, 63 predicted proteins | sample P32metaG_FD_120480 | JGI IMG/M metagenome (GOLD analysis project Ga0182024, IMG submission 120480) | Permafrost microbial communities from Stordalen Mire, Sweden - P3-2 metaG (Illumina Assembly) | ecosystem: Environmental > Terrestrial > Soil > Wetlands > Permafrost | place: Sweden: Stordalen...
CCGAAACTACCTCAAGCACCCCGCCGCGAGACACATGTTCCAACTTTCGTGATTCGCTGCGGCAACCAAAAGTAGCCATAGGCTGTCCCTCCGAAACTACCTCAAGCACCCCGCCGCGAGACAGATGTTCCAACTTTCGTGATTCGCTGCGGCAACCAAAAGTAGCCATAGGCTACTTCGCGATTGGCAATTGCAGCACGAAGGTGCTGCCGCGGCCGGGTCCTTCGCTCTCCGCCCAGGCGCGGCCACCGTGCCGCTTGGCCACCGATCGGACGATGTACAATCCCAACCCGGTTCCCTTCACCCGCGCCGATTGCGGACCTGCCACGCGATAAAACCTCTTGAAAATCTGTTTCAGCTCCGCCTTGGGAATTCCTGTTCCATGATCCACCACCCGCACGGCCGCGTATTTTCCGTCCACCGGCGCCGTTTCGATGGTTACCTTGACTTGGCCATTCGAATATTTCACGGCGTTGTCGATCAGGTTCGATACCGCCGCGCGCACCTCGTCGGCATCGCCCAGGACGTCCAGCGGCGGCCCCGGCCGGTATTCGAGTGCGCCGTCTTCCACGTGGTACAGCGTCCGCGCGCGCGCAACGCAGTCCTCCACCACTTCGCCGATATTGACGGGCGCCAGATGCAGCCCGCGCGCCGCATGCCCCACGCGGCCCGTGCGCAGAACCTGTTCGATGGTGGAGAGCAAACGCTCGCAATCCTCCAGCATGACGCGGTAGAACTCCTTGCGCTTGGGTTCGTCTACCGATCGCGTTTGCAGTGTCTCCAGATACAGCTTGATGGAGGCGACCGGCGTCTTCAGCTCATGCGTCACTGCGTTTATGAAGGCGTCGTGCTGCGCGTTGCGCCGGATTTCGCGGACCAGAAAGATGGTGTTGAGCACCATCCCCGCGATGATGGTCAGGACCAGCAGGGCGCCCAGGAACAGTTGGATTCCGTGGCGCCAGTTGAGGGGCAGCACCAGGCCAAAATATAGCGCCAGCGTGACCAGGATGAGCCCCGCGCCCAGCGCGATGAAGAAGGCAATCGATTTTCGCCGGCCTGCGACCACCATATTTCCAGATTAGTACTTGTGAGGTTGTGGGGCGGACCCCCAGGTCCGCGGGCGACCCCCCGGTCGCCCCTCTCGCACCCACTATATTTTCAGATTAGTACTTGGAACGCACGCCAGTTGTGGGGCGGACCCCCTGGTCCGCGGGCGACCCCCCGGTCGCCCTTCCGCACCCACTATATCTTCCGATTAATATTTTGTGACGCGCGGCAGTTGTGGGTTGGCTCCCCTGGCCGCCCATCCCGCGCTCGACCATCGATATAGGCCGGCCTCTCTCACCAACCCTGCGCGCACGGGATTCTCCTCGATGTAGTTCCGGATCTTTTCGAATTCCCGCTGATGGCGAACCAAGTGGTCATAACTTTCTTCCTGCCAAGAAGGGCTTCCCGTCAATGTCAACATCGCATTGGCTCGCTTCGCGGTGATCCCCTTCAAGGATTTCGTCAGCTTGGGTAGCGCCGTGGCTGGGGTGGCCAGCAAATGAACGTGATTCGGCATGACTACGAAGGCGTGCGAGAGATAGTGTCCGAGGACGGAGGCGTTGTACTCGATGGCTTCGACGATCATGTCCGCGATGGCCGGTTGGCGCAGGTAGAACGTTCCGGTGCGGGCTTCGTCCAGCAATCTATCCATGGCGGCAAAAGCCTGTCCTGAGGTGAGTGCGTCCGCCGGGAAAGCCCGGTGGGGCGGGAGGCTGTCGTGGAGACGCCAGGTAAGGAAGACGGGATGGCCAGGCTCATCGATGTGCGGGAGCCGCCGCTGGTAGAACTTCATACCAGAGTGGTTGCGGCGGCACTGGGGAATTCTCATCGAAAGGGAGCCGACCAGGGGGTTCACATCGGAGCCGACCAGGGGGTCGGCTGCGGACCAGGGGTCCGCCCCACATCGTCCGCCCCACATCGAGCCGACCAGGGGGTCGGCTGCGGACCAGGGGGTCCGCCCCACATCGAGCCGACCGGGGGGTCGGCTGCGGACCAGGGGGTCCGCCCCACAATCACCGATTCGATGCAAACGGCCGCAGCGTGGCCGCGCCGATCACCTTCCGGCTCCCACGATCCTGCACGAACACCACGTACTGGAGGTTTTCCTGGCGCCATTCGGGATTCGGATTGAGCTTCGCGTCGGCGGTGTAATTCGCGCTTCGTTTGACATCGATGTGAGCCAGGCTGGTCAAGGTCCTGACCACGCCGGTGTGCCGCAATCTCGCCCCGTTGTTTTCACCTCTAGTCGGCGATGATTCGAGGCCCGATTCCGTAACCGCGAGAAACACGTCGGCGTTCCGCACGCCCACCGGAATATGGTCGACCGCCACATGCATCACCCCGGGAGAAAGTATCGAAATGGTTGCGTTCGCGCCTTCCGCCCGGGCGGCTTTCAGGATTTCCTGCCGCGCGCGAGCCTCGTCGCCGCCGCTGAACTGCGCCTGCCCGTTCACCACCATCTGCGGCGTATAGACGCTTTCCAGTCGAAACAGGCGGCCGTAATCCTGCTGCCGTGCGGAAAACAATTCCGACGAAAAGCGATCTTTCCAGCCGAGATCGTTCCAGTAATCGACGTGCTCGCTCAGCGGGATTATGTCGATATCGGGGAAAGCTCGCGGCAGCCTTGCCAGAAGATTGTCGGCGGGCGGGCAGCTGGAACAGCCCTCCGAGGTGAACAGCTCGACAACGACCGCTGTCCGCGGCTGGGCGCCGGCGATGCCTGCTGCAATGCCAAGTGTAACTAAGAACTTCTTCACGCTACCAAGATAGACGATTCCACCCATCGCCGCGTGTAAGGTCGCACAGACGATTCCACGCGCCCACGCGGTTGCCGATTGAGTCGAGCGACTCGGCGACTCAACATCGGCGGCGTTGCCCCGCAACCCGCGTGGGCAATCAGTACTAGACGGTTCATTCTGCTTACGGAAGGATGCAATAGCTCTAGGGCCGTGGTATGCTGACCGCTTCGGCTATTGAGGAAACGGTTTGCCTGGGTCGGAGTCCAGCCGGAGCGCCCCAGCCAGTCCCGGCAATAGTACGACTTCAGTAACACACAAGGAGAAGATTACAAATGCGATCTTTAAGACCCCGTATTAAGAACTCCGCGCGAGCCTGCAAGGGGGCTCTCGGCTTCGTGGTAGGAGCCTTAGTGCTAAGCCCGCTGATGGCGCAGGACTCGCCATCAGGCCTTTGGGGTTTCCCAGGGCCCACCGATTGGCCGATGTTCGGTCAGAACGCGGCGAATACTGCGAGCATTGCCGAGACGGCAATCTCGGTCCATACTGCCCCTTCACTGAAAACCAAGTGGAAGTACACTACGGGCGGGGACGTGTCGGCCCGCGCGGCCGTCGTCAACGGCGTGGCCTATTTTCCGGACTGGGGCGGGAACATCACGGCGTTGAATGCCAACACCGGGGCGAAAATCTGGTCGTATCAGATTTCCTCTTACGGCTTGGCCGCGGGCACGGTGTCCCGGACCAGCCCAACCGTCGCGAACGGCATCGTGTACATCGGAACACAGTACGTCGCACCCAATGCCAAGGGAGTACAGCCCCCAACCGGGTGGCTCCTGGCGATTGATGCGGCGACCGGCAGGTTGATCTGGAAGATGCAGCCGACTACGTCGAACGCATTCCCCGTGATCACCGCCTCACCGACTGTGGCCTTCGGCATTGTGTACGTGGGCATGACGTCAAACGAGGAATTCGCGGCAGCTGGGCCGCAGGAAGGCGGCCCCCCCTACGTCTGCTGCTCGGTCAGAAGTAGCGTTGTCGCGGTAGATGCCTTCTTCGGCATTAAACTATGGGAGACGTTTACCGTTCCCGCGGGCTACAGCGGCGGCGCCGTGTGGGGTAGCAACCTCGTTGTGGATCTTGAGCGCCTAACGGTATTCGTTGGAACCGGAAATAATTATAGCGTTCCGACAGCCCCGGCCTACGTCGCTTGCATAGCTGGTCACGGCACCAGGGCCGCTTGTGAATCCCCCGACGACCATGCGGACTCGATTCTGGCGCTCGATATGTTTACCGGACAGATCAAGTGGGCCACGCGGCTGCAGAACTGGAATCAGCAGACAACCGAGGGTGTCACCAACGGTAGTGACTTTTGGAATGTTGACTGTATTTTCGCGGCGTACGGGGAGCCGACCCCCAACTGTCCGGCCTCCGCCGGACCCGACTACGATTTCGGCTCCGCCCCGAATGAAATCACCTACAGTACCGGTCCCTGGACCACCAAGACCATTATTGGCGCGGGACAAAAGAGCGGCATTTACTATGCGCTGGATCCGGATACCGGCGGCTTGCTGTGGCAGACGCAGGTAGGTCCCGGCTCCTCTCTGGGAGGTATGGAATGGGGATCGGCCTCGGACGGCACCCGCATCTATGTGCAGATCACCAATGATTACGGTATCCCTTATACCGTTTTCGGCCTTTCCGCGAGCCTCGGCAGCGCCGGCTCTTGGGCCGCGCTGGACCCTGCGACGGGACATGTCCTGTGGCAGAAACCCGATCCCAACGGCGGCATCACCCTTGGCCCCATAGCGGTCGCTAACGGCGTAGTCTATGGGTCCTCCATGGGCACGCCTGGTGCATCGCCAGGGCTAACCTCGCCGAACATGTTTGCCTTGGACGCGTCCACCGGCAATCAAGTGTGGAGCTTTATACCACACGTGTCCGTGAATGCCGGTGCAGTCATCGTGGATGGCGTGGTCTACTGGGGCTCCGGGTACGTGCACTTGGCCTCGTTTATTGGCTCGGGCAGCACGACGACCGGCACTTTCTACGCCTTCTCGATCGACGGACACTAGCAAGAGACGACCGCTCTGAAGTAGATCCGTGGCTGCGACAGGAGCCACGGATCTACACTCAAAACAAGACTGCATTCTGACTTTCGTCCTGGAGGCCTGATGTTCTGGAAGACCCTGCCGGCTCGCAGGCCGATCACGATCGTTCTATTGCTGACGGCCGGGGCCGCCGCGGGTTCGGCACAATATACTCGGGCGAATGATCCTCCCGTCAAGGGCGGCGCGCTCACGACAACGCAGGTGAAGACAGGTCTGTTCATGATTGCCGGGGGCGGCTGTAATTCCCTGCTGCGGCTGAGCGGGAACGGGCTGATCGTGGTGGACGGCAAGCTTCCCGGTAATTACGAAGCGCTTCTGGCACAGGCGAACAAAATCTCGGATCAGCCCGTCCGGGTTCTCATCAACACGGATTATCACGAGAACCACACCGGCAACAACGCGAAGTTCCTGGAGGCAGGCACTCAGATCCTGGCGCAGGAAAATGTAAAGCAGAATCTGATTGCCTACAACCCTCCCGGCGGGAAAGTCGCGCTGCCGACCAAGACCTATGACCAGCACCTCGCCTTGCAGTTAGGCGGAATCGAAGCCCAAGTCCTGCATTTCGGCAACGCCCACACCAACGGCGATACGGTGGTGTACTTCCCCAACTTGAAGGTGGTCGCCGTGGGAGACTTGTTCACTTCCGATACTCCCGATCCCGATTTCTCAGCCGGCGGGAGCCTGGTGGGCTGGGGACCGGTGCTGGCCGAAATCCTGAAGCTGGACTTCGACGTCGTGGTGCCTGGCACGGGCCCGACGGTCACCAGAGCCGACCTGGAAGCGTTCAAAGCCAAAGTCGACACCCTGGTTTCCCGCGCAGCCAAACTCGTAAAGGGAGGCGTATCGAAAGACCAGTTGATGGCCAAACTCAGGACGGACGACCTCGGCTGGCGGTTCGATTTCACCGCAGACTGCGTCGATCGCTTCTATGCCGAGTTATCACGGCCAAAGTAAGCAACTGGCAATTTTCCCGCGCGTAGACATTCCGGCTGCGCGCGGTCAATGCACGAAGATCAGGTAGACCAGATAAAACAGGCCCCCGCCAACCCCGAACAGAAGCAGCCCCGAAACGCGCCGTTTGGGTAGAAAAAAGATGAGGGTAAACCCGGTCAGGGACACCAGAATCATCAACACCGCCGAGACATCCACCACTGCGGCCCATTTGGTCCCGGTATCGCGGGCCTTATGCAGATCGTTGACGATCGCCACAAACCCCAAACGGTTCTCGGTCATTTGATAGCGCCCGGTTTCGCGGTCGATGACCGCGGAGGCCTCATACCCAGGGCCTTTGAACGAGACCTCGCACTGCTCATCGTCAATGCGAAAATCGGCCAGCGCCGCGCTAACCCGATACTTCCGGCGCAGATACTCGACGATCTCCAGCTTCGCGACATCTTTGGCGTCCGCTGTCTTGGAACATTTCGGGTTCACAATACCTTCATACTGAAGTGTCCGTTGCTGCCCGCTGAACCAGTCCTGATGGTTCAGGGTGAGCCCCGTGACCGCGAAAAACAGGAGAATGCCGAAGCTCGCCATGGAGATATAGACATGCAGCCAGCGCGACCACTGAGCAAGCTGGCGCTGCCACGGCGGCTTGATGCCGGTCCCCTTGCGGCGGGATCGCAGCCGGGGACGCCACTCCAGAGGACGCTTCAACAACGCCTTGACGCGATCCCTATTGCGTAATTTCTTGGTCGTCGAGGGATGCAGACGCCGCCTCCGTGCTCCCTTTGAGCCAGCGCGCAAGTGCAGCTAAACACAGCGTCAGAAGTATTTGCGAATGGCCGCTTGCTGACGCGCGCGGTTCCGTAACAGAACCGCGACCATCAGGGAGCGGATGCGCAAATACTTCTGACGCTGTGTTTAGCTGGCGCTTCCGCGGCGGCTGATGCGGGTTTTTATTTGATCTTGCGATAATCAAAGAACGCCGAAGCGACCTCATTGTTTATCTTGACCGGAATCGTCTTTGAAACACCAGCGAAATCCATGTCCTGACGGAACACCATGTAGCCGCCGTGCTCGCGGGACGCTTCAATAATCACCGTATACTTCCCCGCCTTGACGAAGTTTCCCGCATCGTCCTTGCCGTTCCATTTCAACGAATACCTGCCGGTCGAACGCGTGGCGCTCGAGACGGAATGGGAGATGTCGGGATCCCCCACCGCCGTTCTGAGTTGCGCGCCACGATACCAGGCCCGCAATTCCGGCAAAAAGCGATCCTTGTTGTACCACAGCGCAAGAGTGCGGACCGGAAACTTGTCCGCGTCCTCGATCCACACCGCCACATATGGCCGCCGGGCTTGGCCGCCAAACGGGGCGAGATCCAGCGTAACCACCAGCTCGTAGGAAGCATCCCATGCGCCGGCTCCGGCGCTCTGAGGCCGCGCGGCCGCGGCCTGCGGCGCCAGCCCCTCCAGAACGCTCCAGCCAGGGCTGCGGATCTGCCGGCCGTCCCTCATCACCAGGAGGAATTCGACTCCCGAAATGGACGCGGCGAGCCGCCGGCTCTGGTCGGTTGAGAGCACCGAGAATGCCGTAGCCATCGCTCCGGCGTCCACCGCGTCCCGCGCCACCACGGTGGAGCTGATGACGTCGTCACAGGGCATCCCCGTGCGTGGATCGACGATATGCGAGTAATGCGTCCCTCCGATTTCGAAACCCCGGCGGTAACTTCCGCTGGTCGCAACCGCCCGGTCCTGGATAGCCAGGCGCACCATCGGCGGACTGTTTTCCGCATCGGCCCTGGGATCCGCGATCTCGACGGGTTCCGTCCAGGCACCCCGCACCGCCAGATCGCCGCCGATGTTCACCACCACCGCGCTTACACCCCCGGAAGACAGCGCGGCGTTGGCGGCACGATCGACGATGTAGCTCTTCGTAAATGAGCTCAACACCAGCGGAGCGTCGCTCACATGGACCGCCGTCCGCGCTTCAGTATCCAGCCGCCAATGCGTCTGACGGGCCAGGCTGACACCAGCGGAAAGTTCATCGGCGGACGGTAACCGCCCGCGTTTTTCGGCCGCTTTCCAAATTTGCGTGATGACCTCGGCGGAGGCGTCGAGCGCGCCGCCGGTGCGATCTCGCCACCTGTCGAAAAGACCGAGGACCTCGAACAGTTCCGGTGAAACGCGTACGGCGCGCCCTTTGGTCTGCATCCAGCGGCTGAACTCGCTGTCGTGGTCCCAAGCGCTCAGAATCCTTTCGAGGCGCCCGATCTCCTTTAACGCCGCCGCTTCGGCGCGCTCGGCCTCAACCGGGGATCGCGCGCCGATCTTCAGCTCCAGCGACGTGCCGAGGACGTTCTCATAATTGAAGGTGTAAAGACGATCCGCCGTGTTGGAGCGCGTGCCACCCACGCACAAAGCGATCAGCAGCAGGCACGCGAACGGATAGATTGCTTTCATGCAGCGCTTTTGACTAGTTCTTCAGGCGCTGCTCCGGATCGCAGTTCCCGCTGGCGGCCACGACGGACCCACTCTGCGCTTCAGCATACTTTCGGATTTCTTCGGCGCTCAGGACACCACGGTGTTTGGTATCGGCCCGGTCGAACAGTCCTTGCATCCGCTCCGGTACCTCGCTTTTCTCAAGTTTCCCGTCGCCGTTCCGGTCAAATGCCATGAGCGTCTTGACCAGATCATTCGAGTAATCGGCCTCCCAGATAACAAACGTTACGATTGCCTTGGCTTCCGTCTCGGACATGTGGGAACTGGGCATGTCGCGCATCCGGAAGACCATGTTCGTCCAATCCTGTGGCGTGGATTCGGATTTCGCCGCCTGCTGGTTCAGCGAGTGGCATAGGCCGCACTTCGCGCGAAACTGCCGGTATCCTTCGCGTACATCGGCGGACATACTGGTGGTGACGATGGCGGGCTCCGGGGCGTCCTGGTCGTACGCCTGAGCCGGGCAGGGTTTCTGATTACTGACGCTGGACTTGGGAATCTGCGGGGTCTGTGCGCGCAAAGCCAGCACCCCGCCAATCGAAACCAGCACCATGCAAGATAAAGTCCATAGAATACGCTTGCGTCGCGGAACCATAAAAACCGCTCCTGTCTAGAAATTGAAGAGAACGTCTACCTGATAAAGACGATTTGTGCTTTTGAGCGCCGCGATAGGATCGTAGCCGGTGAGATACGAATAGCCCGCCCGCGCGATAATCGCGCCCGACCGAACCAGGCTTCGGTTCACCGCCGCGCTCCATTGGTGCACCGACTGCGTCCCCGGGCCGCCGGTCACCCGCTGTTCGAGAAGATCGTAGCGCCCGGAAAACGCCAGCAATTGTGTGACGTAGTAATTGACTTCGCCATAGTAATCGTTGGATCGGAAATAGCCGCCATTGACGCCGGAGACTGTCTGCCAATCGTCCTTGCTGAGCATGTAACCGGCGAGGACGTCCCACTTATTACGGATCATGTAGTTGGCGAAAACCCCCGTTCTCCGGATCGAGGCCCGGTAGGTGAACTGGTCGGGCGCGCCGGAGTTCTGTACCTGATCCTTGCGGCCGTAATAGTCGATAAAAGTGACTCCGCTTTCGGGCGCAAACCACCAGTCGGCATCCACCCACACGTCTTTCGAATTCTTGTTCGAGAGGCCCAGAATCTCACTGCCGTCCGCGTTATCCCCGTTGGTCACTTTGGCGGTCACAGCCAGGACGTTCTTGTACCCGTCCGAGGCATATGTGTAACCGGCGTCAAGTCCAACCGGGGACTGGTCGAAAACAAAGGTGGTGGGGCTCATCGTTTCAAATAGCAGAGGCGACGCGGGCATCAGGCTGTATACCTCGGCTGCGCGCGTCCCCTCGCCGATCTGCAAATGTTCGCGTCCGCCGGCCAGGTACCAACTGCTCTTCGCATTTCCCCCCGCGTATCCGAAATATGCGTTGGTAAGAGTCGGGTTGACGCTGCCGTTGGTGATGATGTCGAATTCAGCCAGGTAGAAGAAGTTCGTGTCCGGCACCCATCCCCCGGCGTAATTGTTCCAGACGTTGACCTGAAACGCCGAAGAGGACGATGGAGTGGTGCCCTCCTGCGTGGCCCGCGTCGCCATGAACGCGAAGTCGGCGACGGCGACCGACAGGTTGTCCGCCACCGTCCACTGGGGCTCTTTCTTCACCAAGTCGGAAATGGTCGGCGCTTGCTGCCCTTTTGAGAGCGCGGGCGGCAAGTGGTATCCAAGCCTCTTGAACATCCATCCCATCTCATTGAGGACGGGCGCGATGGTGTGGCATGCGGAGCATTTCAGATCATAGCGCCGCGAGTACATGGGCATCGCCTGGACCCTCGCGGGAACCAGGAAGAGAAAGCATTCCGCCAGGATGAAAAGGCCAGCATGCCAGCCCCAGATCTTCATTGGCAGTTTGAGTAATCTCATCATAAAGGTTTGACCAGTTTACTTCGGTTGCCGACGGAAAATCAAGCTCGCCAACCAGACGGGGGACAAGCTATGAAACCGGCGCCGGCCTCGCTCATAGTCACTCGAGGGCGAATGCGTTCACGCCGGAACTGACGATTACCACGTATTGTTTACCGTTGCTTCCCATATAGGTCATGGGATTGGCGTGGCCCTCGCTATCCAACCTGGTTTCCCACAGCGTCTTGCCTGTGCGTGAGTCAAATGCCCGGAACCGTCGGTCGATGGTCCCGGCGATAAATGCCACTCCTCCGGCCGTAACGATGGGTCCGCCCTGTCCGAACGCTCCCGTGTTGTGGATGCCCTTGGCCTCCATTTCATCGCTGGTGCCGAGCGGGACACGCCACGCCAAATCGCCCGTATTGGCGTTGACGGCCATCAATTCCGCCCAGGGCGGCTGCTGGCACGGCAATTGTGTCGCCGGATTCCAAAAACGAGCATTGAACGTTCCCGTGCCCAGAGGACTGAAACGCCGGTAGGCCACCGGGTCGCCTTCCCGTGCTTTTTCGAAGCGGCCCATGCCCGCGACGTTGCGCGTGTTCACGATCACGTAGTTGAGTTTCGGATCCACGGCGACGCCGCCAAAGTTCGGACCGCCCTGCTGTCCCGGAAAAATGATTCGGAACTCCTTGGCGCTGTAAGGCGTGTACGCGCCCAGGCTGTGGATCCCCCCGATCTTCTCCGCCAAGTCCCGGCAGTATTTCTCGTGCTCCGGTTCGCCCTTGAAGATTTCATCGGGCGTCATCCCCTGGCGGGTAAGAGGCGGAGGCTTCAGCGGAAAGGGCTGTGTGGGCCAGGATTGCTCCCCCGGTACGTCGCTTTGCGGCACGGGGCGCTCCTCTACGGGATAGACAGACTTGCCGGTATCGCGGTCCAGGAAGAACATCAGGCCGGGCTTGGAGACCGCCACCACCACTGGAATCTTTTTCCCCTGCCGAACGATGTCCATGAGAGAAGGCGGGGCTTCGGCGTCGTAGTCCCACAGATCGTGGTGCGTGAGCCGGAAATACCAGCGCAGCTTGCCGGTGGCGCCATCCAACGCCACGATCGAGGATGAGTATAGGTTCTGCCCGGCCCGCGCGGCGCCGTAGTATTGCGCCGCCGGCTGGCCGATGGGAAGAAACACCAGGCCGCGCTGTTCGTCAATCGTCGCCGAGCCCCAGTGCGCGGGTGAGCCGGCGGCGATCCAGTTATCCTTCGGCCAGGTCTCATAGCCGGGTTCACCAGGGTGTGGAATCGTGTGGAAAGTCCAAACCAGTTTGCCGGTGCGCAGATCCCACGCGCGAACGTCCATCGCGGGACCATCGGAGTCGTCTTCTTTCCCTTGCGCGCCGGTGATGATCAGATTGCGGAAGATCGCCCCGGGCGAACCCATGTGATAGGGAGCGTTGGGAAACTTGTCGGCCACGCCGGCGCGTAAATCGACCGCCCCTTCGTTGCCGAATCCCGGCACCAGCTTTCCGGTTTTCGCATTCAGCGCCAGCAGCTTGCCATCCGTGGTTCCGGCGAGGATCTGCGGCGGGTGATCCTGATCGCCTGCCCAGTAGCTCACTCCGCGCAGAGGCGCGCCCGCGCGCCCCAGGCTATATGTCCAGACCTCTTTTCCAGTTTCAGGCTCGAGCGCGATGATGGTGCGCTGGCGGGTCGGCGTATACATTACACCCTCGACCACCACAGGCACGGCCTCTGTCCCGGTACCCAGGCGGGCCGGGGCGCTGGTGAAATCGACTCCGCCGGGGTTAACGCCATATTGCCAGGCCAGCTTCAGCCTGGCTACGTTCCTGGTATTGATCTGTGTGAGCGTCGAGTAACGCTGGCCGCCCGGATCGCCGTTAAAACCAGCCCAGTCCTTCTGCGCTTGAAGTAACGAAACGGCGATGCAACCCGCCAATAATGCTCGATGAACCCTCATCGGGAACCTCCCCATTCGCTTCACTTCAAAAGCTTCACTTGAATACGACGCGGTCTTTCCGCTGTTCGATTGCGTTGGCGTCCACGCCTGGGACCTTCTTCAGGCCATCCAGGTCCTTAAACTCTCCATTCGTCGTCCGGTATTGCACCACAGCGTCGGCGTCCTTGGCGGGAATCTCCAGCGAGTCGGCGATTTCCTTTGCAGTCGCGCGGTTCACGTTCACGGCGCCGAAGTATTTCGCTAGATACTCGACAATGGCATTGAACTCCTGGTCGGTGGCCTGCGCGCCGCGGTTCGCCATCGTGTCGACCACCGCATCCCATTCCGCCTTGGTGTGGCGTTTGCCCGTGGCGGTGCCCACGTCGTGGCAGGCGCCGCAGACCTTTTCGACGATCTTCGTTGCGGGCGCCTCCGGTAAAGTCGATTGCGCCTTTGTCACTCCAGCAAGCGCTAAGACAAATGGTAAACACCAACCCGCGGAGGCTATCGCTCTTGTCATCCGTGCATCGCGCATTCTTCCGGCACCCGTGGGCGCCACGATCTTGGTAGAAGCTCAGTCAGTCGCCTACAGAGAGAGCCTGACTAATTCAGCTAAGTTTACCCTAGTCAGAAAGGGGTTGTGCCTGGATGGCGTGCGACTGTGAGTATTGGAAAAGTTCTTCGGCAATCCCGCCGCCGCGTGGAGGGTCGAGTTGGCGCCGCCGATGCAAGCTGAACTTCCGCGACGACTGCCAACTCCCGGATCAAACGAATAGCACTACCTGCTTCGTGAAGGCGGGTATTGCGGCTGGTGTTCCCGCTACCGCTTGCTCGCAGCCCACCGCGCCGATCTTGCCACCTCGCCGTAGCACGCGCTGGAGCATAGCTCCGAAAGAAGCTGAGTTCAGGTCGAAGCTTTGTTTCAATGCCGGGCGCGCTCGGCCTCCAGGCCGAATTCCTCGCGAATCGAGTCATGTTCGCGGCGCAGGGAAGTCATCAGTTCCCGAAACGCCGGATTCGTCCGCAAGGGCGCCAGCGAGGGATCCACCTCAAACAGGCGGTAGTTTGGCAGGCCCAGGTCCGCGCAACGCTGCAACTCCGCGAGGGCCTTCTCCGGTTTGCCGGCGAGCGCGTACGCTCCGGCGCAGTAGTGCCAGGTGTGATGCGTATGTGTGAGGCTCTTGCCGCTGTGGGCAGCCCCATCCGCGAGCGCCTCGGCGCGCGCGAAGTTGCCATCCAGGGCGGAAAAGATTGCCTCCACGCCAGTTACAAAAGACTCGTTGGGAACAATCTGGCGCGCGTTTTCCAGCGCCTTCCGGGCCTCCGCAAGACGTCCGGCCCAGAGCAGAAACGCGGGAGCGTACATGTGAAGCAAGACCTGGCCAGGTTCCAGGCTGAGTCCGCGCTCGGTATAGTCGATCGCCCGCTGAAAATCTCCCCGCTGCGAGGCAATAGACCCGAGGTGTATCAACGGAAGGGCCAGTGCCGGATTGGCTAGTTGTAATTCTTCGGCATCTGCCGTGGCAGCATCCAGAAAACCAAGATGCCAAAGCACTCCCGAGCGCCAGTGACGCGCGGTTGGGCGAAGCGGGTTGATTTTGAGGGCGGCGTTCAGCGCCCGCAGCCCCGGGCGAATTTGGAACCTGCGCGAGGGCGAAAAGAGGATGATGCCGCGCGCACACAGCCCGTCACATTGCACGGGGTCCAGTTCGAGGGCCCTGGCGATGGCTTGTTCGCCCAGGTCGAACCACTTCGGGTCCGAGTCGAGATGGCTTCCCATCTGTGCGTATGCCTGTGCGAGTAAACCCCAGGCGTCGGCGAATGCCGGATCTAGCTCCGTGGCGCGCGTGAGCATTTCGATCGCGGAGGCCATGTCGTATTTATCCACATGAACCTGGCGGTCCACGGCGCGCAGGTATAGTTCATAAGCCCCGGGGTGCTTGGTGGAAGGACGCGGCTTATCTTTAGCTTTGTCGCGCGCAATAAACACGTCGCTGACGGCGTCGGACATGCGGTCTTGAAGGCCGAACAAGTCGCTGGTGTCGCCGTCCTGCTTGATGGAGGCAAGGGTGTGCGCATCGCTGGCACGGTGGGCCTGCACCAGCACGCGCACCTTCTGACCCATGACCTGAATAACGCCCTCCACCACCAGGTCCACGTTTAATTCGCGCGCGACCGTGGCCCATTGAATTTCCTTCCCGGCGTAACGCATCACGCTGGCGATGGGCCGCACGATCAGCCTCCCACTGGACGACAGCCGATGAATCAGGGCGTCCGCCAGCGACACCGACAGGTACTGGTCTGCCTCCGCCCCGCGCAGCAGAAGAGGGATTACGGCGAGCGAAGGCCGTTCTGAGCGGACGCGCGGCAGGGCGCTGGCCGGGAAGGTAAGCGACTTCAGTTCAGTGGCAAGTTCCTGCGCGGACTCCGGACGCCCGGCGGGCGTCTTCGCCAAACAGCGCGCGACCAGCCGGTCAAACTCCGGCGGAAGATCCGGGCGCATCACGCGGGGCGGATCCGGGTCGAACGTGGCGATTTCGTGCATGATCGCGAGTACGCTCGGTCCTTGGAAGGGCAGCCGCCCGGTCGCTGCCTGGTAGAGGACGCATCCCAGCGAGAAAATATCGGAACGCGCGTCTACGGTTTCTCCACGGGTCTGCTCGGGCGACATGTAGGCGACCGTGCCGATGACTTGGCCGTGACCGGTGAGATCGTTGTCGGCTCCATCGCGCGGCAGGCGGGCAATTCCGAAATCAATCACCTTCACCTGCTGTTCGGGCGTCACCAGGATGTTCGCCGGCTTTATGTCCCGATGAACCACCCCTGCCGCATGCGCCGCCCCCAAGGCCAGAGCTACCTGCGAACCCAGCCCGGCCAATTGGTCGAAGGTCATCCCTCCAGCCGGGATCAGGTCTTTGAGCGTCCGGCCCGCCACATACTCCATCACGAGGAAGTCCGCGCCGTCATCGCTGGAAATATCGTATAGAGTCGCGATATTGGGATGATTCAGCGCCGATGCAGCGCGGGCTTCCCGCAGGAAGCGGCGTTTCAACGCCAGATTCGCCGCCAATTCCGGCGCCAGGACCTTGATCGCAACGGTTCGCCCCAGCCGTGTGTCCAGCGCCCGGTATACTTCGCCCATTCCGCCTGCTCCAAGCAGGTGTTCTATTTCGTAAGGTCCCAGGCGCTTGCGAGAGATAACGACGGTCTCGGTCTCCAGCAGACTCGCGACGTCTTCTCGCGCCGGGCGATCCAGCAGCGAACCCTCCTGCGCCAGCATCAGTTCGACCTCGCGCTTGACTTCAGGATCGGCTCGATCAAGCAGAGCAGAACGTTCCTTCGATTCGCATGCCCGGGCGGCGTAGTACAGCTCGTCAATCTGTTCAAAGCGCTTGGGGTCCATGTTCCTAAATCCGTCCCGTCCCGGTATCCAAAGACTATCAAACCGCCATCGTCAGGCTATCAAACGGCCATCGTCACGCGGCGGATAATTCCTTCGGAAGCTGTGCTTTCGCCAGTCTCCATCGCGTGTCATCGTGCCGGGAGAGACGCCGACCAACTCCGCCGCTTCCTTCACCCTAGCCCCGCGAAAACGCGCACTTCCACGATGCGGGCTCCCTCGGCGCCCATCCCCTGCTAGTCATCCGAGGACTCAGACCACTGTATCCGATCTGGTAGGCGGATTACCCCTGTGAGTAACGACGCATCCACAAATAGTCCGTTCGGCCGAACAATGCAGGACGGATCGAAGCGATCGTCGTTACAAAGTCCGGTTGCGAGAAACGGGAATTGTCCCGGCGCATGCTACAGTGTGGCTTGGAAAATTTCTTCGGCAATCCCGCCGCCGCCGCGACCCTGGCGGACATGATCCGCAACCAGCGGATTCCCCAAACCCTGTTGCTCGCCGGTCCTGAAGGCGTCGGCAAGGCGACTCTCGCGCGGCGTTTCGCTGCGCTTCTCCTAAAAGACGCGCACAAAATCGAGCAGGACGACCTCAGCCTGGAATCCAATCTCACCCTCATCACCGACCGCGAAAAGTGGACCGCCGACAAGCGCAACGAAGACCCGCTGTTCTTCTCCTCCCATCCCGATTTTCTGACGTTCGCGCCCGACGGTCCGCTGCGCCAGCTCACCATCCACCAGATGCGATTCCTGAAAGACCGCGCCACGCTCAAACCTCTCAAGGGCGATTGGCGCGTGTTTCTGATCGATCGCATCGATCGCGCCAACGAACAGGCAGCCAATTCGCTGTTAAAGACGCTTGAAGAGCCGCCGCCGCACCTGATCCTCATCATGACGGCTTCGAATCCCTACGATCTGCTGCCCACCATTCGCTCGCGCTCCGTACCGCTGCGCCTCGGGCGGCTGACCGATCAGGAAATGCGTGCGTTCAGCGACGCTCGCGGTCTCGATCATGCCGATAAACGGCGGACCTTGGCCGAAGGCTCTCCCGGCGTCGCGTTTTCTCTCGATCTGGAGGCTTACGAACGGCGCCGGGCTTCCATGCTCGCGTTGCTGAAAGTCGCCAGCGGTATCGAGCCGTTCGGGTCCTGGCTCAAGCATTCCGATTCGATCGCGGCGCGCCGCGCGGAGAAACTGGATACGTATCTGGAAGCGCTGTATATGCTGCTCGACGACGTGGTGCGGCTGGCGAACGGCATCGCGGCGATTCGGAATGAAGATGTACGGCTCGATCTAGAGACGCTGGCGCGCCGCGTGTCCTTCGATTGGCTGCGGGCGGCCGTCGGGAAAGTGGACGCGCTAGTCGAACTGGTCCGGCGCAACATTCAGAAATCGATCGCGCTGGACGCATTCGCCGTGGATTTGCGCAGCTTCTCAAGCCCCGTCCCGTAAGGGCGGGGATACTGGGATGCTCCATGTTCCGGCGACTGCGCCGCCAGAACTAAGTCCAGAGCCAAATTACAGAACGAACCCAACCGAACGGCAATTGCGCTCCCGCCGAGGCTGTGCTATCAAGGGAGATAAGTTATTCCCATCCTCGTTTCTATCGTCTCTAAGGAGCGCCAGTGGAGCCCGCAAACCGGAAGTTGATTCGCCCGTCTTTAACCGAAATCAAGGAGCAACGCCAGAATCGCAAGGATGGGCCCAAGAAAGCTGCACCGCCGGACCAGACCAACGCCGAGAACTTCTATTATCTGAAGCAGATGCAATCCAAGACTCAGATGACCATCGTGCTTAAGGACGGCGAGACGTTGAAGGGCGTGATCGAATGGTACGACAAGACATGCCTGAAAGTGAATCGCGACGGAGCGCCTAACTTATTGATATTCAAGTCGAATATCAAGTATATGTACAAGCTCTAGCTGGACGAGTTTCCGGGCCGCGACCGAGGGAGCGGTACTCTGGCATTTGCAGTTAAACACAGCGTCATAATTACTTGTGAATGCCCGCGCTGACGCTCCGGGTTCGGTAACAGAACCGCGACCGTAAGGGAGCGGATGCGCAGGTACTTCCGACGCTATGTTTAGAAGCCGCCTCGTGTCATCTAAGCGGACCGCAATTCAGAGCCGGATCCAGTCGGCTGCGGACGTCGTCGTCCGCGCCGGACCCCATCTTTGGAGTTCGTCCGGCTCTATTGACTCAGTGCCTAGCTTCGTTTCGAAATCAGCCAATACGCGAGCAGCAGCCAAGCCGCGATAAACGAAAGCCCGCCAAACGGCGTCACTGCGCCAAGCATGCGCACGCCGCTGATTGCCAGAACGTAGAGGCTTCCCGAAAACAGCACGATCCCGGCGCACAGCAGCCCCGCGACCCATTTCATTCGCGATTCGGTGAGCGCGCCCACGCGCGGCAGAATCGATACGATCAAAATCCCCAAGGCGTGGAGGAAGTGATACAGTACCGCGCGCTCATAGACGTTCAGCGAGTAATCGTCGATTTTGCCGCGAAGCCCGTGCGCGCCGAACGCGCCGAGCATCACGGCAATGGCGAGCAGGATCGCACCGGTCGCGCTCCAGTTCATGCTTCTATTGTGACCCCTCAACCCCTCTACCCCGAACGAACGCGAATCAGTTGGCCGACGGCTTCTCCGCGCGATCGATGACAAAGATCTCGACGGTTCCCTTTGCCGGCTGAAGCCGCAAGCCGAGCTGTTCCTGAATCGCTGTGAAGATCGACGCACCCGTGGGACCCTTTTCCGCTGTCGAATCCGGGGTGTCGTCCGGCTGGTACTCCAGCGTGAAATCGTAGTCCGCGGTGAGAGTGGTCTTGTCGACAACGGTGCGCCCCAATCGCCGGGAAAGATACTGCGCGAAAACCGGCATGGGCGTGCCCCAGGCATCGATCCGGCCTCGCCTCCCTTGAAGGCCGCGCTTACCGTCCGGGTCCGGCGTGCGCAGCTTCGGTCCGCTCTTCGCAACCACCAGCTCATACACCGGTGCTTCCTTTGATTCACGATGAAATTTCAACTGAAACCGTTCTGCCAACAGCTGCTGCATCATCAGCAGGACTTGCTCAGGTTGCGCCCGGTCCTCCGGTTTCGCCGCAATATCGTATCGATCAACCTCCAGCCACTTGGGTCCTCCTGAAATTTGAAAATCCCTGAGTTTGTAGGAGAACCGGATCAGGTCTTTCAGCGTTGCATTTTGCACGTTCAATCGGCCGTTGGGATCGCCGAATATGGACACTCCTTCGGCGCTGGGGTTGCTCGGCTTAATGGACGCGACTTCGAAAGATGGGAGCGGATCAGAGGGTTGAGCACGCAGCGACGCCGCCAGGCCCGCCAGTCCGGTCAGCACGACCATCCTTCGCAGCGAGACAGGTGCGATGCGCATAAGCATTTTACTGGTCTACGCGCAGCTCGATCTTCGATCCGTCCGCGCCGCCGAAGTACACGCGCTCCGTAGCTTTGACGAAATCGTCGGCGTGCGCCTTTGCAATGTCGATGAACTTTTGCGGATTGCGGTCGGTCAACGGAAACCACGAGCTTTGGATCTGCACCATGATCCGATGCCCTTCCCGCCAGGTGTGGGCGACATCGGGCAGGCGGAAAGTGATGCGATCGGGTTGGCCGGGCTTGAACGGCTCCGGTTTTTCAAAGCTATGGCGAAATTTGCCGCGGAACGGCTCCCCTCGAATCAGTTCCTGATACCCGCCCATTTTGACCGCGTTCGGCGCGCCGGCGGCCGGTGGACCCGGCGTCGCCGCCGCGTTCCCTCCGCGTCCCGCTGGCGTCGCCGCCGCGTTGTAGTCCGGATAGTCTGGCGGAAACACATCGATCACTTTGACCACGAAATCCGAATCGGTGCCGCTGGTCGCGACCTTCAAATCGACCGAAATAGGCCCGAAACCGGTCATATCGCGATCCAAGGGATCGGTTTTGAACGTCAAGACGTCGGGACGCGCCGCCGCGAACCGCTGGTCCTCGGTCATGTAGCTGTTGAGCACGCCGCTCGCGATAAACCCGATGTAGGGCACCGGCTTGGCGGGATCGGAGAGATACTCCTCGAAGCCTGCGGCCGCGGGCTGCTGCCACGAAAGTTTTCCTTTTTCAGCGAGATACAGCGATCGCGTGTTGACTGCCCGCGGCGGCCAGTTATCGAATTTGCGCCACTGATTGGTGCCGGTCTGAAACAGCCAGGCCTTGGGAAACTTTCCGTCGCCGCGATTCTTGAGGTAATACATGAAAAACGGAAACTCGATGTTTTGACGGTAAAAAAGACCTGTCTTGACGCCGAAACTGATGTTGCCTAAACGATCGCCATCGCCGCGCGAGAATCCGCCATGATTCCACGGCCCCATCACCAGCATCAAGTCTTTCGGCGGCTGATGTTCCTCCATGAAATCGAACTGGCGCAGAAGGCCTTGCGGATCTTCGGTGTCGTACCAGCCGCCCACCAGCATCACGGCCGGCTTGATGGCCTTTAGATGCTTCCAGATGGCGCGCGATTGCCACACATCGTCATAGGTGGAATGATCGATGTTCAAGAGCCAGAGCGGCTGCTGGTGCTTGAAATATTTCTCGTCGACGTTGGCGAGCGGACCGAGGCTCAGGAAAAAATCGTAGGCGTCGGGCGTCCCATAATCAAAACGCGGCGGGTTGGTGGCGGGCGGAGGCTCGGGGTCGCCCGAGCGAACGCGAAATCCCTGATAGAAACTGAAGCGATGCGCGAGCATGAACGCGCCGTTGTGATACACGTCGTCGCCCATGTAGTAATCACTGACGGGCGCCTGCGGCGAAACCGCGACCAGAGCGGGATGCGCGTCGATCATGCCGGCGGTCGCATAGAAACCGGGCTGCGAAATCCCGTAGAGCCCGACTTTACCGGTATTGCCGGGCAGGTTCTTGACCAGCCAGTCCACTGTGTCGTAGGTGTCGGTGCTTTCGTCGATGTCCTTGCCCTTTTTCGCGGGATTGTGGGGGCGCAGCAGGCTGTATTCGCCTTCGCTCATGAATCGTCCGCGAACATCTTCGTAGACGAAGATGAACTTTTCGCGCGCGAAGAATTCCGACGGGCCCAGGTTTTCGCGATACTGATCGGGGCCGTAGGGCCGCACGTTGTAGGGCGTGCGCACCATCATGATGGGGTAGGTCCGGCCATCGCTGAAAACATCTTTGGGGATGTAGACGGAGGCGAACAGCTTGACGCCGTCGCGCATGGGAATGCGGTACTCGAACTTGGAGTAGTTTTCGCGGATGTAGGCGGCATTGACGGGCGTGGCGTTGGCGTTGCCGCCACGGCCGGGATTGGGAGCGTCTTGAGCAAAGGCGATTGGCGAAAGGAGAAGAAAGGCGACGAAGGTGCGCATCGCCAAATTCTATCAGGCTGCAAGCTATAGGTTGGCCGTTGGCTCGTTGCTTGCGACATCCGGTTTCCTCCGGAAAGCTGAAAACGGCGCAACCTTGTTCAAACGTTGCTGGAAGTACGTCACAGCCCAATCGAGGTCGGCATACTCATCGGGCCGACAGACGCGGGCCCCGAGCCTGCCGACTAACCCACAGATCCAATCGGCGCACTGGAGGGTCTGAAATAAGTGACTTTCCGCCTGGATAGGCGGCTCTATGAGCCGCGTCCGTTGATCTGGACCAAACATGCTTATAGACGCCGCAGAAACGATCTGCTTCCGGAAGTGACTCCGTTCCTGCTCGTCCATTAAGAGCAGCCACTGTCGATTTTCTCGCTCGCAAAACTGATCGACTCGCTTAATTGCCTCCCGGAGTACGGCCAAGTATACTGATTTGGCGTTGTGCTCTTCCGGCGTGGAATACTTTTCGAGTCCGACATACACGCACTTGCCACCCACAGAATCGATTTTGTTTAGTAGCCGATTGGTTGCCACTCGAAGCTCGCGGTAAGCGTGGATGTTTCGCGTTGTATATAGCTGCGCGCCTTTCTTCTCCCACCAGTAGGGCGCCTCGCCCGAGTTCTTGATTTCCCACCCGAGCAAGTTCAACTTCAGCTGATAGAACCAAGTAGCAAAGGACCTCACCTCCCGAGCAGGGATGATGATGCCCCCGAGTCCAAAGACCGGACTCTCATTGAACTTTGGTTTGTTGCGGCCCATATATGGGCCCACATGCCCGAATTCGTCAAGGTAAGCGAAATACATGTCGTAAAGCACGAAAGCCTGCAGCTTTCGCTGCAGGCCTCGGAAATGGTGCTCTTAGAGCTTCCAATTTCAACCATACCACGATCGGCCCACTCCGCGCGCCAAGCTAAGCCAAGAAGCTCGCGCAAGCAACGAGACTAGCGATGAGTCGCATCGCCAAGATTCTATCAGCTTGCGAGTTTTCCGTAATAGCCAGCTTGAAGTCGGTCAGTATGACGGCCCGACGGTTTCCCAGAGGCGACTTCCGGACAACGACCTCGTTTGTGCGAGTAGGGCGTTTCTCGTCCAAGTTGCCGCACCCGTTAGCAAAGCGGTGACAAGCCGACTTATCCTTCCCTATTTCCCAAGGCCGATTCGGATTATAAGGAGTAGAAAACCTCAGACTCTTGCCCCACTCCATTGACGGTGACACCGTCATACTGAACCCGGAAGTCACGTCCCTCGACTGGCAACCAGTCGTAGGTAAGAAGCTGCTCCACAGCAGAGCGCAAATCGTCGGCACCGCCCATAGCCATTGCGAAGGCCTCAAACTCAACGAGGGCGATCCCGTCGGCCACATCCATCCAAAGCCAATGATCACGCGCTACCACCAACCAATAAACGTGGTCATAGTCCTGGAGGCGTCGAGGTAATCTCCCGAGCCCGGTCAAATGATCAGGATGATGGGTCAGAAATGCCCGGATCTCCTGAAGTTGGCTAACACCGTCGAGAACGGCGGCGTCCTTTTCGATTATTTCGACAGGTCGAAGGGATTTTCGCATCCACTTCAATTCAGCCAGGATAACGGTAGATGATCCCTCGTCCGCCGTCAGCATATCTATGTCTGGGATCGGTTTCGGCATCGAGATCGGTCCTTTAAGACTCCGGCTCGGGAGACGCTTCTTTAGCTCAGAGAGGGATTCGGATTCCTTTCCGCTGGACGTCTGATTGAAGAAGGCCGGTCGCAGGATTGACACCACCCGAAGGATATTCTCGTCCGGCCGACTATGCAGCGGAAAATGAGGAGCGACGGCAAGTGTTCGCCCGGGCCCGTCTTCGAGCGGGACGAACGGATGTACATGAAGATCTATTGATCGGCCAAGGGCGAATGTGAGGTCGCTTACGATGCGTAAACATTTTTCAGGTGCGATACCACTCAGCTCCGAAAGGATCGAGACCCAGTTTTCACTCGAACGAACCATGACCGCAGATTCAAACGGATATCCGTAAGACCTTCCCCAGGCGAAGCACAAGTGCTCGTGCGCTGCGCAGATCGAAAAGAATGCTCCGTAAATCTGGTTGAATTCCCCCAGCGTGTAGTTGCCGAGCAACAAATCGTCGCTCCTTCGTGCGATTCCACTAGCTATGGCTTGGTATTGCGGCAGCAATTCGCTCCACAAGACCTTGGGGTCCACGTATTCGAAGCTAAAAGGCCCGGTCCGACGCGCTCCGTCGAACGCGATTTGGAATAGAGCCTTGTTAATTTCGGGCATCGTCGCGGGCGTCGGAGTTCGGTGCATCTGAAACCGACCCGTTTTCGGTCGCATGTCTTTCAGATGGGCGCTCACCTGGCGGTTTCTCGCCGTCCCCGGCGCCGTAAAGCGTACGAGTTCCGGCGATACCAAGTCCGCCAAATATCGATCCTTGTGCCACATGGGGAGGCAACTGACGAAATGGGCGTATCGAGTTGCGATATCCAGAGCCTGCCTGGCTGTAATCGTTAGATCAACAGTCCACGTCCCGGCGGCCGGGGAAGCAGAAACATTTCCATGCCTTGCAGCCCAGTTCATCGCAATTGGGATGGACCGGCTCATATTTATTAATGTTGCTGTGAGCTCGGGGGAGTTGTTTCCCCGTTGGTCAATCTTTGCCTCAATCGTTCCAATCCCGTGCACCATGAGCGCCCGTAGGGCGACACTTGGATGCAGATTCAGCAACTCCAGCGACTCGTAGCATTTGTCGGCACGATCTTCGATCTTCTGAATCGCCTCGACGATCTCCGGGGACGCGACGCTCTTAATCACCGGCATAGAAATCATTGTGACAGGCAGGAAGATTGTAGACCAGCTAGTTTATCGTCTGATCGGGTGAGAACGGGGACACGAATGGGGTCTTCGAAGTGCAAGTTCGCAGCCAGGGCCTACGGTCGTCTCGGGAAAAGAGTTTCAATCGGAACGGAATCTGCCGCGAGGTGAAGAGCGAACAGAAGCCGGCTATAAAGCCCCGGTACGGGCAAGGCGGCTCGCCGGCAGGACTGCCCCGGGTGCGGGCGAGGCGGCCCCACATTCTAGAAAAACAGCTTCAACCCGAACTGAATCTGCCGGGACGTGGTGTTGGTGGCGGTGATCAGACCGGCCGACGGATTGAACGCCGTGCCTGAAAACACGGTCGTGTTGGGAATGCCGAAATTCGGGTGATTCAGCGCGTTGAAGAACTCGGCGCGGAATTGAAGATTGGTTCGTTCCGTGAGCCGGGTGGTTTTGAACAGAGACAAGTCCAGATCCGCGAGCCCCGGTCCGCGGTAGACGCCTCGCCCGAGATTGCCGTAGGTGCCCGCGGTCGGGAGCACGAACGCGTTCGGATTGAACCACTGATTGGGATTGCCGAGCACGACCGGTCCACTGAAGGCAGGGTTGAGCGACGGCCGATCGGGATTGCGCGTGTCGCCATCTCCCGATCGATTCGCGCCGATTAGTGGCGTAAATGGAAAGCCGCTCAGCAAGGTCGCGATGCCGTTGAGCTGCCATCCGCTGGCGACCCTGCTCACGAATCCGTTCGCGTCTCCGCCGCTAAAGAAACGCTGGCCGTGTCCGAACGGCAACGCATAGAGACTGGAAATGCTGGCCTGATTCCTGATGTCGAGCGCCGACGGTCCCCAGTCCTGACCCAGATCGTTGCGATTGAGCACCATCTGCGCCTGATTGCCGGCCTGCGCGCCGGTGAGGGCCGAGTTGAAATCGAGATCCTTCGACCATGTATAGTTCGCGCGAAACTGCAAGCCATGAGTCAGCCGGCGCGTCACGTCGAGTTGGAGCGAGTTGTAGCTGGTGTTGCCCTCGGTGTACCAGAAGAAGCCCGCGCCCAGGAGCGGATTGGGCCGCGTCGTCACGGGGATGTATTGCTGGCCTTGCAACACGCTGCCCTTGGTGGTTCCAGGAGTTCCGCCGGAAACGCAGGTCGCGCTCGCGCAGATCTGCGCGGGGATATCGTTGGGATCGATGCTGACGAACCCGTAATATCCGTGCGATCCGACGTAGGCGGCGCGCAGTGAAGTATTGTGATCGAGCTGGCGCTCGATGGTGAAGTTCCACTCCTGAACGGTCGGCGTTTTTGCATTCGGCTGGACGCCCTGCGGAGCGAAAGTGGTGCAAGGCGACGGAACTCCGGGAGCGGTGCACTGCGGCGCGGGCGCAACGCCGGGCGCGAGTGGAATGGTGGAGAGCAGCGACACGCTCGATAACGACACCGCGCCGTTGGCCGGAGGCAGCGAGTTCAGCAGGAAACTCAGATCGTCGATCAAAGAATAAAACGTCCCGAAGGATGCCCGGACGGCGGTCTTGCCATTACTGAAGGGGTCCCAGGCGAGGGCGACGCGCGGAGCGAGCAGATGCTTCGCGTTGTTTTGCGTGAACGCCGAATTGCCCGTCATGACGTTGGTCTCCAGAACGCCGTTTGAATCCGTGATGTAATTTGCAGCGCGCCCCGATTCTTCGTTCCATCCGTTGGTGAACTCATCGCGCAGGCCGACGCGGATGGTCAGGTTGGGCCGCAGGCGGATGGAATCTTCGAAATAAAACGCGCCGGCCAGACTGCGCCAGCCGAGCTCGTTGGGATCGGGAATCACCTGAAACGTACTGGCAGTGCCCTGGAGGAAAGTTGTCAAGCTAGTGAAGGTCGCCTGACCCAGCTGGCGCGATCCGCTGTCCTCATTGTCGCGAAGGGGCTGAATCCAGACGCCCGCGCTGATCTGATGAATCCCCTTGGTGACCTGCACGGAGTCCGTATAGGTGAACAGATTTCTTCTATTCCACGAACCCGCGGCGTTGTTCGGACCGGCGGAAGTGATGCCCGCGATTCCCGTGGTGCTCACGCCTCCGTTGACTACAATGCCTCCGGGGCCTTCGCCGGTCACGAAGGATTCGTTCGACGGGAACGCCGTCAGCGGAAGCGAGCCCAGATTAAATTCGGCGCGCGAGAATCCGATGGTCGCGGTATTCAGCACGTAGGGAGAGAACACGTGAGTCTCTCGAACGCTCGCCACCTGGCTCTGTAGCGCTTCGGCGGACGCGAACAGAGGGTCGGCCTGCGGGATGATGCTATTGCCGTTGTCGACGGTGTAGGAGATCGACAGCCAGTCTCGGTCGCCGATTACGTGGTCGGCACGGACCGTGCCGAAATCCTCGTGAATATGCTCGTTCGGATTGTTGTAGGAAAAGGCGTCGCCGCTGGCGACTCCGCTCGCGAGCAGTTCCGCGCCGTTCGGCTGCGGCCAGAACGAGAAGAAGGGCTTCATCGCAGGGTTCACATTCGCGACCTGGGTATAAACACCGGTGGTCGCGTTCGGGAGGAACCCTTGACGGGCTTGCGCATCGGGTACCACGCTCACGCTGCTGAGCGCCAACGCCTGGCGGAATCCTTCATAGTTGCCGAACAGGAACAGCTTGTTTTTCCTGATGGGTCCACCCAGCGCGCCGCCGAACTGATTGCGGCGGAAAGGCGGAACGAACGCCTGGTCCTCAAAATTTCGGGCGTCCAGAGCACTGTTGCGCAGGAATTCAAACAGCGTGCCGTGCAGCAGGTTGGTTCCGGATTGCGTCGCGATACTCACTTGCGCGCCCGCGCGTTTTCCGTACTCCGCGCCGTAGGTATCGGTGAGCACGTTGAATTCGCGCACCGCATCGATTCCGAGCAGCTCTCCGCTCACGCCGCCGGGGGAGATCGCGAGCTGGCTGGAGCCGGTGTACTCGATACCGTTCAGAAGGAACAGATTCTCCGAGGTGCGGCGGCCGGCGACCGAAAACGTATTGCCGTCGCTGGTGCTGGTGTTGGCGCTTTTCATGGCGCTGTAGTTGACGGTGCCGGGATTCAGGGCGATCAGATTGTCGAAGCTGCGGCCGTTCAAGGGGAGGTCCTTGACCTCGCGCTCGTCGACAATGCCAGAAGTCGCCGAGGTGGTGATATTGACGACGGGGACGTTCTCGGTGACAGTCACCTGCTCATCGACTCCTCCGACCTCAAGACGAAAGTTCACCACCGCTTGTTGCGCGACTTCCAGATTGATTCCGTTCCGCGAGGCGGACTTGAAGCCGGTCTTTTCGACCTTCACTTGGTGCGGCCCCGGCGAGAGCGAGAGGACGCTGAAGTTGCCGGATTCGTCGGTGGTGGTGGTGCGGGTCGCGCCCGTTTCGATATTGGTGACGGTCACCTTCGCGCCGCTGACGGACGCCCCGGAGGGGTCTTCGACCACGCCAGAAATGGCGGCCGCGACTTGCGCGAGGGCGAACGGCGTCAGAACCGCGATCAGCAGAATCGACACAAAACATGCCGACGCGCTGACGCGAGAGAAGCTCAAGGCGCGGGAAAGGCTCTGGATGTAACTAGTCTGGTCTCCCGCGTGAGACCGGTTTGACCGTCGTATGCGGGACCGGAGTACCGCTCCCTGACGGTCGCGGCTCTGAAGTGCATTCTTTGCGATGCGAGACGAGCTATTGATCATGTTGCGTTACTCGACTGGAGAAATCACCGCGGATTGGAATCGCGGTGTCGATCGGGATTGGGACTATCGTGGATCGGGATGGCCGTCGCGGTTGCGTTGAACGCGTCGACGCCGAGCAGTCGCGCGCCGCGGCTCTCGCTCTCGCCCCAACCGAGCGCCAGCATACGGGGCACGTTGGCCGTGAATACAAGATGAAAGCTTGCCGGATCATCGGGCGCAGCGGGCGGTTTGCCCCTCCTCGGAGACACCAAAGCCAAGTACTTAAGAATAGTATAAATATCGGCTTCGCCGGGGAAAGAGGCGTCGTATTCCTGGGTCTGAAAGCGGATGTGCGCGCCGCGTTCGGCCAGGCGAAACGCGAGAAACGCCGCGCAATCAACCGCCGCTTCGAACCAGGTTTCCAATTCGAGCGGAGTGTCGAGGTCGAAATAAAGCACGACGCGATGGTCCTGCTCGCGTGCGAACTCGCGAACTTGAAGATCGCCGGTGTGCGCGGTGGCCCGCCAATCGACATGACGCGCGCTCTCAAAGGCCTCGTAGGGGCGGATGCGATAGAAATCGTGGCCGCGGCCGCGCTGTAGCGCTTCCATTTCGCCGCTGACCGACGCGAGCAGCGCCTCGAATCCAGGTTGCGGATCGAGGCATGGATAGACCACCACGTTGTTGCGCGCGGTGACCATCTCGCGGCGCTCGGAAAATCCGAAAGGAAAGCTGGTGGACAATTGGAAGCCGCGGTCACGCTGGGCACCGCGCTTGGCGAAGTACAGCTCGACCGATTCTTCGAGGACCGCGGCTCCGGGGATGACCGGGAAGTACAAGATGGACGCAAATCCGCTCTCGGCCGCGCCCGCCAGATGGATGCTGAACGACGGCACCCAGCGCTTCAGATTCTTGAGCCGCACGGCGGCGCGCACATTCCGGCGGGCAGAGATGTGCTCCGGCAACACCAGGTCGAGTTCGAGTCCGGCGAGCCCCAGCCGGCTGATGAACCCCGAGACGAGCCAGGTGGAGAGCATCGCGGCGAGGATCAAAAAGAGCAGATTGTTCGCGGAAAGAAACGCGCCGACGGCGACTGCGCCGAGTACGCCCGAATACACCAGCCCGGTGCGCGTGATTCGCTGGCGCAATCCCCCGGTCCAGCTTTTGATAAATCGCGACCACCAAGCGCGGAAGGCTCGCCTCACGTATCAAGGCTAACAGTCATGGGAAGGGTGGTGAAAGAGTCTATGGCCGCGGATGCACGCAGATTAACGCGGATGGGAACGAAGAATTGGTTCATCCGCGTTTATCGGCGGGAATCCGCGGCCACCACCTAGCGGTCGCGAAGGATTTCGCGTGCTGCGTTGTGGCCAGGCGCGCCCATGACGCCGCCGGGATCGGTTATCGTTGACTTATGGATGAATCCCGGCCTGATTTCTTCGTGTCAAACGAGGATCCAGCGGAGGTGGATGCCGAAACGTCCGCCGGGCTTGAACGCAGCATCCGGGAGGCCGACGACAGTCGACTGGTGCCGAGCGAAGAGGTGCGAAAAATGGTTTCGCAGTGGCTCTCCAACTTCTCTACACGCCATCAGCGCTAAGCGATCTCGAAGAGATCTTCACGTGGTCTTGGGAACAACATCCGGAGAAAACGGAACGATTTGGACGGGCGCTTCTCAACCACATTGAACTGCTGAAAGGTTTCCCTCGTTTAGGCGCGCCGATTTCAGGCTTTCCCGGCATACGGCGCCTCTTTCATTCGCCGCCGCATATCTACTACCGGGTTCTCGACCACCAAAACCGCATTGAGGTTCTAAACGTTCGTCACGTTTCCAGAAGGCCGCCGCAGTATTAGAACAGGCGCTTAGCGGTCGCGAAGGATTTCGCGGGCTGCATTGTGACCGGGCGCGCCCATCACGCCGCCTCCAGGATGCGCGCCCGATCCGCACAGATACAGGCCCTTGACTGGCGTGCGATACCGCGCCCATCCGGCGACGGGCCGCAGCACGAACATCTGGTCGAGGGACATTTCCCCGTGAAAGATATTTCCACCTGTGAGGCCGAAGCGGCGCTCGAGGTCGAGAGGCGTGAGGGTCTGGCATTCCACAACGATCGACCGAATGTTGGGGCAATACTCTTCGATCACATCAAGCACGCGCTGCGCGTAAGGCTCGCGCTGCTCGTCCCAGGTGCTGTTTTTCAGGGTGTAGGGCGCGTATTGCAGAAAAATTCCCATGATGTGCCTGCCGGGAGGGGCAAGCGAGGGATCGTACATGGTCGGGATGGTCATCTCGATCAGCGGCGATCGCGACGGCTGCCCGTACTTGGCGTCGTCCCAGGCGCGTTCGATGTATTCGACTGATGGGCAGATGTGCATGGTCGCGCGATGCTGGGGGGCGCCTTGGGACGCGCTCTCACTTGGGAGGGCGGTGAAGTCGGGCAATCCGCTGAGCGCGAGATTCATTTTGAGCGAGGTGCCTTCGCAGCGAAACGCCCGGATGGAATCCAGAAATTCGGGATCGAGATCGGAGGTGTCCATTAACTTGAGGAACGTGCGGCGTGGATCGAGATTGCTGGCGATGACACGCGCCTGAATCTCCTCGCCGTTTTCGAGGACGACGCCGTGGGCGTGTTTGTCGCGAACGGTGATTTTCTGCACGGGAGCGGAGGTGCGAATGGTCGCGCCGTGGCTGCGCGCGGAATCGGCGATCGCATTCGAAATCCCGCCCATGCCTCCACGCACGAATCCCCACAATCCTCGATGTCCGTTCACGCCTCCCATGCAGTGGTGCAGCAGAATGTAGGCGGTGCCGGGAGATCGCGGGCCGCCGTTCGCTCCGATGACGCCGTCGGTGGCGAGCGTGACCTTGAGTTGTTCGGATTCGAACCATTGATCTAGAAAATCGGCAGCGCTCTGCGTGAAGATCTTGACGAGCCCGACGGTTTCGCTGGTGGAAAGCCCGCGCAATTTTCCGGTGAGCTTGAGGTATTCGACAAAATCGCCGGGGCGGCGCGGCGGAAAATGCGGCGGGGTGGTGAGCAGCAGCGATTCGACGACGATTGCGAGGCGTTCGAGATGCGCTTCGTATTTCGGATAAGCTTCAGCGTCGCGCTTGGAGAATTTCGCAATTTCGGCGAGGGTTTTCGCGCGATCCTGCCACATGAAGAGATGCGTGCCGTCCGGGAAAGGCGAAAAGAAAGCGGGATCTTTCGCGTCGACCACGTAGCCGTGGCGGGCGAGCTCGAGTTCGCGCACGACTTTTTCCTGCATGAGGCTGGAGAGATAAGAAGCAGTGGAGACACGATAGCCGGGCCAGATTTCCTCAGTGACGGCGCATCCGCCAACCAGTTCGCGCGCTTCGAGGACGAGCACTCGTCGTCCGGCGCGAGCGAGATAGGCGGCGGTGACGAGTCCGTTATGGCCGGCGCCGATGATGATGACGTCGAAAGATTCGGGCACAGAGTTTCATAATAGCGACCAGCCGCCCCTAGTAGGTGGTGGCTCCGTTGTTGCCGAGTGTGTGCCAACGAGGGGCGCTAGACAGCGCTCTGCCCTCCGCAACACCCTCAGTCGAGCCTGAACTTCCGCCGACCCCCCTTTGGTGCAGTGGAACCCGCCGGCCGCCCGCCGGAGTCCTGACCCTGGACAAGATCGATCCCCTGAAAATATATCCTTGTGGCAGAGAAGGCGGGCAGTGCACGATTCACCAAATGGTTGGCGAGCCCGACGCTAACCCCTTCTAGCCTCGCGGTTTCCGTTATGAGTGCCTGAGGCACTACGCCGGAGGCCGGCACATCGGGTTCTTCCAATGCCTCCAGCTGACGTCGTGCAAAGGCAATCTCCTCCTCGACCTTTTCGTTGCTGGTGGGCTCCTGCCGTGATAGCATCCCCAAGCGGAGTCGCTGGAGTTCCAGCGTCTTTTCCTCAATTTCTAGCTCGAGTTTCTTTCGCTCCAGTTCCGTCTTCGACAAAGTTGCTTTTGCTGCTCTGGTATCGACGAGAGTCCTCCGCCAATTTATGGCTTGGTCGACAAGTCCAAAGGTGACCAATGCCAGTCCGCCTATCGTCGCGAAGGGGCTGCCCACGAGGGTGGGTGCCGCTGCGACGACCAAGCTGATTCCCGACAGGAGCAGTGCGCCTGATCCGAAGCTGAACTGCACCGACCCTCGTCGAACGGAAACAGAAGGGGGTGGCGGACTCTCGATACGTCGTGCTGCGCCCTGAATGTCGGCGTAGAGCTGAAAGAAGACCGCAGACGCGGCGACCGTAAGTTGCAAGGGTGTTTCTTCCCCGCCGTCAGTGCGTTCGACATCTAACTCATGGGGACGAAAAACAAGTGTAGCGCGCTTGCCTGGCCGGGCGAACGAAAGTCGCTCTATTTCGTCCCCAAACAACTCGGTTGCCGCCTCGTCGGAGAGTGGAAGGAACCTTGCTGCAACAGTCCCGAGTCGGTCAGCATGACGATCGACCCACTCGTTTCCTTCATTGACATAGCCGCCTTCGCCCCGAAGGACCGGCGGGCGATCATTGGAGATGTCGGCTAGGCGAAGGACCTGCCGCTTGCTCGTTTCGGAGAGGCTTTTGAAGAGGCTTGAGAGCTCTGGAAATTTTGTGGCCAACCTGTCACCGCCTTTCCTCTAGGCTATCGTACACGACGTGTTGACAACCAAGCGCGCGTGCGCTTGCAGAAGTCCGGACGCGCTCCGTTTGCGGTCGGTGTTAACTTTACGGGGAGGACGTGAGATTCGTAACCACAACCCATTCCCTTCATGAGGTTACGCAGGTGCGTCGTAGGCTCGCGCAGTTGGTCCATCGAACGTTCAGGCCCCCAACTCGAAACCGTTATAATTGAACCGAATGGATATTTACGATGAGATCGTGCGTCTGCGCAAGGTCGGGCAGAAGTGCGCGCTGGCGACCATCGTACAAGTGAACGGGTCCATTCCGAGCTACGAAAGCGCCAAACTTCTGGTGCGCGAGGACGGCTCGATGATCGGCACGGTCGGCGGCGGATGCGTCGAAGCGGAAGTCTGGAACGCGGCGCGTGAAGTGATAGAGACGGAGAAGCCGCGCCATCTCACGTTCAGCCTGGGGGAGGACGCCGCTTACGACAACGGCCTGATCTGCGGAGGTCAGTTGAACATATTCGTGGAGCCTGTGGTGCCGCAACCGCGCGCGTTCATCTTCGGCGGCGGCCATGTTTCGAAAAGCCTCTCGAAAGTGGCGGCGCTGGCCGGTTTTTCCACCACCATCGTCGACGATCGCGAAGCTTTCGCCAATGCGGAACGTTTCCCAGAGGCCGAGGAAACTTACGCGGAAGAGTATGAATCGGTATTTTCGAAGCTACCGGTAACCTCGACGAGCTATCTGATCATCGTGACACGAGGCCATCGCGACGACATGCGCGTGCTGCGCTGGGCCGTGTCGACGCCGGCGAAATACATCGCGATGATCGGGAGCAAGCGAAAGACCATTTCGGTGATTCGAGAGCTCGAAAAGGAAGGAATCCCGCGCGAGGAGTTCGAGAAGATTTTCGCGCCGATGGGTCTTGAGATCGGAGCGGAGTCACCGGAGGAGATCGCGATCTCTGTGGTCGCGGAGATGATCGCGGTGCGGCGCGCGCCGGATGCCGATTGGCGGTCGCTCTCGAAATCCATCTTTGCTCACGAAAAACTGCGGGCGCTGTTGAAGTGAACGCGGAAGTGAGCGAAGAAGCGACCGGCGAAGTAGCCTCCGAAAAGCTTGCCGGCATTATTCTCGCAGCCGGAGCGTCCCGTCGAATGGGTAGCCCTAAGGCTCTGCTGGATTATCGCGGCGAGACTTTCGTCGGCCGCCTGATCCGTGTCTTTTTGCGCTTTTGCGATCCGGTGGTCGTGGTGGCGGGAGTTCACGCGGAGTTGATCCGCGAGCGGATGGGCCGGCGTGCGCGGCTTGTAATCAATCCCGATCCGGATCGGGGACAGTTGAGCTCGCTACAGACCGCGCTGGCGGAGGTGCCCGACAATGCCGGCGGATTTCTGTTTACTCCCGTGGATTGCCCGACGGTTCGGGAGGAGACGATCGGCACTTTGACAGATGCTTTTCGTAAGAACGGCACGCTATTTGCGATCCCGCGATACCGCGGACGGCGCGGTCACCCGGTCTGCGTGCGCGCCTCCCTGATCGCCGAATTTATGGCGCTGCCCCCGACTGCGGAGACGCGGACGGTGGTCAACATACACGCCGATAGAATCACCTACATCGACGTCGACGATCCGGGCGTGCTCGCCGACGTCGACGATGTAGAAGCTTATCGGAAGATCGCGCAATGACACACCCGTTCGCGATGAAACGCTGGTTCAGACGCTCATTATGGATCGGGCTCGCTCTAATCGTCGTGGTCGGGATTGCCGCGCCGTATCTGGACGCGGATTTCTTCCGGCCCGCGATTCAGCGCGCGCTGGAGCGAGGGCTGGGCCGGCGCGTCGAGGTCAGAAAAGTTCACTTCAATGTGTTCACCGGCCCTGGCTTCACACTGGACGGCGTCACGATCGATGAAGATCCGCGCGGGGGGATCGAACCGTTCGCCTACGTGGGAGCATTGGAAGCGCGCGTGCGCCTGCTGAGCCTGTTCGCGCGCCGCCTGGAATTCTCAAGCCTCCGGTTGCATGAGGGCCCGGCCCCGGACTACGAAAAGACCAGCATCAATCTTGTGAAAACCGAGGCAGGCCCATGGAATTTTCAATTCCTGTTGAGCAGCGCGCCGGCTATTTCGGGCGCGATGCCGTCCATCAAGATTCGAAAGGGCCGCGTGAATTTCAAATTCGCCGACACGAAATCGGTGTTCTACTTCGCTGACGCGGACTTCGATGTTGCGCCTTCGCTGGATGGCTCAGTGGAACTCCGCTTCTCCGGCGCGCCGTCCCGCACCGATCGCGCGGCGCAAAACTTCGGACATTTTTTCGCGCGGGGGGATTGGGCGGGCCAGCACCTGGATATGAAGGTAGAACTGGAGCGAAGCGGTCTGGACGAAATCGCACGTCTGATCGATCGCCGCGATCTGGGTATACACGGGATCGTCGCGTTCAATGCCCAACTTTCGGGATCGCCCTCGCACCTGGATGTGACCGGAGAGCTTCAGATCGACGACATTCATCGCTGGGACCTTCTGCCGAAGCGTGGCGGCTGGCGCATTCCTTACAAGGGCACTCTCGACTTGCACGGGGAAAGACTGGAACTGGCGAGCGCCTTCGACGCTCCCAAGCCGCCTCTGTCAGTGCAATTTCGCACCTGGGATTTTCTTTCGGCCCCGCAGTGGGACGCGGCCGCGGAACTGAAGGAGGCGCCGCTGGCGACGCTGGTCGAAGTAGCGCGTCACATGGGTACCCCGATGCCCGAGAAGCTTGGAGCGGATGGCTCGGTCTCCGGGGCGGTGCGTTACAGTCAACAAACCGGATTCGCCGGACGCGTCGAATTGCAGGACGCTTCGCTAACGTTGCCGGAAGGGCAGCCACTGCGCGCCGCAAGCGCTGCAGTCGCTATCGAGGGCGATACTCTCCGGCTAGAACCGTCGACAGTGACCATCGGGGAGAGCGAGAGCGCCGGAGTATCAGGTGGATTCGATCCGTTCAGCGGCCTGAATCTGAAAATCGCCACGCTCAGCCTGAACGTCGCGGATCTCCGCTCCTTCGGCCTATCGGCGATTCCGCTGCTTGAGCAAACGCCGCAGGGAAAGTTTCGCGGCTGGACCGCCTATGAGTGGAAGCCGGGCGAAGCCGGCCAATGGTCGGGCGAGTACGAATTGCAAAACGCGCGCATCGCCATTGACGGGTTGGCCGACCCGGTGCGCATCCAATCGGCGGCAGTGGTTTCCGCCGGCCCGCGCGTATCCGTGACCCGGCTGCGGGCGCGAGTGGGCGCGGTTACATTCACGGGCGATTACCGGTACGAGCCCGCCGCTGTGCGGCCGCACAAATTTCATATCCAGATTCCTCGGGCGGAGGCCGCCGAGCTGGAGCGCATATTCGAGCCTGCGTTGGTTCGCGAAAGCGGATTTCTGGCCCGCACGCTGAGGCTGGGCTCAGCGCCCGCGCCGGATTGGCTCAAGAGTCGCCGTGCTGACGGAACGTTATCCATCGGCACGCTCGTGATCGGCGGCGACACGGAAGCTCACATTGAGAGTACGCGCGTCTTGTGGGACGGGGCATTTCTACGATTGGTCCGGCTGAACGCGACGATAGACCCCGCGACTTTCACCGGGGAGCTTGCGCTGGATCTTTCCACGCGCGCGCCCCATTTTCGCTTCGAAGGAAAACTTGAGGATGTGGCATACAAGGGCGGCCGCGTCGATTTCGAAGGCGGGTTGGACGCCGATGGGACGGGAGTGGATCTTCTCAATAGCGCGCGCGCGGAGGGCTGCTTGCACGCCCGATCCATCGCTTTCGCTCCAGATGCGGAATTTCGCGCTGCCAAGGGATGTTTCGAAATGTCGGTGACGCCCGCCGGATTGCGCTGGAAATTCCCGGGCCTGGAAGTGCTGCAAGGCAGCGATGCGTTTTACGGCACGGGCATGACTCAAGCCGACGGCCGGCTGGTGTTGGAGCTTACCAACCACAGCCGCCAGGTGCGATACACCAGTGCCATCCCGCCGGTGTCGCCACAATAGCCGAGAGTCCGTCGTGAGAGCCGCGGCCCACGAGCTATCGCTTGACGATCGGATCCCGTTTCGCGCGCGCAACAGGCTCACGTGTACGATGAAGAGATCGCTACTACGCTTATTGGCCGGCCGGTTCCGCGCAAAGAAGGTCCGCGCAAAGTCACCGGACAGGCGCGATATATCGACGATCTGCGGTTCCCCGGAATGCTGTACGGCGCGACTGTGCGAAATCCGGGCGTTCGCGGCCGCATCCGGTCCATCCATTTCGAAGACGGCGTGCCGTGGGACGAATTCACCGTTGTCACCGCGAAGGACATTCCCGGCGAAAACTGCGTGGCGCTGATTCTTCACGATCAGCCTTTGCTCGCTGCCGATTTCGTCCAGCACGCCGAGGAGCCGGTGCTGCTGATCGCGCACCCCGATCGCTATCTGGTGGAGGCAGCGCGCCGCGCGGTGCGCATCGAAATCGATCCGCGACCGCCGGTTTTCTCGATGGATGAGGCGCTCTCGGGCGCTGAAACAATTTGGGGCGCCGACAACCTTTTCAAAACATTCCGCGTCGAAAAAGGCGACATGAATAGTGGATTTGCGGAAGCCGAGGTAATTGTCGAAGGCGAATATGAAACCGGCGCGCAGGAGCAGCTTTACATCGAAACCAACGGGATGATCGCGACGGCGAATCCGAAAGATGGCGTCACGGTTTGGGGATCGATGCAGTGTCCTTATTACATCCACAAGGCGCTGCTCCCGATCTTCGACTTGCCCCCCGAGAAGATTCGCGTGATTCAGATGGAGACCGGCGGCGGTTTCGGGGGTAAGGAAGAATACCCGTCGATGATCGCGGCGCATGCAGCGCTGCTCGCATGGAAGTCAGGAAAACCCGTGAAGTTGATTTACGATCGAGCGGAGGACATGGTTGCGACCACTAAACGTCATCCTTCGCGCACGCGCCATCGCACCGGGGTTACGCGCGACGGAAAACTGGTGGCGATGGAGATCGATTTCGATATCGACGGCGGCGCGTATTGCACGCTCTCGCCGGTGGTGCTTTCGCGAGGCACCATTCATGCCGCGGGGCCGTACGGCTGCCCGAACGTGCTGATCCGGAGCCGCGCGATTGCCACCACCGCTCCGCCGCATGGTGCGTTTCGCGGATTCGGTGCGCCCCAAAGCATTTTCGCGCTGGAGCGGCAAATGAACAAAGTCGCAGCGGCGGTGGGGCTATCGCCCGAGGAATTTCGGCGTCGAAACTTCCTCCATGAGGGTGAAACCACAGCGACCGGCCAGGTGATTCGAGAAAAGCTGGATCTCGAGGGGTTGTTGGATCGCGCGCTTGCGCATGCGAGGTATCATGAGCGCCGCGAAGAATTCGACCAAATCAATCGCAGCAATGTAAGTGGTCCGGTCAAGCGCGGCATCGGATTCGCGACCTTCATGCATGGCGCGGGATTCACCGGCTCTGGTGAAGTGACACTCGCGAGCGTTGTCGGCGTGGAGGCCACCCGCGACGGGAGGGTCCGCATCCTGACGGCGAGCACGGAAATCGGGCAGGGGACGCAGACCATCTTTTCGCAGATCGCCGCGGATGCACTATGCGTCGACTACGATCTGATCGAACTGGCGCAGCCGGATACGGCGGACGTTCCGAACAGCGGACCGACCGTCGCATCGCGCACCTGCATGGTGGTGGGCAAGTTGGTGGAAGGGGCGTGCTCAGGATTGAAGCAGAGCCTGCTTTCACGCGGCGTTTTGCAGGAACCTTACACGTCCGCCGATTTCGCCCGCGCAGCCGCGGATTACGTCGATCGATTTGGGCCACTGCGCGCATTCAGTGAATATCGGGCACCGCCGGGGGTGGCCTGGGACGACGAGCACTATCGCGGCGATGCGTACGGCGCATTTGCTTGGGCTGTGTACGCCGCTGTGGTGAGCGTCGACATGTTCACTTACGAAATTCGAGTGGACGATTTCGTCGCGTTGCAGGAGGTGGGTAAAGTGATCCATCCGGTGCTTGCGGCCGGGCAGATTGAAGGCGGCGTCGCGCAGGGGATCGGCTATGCGCTGTACGAACACGTAGTTTGGAAAGACGGCCGCATGGCCAATGCGCAGATGACCAACTACATCATGCCGACCTCTGCCGATCTTCCACCCATCCGCGTGTTCTTCGAAGAGAATCCCTACGCCTACGGGCCCGGCGGCGCGAAAGGAATTGGTGAACTGCCGATGGATGGCGTGGCGCCGGCGATTTTAAACGCGGTGGAGCACGCTACCGGCATCGCCTTCGATCGGATTCCACTGCTGCCGGAGCGGGTGATGGAGGCTCTTCTTCGACGAGCGGCTATTCTCAAATGAGCAGAGTTGCTTAAGTGGCTCGCGAGATGGATATCAACAGAGTTACGATCCGTTGCGTGGTAAACGGCCATCCGCGCGTCATCGAAGTGCCGCCGATGGCGCGGCTTCTCGACGTCCTGCGCGAAGAACTGCGGCTCACCGGCACGAAAGAAGGTTGCGGTGAAGGCGAGTGCGGCGCATGTTCCATTCTGATCGATGGCGAGCTTGCGAATTCCTGCCTGGTCCCGGTGAAGCAGGTGGAGGGCGCGCGCATCACTACTATCGAAGGAATTCATGCGATCGGTGTCTCTGCGATCAATGTCGATACGGCGCGGATTCAACGGGCGTTCATCGACGAGGGCGGAGCGCAGTGTGGAATTTGCACACCGGGGATGATTCTGGCCACCATCTCGCTGCTCGATCGTCATCCCGATCCGACCGTGGAACAGATCCGCGAGGGCCTCGCTGGAAATCTCTGCCGGTGCACCGGTTACATGCGAATTTTCGAAGCTATCCGGAAAGCCGCTTCTGCCGTCCCGGTGGGCGCGCAAACGACAAACATCGCAGGTCAACCTGCGGGTGAGGCCGTGAAATGAGATCGTATGTGCCAGCATACGATCTTCGCACCGCGTGTGATTTACCAGACGCCTTGGGATTGCTAGCTGATGGCTTTCGCCCCCTCGCCGGCGGTACCGATGTGATGGTCCTGTTCGAGGCTGGCAAACTTGCGCACACAAAATGGGCGGACATCCGCGGGCTTGCCGGGCTCCGTGGAATCGAAACAGAGACCGATCACGTGACGCTCGGAGCGTTGACCACTTATACGGACGTGCGGCGCAGCGCGATTCTCGCCGTGGAGTTTCCGATGCTCTGTGACGCCGCGGCCCAGACCGGCGGAATCGCCACGCAGAATCGTGGAACCATAGGCGGCAACATCGTTAACGCGTCGCCCGCCGCGGACACACCGCCCGCGCTGCTGGCGTATGAAGCCGAGATCGAGCTGACCTCACTACGTGGGTCCCGCTGGATTTCTTATTCGCAATTTCACAAGGGCTACAAGCTGATGGATCTCGCTCCGGACGAATTGTTGACGCGCGTGCGTCTGCGGCGGCGATTTGCGGAGTGGAGGCACTTCTATCGCAAAGTCGGGACGCGACGCGCGCAGGCGATTTCGAAGGTCTGTTTCGCGGGAGTTCGACGGGGCGATGAAATGCGCATCGGTCTCGGCAGCGTCGCGCCCGTGCCGTTGTTGATTCGGCGCGAGACATTGGACCGGACCCCGCTGTTGTTGGAACAGATCTCGCCGATCGACGATATTCGATCCACCGCGCGCTATCGCACTCAGGTTGTCAAGAACCTGCTCGATCAGTTCCTGGAACGGGCATGACCGGGGAACTGCACAAGGTTGTTCGCGGCCATCGCGTGGTCACGGGGGGCGAAATTCGTCCCGCCGAGATTCACATCGAGGGCGGCGTGATCACGGCCGTGATCCCGCTCCACGATGAACCCGCCCGCGAGCCTGCGTATGACGGCATCATTCTGCCCGGTCTGGTGGATACGCACGTTCACATCAACGAACCGGGCCGCACTCACTGGGAGGGATTTGACACCGCGACTCACGCGGCAGCCGCCGGTGGCGTGACCACGCTGATCGAGATGCCGTTGAACAGCATTCCTGCCACCACCACCGTTAACGCATATTACGAAAAAGTCGCGGCTGCCGAAGGCAAGCTCCTCGTCGATACCGGATTTTGGGGCGGCGTGGTTCCCGGCAATGCAGCCGATCTGGAACCGATGTGGCGCGCCGGCGTGTTCGGATTCAAATGTTTTCTGGTCCCATCCGGCGTCGCCGAGTTCGAGCACGTTTCCGAATTCGACCTGCGCCGGGCCATGCCGATCCTCGCGAGACTGGGAGCACCACTGCTGGTCCACGCGGAAAGCCCGCGCATGCTTCCCGCGCGTCCGCCCGAATCGGAGTGCGAAGCGATCGCGATGATGATCCGCCTCGCGCACGATACCGGCGCGCGGGTCCATATCGTGCATCTCGCGGCGATAGAAGCGCTGCCGCTGATCGAACAGGCGCAAGCGGCGGGAATCCCAATCTCGGTGGAAACGTGCCCGCACTATGTCGCGTTTGAGGCGGGTGAGATTTCCGAGGGCGCGGCAGAATTCAAGTGCGCTCCGCCGATTCGCGGCCGCTTGCGTCCCGCTCTTTCGCGGATCGGAATGGTGGTCTCTGATCACTCCCCTTCCCCACCGGAATTGAAGCGGGAAGATTATGACCAGGCCTGGGGCGGCATCGCTTCGCTCGAGTTGGGGTTGTCCGTCATGGCGACGATTCATGATTTGGTCGTCGATATCGCGCAGTGGATGTGCGAAGCGCCCGCGAGGCTCGCGGGACTCGAACGCAAGGGCCGCATTGCGCCCGGTTGTGATGCCGACCTGGTCCTGTTCGACCCCGGCCAGCGGTGGACTGTTCGCCCGGAGGCTCTGCATCAGCGCCACAAGATCACGCCTTATGGCGGCCGCGAACTGCGCGGGCGCGTACGCGCCACCTACCTGCGGGGCGAGAAAATCTACGATGATGGAGAGTTCGCCGCGCCTGCGATTGGCCGCGTGCTCAGACGATGAACGATTTCACTAAACTGGATACTGACTTCACCAAACTCATCGATCTTGCGTCTGAGCGCCTCGGTGCGGTGGTCCTGTCGGCCACGGACGATTTCTTCGCTCCGAAAGAGAATCTACTCAAGGCCAGTGAGCCGCTTTGGCTTCCGGACAAATATGTGGATACCGGTAAATGGATGGATGGTTGGGAAACGCGCCGTCATCGCGCACCGGATCACGATTGGTGCGTGATTCGCTTGGGCGCGCCCGGAATCGTGCGTGGCATCGTCGTCGACACGGCGCATTTTAAAGGCAATTTCCCTGAACAATGCTCCCTGGAGGCGAGAGACGACGCGAGAGATGACGCCAGTGATGACGACGAGTGCTGGACTCAGATCCTCGCGCCATCCGATCTGATCGGCGATTCACGGAATCTCTTCCTCATCCGCGATTCGAATCGCTACACTCATCTGCGGTTTCACATCTACCCTGACGGCGGAGTCGCACGGCTGCGAGTGTATGGCGAGTCGCTGCCGGCGGTACTGGGAGAGTTTATCGACCTCGCCGCGGCGCTCAACGGCGGTCGCGTGATCGAAGCGAGCGACATGTTCTTTGGTTCGCGCCATAACCTGATTTTTCCGGGTCGATCCACTGGCATGTATGATGGATGGGAAACGCGCCGGCGCCGCGGCCCCGGCCACGATTGGGCGATGATCCAGCTTGCCGCCGAGGGCCAGATCCGCCGCGTCGAAATCCACACACTGCACTTCAAGGGAAATTTTCCGGAGAGCTGTTCGCTTGAAACTGAAGACGGTCGGATGATCTTACCGCGCACGAAACTGAGCGCTCACGCGAATCATGTGTGTGAGGCGGAGCTATCGCCGGAGACCGCCAGCCGCGTGCGATTCCGAATTTATCCCGACGGCGGCGTGAGTCGGCTGCGCATCTTCGGTAACCCGACTGAACGCGGGCGCGCGGAGCATCGGCTGCGTCTCATCAACGCACTCACGCCAGCTGCGGCGCGGCGGCGATTTTTCGAATGCTGCGGCAGCCTCGGCTGGGCGGAGGCCCTGACTTCCGCGCGCCCGTTCGCATCGGACGGCGCGACCATCGAATCGGCGTCGCGAATCTGGGCGAGTATCGAGCGGGAAGATTGGCTCGAAGCTTTCGCCGCGCACCCACGCATCGGCGAACGAAACTTGGATCGCCGCGCCGCGGCTGAGCAATCCGGCGCGCAATCGGCGTCCGCGGCAACCCTTGACGAATTGGCACGCCTGAATCGCGAATACGAATCGAAGTTCGGCTGGATTTTCATCGTCTGCGCCGCCGGAAAATCAGCGGATCAGATGCATCAGCTATTGTGCCAGCGGATCGCGAACGATCCCACCACGGAAATCGCGATCGCAGCGCGGGAGCAGCTCGCCATTACCCTGCTGCGAATCGGCAAAATTGGAGCGAAACCTGTATGATCACCACACATGTACTGGATATCGCGCACGGACGCCCCGCCGCTCGCGTGGCCATCGAGCTGGACGTGTTCATTACCGGGCACGGCTGGCGGGAAGTAGGCCGCGGCGTCACCAACGATGAGGGCCGCGTTCTCAGTTTCGGCGAACCTGCCGCCGCCGGCGTTTACAGACTGATGTTCGATGTGGCTTCCTACGATCCGGAAGTTTTCTTCCCCTCCATCGCAGTCACGTTCGAAGTGCGCAACCCGGACGAGCATTTTCATATGCCGCTGTTGTTGAGCCGGTTCGGCTACACGGCCTATCGCGGAACTTGATTCGAGAAAGTCTCAGTCATGACCATCCTTGAAAATCGCTATGGAAAGTCGCGCGTGCGTGTGGCGCGGCTGATTCGCCAGAAGGATCGTCACGATTTTTACGAGATGACCGTCGGCATCCAGCTCGAAGGCGATTTTGATTCGAGTTACATCGAGGGCGACAACAGCCGCGTCCTTCCCACGGACACCATGAAGAACACCGTGTACGCGCTGGCGAAAGACGACGCGGTTACACAGCCGGAATCGTTCGGACTGCTGCTCGCGCGGCATTTTATCCATGTGAATCCGCACGTCACGCGAGCGCATGTCGAGGTCGCCCAGCATCCCTGGGCGCGGCACGGTCGATTCTCATTCGTGGCGGGCGGCGCTCATCGAAGGATTGCGCGGATATCTTGCACGCGCGACGAAGTGACCATCGATGGCGGCGTCACGGCGTATGTCCTCCTGAAAACTTCGGGCTCTGCCTTTGAACGCTTCTTGAAGGATCGCTTCACGACACTCGCCGAAGCCGGCGATCGCGTACTTTCCACCTCGCTCGATGCCCTGTGGCGTTATCGCGGCGAAGATGTTTCCTGGGGAGCGTCCTGGCACGGCGTCATGAAATTGATCACCGATACTTTCGCCGGGCACGAAAGCGCATCCGTTCAACACACGCTCTATGCGTCCGGTGAGGCGGTCCTCGCCCAGTGCGAGCACATCGAGAACATCCGCCTAACCATGCCCAACCGCCACTACTTACTGGTGAACACGGAGCCGCTCGGAGTCGACAATGCCAACGAAATCTTCTGCCCCACCGATGAGCCGCACGGCCTGATTGAGGCGGCAATTTCGCGATAGGACTCGGCTGGCGCCGCAGCCGTATCCGAAAACTGAGCCATGGGAGGAGAAATTAAGATTCTTTTAGATTAAACACTGAACAGAACGCCGGCAAATAGCATGTTGGTATATGCACCAACCGGGAGTCAGACAGCGGCAAGGGCTTCGACGACACGCATGCGCCGCGGCTGCGGCGCTCTCGTTTGCGGCTCTAACGCTGTTCGGTCAAAGTCCGGAGGGCGAAATCCGGGTGCAGGTGAAGGACCCGTCCGGCGCTGCGATGGAAGTTTCGGGAAAAATGGAGAGCCTCCCCTCCGGAATGACGCGCAGTTTTAGGACGGATGCGCAAGGCACATATACGCTGGTGCGGTTACCCTTTGGGCGTTATCGCCTGGAAGTCTCCAAGGATGGGTTCGCCACCCAGACCGCGCTGATCGACGTTCAATCCGCGACGCCTGTTTCGCGTACTTTCACGATGGCGCTAAGCAGCCAGACTTCCAAAGTGGATGTGGTCGCGACCACGCCGCTTGCCGGAACCGATCTCGCGCCCTATCAAATTGCCGGACCGATCCAGACGGCCACGGCCGCCGACCTCGCAAATAGCGGCGGCCTCGATCTCGCGGATTTCATGAACCGCCGATTGAATGGCGTTTATCTCAACGAAATGCAGGGGAACCCGTTCCAGGCGGATCTGAATTTCCGTGGCTACACGGCCTCGCCGCTGCTGGGAACGCCCGAAGGAGTCTCCGTTTACGTCGACGGCGTTCGCCAGAATCAACCATTTGGCGACGTTGTGAGCTGGGATCTGATTTCTAAGGATGCAATCTCGGAGATTGAACTGATACCGGGGTCGAACCCTCTGTTCGGGTTGAACACCCTGGGCGGCGCGTTGTCCGTCCAGACCAAGAGCGGCGTCACGAATCCGGGTGTCGACGGAACGCTGACCTATGGCAGCAGTAACCGAAAACAGGCGCAAGCAGAATACGGTGGTGGCAAAGCAACAGGATTCAACTGGTTTGTTGCCGGAAACATATTCCACGAATCCGGATGGCGCTTCGACTCGCCGTCGGATATTAAGCAGGCATTTGGCCGATTCGGCTGGCGCACCGATAAGACAGATATCGCACTCACCTATTCGTACGCCGACAACTCGCTGATCGGGAACGGATTGCAGGATTATCGTCTGCTGGATGCTAACTATTCGAGCGTCTATTCCATTCCGGACAGCACCGTGGACCGCTCCCCGTCCTTCAATCTCATCCTCCGTCACACCTTCAGCGCCAACCTGACGTTTTCCGGCAACGCGTGGTACCGGCACATCCGGACGAATGTGATCAACGCTAATCTCAATGCCGATTCTTTCGATGAGTCGGTGTACCAGCCAAACGCGAAGGAGCTGGCGACTCTCACTGCCGCAGGCTATACCGGCATCCCGACCAGCGGTCTCAACGCCACCAATACCCCGTTTCCTAAATATCGCTGCATCGCCGAAGCGTTGGTCGATGGGGATGCCGACGACAGATGCAACGGCATCGATATTTACTCGACATCGATTCAGAATGACTACGGATTTTCCGGCCAGATGACATGGATTAAACCAACCCGGCTTGGACGCAATCAGTTCACCGCCGGGGCGTCCATAGACCGAGGGAGCGTGACCTATATCCAGAACACCCAATACGGCTATCTCGATCCTAACCGCGTCATCACCGTTGTCCCGGAATGGCAGGACGGGTCCGCACTCACAAATCCGGTCGACTCACGAGTCAATCTTCATGGCCTTACGCCAAACTGGAGCCTCTATTTCACAGATACGCTCACGCTCGCCAAGAACGTGAATCTGACCGTCTCCGGGCGCTTCAATCGGTTCATGGTCGATAATTCCGACCGCATCAACCCCATTGCAGGCCCCGGCTCGCTGGACGGCAACTATGTGTATGAGCGATTCAACCCCGCGGTCGGGCTCACATGGAGTTTCGTCCCCACGATGAATGCCTATGCCAGCTATACCCAGAGTAGCCGCGCCCCCACGGCGATTGAACTCGGTTGCGCCGATCCCGCCAATCCGTGTAGCCTGCCGAATGCGCTGTCCAGCGATCCTCCGCTCCAGCAGGTAGTCTCGGGGACATGGGAAGCCGGTGTTCGAGGGAAACCTGAGTTGTCCTTCGCGCACAATGTGAGCTGGAATGCGGGCGCATTCCGGGCGGAAAACACCAACGACATCCTGTTCGTATCCTCCGTGCAGCTAGGCACTGGTTATTTCCAGAACTTTGCCAAGACGCAGCGCGAGGGATTCGATGCCGACGTGAATGGACGAATAGGACACGCCACCTGGGGCTTCAATTGGACTTATCTCCAGGCAACCTACCAGAGCCCCGCGGTTGTCGATGGTTCGGCCAACAACTCGAGCGATAGCGCTTTGTCTGGCACTCCGGGACTTGACGGCAACATCTATATTCACCCCGGCAATCGCATTCCGTTGATTCCCAAGCAGACCGGGAAAGGTTTCCTGACGTACGCGATCACGAAAAAGTTCGCGGTCGACCTCAGCGAGGTGGCTGTGTCGAGTTCCTACGCACGCGGAAATGAGAACAACGCGTACAGAACCGACGGAAAATACTATCTGGGGCCGGGAGTCACACCCGGTTATGCGATCACCAACTTCCGGGCTCATTATGACTTAACCAAACATCTCCAGCTTGCGGCCCAGATCGATAATCTGTTCAACCACGAATACTATACGGCGGCGCAACTCGCGAACACCGGACTGAGCGCCCAAGGCACGTTCCTGGCCCGCCCCTTCCCGGAATACACGACGGGACCCGAAGCGGGAAATTACCCGTTGCAGAGCGTCACCTTCTTTACGCCCGGTGCGCCGAGAAGAGCCTGGGTTGAGTTAAAGCTGAAGTTCTAAGGGGTGAGGAAACGGATTTGTTCAGGATAGACATCGGCGCGGTTCGGGAGTCCTGGGTAGGCCGGGAGTTCATTTGCCAAGCGATGCCGCGAGAGACTAGAGTCGAAAGCATAACATGCCAGCGCGTTTAGCAGGCTTAGCCGCGTTACCGATTTCGCAAGCCACATCCGCGGCCAGCCCCGGCAGCGGCCAGGATCTCCTCGCTGAAGAGGTGGTTGCTCTTTTCGACCAATTTAGAGCCCCTATGCTGCGGTATTTATCTAGTTTCGGGCTTGCGCTTCCGGATGGCGAGGAGGTTCTCCAGGAGGCGTTTCTTTCCCTGTTTCTGCATCTGCGCGGCGGCAAGTCGCGCGAAAATCTACGCGGTTGGCTGTTTCGCGTAGCGCATAATCTGGCTCTAAAACGTTGCTCCCAGACTCGTCGCGATTTAGCCGGACGGGTTGAAGCAGGCATAGCAGGGACGGCTTTAGACTCGGGTCGAAACCCAGAAGATCAACTGGTGAACACTCAAGAACGGGAGCGCCTGCAAGCGGTTGTTCGCGCGTTGCCGGAACAGGACCGCCGCTGTCTTTTTCTCCGCGCCGAAGGCACGCGCTATCGGGAGATCGCCGAGATCCTCGATATGTCCCTCGGTGCGGTATCCCTTTCTTTGTCCCGATCTCTAGGACGTATTGCACGTGCCGCCAAACGGTGAACTTATGCTGCGCAAAGACAATCATCTTTCCGATGAAGAACTGCTATTGGCTGCTGACGGCGAGTTCTCCACGCGAGCCTCCGAACGCGTTCAGTCGCACCTTGCGGCTTGTTGGAGCTGCCGAACGCGCCAACAGGACTTGGAGCGCGCGATCGGGGAGTTTGTTCACGAGTACGGGGGAAGCCTCGACGCTCAAACTCCATCTGCCGACGGTCCGCGCGCTTTGCTCAAAGCCCAACTCGCGCAGCTCTCCGGGACGCCGCGGACATCCCGGCTGGATTGGTTTTCAGCGTTCTCCCGGAAACTCTCTTGGACGGTGGTCGTAGCGGCGTGCGGACTCGGGGCTATCGGATATTTCATCCCCCAACTTTGGACGAAGCGGCAGGCTGTGCGCGTAGTGGCTGTTGCGATGCCCAATCCAAGCCTCACTCCGGGCGCCACCGTTCTTGTCGGAACCGGAGAAGTATGCCGGGAGTCAAACACCAAGAATCGGGTAGTGCCGGTCGCGCTTCAGCGCAGAGTATTTGAGGAGTACGGAATCGCTGGAGCGGACCCACACGCCTATGAGGTCGACTATCTGGTCACGCCGGCGCTCGGAGGCGCGGATGATATTCACAACCTCTGGCCTCACTCTTATTCAGCGACCGTCTGGAACGCTCAGGTGAAGGATGCTTTGGAGGATCGCCTCCGCGACATGGTTTGCGACGGAGAGCTTGACTTGGCGACCGCGCAGCGCGAAATCGCGCTGGACTGGATCCAGGCGTACAAGAAGTACTTTCACACCGATCGGCCGCTGCCTGGGATTCGCTAAGGAGCTCTGGCGCGCCGCGTGCAACCGTCACGCTTGAGCCGCGATCGTTTCCAACTGCGCAATGTGATTCAGATCGTGGCCGCCCATGGTTTCGACGATCGTTTGAAAAGTCATCTCGCCGCGTTCCGGATGAGAAAGTTTCTTCGAAAAATCCGCCGGCGAGACCGTCTCGATCAGCGCCAGGTTCCATCGCCGGGCCGCCGAAAATGCCTCGATCGCAGCCTGCGCCCCCAGGGCTGCATACGGCTTCGCCCATTGGTCCTGATCGAACGGCTGAATCACGTGGTGCGGCTCCGCGAGCGCCTGCCGCAGCCGGAACGCAAACACCATTTCGCAGTCGGCAAGATGACACAGGATCTCTCTCGCGCGCCACTTTCCGGGCGCCAGGCTCCGTTCCAAGCCATGCGGGCCAAGCGTCGCAGTCAGTTCGGCGAGGCGAGCCGGACTCCGCGCAATCACGCTGCGCGCGTCGTCACGCCCAAGAAATTTTGCATACGGATTCGCAGTGTCGGCCACAAGATCATTGTACCCGCCACCACTGCGGGGTTGACGCGCTATGTCTCGCGCTCAAGCCCCGCCCGTCAGGGCGGGGATACACACCTCGCGGGATACAACGCTATCGCCGCCGCCGGTGATATTCGCCACCGCTGAGTCCGCCCAGATCGATCACCACCGCGATGACCATGATGATCAGATTGGCGCCCGCGATCTCCTGATGCGTGTTCACCATCCAGGCATATGCGAGCGTTGTGAGCGGCAGGAAGAAGAAGCCGATCAGCGGTATCAGCAGACCGTGATAGGCGCGCTCGAGATAGTTAGATAGGAAGAACAGACACGCAAGAACGATTCTCGGGAACAGGAGAACCACGACGACGAGCAGACAAGGCATAAATCCTCTGGAAATGATGCGCTAATGAGTGAATACGTTTCTAACTTCCTGCTCCGGCTGCCGGCGCATGCTCGCGAGCCGGCGGGCGTTCTTTCTCATACACCGTGTGCGTCCGCTCATCGAAGCGTCCGAAAATCATCTTGCCCGCCGTGGTCTGCAGCACGCTGGTCACCGCGACATCGATGGTTTTCGAGATCATCTTGCGCGCGTTGTCCACCACTACCATGGTCCCGTCGTCCAGATACGCGACACCTTGGTTGTATTCCTTGCCTTCTTTCAAAATAAACACGCGCATCAGCTCGCCCGGCAGCACCACGGGCTTCAGCGCGTTCGCCAGGTCGTTGATGTTCAGAACCTCCACGCCGTGCAGTTGCGCGACCTTATTCAAATTGAAATCGTTGGTGACGATCTTGCAGTTGTAGACTTTCCCCAGCTCGATTAGCTTCATGTCCACTTCGCGAACATTTGGAAAATCGTCCTCGAGAATCTGAATATCCAGTTGCGGCATCTTCTGAATCCGATGCAGAATGTCGAGCCCGCGCCGGCCGCGGTTGCGCTTCATGGAATCGGAGGAATCGGCAACCAGTTGCAGCTCGCGCAGCACGAACTGCGGGATCACCAGCGTGCCGTCGACAAATCCCGTCTCGACGATATCCGCGATGCGGCCATCGATAATCACGCTGGTGTCAAGAATCTTGAAGGTGTTCTTCGACACTTTTTCGCCGCCAAACAGCCCGCCCAGGGCCGCCAGATTCAGCATATCGCCCTTGGCCGCACCCACCACCAGCCCGCAATACATCATGAGAATCAGCACCGCGATCTGGAGGAACGGCACGGTCCTGTATCCCGGCAAGGCCTGCCCAAGCACAAGAGCAATGAGATATGCGCCCAGAATCCCGAGCACACTACCGGCTGCCGCGCCGATCAGCCGCTTCAAACTAACTTGCTTGATCCGGATCTCGAAAATGACGACGGCCGCCCCGAACACGGCCCCAACCGCCGCCGCGATCGGGCCTTCTAAATCGAATGGGCGCAGAAAGAACGCCGCGCAGCTCAACATCGCTATGAATGCGAGCCTGACGATGAGTAATTCTGTCAAATCGTCTCCCCTAGGAGTCCGCTTGCCCTGCAGACGGGACCCCGCTCCCGCCGCATGCTGCACCTTTTGTGATTTTCTTAGCGGTCCAGTATATCAGCTTTGTCAACCGAAAAGCGGCCCGGGATCAACAGCCCGGGATCGCGGACACCTGCGGGCTCCTGACAAGGAAACGCGGCCGTCCGGGCCGCTTGCTTTTCTTGCTTGATCCGCTGGTAATTCACGGCGTGCCTCCTGATTTGAAGGCAGGTGGTACGGCGATGGGAGCGAGTCCCTCTTCTTCGAGGCGCCGATCTGCTTCAGATACTCGTAGGTGCGAGCAGCCTCTTCCCTATCGACGCGGGAAATCGCGACGCCGACGTGGACCAACACGAAATCTCCGGGTTCGACTTCCGGCGTGAACGCGAGATTCACCGCCTTCCGGATGCCGCAGAAGTCGGAAAGCAGGATCGGCTCCTTTTAGGATATCGAGAACTCCTCCGGGGACGGCCAGGCACATAAGAACTGCCCGACTCATGGCAAGTCCGGTACCACACCGGTGCTAACGTCGCGCGTCGAAAAAACGGGACTTTCTTGAAAGTGACCAAGCGTCACGCTCGATTGCGGCGCGCTGCGCGGTTGGGTGGTTTCGCCCAACTGCCGCATTTCACCCAACTGCCCTCAAGGGCGCCAGCCCCGCGGGCCGTTGAAGAGAGGCCCGAATGGAAAGAGATTCGGCCCGTTGCGCGCAATTCGGCTGCGAGGCTTAGATCTTCTCTAGATGGATCCTTTTCCGGGCGTGCCAGATTCTAAAGCATTGAATATCGAGGAATATCGAGCTGCGGACCAACGTACATTTTTCGAGAGCACGAAAGGAGCGAAAAATGCATGAGAGTTTGTTCGACAGCAGTCAACCATTACATTGTGGGGAGCAATTTTCGGATTCTTACAGGCCCGTAGGCCGCAGCTAAGTTGACAGCGTGACGCTGGGCGGTCAGTCTGGCCGTGCTCCACCGTCGGCTCACGTGGTCTACGTCATAGGAGCTGCCGAAAATCATCTGTGGTGAACCTAATTCCACAGAACTCGCCGCCGATGAGAGGGCATCATGAGACGATTAGCGAGTCACTATCGGATCCTGGGGAGGGTGTTGGCGATCGTCGCGGTGCTCGCGGCGAGCTTGGCCAGCGCTACGAAGCACCAATACTCGCGCCACGAGAAGGCGTTTTTCGCAGATCCGGCGTCGGTCGAGTTCGTTGCACCGGGCTTGACGATTACCGTCAATTCAGCCAGTATCAGCTCGACCGGAATCATCAGCGTGACGTACACCTTGACTGACCCCAACGGTTTGGGATTGGATATCGCCGGCGTCACCACCCCAGGCGCCATCAGTCTGAGTTACGTCGCGGCGACGATTCCCAATAGCCAGGAGCAGTACACGGCCTACACGACGCGAGCTGCTACGGGCACGCTGCTGGGGACGATTCAGCAGCCGGGTGCGGATTCGGGCGGCACCAGAACGGCGTTGGCGACCGTGGGACAGTATCAATACACGTTCGCAACCATGGCGCCCTCGGGATTCGACGCGACGGCCACGCATACCATCGGAATTTACGGATCGCGCAACCTGACCACCTATAATCTGCCGACGAATTATGCCAGCGCAACGTATAATTTTGTTCCGAACGGCGCGAAGGCGACGAAGACCCGCGACGTGATCGAGACGGCCAGCTGCAACGGCTGTCACGACCAGTTGTCGGCGCATGGCGGATCGCGGCGGGGGTTGAACATGTGCGTGCTGTGCCACACGCCGCAGAACTCCGATCCGAACACCGGCGCCACTCTGGACGCGAAGGTTTTCTTTCACAAGCTTCACATGGGCGCGAGCCTCCCGAGCGTGGTGGCGGGCGAGACCGGCTCCTGCACCGATGCATCTTGCACGACCGCTCCTTATATTCCGGCGGTAAACTCGTTCGGGAGTTTTAACTATTCGACGGTAGTGTTTCCGGCTACGCCGGCCGATCCGCGCGATTGCGAGGTATGCCATTCGCAGAAGACCGGCGCGGCGCAGGCGACCGCATTTCTAACCAATCCGGCGCGGGTGGCGTGCGGATCGTGTCATGACAATGTCAACTTCGCAACCGGCGCCAATCACCCAGGCGGTCCACAGTTCGACGACACCCAATGCGCGACCTGCCACATCCCGCAGGGCACCGATTTCGACGCGTCGATTCTGGGCGCGCACGTGGTGCCGACATCGTCAAGCCTGCTGTCGGGGCTGAATGTGACCATCACCAAAGTGACAGGCGGCACGGCAGGGACAGCGCCGACGGTTTACTTCACGGTGATGAACAACGCCAAAGCGCCGGTTCCGCTTTCGCAACTGAGCTCGATCTCGTTCACCATGGCGGGACCGACCAGCGACTACGGATACACCATCTTCGGAACCAACACCAGCACGCCTGGGTACGTGACCGAAAGCGCGGCCAAAGCGAGTTGCGACAACAACGGGAACTGCATCTATACGTTCACCAACATTGTCCCGGCGGGTTCCATTGGGACGTATGCGATCGGCGCAGAGGCGCGCGAAACTCAGAACCTTTTCGTCGACACGGCAGGGGAACAAAGCATCACCTATGGAGCGCCGAATGTAGTGGCGTACTTCTCGGTGGACGGGTCGAAGGTCGCGGCGCGGCGCACGGTGGTCGCGCTGGCCAACTGCAACGGATGCCACCAAACTTTGCAGGTCCACGGAGCGCTGCGCAACAACACGGAATATTGCGTGATGTGCCACAATCCGTCGAACACGGACGCAACGACGCGCGCGACGGCCACGCTCGCCTCCGATAAAGCCGCGCCCCCGGAGGGCATCAACTTCAATCTGCTGGTGCATCGGATTCACTACGGAATCAACATGCAGGCTTTCAATCGAACCTACATCGTGGTGGGATTCGGCGGGAGCCACAATGATTTCAGCTCGACGCTGTTCCCGGCTCTGAGCCCAACGGGCGCGGCCACCGATACGGAAAACTGTTCGCTGTGCCACGTGAACAGCACGGAGCAAAACGACCTGATCCTGACCGGACTGCATGCGGTGATCGATCCGCAAGGGCCGATCAATCCGATTCAACCTTTCTCGTCGGCGTGCACGGGGTGTCACGTGGACATTCCCACGGCGGTGCATACGCTGACGAATACCACGACGCTCGGCGAAGCCTGCGCGGTTTGTCACAGCTCCGGTGCGATTGAAGCAGTCGACGCGGCGCATGCGCAATATTGAGGGCGGCCATCGGATGCGCATTGCCGCTCTGCTGGGATTGGCAGTGCTCGCGGCAGGGGGCGGCGCGGCGCAAGTTACGCCTTCTCCTGCATCGCCACCAGCCGCGTCTCAAGCCAAGCCTCCGGGCGGCCCACCTGCCGTTTCTCCGGTCGGGTCGCCCGCCGCGCCGCCGACCCAGCCTGCGTCACAGTCGGCCGCTTCACCCGCAAAATCTCCCGCCGAGGCTTCGCCTGCGCTGCCGCCTGGCTACGCCGGATTAGAGACTTGCGAAGGCTGCCACGAAGACATTGCCAAGGCGTTCACCAAGAGTCCGCACAATCTGGTGAATACGGACCAGAGGCGCGGCTGGCAAGGACGGGCCTGCGAGGCCTGTCACGGGCCTGGGGAAAAGCACGCCGAATCCGGCGACGCGGCCGAAATTCGCGACCCGGCGAAGCTTACCGCCGTGGCCGCCGACAAGCTGTGCCTGACCTGTCACCTCAACCAGCCGACCCACATCGGACGGTTGCAGAGCAGCCACGCGAAGGATCAGGTCGCGTGCACGACCTGCCATAGGGTTCACGCCGACGGCGGACACCAACTGGTAGCTCGCAAAGCGGCGGGAATCAATGAGCTGTGCCGCAACTGCCATCTAAATGCGTGGGCGCAGTTCCAGAAGCCGTTTCACCACAAATTGCCGGAGGGTGCGATGAGCTGCGTGGATTGCCACAATCCGCATGGCAGCATCCGGCCGGCGATGGGCCAGATTTTCGCCGCGAATGAACCCGGCTGTCTCGCGTGTCATGGGGACAAGCGCGGTCCGTTCACGTTTGATCATGCACCGGTTCGTTTTGAAGGCTGCGCCACCTGTCACGAGCCGCATGGATCCGCCAATCCGCGGATGCTGGTGCGGCAGGAAGTGCGGCTGGTGTGCCTGGAGTGTCACGCCAATCTGCCGACGGTGAAACTCAGCGGAGTTTTGGGCGTGGTGCCGCCCGCGTTTCACGATCTGCACTTGCCGCTTTATCAGAACTGCACGGTGTGCCATCAGAAAATCCACGGAAGCCACGTGGATCGGAATTTGCTGAAATGAGGACGCTCCTGTTCATTGCGAGCCTGATGCCGTTGGCGGCGCAACAGACGCCGCCTCCGGCGGCACAACCGGCGACAGCTCCGGCGCCGACCGACGCTAAGGCCGAGGTCAAGACGGATACACCAGTGCAGTCCACTGAGCCGCCCGCTTCGCCGGTTCCCGCCGAGGATTCCTGGATCACCGGCTCGATCGACGTGGGCTACCGATGGAACACGGGTGTCGGAGGAAGCTTCGCCAGTTATCGCGACATCGTGAATCTCGGCTCGGGGCCAAAGCTGCTGGGCGCCGACCTCACGATCACGGATCCGAACCAGCATTTTTTCGATGTGATCCACGTTCGCGCGTCGGATTGGGGCGGCGATCCGTATTCCACGGTCCACGTGGACGCGAGAAAAGCCAAACGGTACGACTTTAACGCCCACTATCGCGACATCGCCTACTTTAGCTTTTCGCCGTCGTTTGCCGATCCGTTGTTGACCAACGGGTCGGCGAACGGGCTCGTCCTCAACCAACAGTCCTTCGATACGCACCGGCGCCTGGCCAGTTTCACGCTGGACCTGCTGCCAGGAAACTGGTTCATCCCGTATGTCGGCTACGAGAGCGATTCAGGCTCGGGAAACGGCGTCACCACGTTCGTTTCCAACGGCAACAGCTATCCGGTGCCGAACCAGATGAACGACCAGACGCATCTTTACCGGGGCGGCATTCGTTTCGAACTGAAGCGGTTCCATGCCACGCTGGAACAGGGCGGCACCACGTTTAAAGATGACCAGAGCCTGTATCAAAACTCATCTACTAGCCCAGGCTCGTTAAACTACGGCGACGCACTCACGCCGGTGATCGGGCAAACGCTCGACCTCTCGAGCCTCCAAGCCGCCTACGGGATCCGCGGCACCAGCATTTACACCAAGGTTCTTCTTACGGCCAACCCGGCTTCCTGGCTGGACCTGTACGGGCAGTTCCTGTACAGCCAGCCCGAGAGTACGGTCAATTATCAGGAGGCGGCCACGGGAAATCTTTATCTTCAGAGCCAAGTCCTGTTCTACAGCGGCGAACAGTTTCTGCTGTCGGCTGCCGCGAAAATGCCGCACACGACGGCAAGCTTCGGGGCCGAGATGCGGCCTCTGCGCCGCGTGAGGATTACGGAATCGTGGCTGACCGACCGTCTGCACAACGCGGGGTCGGCCGAGTCGAACCAGCTTATTTCCGGCACCGGAATTTCCCAGCAGACCGCCGCGCTGCTGGCCTCTTCTCTAGCGACTAATTACAACCAGGCGGAGATCGGTATTTTCTTCGACGCGACTTCCAAGCTCACGTTGCGCGGCGGCTACCGTTACATGTGGGGCGAGGCGAACGACGCGGTTCTGCCACCGGCGGACCTGGTCAGCTCGGATCAGGGCAAGCAGCGGAGCAACATCGGCCTGGGCGGGTTCACGTTTCGTCCCATTCAGAAGCTCTCGCTCACCGGCGAGGTGGAAAGCGGATCGAGCGGCGGAGTGTACTTCCGCACCAGCCTCTACGATTATCAAAAAGCCCGCGCACAAGTCCGCTATCAAGCCACGAAATCGCTGAGTCTCGCCGCCGATTTCACCATCCTGGACAATCACGATCCTCTGCCAGGGGTCAATTACAGTTACCTGGTGCGTCAGGAATCGCTTTCGATTTTTTGGTCGCCCGCCGGCGGAAAATCCGGAGCAATGACGTGGGATTTCGAAGGTACCTATTCGCGATCCGATCTGCGCTCCGAAATCGGCTACCTGGAGCCGGAGTATCTATCGCCCGACACGTCTCTCTATCACGACAACTCCCATATCGCGAGCGGTCTGTTCAATTTGAACCTGCCGCGCAGGTTCACTCCAAAAGGCTCACGCCTCGCTCCGAAACTAACCGCGGGAGGCTCATTCTTCCTATCCTCCGGGAGCAATCCCAGCAACTACTATCAGCCGATAGCCAAGTTGTTGCTGCCGCTCGGCAAAAATGTCAACTGGTTCACGGAATGGCGCTATTACGGATACGGCGAAACGTTCTACCTGTATGAAGGCTTCCGTGCGCACCTGGTGACCACGGGATTGAGGTTCACGCGATGAGGCACATTTTGGGCATGCGCGCATTAGTCACATTGGTAATGATGGCTTTGTCGTGCGCGGTCCTTCGAGCCGATGCTATTGCGGCAGACTCGGCGCGCGGCGCTCAGTTGTTCGAAACGCTGGCCTGCATCCAGTGTCACAGCATCAATGGAAAGGGCGGGACCACCGGACCCGACCTGGGGCATCGCATCGATCGCAACTTCACTCCGGCTGGGCTCGCCGCGACCATGTGGAACCACGCGCCGGCGATGTGGGCGTCCATGCGCGCTCGAAGCATCGAGCTCGGCGATCTCAATGAGCAGGCCGCGTCGGATCTGTTCGCTTATTTCTATTCCGCTCACTTTTTCGAGAAACCGGGCGACGCCGGCCGGGGTAAACGCCTGTTCACTGCGAAACACTGCGCGGACTGCCACGGCCTGACCCAGGCCAAAATTCCCGAAGCCAAGCCGGTCTCTGAATGGGCATCGGTAGGACAACCGATGGTGCTGGTGAACGCGATGTGGAATCACGCGACCAACATGAAGGCCGAGTTTGCGCGGCGCAAACTCAGTTGGCCCGAGTTGACGCCGCAAGACCTGACCGACATGCTGGTATACCTGCGGAACCTTCCTTCCACCCGCAAAGTGGCAGGCAGGGTGGAGATCACCTCCGGAGCGAATGGCCAGACGCTGTTCGAATCGAAGGGATGCGCGGCGTGCCACGCGAGTAAAATCGCGCTTGCGCCACGGCTCAAGGGCATGACGCTCATCGATATCGCCGTCGCGATGTGGGATCACCAGCCCAGAATGAAAACCGTGCCCGCGCCGCTCAGCATCGAGGAGATGCGCGATCTCACGAGTTATCTTTGGGCCGGGCAGTTTTTTGAAGCCCGGGGTAATCCCGCGGCGGGCGCACGTGTATTCGCGGCGAAACGCTGCGCTGTCTGTCATGAGAACCCAGCGAGCGGGGCGCCAAAGCTAGCCGGTACCGGCCGGTCGTTTACTGCCGCCACGATGGTCTCGGCGCTTTGGCATCACGGCCCCCGCATGCTCGATCAAATGAAGGCCAAAAGCATCGCGTGGCCCCGGTTCGACGGTGCGGAAATGGCGAACCTGGTGGCGTATCTGAATACCCAGAACGGGGGAAACTGAGATGGCCGATCCGCAGAAACGGCCCTTTGTCGTTGTGCTCACCAGCCACTGGATTTCCATGGCTGGTGTCGCGCTGGTGACGCTGGCAGGCTTCTCGTGGCTGTTTGCGTTGCCGGCGAACATTCGCGGGAATGTGAGCAACCCCTACATTGGGCTGCTGGTATTCATCGCTATCCCCATCGTGTTTTTTGCGGGACTCGCGTTGATTCCGATCGGTATCGCGCTGGGACGGCGCAAAGCGATGGAGGAGTTGAGCGCGGTCGCTGATCGCAGAGCCGCGTTGCGGCGCGCCGGCATTTTCTTCGCGGTCATGACGGTCGCGAACATTATCATCGGAAGCCAGTTGAGCTACCGCGCCGTCGCGCACATGGATACCGTCCAGTTCTGCGGACAAAGCTGCCACGTGATGAAGCCTGAGTTCACCGGACATCAACTCGCGCCGCATCATGCGGTCGCTTGCGTCGGCTGCCATGTTGGGCCGGGCGCGTCCGGCTGGGTGCAGAGCAAAATTAACGGAACGCGCCAGCTGAAGGATGTGATCTTCGATTCGTATCCGCGTCCGATCCGGTCCGCCATGGAAAGCAACCGTCTGCCTTCGTCGTCGGAAACCTGCGAGCAGTGTCATGACCCCGAAAAGGTCATCGGGCCGCGCCTTCGCATCCGCACTGAGTTTAAGGACGACGAGGCGAACACGCGAATGGAAACGGTCCTGCTGATGATGGTGGGCGGCGGAAGCGCCGGAGGGATCCACGGCGCGCATATGGGAGCCGGCGTGCATATCCGTTACGCGGCGTCCGACAAGAAGCGACAGACCATCCCATCGGTCGAGTACAGCAACACCGCGACCGGGATGACGCGAATCTACCTGGCCGCGGGCGCCACACCCGATTCAGTGCGCGCTCTTCCAACCTTTGAAATGCAGTGCGTCGATTGTCACAACCGCGCAGCGCATTCCTTTGAATTGCCAGACCGTGCGGTGGACCAAGCCATGGCTCGCGGCGAGATCCCGGTGGGACTGCCGTTCATCAAGAAAACCGGCGTTGAGCTGCTAAAGGCCACCTACGCGAGCGAAGAAGACGCCGCGCAAAAAATCCCCGCCAGCCTGAGTGCTTTCTACCAGCAGAAGTATGGCGACATTTGGGCGAAGCGCTCGAATGTCGTCCAGCTTGCGGGTCAGGCGCTGGTTACAATCTATCGCAACAACGTGTTCCCGGACCTGAAAGTCACCTGGGGGACCTATCCTAATAACCTGGGCCATATGGACGATCCGGGCTGCTTCCGCTGCCATGACGACGCGCATGCCACGGCGGACAAGAAAACCATTCCGCAGGATTGCGGCACTTGTCATCAGATGCTCGCTTCGGAAGAAGCAGCTCCCGCGATTTTGAAGACACTAGGCTTGGGCGAAGCCGTTACCAGCCTTCAAAAGCAGTAACGCGATCGGGCGCCCACCAGTTTATATGCTGATCACTGGACAGGGAGACTTGCGGATGATGGAATAGCCGTCCGTGCGAAGGCGGCCGAAGGCTCCTGGCGCGGGGTTGCGGCCAATCACCAACAGATCGGCTTCGGTCTCCGCCGCCACCACGGCGACGGTGCTCGCGATCTCGCCGCGCTCGATCCTGATAGTGGTTCTCCCTGCCGAAATCCCGAGCCATTCTCCGATCTGCCATTTGATACTCTCCGCGTCGTCCATCAGAGGCACAATATGAACTACGGTGAGGGTGGCGCGATATTCGTCGGCGAGTTCCACGGCGAAATCGACCACTGACTTGCTGTGCGGGTCGAGATTCACGGCGCACAGAAACTTCCTGAAGACAATCTTCTCGAGCGGGGGCGCCTGTTCGAGATGCACGCCGGTCCAGACCGGACAATCCGCGTCGTGGAGGACCTTGGCCGTGACGGAGCCCAGCAGAAAACGCCGGAAGCCGCCGAGGCCGTGCGTGGGCAGCATGATCAGATCGAAATGCCCGGTGTTCGCAAGGCTGACGATGCTGCTCGCCGGGTCTCCCGCGGTCAACACGCGCTCTACTTTGAGGTATTCAAAATCCTTGCCGGGAAACGTTTCCAGACGCTCGCGCCTGCGAGCGGGGTTGTCGAGAAGGAGATCGTTATACTGCGGATCGGAGGCATTGAGAAGCGTGAGGGCGGCGTTAAACCGCCCGGCGAGTGCCTCTACATACCGCGCAGCGCCGCGAGCCTGCTCGGAAAAATCAACGGGGAACAGAATTTTCTTGAATGGCAGCATTGCATCTCCAGTTTGAGTGTATTGCCCCAACTTTGCCGCGCGCAATGGCCTGGCGGCACCCTGGAGCGGCGGCTAGTAAGATGTGCCGGCGATCTTGGTAGCGCGGATCCCGGCGAGGAGCTGAGCGAATTCTGGAGAATGCTCCGTTCCGGTGGTACTCTGGCTCTTCCCACTATGTCCACCATCACTACGGAACGCCTTGGCCACGTGCTTCTGATCGGATTGAATCGCGTCGCGAAGCGCAACGCATTCGATCCGCCGATGTTCCACGATCTGGCGCGCGCGTACGGATCCTACGAAGCCGATCCCGATCTTCGGTGCGCGGTGGTATTCGCTCACGGACCCCACTTCACCGGCGGCATCGACTTGGCGCAGTTCGCGCCGCTCTTCGAGCGCGAAGACCCGTTCGCGCAGGATCCCGGCCAGATCGACCCGTTTGGGATGCGCAGCCATCTCTCGAAGCCCCTGGTGATGGCCGTCCAGGGCATCACCTTCACCATCGGAATCGAAATGTTGCTCGCCGCGGATATTCGCATCGCGGCCAGCGACGCTCGCTTCGCGCAACTGGAGATCGCTCGCGGGCTGTACCCGCTGGGCGGTGCGACGTTCCGGTTGGTTCGCGAAGCGGGTTGGGGAAACGCGATGCGGTACCTGTTGACGGCGGACGAATTCGGCCCCTCCGAAGCGCTGCGAATGGGGCTGGTCCAGGAGGTGACCGAGCCCGGGCAACAATTGGAGCGAGCCGTGGCCATCGCCGAAAAGATCGCCGTGCAGGCTCCGCTGGGCGTTCGGGCGACGCTCCGTTCGGCCCGCCTGGGCATCGTGGAAGGCGAGGCTTCCGCGACGAGGCGAATGCGTGACGACATGCCGGTCATTCTCGCGAGCGACGATTTTCGCGAAGGTCTGGCGAGCTTTCGGGAGCGGAGGCCGGCGAGCTTTCTCGGCAAGTGACGCCCAAGTAAGGGACTACGCTGAAATTTGGAGTGGTGAGCGCGGTAGGAATCGAACCTACAACCTACTGATTAAGAGTTCGTAGGAAGTGTTTCCATTGTTTCCACCCATGTCTATTTTGCAATCACTTAGTGGAGTCGGCGGGCGCAAAGCGTCCAAGGTTCCCACCCGTTTCCATCGCCGTGGCTCCCTCGGTGGCTCCCTCGGTTCGGCCTGCGGGCATGTCACCGTGATAGACTCCCCAGTTGATGCCTTCTCCGTCAATTACCGACTGGATGAGCGGCGTTGGTGCAGCAGTTGCGTCGATCGCCGCGATCGTCGCGGCTCGCGCGGCGATCAAAGCTGCGCACTATACCAAGCAGGCAGTTACCGAAGCTGCGAAGGTGCCAAAGCCGCCGCCGATCAAGTGGAACTTCAGCGTCCACGGCCAATCGTACTAGCGACGTTTTCATATTCGTTTAAGCAAAACCAAAACGCCGCAGATGACCGCTTTCATGAATTCTGCCTCGAAAATATTGGAGGGAGCCCGGCCTTTGACGTGGAAGTGAGTTCTATCGAAGTGCCGGATGCATCGAATCGGCTCATCACAGAGAGTCTGTCCCACCTAGCAGCCGGCTCAACCCACTCCTGCAAACACAGTCTTGAAAATGGTCAAGGCGTCTTGGGGGTATTGGCGCCAGCGAAGACCTTCGCGAATGATCTGGTACTCTTTTTCGACAGAGAAAAGGGCGGAACGCTTACGGAGCGCATAGACAAACGGCATCAGATTCACTTCACCCTCTCCTATCGCGCACTGGATAGGAGTCGTTTCAAACAGCAATACGCGTTTATTGTATTCTTTCCGCGGCTGCGAGCTTGGATAGAGCCGGTCGGCTCCTTGCTCGAAAACTCCACGAGAGAATCCGAATACCTACAGGGAACCGCGTGACAAAACACCCGAGATCCTATCGCCGACCGCGAGCTAACCGGGAACCAGCAAAATAAGCCGCTTAGTTCGCGCCACGCGTGGCGCGCAGCGAAATTGCAGGGGCGCGACCAGGTCGCGCAGCGCGTCGATGCACTCCGCGGCCGTAGCGTGCGGTCCAGGGAAGCCGCAACGCCGGCAGGTACACCCCCGCACCCGACATCTTGGGGTTCGGCCGGGCTGAGAATTTCCGGCTGCTTCCGGTAGCGCCCGCGCGGGTGATTGTCGGAATGGTGGGGCGCCGCGTCAACGCACAATGCTTGCTGCGCTACCGATCGCCGGAACCTCGAAGTCGAAGGGCATCGCCGAAATCAGAATGTCACCGGGTCAAAACATTTTGCCAGATTCCTGTTTGCCGCGATTTTTTCTCACTCCAGAATTTCTACTTCGTTGGGATTGACTGAACCAGCGCTGATATAGGCGATCTGACCATCTGGAAGTCGGACTTTGGCGTTACGTTCATAGCCAGACCCGTTGAGCAGTATGATAACCTGCTTAAGCGTCAGCTCGGCGTTGCAGTGAGGGCAGAGCATTTCATCTTGCATAAGGCGACTCCTTTAACATGTCGTGGCACAAGAAGCTAGACTTGTCGGGAACCGGGAAAGCGCTTCGCGGCAAAGAAATGATTTCAGCGGTGGAATATCACCTTGAAATCTATCAGGAGTCCATCGACGTGTCCGGCCCAACCGTCACAGGTCAAGCACCCGGAGTGCGTAGAATCGTTGGCACCATTACGGCCGCTGCTCCCGGATCGCTCCCCATCGGAGATAGATTTACATTGGTAACGCGCGAGGGTTACACGCTGGAATTCTGGATAAAAGACAGCAGCGGAGCGATCACGGCTCCGGGATCATTGCGTGACGATCACGGAAGGCCAGTGCCACCATCCTGATGTTGAGCGAGCCCCCATTGACCTTACGGCCACGGCGCCAGACTGCCCTCGTCATTCTGATGCACGCGCGTGCTCCATCCCGATCGGATCGCGGAACAAATAAACGAGAGCAAATAAGACAGCTCCGATCAGGAAAACGACGAATCTTCGCATCTTCACTCCGCGTGCACGCCCCGTCGAAGCCGGCCCGGTTCCGCAATCCGGACCGTTAAGGTCCGGCCGCCCAGATCGCAACCATTGAGTTGTTCAATCGCGTGCATGCCCTCTCGGTCGTGAGGCATTTCAACAAATGCAAAGCCGCGGCTTTGTTGCGTCTCGCGATCGCGCGCAATTGAAACTTTTGCGACATCACCGTATTGGCTCACCAGCTCCTCAATCTCGATTTCGCTGGTTTCGAACGGCAGGTTTGCGATAAAAATCTTCGTCATTGTTCTATTTCTTTCCCTTCACCGGGCCTTACATATACGGCAGCCCGTTCCGCGCCATTGGTCGACGTTTAGACGCGCCGCACCCCAATGCACCCCAGCGAGACAACGCCTAGCAATAATCGCTTCCGGATCAGCCATGATCACAAAGGCGTGACCGGTCGATTTATCTGTTTCAGGATCGAGGGTCAACTCTGCCGTGATGACCGCGCCGTATGATGCAAAGGCCGCGGCCAGTTGGCGACTCGTGATGTAGGTCGGGATATTTTCGACGTGCAGAATCAAATCGATTTTTCAACTTTCTAGAAAAAAGGGGCGCGCGCCTCTCGGCGGGAGGTCGGGAAAAGGAGGACCCGGGGTTGCTCCCAAGGCCATGCGCCCCATCATGAACGACTTCAACAGCGTCGGACAAGACCAAAATAATAGCTCTCAAAAAAAGGCGCGCCGTTTCCGACGCGCCGAAGGTTTGGTGCATCACAAAAAAAGGAGTCACATGAACAGCTTCCGAGAAAAGAAATTCGTTGCGGCCTCAGCGAAGCCGAGCTATCTCCAGCCGCGCCCTATCGAGATCGGTCAGCGGCGCAAATGCCGCCAGTTCGCGCCGGCATCGGGCCAGGTCTGTTTCCGCGTGCGATGCGGCCGCCGGTAATGCCGCTTGGCCTCCTGCTATGGCCTCCGTGCCGGCATACGCCGCGAATGCAACAACAGAAGCCTCTCGCATTCGCGCCCGTTCGATGACCCGGAACCGTTCTGAACCGCGCATCTCCCATCGATCGGAGAGGATATAAAACGCAGAACTCGCCTGATTCACGTCACCACGGCGGACGCTCGCCAAAAGATCCTCGGCCCATTGCGCATTCGGCGGATCGACAGTCACATGGACGCCAGCCGAGTCTTCCCAGAACCTACAGCTTCCAGAGGATGTTCTGCCAAGGACGTGCTCTTCGTTATGCGCGAAAAGAACTCTCAAATCCCCATCGAGACCCTTCGAGAAGCAACCCGGCGAATAAACCTCCTTAAAACTTCCGAAGTCAGCAGCGCTGTTATATGGGGCGCACAGCATCGAGATTGTGCGGCTTCCCGGTTTATTATCGACGGATGCGCGTATGCCAGGAAATACCCGCGTTGCGAGAATTGGTTCAAGACGCTGCGCGCCGCTGAACTGTGGTCCGGCTAGTACCCGTTGCTGTGGCTCCGCGAGCGCGGCGAACGTGCCGCTAACGTAGCGGCGCCGGTTCCGAGATAGCCCGCGGGTGTCTCCGCTCTGAACGCGAGTGCGGAGGTATGCAACGGCATCAGCGACCGTCCCGACCTCATCACAGAGCAGCGGTATCCCATCCGCCGACATATAGCAAGCGGCCTCTGTGTCCATCAGCGCGTCTTCTGGTACGTTTCGGTTTCTGGCAACTGTTTGCGCGAACATCGAGCGGAGACGATCGACTTCAGTTTGCAGGTCCGAACGCGCCGCGTCGGATAGGGGCTGCGTCGGGTTGCCATCGATTTTCCGAGCGCCACTTGCGACGTACGTTACGTTAATTCCCTGATCGTGGAGCATCTTGGAATAGTCGACGTGCGCGGTAAAAGCTCCGACAGAGCCGGTCCCGCCCGTGCGCGTGACGAACAGACGCTCGGCCGAGCTGGCCAAGCAGTACGCCGCGGAATAGCACTGATCGTCTGCAATCGCGGCCATCGGTTTTTGTGACCGTGCGGAATAAAGCGCGTCCGCGAGATCGAACATGTTGCCGACTTCGCCACCCGGCGAATCGACCGTTAGCAGAATCGCCTTGACGGAATCATCAGCCATCGCAGCGCTGCACATTTCCGCGATTTCACCATAGGAGGTCGTTCCCCAGTACGGGTCTTTCGTGAGTACGCCCGCGATTGGAATGCACGCGATGCCATCGTCCGTCATGGCAAAATCGCGATCCTCAGCATCGTCCTCATTGTCGTCGACGAAGGGCGCCGCGGCTTTGTGCGACGCGACCAGCGCCTTCAGTGCCGTGTGGCTAATAAGCCATGGTCGATTAAATAGACGCTCGGTTTCGATCGTGCGGCGCCTCATGGGAGTTCCTTTCCTCCGCCGGGCGTCGTATCAACGCCTACCGCGGATTCGATGAGCGGCCGGGTTATCTGGTCGATTTCTCTTCGTCGAAGGGCTGCTTCGATTTCCCGCGCCACCTTTGGGCCGCAAGCGAAAAAACCCTCCGTCGGCCGGTGTTCTTCGTTCGTCATGGTTATTCTCACGCTGCGTCGAGCGCCCATGTTTGCGGCACCTGGTTGGGATATCGCCGAAAAAGTTCGCTGCGCAGTTTGGGACTGAACGTGGTGAGCTCATTTAGCAAGCGTGCTTCGCCGGTCGTCAGATCGTTGTACCGTGATATCCGATTGGTCTCGTGTTCGCCGGTGTCGAAAAGATTTAAAAGGTCGTCCCATTCGAGGTTTACGCCGCGAAGTTCTTCTCGAATATCCAACGCAAGCATCGTTTTTTCGTTCTGTAGCTCGATGAACCTTGCAACCTGCGGCGCAACGGCTTTCAACTTGCGGCTTTTTTCTTGGGCCTTGAGTTTTTCTCGGAGACCATCGACTTTCTCTGCCTGCGTCCGACGTTCCTCACGCGCAAGGTCGTATGCGCGGGAATTTGATTCGTGCTCGCTCTGGAGGTCAACGATTTGATTTGCGTAGTCGTCAAATAGAAACCGGGGATCAGCCGGCCCAAGTTTTTGCTTCGCCTCGAAAAGCTCGCCGATCTTGCGGTTGATCGCGGCGCCGGCGAGATGAAGGTCACGGAGATGCTGGTCTTTCTCTGCTGAGATCTTCTCCGCCCCTGCGAGTTCCTGCTCGATCGTCATGGTGATTTTTCCCTTCAGAATTGGTCCCCTATAAAAGGGGAGTTGCGGACAGCCTACATGTTTTGAGTCAGTTAGCGAATAGATCCAACCACCTGACCCCATGCGTTCTCGATAGTAGGGGCGGAGCGAGGAGCCACCCTCCGGCGCAGATGAATATGGAAACGGCACCGGCGCACCCCCGGTTTTCAGACGTCCGAGGGCGCGATCAACGCGTTTTCTGATGCGGTCGGCCTTCGCCGGCGCCCATCCCAGTCTGTCCGCGATCTCGCGTTGTGGGATGCCCTGAACCTTATTCGCGACCAGAAATGCGATCTCGTCGACATCGAGATGGGCTTCAGCAATCAGCCGCGGCCAATCGACCGCGGGAACAGCATCCGGTGAGATACGGTCGGCTCCGCCTTCATCGGACGCGCCACGGTCGGCCGCGACGCCATCCGTCGGCACAGCGTTAGTTACCGCACGAAAAGACTTGTCCATAGTGGTCACCAGCCAAAATCAATTTCGATAAGAATCTCGTTGAGCTGATTTTCCGCCGCGTCGCCCAATTCCAGCGAGCGGCAGATGGCCAGAATTTCTCCGGCCATGATTTCCTGCAACCTTTCGCCGCGGACGCCGGCCGCCTTGAGTTCGGCCTGCATCACACTCAGGAAGCCAAACGAGTAATCGAAATTCGCGGCATCGAGCGCGAGCACGGTTTCAGGATCGGAGTGCCGATATTGTTTGAGCACGGCATTTCGAGTTTTCGAACCTTCGGAGAGCACTCGGTCAATTCGCGCTTGTGCTGACTCACTCAGAATCTCGCTCGGGTCGGGCGGATGTTTTGACAGATGACTCATAGAAACTTAAACCCTTGGCCGTCTTCATAGCGAGAGCCGAACTCATCCGCCGGCTTGCGTATCACTCGGTCCAGACCGAACACGCAGGCCGAGATACCGTCAATTCTTTTCGCGAATTCCTTTTCGAGCTTCACCGGCTTTATCCGGCCTTCAGCGTCGGACGAAATTCCGCAGTTAGAAATATTCCATTTCAAAATCGGGTGACCATCGTGAATCAGATCGCCGCTGGTGACTAACTCTTCAAACCGTCGCGTGGGTGCATTTAAATCCGGATGCTTTTGGTGAACGGCGGTAATGGTCATGCCGGCTTTCTCCAGTTCATGCGCGGTATCGCGCACGTTGTAAGGGTCGGCGCCGATGTCGACGATGTTGAACTCTTCGGCTAGCTTCAAGATATGCTCGCGTGCGAAGCTCCAATCCACGTCGCGGCCGGGCGTAAGCTTCACATGGCCCTGCTCGGCCCACAAGTCATAAGGCACCCCGTCACGCTTGCAACGCTCGCGGAGGTTGTGCTCCGGAATCCAGAACCACACACGCGCGTACACTTTCCTTTCGACGGGCCAGAGCAACGCGAAGCATGTAAGATCGCGCACGGCTCCCAGATCGAGACCGCCGTAACACGGATACTCTCGCAAGTCGCGAGTGTCGAAATCCTGCCTGCATGCGTCCCACGCACTGATCGGAATCCATTGGTTAATCGTGTCGGTCCACATGTTCAGATGTAACCTCTTGAATTTTTGTTGCTCGCTCGGCTGTGCGATCGCCTTGTCTCTTTCCTGCCTGAGGGCATGTAGCTGCACGATCTCTCCCAGCGCGGGGTTGGCTAGGGGCCAGAGTGACTCATCTTTCCAATCCGCATCGGCGGGTAACTCATAAATCGCAGAAAGGTAGCTCGCATCCTTCGTCTCTCCGGTTTGAACACTCTTCGCGTAGCTATATTCCTTGAAGCAGAGTGACTCTTGACCTACGCCGGCCGTGGTGGTGAACATCACCAGCGGTTGTTTGCGCGCCGCAGTCCCCGAGACCAATGCATCGTACAGCTCGCGTTCGCCGCTCGACCAGATGTGAAACTCATCGATCAAGACGGCGGAAGGATTGGACCCATGCTTTGTTTTTCCTTCCGAACTCAGCGCTTTGAGCAGGCCGCCATTCTGCGAGTTGTGAATTTCCATCTTGTGCGGAATCACTTGCAGCAAGTCGCGTAATTCTTCGTGAGCATCGACCAACGCAGCCGCGGCCGAAAAGAGAAAAGCAGATTGATCTCGTGACTTCGCCGCCGCGTAAATTTCCGGCTGCGCTTCGCTCGGGTCGATTAGCAACAGCAAGGCCAGCGCCGCAATCAATTCCGTTTTTCCATTTTTTCGTGCTGTGCTGAAGAAGCAGCGGCGATAGACTCGCGAGCCGTCTAGATGTTTAAAACCGAGCAGGTTCGCGATCAGCTTGTTTTGGAATGGCAATAGCTGGAACAGCTCCGGGCCGCCGCTCCGCGTGCATTTGTTCAAAGTCATCGAATTGATGACGGCCAGATCGGTGGCCACAGATGCCGCGTCGAAATAAATTCCGTCGTTCATCTAATAATTCCCAATCGCTGCCGAGTCGCGAGCAGGTCGGAGACGGCGCCCGGTTTTCGTTTCGTCGGACGGATGCCGAGCCGGGCGCGCGCCGCGGGCGTGGCAGCGATCGCCACGAGCCAGGTTTGCGAGTCGCGTTCAAATCGCGCGAGTGCTCGACCCGCGGCCTGTGCTGCGCGCTGATGCTTCGCGGCCAATTTCTTGACGGGTTCCTTGCGTTCCAATCGGCGCGCCTTCTGCATCTCGCGCGCTGCGTCACCGGCCGAAGCCAAACAAAGCGCTGCCATCCCGATAGCATGACCGTCCGCTTTCGCGACGGCGACGCCTGCCGCGCTCAGGTCGTCGACCAGCTCCGAGAAAATAGCTTTCGCCCCTCGGGAAAGCCATTTCGCCGGCACCGGACGGTTGGATTTTCCTATCTCGATCGCGGTTTCCGCTGAACTCATGAAATCTCCATCTAAACGCTTCAAAATCAGTCACTTAAAGCCAAAACGTCGTTATTTTAGAGACGACAAAGCACACCGATTCGCCCCTGGTCAGGTCTCGAAAGCCTTTGGTTTCAAGGATTTACACCGGCATGCCCTCCTGCCGACACTTTTCCCGTTCGCGCGCGTCGTGGCACCGGCCGCATAAAGGCATCAGGTTCGATCGATCGAGGCGCAAATCCTCGCGGCCCATTTGGCGCAGCCGGCGAATGCTGATGACGTGGTGGCACTCGGTCGCTAAAGTGAGCACGCCGGCGCGCATGCAATCGCGGCAGAATCGATTCGCGAGCCCCGTACCGCGACACTGCTCGCAGTTCCCCTGTGGATCATCACCGCACGCCTCGCAGCGTTCGTTAAGGAATAGGGCGCGAAGCCGGCGCCAGCGGATATCGTAGCCACGTTGCGACGCACTGCCGCGGGCGCGGTTCGCTTCCCGCTGGTGTGCCGCGCAGCGGCCGCTTTCAACGCGGGCCGGGCATCCTGGTTGAGCGCAAGCTTGCAGCACTTAATTTTTGATCTCCGCCCGATGTTCGATCGGGTCCAAGCTCTGCGTGAACTTCCTCCGTCCGACGGAGTCACAGGAGTCACAGGAGTCACACGGCTTCGTTTGGCGGTACCTGTCACACGCGTCACGGCGGTACATCTTGTTCTCTTCCTTAGGGTCTGTATTCATTCACTCACTCTGTGACTCTGTGACTTATGGTGTGTGTGGGAAGTACTTCGAGTTCTGCTTTCGACCTGTTGGTCTTCACGCATCCGCTTCAGGAGTTGCCGGACCGCAGGGCGAGATTTCCCAAGCTCCACAGCGATTTGCGCAGGAGTAAGCCCGCCTTCTTCGAGCAGGAGGTCTAGCACTTGGCGCCGCTCAGCGTTCAGCAGTTGCATGGCGTCGTCTCCAAGCACCTGCCAGCCGAACGGGTCCTGTGTGAACCGTAGGGCAAATGTCTTTTCCTCTGTTTCCCTCCCCACCACGTCCAACGTCGCCTCGCCTTCCGGCTTCCGCTTGAGCTGCCAGACTGTGTCAACACCCGCGGCGATTCCGCCCGTCCCGGCTACTGCTTCGATGGCGCCGTCGGAGATACCCTTCCGGACGTGGTGAACAACGACGATCGCAACGTCATATTCCTCCGCCAGTTTCCGGAGTCTAGAAACCTCCGCGTACTGAGAACGGAAAACATCACTTCCACTTTTCCCGCCGGTCTTCACAGCCGCCGTGAATGTGTCGATGAACACTACGCGCGGTCTGATCCGCTTAATCTCGGCTTCGAGTTGCTCCGCGCCACCGCCCATCAGGGGCAGAAGATCGTAGCGGCAATGAAGGTTTTCCGTCCAGTCTCCGGGCGGGGCGATCTTGCGCAGCCGCGCCGCCGTGCGAGCTGGCGGTTCTTCCAGAGCCAGGTAAAGCACTGGACCCGTCTCGAATGCTGTTACGCCGTCCACTGGCTTTCCGCCGGCAAGCTGTACAGCCATCTGGAGCGTGAGCCAACTTTTCCCGGCTTTCGGCTTGGCGACCAACATCGTGAGCCCGGTCCAAAGCAAGAATTCGAGCACCATTCGCAGGGCAACAAATACGCCCGCGTAAAGTTCAGTTGCCGTTATCGTAGCGGCCTCCGGTACCCCGGTCTCGTGATTGCCTTGACCATGCCCATTCATGAAAGGCAGCGCATCCAGTTCTGGATCTGCTGTCAATTCGCGCTTCACTGGCTCACCTCTTCGCCGTCAAGTTGGGCGATCAATTCGACTTCGCTATGCCCGCGCTGAAACCACTCCGTCACATCCTTGCCGTCCTCGAGTTCCAGGTAAAAGAGACGTGCGACATTTCCGAGCAACGCGCGCGCGATCCGCTTCACGCGTTCGTAGCCGTCGCGATCGCGATCCGGAATAAGAATTACTTCGCGGCCGCGGAGCGCTTCCGTGAATTGCGGCAACCACGGAGCCTTTGCGCCGCCTGCGTTCGTCGTTGCGACGAAGCCGTAATTTCGGAGCGTCTCGGCGTCGCGCTCGCCTTCCACCAAGAAAATAATCGGATTTTCGAGAACCTCGCGCAGGTGATAGAGCACCTGATTCTGGTATTTTTTCCAAACCCATCCGCCGGAGCCGTCCGGGTAGCGTTGCTTGAAATTCTTCGGTTCGAGGCGGACCACCTGATACAGAAGGTCGCCAAATTCATCCGTGTAGGAATACTCGGCCACGATCCGTGGCACCTGCCGATTTTCGTTTGCACCGTCGCGCCCGATCAGGCGGAACACTTCGTCTTTAGCCGCCCTGAAATGCGTGCCGGTTAGCTCCTGTTCGAGTGAAATGATATCGCCGCCCCGTCCACATTGGGAGTGACAGCACCATAATCCGGTTGCCGCCTCAACTGCGAACGAATCGCGCGTACCCTGATGGATCTGGCAGGGTCCGCGCCACTCGGCGGCTCGGCTCTGCTTCAGGGCTGGGACCCGCGCCGAATAGTAACTGCTTACTTCGCTCGGAGTGAAGGTGATGTTGCTGGTGGTCATGCCGCCCGCCTTTGCTCGTGCTCGATGCGCGCAAGCACCCGCGCCACCCATGTCTGCATCGCGCCCGGATACCTCCGCGGGTCCGCTGCAATGATCCGCGCGGCTTCGATGTTGTCCCGCTCGAATCGTTCGACGCGTTGCCAGAAAGTCGAAACCTCGCGCCGCGTGGCTTTGGATCCGGCCGTCATAAGGCGGTTACTCTTTCCTCCAGCGCCATATCTCGCCGCTCCCGTTTTCGCCGATTGAGTTCGAAATCCACCTCGGACCGGAGCGGCTCGCGAACGTCGATCCTTAAGAGCCACTGGAGGTACTCCTGAGGCACGTCCTCAATTTCGAAATTCCGCCAGCGACCGAATGGTATTTTCATAAACATCCCCACAGCGGCCGAGTACGCGCCGCAACTCTCTCCGCGCGGCGCCGGGCCGCGAGCCGTCGCAGCGCGCGTTTCCCAGCGCGCCAGTGTTCCAGCGTAGGCGCACACGCGCCACAGCATGGGCTTCCTGGAACCGCGCGGCGTGGGCAGAGTCGGCAGGTCATCGAACCTATGCCACCACCCGGCTGGATTCAATGAAGCTCATCAAATCTTCGCGACGGATTCGGACCATTCGGCCTGCCAATCGCACAGACTTGATCGAGCCATCCTCGATTCGTGCGTAGACCCAGGAAGGGCTTGCGCCGATCACGGTGGCGGCCTCTCTGGGCTTAAGGAGCAATTTCTCGACCTGTGGACTGTTTGTCTTCTGTTGAGTTGCCACGTTGATTTCTACCTCTCATGTAGAAAATAACGCTTGCTAAATCGAGTTGGAAGATTTAGACTTGGACCTAGATTGGACGACTTACTGCATTGAAATTCGGTGGGGGCGACGCGGACGGGCCGATTCAGAACGCGAAAGTCTTCGTTCCAGAACGGGTAGATCTTCTACAGGGTCGCCTGCACTGGACGATGCACCCGGCGAGATTTCGAGCCGTCGGAACAGGGATGCTCCAACGGTTCACGGCACTTCATGGGTCAGAGGACGCTGAAATTCTGAAGTTTGCTAAGGACTGGGGCGTTCTCGGTCTCTGTGAGCACAACCTGCCGGCATCCCACTCATCAATCATTTTTGGGGCTCAGTTCGGCTTTAAGCCGTGTTCGTTGATGCCCTCGCGGGTCGCAGGATTCGACTATAGCGACGATGTCGCGTCGTGGCGCCGGTTCTCAGCCGCGGCGGATGCGGTGATTCAGCTCGCCGCAAAATTGAACCAAGATCGGCTCGACGATTCGGAGGAGAGCTGGACGCCGCTGCTCTCGCACCCTCCGATGCCGCTCGACTGGCGAAAAGGAGATATCGGTTTGATGCCGCTTAAGCGTCAATTGAAGCGACCCGAGATGCTACGGGGCGCACGCGGATTGCTGGCGCGCGAGATCGAGACATGGTTGGAAATCGGTAAAGTTGGGCTCCGCTTCGGCCAAGAAGGTGGCCGGTGGAAGATAGCTTTCGCGTCGAACGCGTTTCCAACTTTGTTTGGATTATTGGGCCTGAAGTTAATGTTCCACATTGCTGGCGTGGAAGGGATCGTTTTCTGCTCGACTTGTCCAAAGGCATACATTCCCGAAGAACGGCGGCCGAGTACGAAACGAGCAAACTACTGCGATACCTGCAAGAACGATGGAACCATGTGGAGAGAGATCAAGCGGCGACAACGTGACCCCCTAGGCAAACGAAAACGCGCAGTTCGAATCGAGAAAGGAAAACGATCATGAGCAAAAAACGCGGCCAAAATGAGGGCAGCATCTATCAGGAAGCACCTGGAAAGTGGGTAGCTTCGATCACGGCTGGCTATGCCTTCAAGGACGGTCAGCGCCGACGCCTTCGAAAGAAGTTCTCAGCGCCCACGCGACGCGAAGTTGCCGAGAAACTCACAGCCGCGCTGCGCTCCCAGCATACGGGCGTGAACGTCGCGCCGAACACGCGCACGGTTGGATGGTTCCTGAACTACTGGACCGAGCAGGTCGTGGCGCCCGATCCCGCGATGAAGCCAAAGACGATCGAATTCTACCGTTACATCGTGACCACTCACCTGGTGCCCGCAATCGGCGATATAGCGCTCGATAAGTTGACACCAGTTCACGTACAGGGATTGCTCAACGACAAGCGCACCAGCATCTCGGAAAGGACGAAAAAGTTGCTGTCATCTCGAACCGTAACCGGAATTCAGCGGACCCTCCGGACCGCGCTCGAAGTGGCGCAGTCCTACGAATACGTTCAGCGCAATGTGGCAGCGTCAAAGAAAAAGAAGAGTGCGGCAGGAAGTCCTGAACAGAAACCAGATGCCCGTTTTCTTCAGCTCGATGAAGCGCGCGCGATGCTGGCAGCCGCTACGCACGAGCCGCTCTACTATGCGCTCTTTGCCACTATCCTCAGTCTTGGAATGCGACTCGGCGAGGCCCTGGGTCTGGGATGGGAGGATGTTGACCTATCCGCGGCGAAGCTCCGCATCCGGCACACTCTTCAGAAGGTCGCCGGTGAAATGGTGCGGCTGGAGCCGAAGTCAAGCAGGTCAAAGCGGACGATTGACCTGCCGGCCGTCACGATAGCCGCGTTGAAGGAACACGCAGAGCGGCAGCGGATCGCAAAGGAGTGGGCTAGCGAGGACTGGAAGGGTAACGCATGGAATTTGATCTTCACATCCTCCACCGGCACACCGCTCGATGAGCGCAACGTGCTGCGAATTTTCCAAGACAAGATTCTCGTGCGAGCGAAACTTCCAAAGATGCGGATTCACGATCTCCGCCATAGCGCCGTTGCTATCCTTATCGCCCAAGGAGTAAGTTCGCGCGCGATTAGCGAATTGCTCGGCCACAGTTCCGTGTCATTCACCCTTCAGGTTTACGGCCACCTGTTCAACGAAACCAAGCGCGAGACGGCCGACAAGATGAACGACGCTTTAGCCGTTCCCGCCCAGGTGGCTCCCTCGGTGGCTCCCTCGACCACTGCGGAGGTCATTCATTAGCACTCTAAGTCTTTTGTTTTGAGTGGTGAGCGCGGTAGGAATCGAACCTACAACCTACTGATTAAGAGTCAGTTGCTCTGCCAGTTGAGCTACGCGCCCGCGTCTAAGTCGCACACCACACGCTCTACATGCCCCGTGCCGCGTTCCTCGTTCTTGGAACACCGGAGGGGGAGAAATTCGATGCCGACTTCGACATTATTGCACAAGCCGAGCATGATTACAGTAACCCTGTCAGGTAAGTAGTGCGGGCGCGGCGTCGTCGGTTGGAGAGAACGAGAGTTGTAGAAGGTGAGCGTGCCGCTCCCTGACAGTCGCGGTTCGGAAGACCCGGGCACGTCACGGAACCAGCATCGTCGCGACGTCCACAGTCGACCGGTGCCCTTCCATCACCACGATCCCGCTATCGGTCACGTAATAATGTCGCCGATCGTGATCCAGGTCGTAGCCCACGCTCGCGTCCTCCGGAATCCGCACGTTCTTATCGAGGATCGCCCGCCGCACCCGCGCTCGCCTGCCGATGTCGACGTTGTCGAACAGAATCGAGTCCTCCACCAGCGCGCCCGAATGCAGCCGGACGCCGCGGCCCAGTATCGAATTGCGCACCATGCCGCCCGAAAGAATGGTTCCACCCGCGACAATCGAATCGATCGCCAGCCCGCGACGGGCATGTTCGTCGAAAATGAATTTCGCGGGCGCATCCGAATAGCTCGCGGTGCGCAGCGGCCACTGGCGATTGTACAAGTTCAGGGCCGGCGTGATCGCGCGCAGATCCATGTTGGCGTCGTAATAGGCGTCGATGGTCCCGACGTCGCGCCAGTAGGGTTGCTGCGTGGGCGGATCGCCGGGAATGCGGTTGGTCTGAAAATCGTACGCGAACATTTCGGTGCGGCCAACCAGCGACGGCAGAATATCGCTGCCGAAATCGTGCGAGCTGTCTTGGTTTTCCGCGTCGGCGTAAAGTTCATTCAACAGCAGATCGGTTGAAAAAATATAGTTGCCCATGGAAGCCAGCACGCGAGCGGGATCTCCCGGAATGGACGGCGCATCGGCGCGTTTTTCGTGGAACGCGATCACGCTGCCGTCGGGCGCGGTCTCGATCACGCCGAATTCACTGGCCAGCTCGCGCCCCACCGGAATCGCCGCGATGGTCGCCTGCGCGCGCTTGTGCATGTGGAATTCGATCATCTCCCGGATATTCATGCGGTAAATGTGATCCGCGCCGAAGATCACCACGAAATGCGGATCGGCCTGCTCGATCAGATTGATGTTCTGGTGGATCGCGTCCGCGGTGCCGCGATACCAGTCCTCGCCGGCGGACCGCATTTGCGCGGGCACGGGAATAATGAAGTGCTGCTTCAGCATGCTGCTCACGTCCCAGCCTTCGCGAAGGTGTTGCAGCAGGCTCTGGCTCTTGAACTGAACCAGCACGTAGGTGGAGTAGATGCCGGAGTTCACCAGGTTGCTGAGCACGAAATCAATGATGCGATAACGGCCTCCGAACGGCACCGCCGGTTTGGCCCGCTCCTTGGTCAGCGGAGAGAGGCGCGTCCCCTTCCCTCCGGCGAGAACGAACGCGAGTACGCGCACCTGCATGGCAATCCATTGTGTCATACGGTAGGCGCGTGGCAAATCGACGGGGCGGCATGGGTCTTGAAACCTGCGCTGGCGCCGTTCGTCGATAATGAGAGCACATCCGATTGCAACGGGACGACTTACTTGCGCGGCTCCGCGAAAGGATTTTCCGTTTCGCGGCATCCAGATTACAGAGGGACGCGGCCGAGGACTTGGCGCAGG
>Ga0182024_10000920_pt1 | contig 76043 bp, 71 predicted proteins | sample P32metaG_FD_120480 | JGI IMG/M metagenome (GOLD analysis project Ga0182024, IMG submission 120480) | Permafrost microbial communities from Stordalen Mire, Sweden - P3-2 metaG (Illumina Assembly) | ecosystem: Environmental > Terrestrial > Soil > Wetlands > Permafrost | place: Sweden: Stordalen...
GCCAGCAGCAGGGCTAATACCGCCGACCCTTGGCCCGAAAGCAAGCCTGTCATGGAAAGAGTAGAGGAGACCACGTTGTTAGTCAACTGCGGTATACTCCCCTTCGCGAACGACCCCTACGAAGACCATGCGACCCAGACGAAGACCGGCGAACGACCCTACGAGGAATCCTTTCTTCCACCTCGAATATGCGGCGACTCCGTGACAGAATCTGACACGATCAGTAGTCGGGGGGTGAGGCGCGGATGGCGGATGACAAAATAAGGGTCGGCGTGCTGTTCGGCGGGCGCTCCGGTGAGCATGAGATATCGCTCCGCTCGGCGCTAACCGTGATGTCTGCGATGGATCCCGCGCGCTACGAGATCGTGCCCATCGGCATCGATCACGAAGGTCGCTGGTTCCTCGAAAACAACGCCCTCAAACTGCTCGCGCAGACGACACCCGACCTCGGCGCGCTGAGCGCAGGCGACACGCCTGTCACGCTGCTGCCGCATAACGATAGCCGCACGCTGGTTGCGACTCCCTCGAAGAACGGGGTCGCGGCGCTTGGCGCGCAGAATCTCGGCGGACCCCTCGATGTGGTGTTTCCCGTTTTACATGGCACCTTCGGCGAGGACGGCACGGTGCAAGGACTGCTCGAACTCGCGGGCGTCCCGTATGTCGGCGCGGGCGTGCTCGGCTCCGCGATCGGAATGGACAAGGACACGCAGAAGCGCGTGCTGCGCGATGCGGGCGTGCCGGTGGTGAAATATCATTCGATCATTCGCACTGATTACGAGGAGCATCCGGCGCTCGCGAAGAAGTTCGCCCGCGAGCTCGGCTACCCGGTATTCGTCAAGCCGAATGCGCTCGGGTCATCCATCGGCATCAGCAAGGTGAAGCGCCCCGCCGACCTCGATGCGGCGCTTGAGGACGCGTTCCAGTACGATCGCAAGGTGCTCATCGAGGAGTCGTGCGAAGGGCGCGAGCTCGAATGCGCGGTGCTCGGCAACGATCGGCCCGAGGCCTCGACGGTAGGCGAGATCGTCGTCACCCATGGGCATGAGTTCTACAGCTACGAGTCGAAGTACATCGATGAGAAGGGCTCGCAGACAAAGATTCCTGCGACGCTTCCGAAAAAGACGATGAACGCGATTCGCAAGATGGCGGTCGACGCGTTCAAGGCGCTTTCGTTGCGCGGGATGGCGCGAGTGGATTTCCTCGCGCGGCGCGACCTCAAAAAGATTTTCGTCAACGAGGTGAATACGATTCCCGGTTTCACCTCCATCAGTATGTATCCCAAGCTGTGGGAGGCGTCGGGCCTCGCGCTTCCGAAGCTTATCGATCGGCTAATCGAGTTGGCGCTCGAGGATCATCGCGAGCGCGCCGCGCTGAAGTTCACCTTTCATCCGAAGCGAAATCCATAGGACTTTGTGATCCGCCTTCTCATCGCGACGACCAATCCCGCCAAGCTGGCCGAGTACCGGCTCTTGTTGCGCCATATGGACCTCGACCTCGATCCGGTGTCGCTCGCCGATGTCGGCATCAGCGAAGTGCCTGAGGAAACCGGCGAGACCTTCCATGACAATGCGCTTGCGAAGGCGCGCTTTTATTTCGAGCGCAGCGATCTTCCGACGCTTGCCGATGACGGCGGCCTCGAGGTCGACGCGCTCGGCGGCGCGCCCGGCGTCAGGTCCCATCGATGGCTCGGTAGCGAGACCAGCACCGATCGCGAGCTCGCCGAGGAAGTGATTCGCCGCATGGAAGGCATCGATAAGCCGCACCGCACCGCGCGAATCCGCGCGGCAATCGCGCTCATCTATAAGAACGATCGCGGCGTGCGCGAGGCCGTCGCCGAGGATGCGATCCAAGGGCTGATTGCGCCGCGCGCGTACCCGGAAATCCGTCGCGGCTTTCCCTATCGCGCGGTGCTGTGGCTGCCCGAATTATCATGCTACCTCGGAGAGCTGGGCGAGGATCAAGAGGCGCGTCTCAGCCAGCGCAGGAAGGCGCTGCTGAGGCTTCGGGGCGACCTCGAAATGATCGCGTCTCAAGCGCCGCGCCAGCTATCCTAAGCCGCGTCGCACGACTAGTATCGCAAGTTGGATCGAGGTGAAACGCAAGGGCAGGATTGTCGTTCTCCATCTGGCGATACGGTACCCGTTCGCGGGCGTCGTCTGGCAGTTGCTTCACCATTTGATCGGATTGCGCGCTCTCGGCTTCGAAGTTTACTACATCGAAGATCACGGCGCGTACGTCTACGACGCCATCGCGCAGACCCCTACGCCCGACTCCACCAGGAACATCGAACTTGTAGCTGGGATACTTGATAGGTTCGGTTTCGCGGGTCGCTGGGGCTTTCGCGATCCGGCCACCCATGACTATATCGGAATGGCGAAGGACAAATGTCTGAAGCTGATTCGCGAGTCGGATGCGGTGATCAATTTGTGCGGCGCGACGGAGCCGCGCGAAGAGCATCTCGCCAGCCCGATGATGATTTACCTGGAAACCGATCCGGGTCCGTTCCAGGTCCAGATCGAACGCCGCGATCCGATCGCGATGCTTAGCGCAGCCGCGCACAAATTATTTTTCACTTATGCATACAACATCGGACAGCCCGATTGCCGGGTGCCAACCGCAGGACTGACCTGGCATCCCACGCGGCCTCCGGTGCTGCTCGACGAATGGCATCCGGGCGTGGGTCCCGCGAATCCGCTGGCTTTCACCACCGTCGGGACCTGGCACAACATCGGAAAAGATATCGACATCGGCGGCACGACTTACTATTGGTCGAAGCACGTGAACTTCACCAAAGTCCTCGACGTTGCGGGTCGCGCCGCCCAGCCGATCGAGCTCACCACCGATCTCAATTCGGGGTCCGACTACGATCACGCGGTCGCCGGCGGCTTCACCTTTCGTCCCGTGGTGCCTATGTCTTTGGATATCGACGAGTATCGCAAATACATATCGTCGTCGCGCGGAGAGTTTACGGTTTCGAAAGATTTATACGTACGCACTCGCTCCGGATGGTTCAGTGATCGAACTGTATGTTATCTCGCCGCGGGCCGGCCGGTGATTAGTCAGTTCACTGGTTTCGAGAAGTATATTCCAAGTGGTAATGGTCTGCTCGGCTTCGACGATGCTGATAGTGCAATCGAGGCAATCCGCACGGTCAATTCTGACTATCCCCGGCACGCCAAGGCGGCGCGTGAAATAGCCAGTGAGTATTTCGATGCGCTCAAATTGCTCGATGAGATTGCCGACAAGGCGGGCCTTTAGCCGATGCCGCTCGAGTCGCTGCTACCGCTAACCCCGCTCCAATCGCTGCTCGGCTTCGACTACCTGCCCCATCGCTATCATGGAGCGGTCGAGTTGCTGTTCGCGTTCGTATGCTTTGCCGCTGCGATTGCGCTGCGGCGGCGCCGGCGAATTGTTAGCTCGCCCACTTTCATGATGCTCGGACTGGGGGCATTGATCGATTTGATCGCGGCCTCCGTGGTCTCCAATCCCAAGGTGGCCAGCGGTTTCGGCGGCGCCGCGGTGCTGCTGTTTTTCTGGGGCCTGGTCCGGCTCTTGATGGACGCGGTCGACCGCACCTCGAAGCGCGCTCGTCGCGACGCATCCAATATCCTGCGCGATCTGATCGGTTTGAGTCTCTATGCCGCGGTACTGGTTGCCGTGCTCGCGGCGGACTTCCAGGTCAATGTCTATTCGCTGGTCGCGTCGGTCAGCGTACTTGGTGTGGTGATCGGTTTCGCGGTGCAGCAAACGCTGGGCGATATCTTCAGCGGACTCGCGCTCCAGTTGCAGCGTCCCTTCGACCATGGCGACTGGGTCCGCAGCGGGCAGTTCCTCGGCCGCGTACAAAGTATCGGAGTTCGCTCGACCACCATTCTTACGCGCGGAAACGAGCGCCTCGAGATTCCCAACTCGGTAATCGCGAAGGAGGTGCTGACCAACTATGGTGCTCCGCCGGTATGCGACGAAGTTTCCATCGGCATCAGCTATAACGAGCCGCCCAACCGCGTGCGCGAAGTGATTCTCAGCGTGATGGGCGATGTGCAGCACGTGCTGATGGATCCTTCGCCGGAGGTGCTCGCGTGGGAGTACGGCGATTCGGCGATTAAGTATCGGATCAAGTATTGGATTTCCGACTACACTTTGCAGGAGCAGATACGCAATTCGCTGGTGACCAGCCTCTGGTATGCGTTGCGGCGCAGTACGATGGAGATTCCGTACCCGATCCAGACTATCGACGTGCGCAGTCCCAAGGTTTCACGGCGGTCGCAGGAAGAATTCGAAAACGAAATTATCCAGGAGCTGCGCCAGATCGATTTTCTGCGCAACATGCAGGATCAGGAAATCCGCCTGCTGGTGCCCAACGTTCAAGTGCATGAATTCGGCGCAGGCGAGACCATCGTCACCCAAGGCGGCACCGGCGACACGATGTACATCATCAGGCGCGGCAAGGTTGAGGTTTTGGGGCGCACCGAAAACGGCGCGACGCGGCACCTCGCGGTTATGGGCCGATCGCAGATCATCGGTGAGGCTGCGATGATGACCGGCGAGCCGCGCAACGCGACCTGCAAAGCACAAACCGACGTCGAAGTACTGGAGCTCAATCGCGAATCTTTTTCCGAGCTGTTCAAAAAACATCCGGAGGCGGTCGAACAGATCAGCGAGGTCATCGTGAATCGCGCCTCGGAACGAAAGGAACTCCTCAAAGAGACCGGCCACGACGGCATCACCGCGCGACGTAACTGGTGGATCGCGAAGGTCCGCCAGATCTTCGATCTCGATTGAGCGCCTCTCTGATCCTCACGCCAGCTTGACTAGCGCCCCCTCCAGTTCGCGCAGATTGCGCGACGGCACCAGCGCGGCGACCTCGCGCGCATATTGAAAAATAGCGCTGTCGCCGCTACCCCATCGCTCGCGCTCCTCGGGAATCAACCAGATGACGGTGCGGCACAAGCGTCCCATTTCGCGAAGCAGATCGGCCCGCGCCGGCCGGCGATTGTTGCGGCCGTCGCCCATGATCACCAGCACCGTTGCGCGATTGAGTAGCTCGCCGCGTCGCTCCCATAGCTCGCCGAGAACGCGGCCAAAATCGGAGCGCGCGTAAAGATCGAGCTGCGGTGTCATGATGAGATGCTTCTGCTCGAACTCCGCCTCCGCCAGCCGATCGATGAAAACGAAACTTCGCACCCGGCGAAAAAAATTCGCCGCGCCGGCAATCAACTCGAGCATCAGCGTCGACGAGTAGCGCACCGAGCCCGAAATATCCGCGAGAATGACGAGGTCGATGTGACGCGGGCGTCGCGCGCGGAAGCGCAGGTCGGACAGCGCACCGCCACGCTGTATCGAGGCGCGGATGGTGCGGCGGAAATCGAGGCGGCCACTGCTCGCCATCCGCAGACGCCTACCCAGGCGCACTCGGAAGCGCCGCGCTATTGGTGCGAGCGCATCGCGCGCCTTGTCGAATTCCAGATCGGAGTAATCCTCGAACGGCGTCCGCTCGATTTTCCGCCGCCGCGCGTCATGACCGCTTGCGGGGGCGGCATCCGGCTCCTCACCTGCCGTTCTTGATTCCTCGCTCCCGTTGTCCGATCGATTTTCATCGCGCTCCGAATCTTCGCGTTCGGTTTCTCGCTCGCGATGCTCCTCGGACTCTTGCTCGGATTCAGTTTTAGATTGCTCGCGCGGTTCGCTTTCCGCACTGACGGACGACGGTTCCGGCTTTTTGTCTTTGCGAACGGATCGGATGGATTCGCTCTCGATGCGTCCCGAGCCCGGCGCGATCGATGACTCGCTGCCCGGCTTTCGCCATCCATCGTCAGTCGGATTGCGCGCGCCCGCGAAGAAAATTGCGAACAGCTCATCAAAAATGTGCCGGTCGTCTTCATCCTTGATGAGAGTGGCAGCGAGAGCCTCGCGCATCGGCGTGCGATCCAGTCCGGCCGCAATGATCGCGTTCATCGCGTCGAGAGTTTCGGCGATCGATACGCGCACTCCCGCGCCGCGAAGCTGATTTACGAAGCGCAGCAGCTCGTCGCGCAGCGTGGTCATCGCGAGGCGACGCTACCTGCCGCGCCCCGACAGCGCGCCGGCCTTGCTCTCAATCTTGGCGCGATCGTCCTCATGTTTCAGAAGCACGCCGAGGGTCGATTTGATCGCATCGCTGTTCAGCTCCTTGATACCGAGCCGCTGTAGCGCGCGCGCCCAATCTAATGTCTCCGCGATCGAGGGAGGCTTCTTGAGGCCCTGCTTGCGCACCGCGCCGACAAAGCGCGCCGCCTCCGTCGCGAGGCGTTCGTCGAGTCCCGGTACTTTCAGTTGCACGATGCGGCGTTCCTGTTCCGCGCCGGGAAAATCAATGAACAGATGAAGGCATCGCCGCCGCAGCGCCTCCGACAATTCGCGCACTCGATTGGAAGTGAGCACGACCACTGGAATCTCGACCGCGCGCAATGTTCCAAGCTCCGGCACGGTGACCTGAAAATCGGAAAGCAGCTCGAGCAGGAAGGCCTCGAACTCCTCGTCGGCCTTGTCGATCTCATCGATGAGCAGGACGACTTTGCGCGGCGCCGAGATCGCCTTGAGCAGCGGCCGCTCGAGCAGATACTCGCGCGAGAACAGATGCTCCGAAATATCTTCCCATCGCGCACCTTGATGCTCGTCGGCCTGCAGGCGCAGCAACTGCTTCTGATAATTCCATTCGTAGAGCGCGCGCGCTTCGTCGAGGCCCTCGTAGCACTGAAGGCGAATCAACTCGGTGCCGAGCATCTCCGCGATCACCTTCGCGACTTCAGTCTTGCCGGAGCCCGCGGGTCCTTCGATCAGCAGCGGCTTCTCGAGCGCGAGCGCGAGAAAAATCGCGGTCTCCACGCGCTCGTTGGTGATGTAGTTCGCGCGGCGCAGCCCGGCACGTACGAATTCATTCGAGGTGTCCACTGCCGATGAGCATCGCGAGCGCATCGCGGCAAGTCAACGCGGCCTCGCGGGACTGTGAATTGTGGGGCGAGAAAGCTAGTCTAATGAATGTTAGGCAACGTCCTCATTCACCTTCAGGACTTCCCAATGAAAAACTTCCTGTCGATTCTTCCGCTTGCATTGCTGTTGTTCGCGAGCTTCAGTCGCGCCGCCGATTCAGGCTCCCCGGAGACTCTGCCGGCTGACGTGGTTCATGCTCTACAGAGCCGAGGTCTCATCGGCGGAAAACTCACCGAGGACATGGCCTCCGGCGGAATTCCCGCTCCGCCTGCCGGAATCGAAGTGGCGGAGACTCGCGCCGGACGCATCGGCGCCGAACCCGACACGACTTTGAAGGATTGGAAGGAGCCGCTGGGCAAGGATTGGCTGAACATTCGCATCACCAGGCGCGACCACGGCGGTTGTGACATTTCCTACTGGGTGATCCCCGCGGACTCGCTCGGATGTCTCATCTATGTATACAAAATCTACGATAAGTCGGGTCGTGTGCTGCGCAGCGAGTACTGGACACATACCAACGAATTGAAAACCGCGAGCGGCAAGAATTTTCCGCCCGCCCTCTATCCATACGGCCCCGACGGCGGAATGCCGGCGAGTGAAATTTTCCGCTCGCTCAACACTCCCGCCAGTGGCGGCAACGGCACGCTTTACACTCAGTACACTCCCGAAGGATACGTGATTCTCGACATGTGGGTGGACGGCGTCGAGGACGTGACGGTGCCGGCCGGAAAATTCTCCGCACTGCACGTCATGATGCGGCCCAACCTGGAGAGTTTCCTGCCGGATTGGCCGAGCTTCGCGCTCAAGATGTTCGAACCGTTTCTGCCGAAAGAAAGTTTCTACTTCGAGGCGCAGCCGCCGTATCGTTTTCTGAAGTTCGAAGGAATTCCTGGCGCCGCCGGCCCCAAGGTCAGAAGCGAACTGGTGCGATACTACGTTGCGGGCAAAGCGCAGGCGGTCGCGAGCTCGGCAAATTGACGTTTATCGAGATGACGCCGCAACCGCCGAAAGTCGTTGATGTAACGCCGCGCATCATAGGCACCGCGTATTACGTAGCCCGGATGATACATCGGATATAGCGTCGCACCGCCACGTTGCTGAATTTTCGGACGACTCGGATCGAATACCTCATCTCGGCCAGCAAGCTCGCGCCACGCCATCGCGCCGAGACATACGATCATGCGAGGCCGCACCATCGCGATTTCAGCTTCGAGATGTCGGCGGCAATTGTCGATTTCGGCGGCAAGCGGATCACGATTGCGTCCGCGCTCGTCGCGCGGATTACATCGAACGAGATTGGTAATGAAGACATCCTCGATGCCCGCGCGCGCAATCATTGTGCGTAGCAGGAGGCCAGAGCGGTCGCCGGAAAATGGAATCCCGGTAATGTCGCCGCCGAAGCGTCCCGGCGCGATGCCGACGAACATCACCTGAGCCGGGACCACGCCGTCGCCGGGCACCACTCGCGAGCGGCACTTGACCAGCGCCGCGCAGTCGCAACACTCGCGCATCGAGGCCTGCAACGTCGCGAGAGTAATCACCATTGCGGATTTCTCAGATGCGTTTGATCTTGGGAGCGCGGCGACGCTCGATGAACAGCCGCGCGCGATGCTTCATCCCCTCGCCTTCGTCCTTCGGCGTCGCGCGAAGCTCCTCGGTGTAGGCGTGCAGCTCCGTCATCAGCGATTCAACATCGACACCGTCGCGACTCGGCTTCAACTGATCGAGCGTCAACATCGCCTGCGAGAAAAGGTTGATGGCGGCCTGACGGCCGCCGCGCTCGAAGCGCAGATGCAGTCCCGCTGCGATTCGGTTGAGCGCGATGATGAAGGTCTTGCCGGTTTCGTCGGCCTGAGCTGTTGCCTTCTCAAAAAGTTCCGCAGCCTTGAAGTACTCGCCGCGATTAAACTCCTCGATCGCCTCGTGGAAAGAACTCACGAAGTCTGACGCCTGGTGACCAGTTCAAGATCGAGCAGCTGAATAGCCATAGCGAACGCTGAAACGCCAAAGATTTCTGTTAACGGCTTCGCGTCTGGCGTGGTGAATGGTGGGGTTTGGGCAACAATCTTTGCGAGCTCGAGAAGTTCCATCGACCTCAGCGTTGAAGGAGAGTGCCCGCCAACGAAATAGAAGGCAATCTCGTCGTCAATAGAAGAAGCTTCGATTGCTTCGCCGAACGACTTTTTGTAAAAGCCCCGAACGAGCGCAGAAGGCATTAGGTATTCTGCCGCGAACAAATCTGCCTCCATCTCTATCGGTGTTCGTCGGCGCTGCAGGCGGTCGTCAGTAACAGGGGCCTCTCTGAAACTTTGAACCGCATTGTGTAGGATGAGGTGTCCCAATTCGTGTGCTGCGGTGAATCGCCGAATTTGTGGGCTATATTTTGACGCAACCGAAACGGTCCGGCTACTTCGTTCCAAAAGACCTGCTATTTCGCGCTCGGATCCGCCCACCATTCCGATGTGCTCAATCTCTTTAGGTTCTTCAAAAGTCCACCGAAGCACTTCCACAATAGTGATCCGTGGATCGAAGGGCAGCATCGTGGCCAAGCTTATTTTTCCATTCCGCTTATCTCGAACATATTGCCACGTCTTCGCACCTAGATTCCTCGCCTCATTCCGTATCCGTTGTGCACGCGCCGGGTTGATTTGTAGCCGCCTACGCTGCGACCATCCAAGGGACTCGCGATAAGAGGAGAGATCTCTGACCTTAGACCGGGCCATCAAAGTTGCTCTTTTTCCTCAACCACTCGAAATTCCCTCTCGCCGAGAGCTTCGGGTTTATCCCTGCCGTGAAGCTCATACAGCCTGAAGAGTTCAGATTTATGCGGTCGCACTCTGCTTAGAGGACATTTCTGATATTCGTCGACAGACTCGTCGCAGTAGCCCATCCGATTCTCACCGCACTTGGGCTGGAGGAAGACCGCGATCTCCGGCAGCACGCGTTTGATTTCGGCGCGCATCAACGCAACCATCCGGCGGATTTCCCATTGCGCGCGGACGCATAGACGCAGATCGCAGATGTGCAGCATCTCGGCGAAATTCACCATCACGTGAAAGTTGGTGGGCGCCGCGTTGGGCAGCACGAAGCGCGCATCCTCGGCCGGAATACCAGCCTTGAGCGCGCGCGCGTAGAGATCGGAAGTCTTGTCGAGCAGGCCCTCGAACTCCTCGCGCATACCGGCGCGCTCCCATGACTCGGGCATCACGAACGCGAGCTTCTCCTGTTTGAATTTCACATATCGCTGGCTCTGCTGTTCGAAGCTGATGCCGATCCGATGGCGCACGAACTGATGCGAGAGCGAACGCGAGACGTTCGCGATCGCAAACCAGAAGACCACCTGCTCAAGCGGCGAGGCGTGTCCGGTCTTGAGGCGCTCGCGTATGAACTCACTGATCTTTTCCTCGCTGATCTTCTTGGCTTCGATTTTCTCCCAAATCTCAATCGGGCTTTCCGAAGAATAACATGTGCGAAACGCTGCATAGAGTTTATTGAGCGGGGCCTTGGCAACGTCAATTAGCTTTACTTGGACTTGGGCTCGATTGCTCACGTTTGTTGATTAGTCTCCACGTCAAATGATCTCGGAGGCTAACCTGCCTCCTGATCTTATGTCACCCGCGCTGTACAGCCTATATCAACAAGGGGCTGTGGATTGACGAAATTGCGTCCGTCGCCGCACCCGCCTAGATTGCCCTCGATGCCTATGATTCCCGGCTCGCTCTATCGAGGATTTCTCAGGCCGATCCTGTTCAGCCTCGATGCCGAGACCGCGCATCATCTGGCGCTCTCGATGCTCTCGATGATGCCGCCGCTCCCGGTCGCCGACGATCCGCCTGAGTTGCGATCGTCGCTGTGGGGATTGGATTTTTCGAATCCCATCGGACTCGCCGCCGGCATGGACAAGGATGCGATCGCGATTGGCGCGTGGCAGTCGCTCGGCTTCGGATTCGCGGAGCTGGGAACGATCACGCCGCGTCCGCAGCCGGGAAATCCCAGGCCGCGCGTCTTCAGGATCCCGGAACATCGCGCGCTCGTTAACAGGCTGGGATTCCCGAGCGAGGGGATGGAGGCCGTCGCACCGCGAATTGAAAAGGTGCGCCGCGGCAGTATGCGGATTCGCATCGCGCTCAACTTCGGTCCGAATAAGGACACGCCGATCGAGAGGGTCGCGCCCGACTATGCTTCGCTGATGGCGCGCCTTGCACCACTCGCCGATTTCGTCGTCATCAACGTCAGCTCGCCCAATACGCCTGGGCTGCGCAACTGGCAATCGCCCGACAAGATGCGTGAAATTTTCGCGGCGATGGAGGGCGTGCCCATCGGCGCGCGACGTCCTCCGATTCTGCTCAAGGTTGCGCCGGATCTCGACGACGCCACCCTCGACGCCATATGCGACACTGCGATGGCGCTGCATCTCGACGGAATGGTCGTCTGCAACACCACCTTGAAGCGCGCCGAGGTCGGCGTGACTTCGACGCAAGAGGGCGGCCTCAGCGGGCACCCGCTGCGCGACCTCGCGCGCGATCGAATCGTCAACGTGTATCGCCGCACGAGCGGCAAGCTTCCGATCATCGGCGTCGGCGGCATCATGAATGCTGATGATGCGCTCGGCCACGTCAAGGCCGGCGCGAGTCTGGTCGAGCTTTATACCGGGCTGATTTACGAAGGGCCGGGTCTTATCACGTCAATGAAAAAGGAACTCGCGAACTTGCTCAGGCGCGAGGGATTTCGCTCTATTAGCGATGCGGTCGGAAGCGCCGTGAGAGGTTAAGACCGATGGCATCAAGAGCGGATTTTCTCGTCGACGCGCGATGGTTCAGTGAGCATCGAGGCGACGCCAACCTGGTGATCATCGATACGCGCGCACCGAAAGATTTCTGGGCCGGTCACCTCGCGGGCGCGCGTCACTTCGATCCGTTTCCATTTCATTACAGCGAGAGCAGCGAGCGCGGGGTCAATGAGTTCAAGGATCAGCTGCGCTGGATTTTTTCAGCGCTCGGCATCACTACGCGCAACGTCGTGCTCTGCTACGAGAACGATTCGGGGATGCGCGCGACGCGAGTGGCGTGGGCGCTCGAATGGATGGGCCATCGCAACGCGAAAATCCTCGATGGCGGGCTGAAAGCGCTCCCATCCGAGAAACTCGTGACCGAAGTGAAACCGTTCGCGCCAGTCGAGTACGACGGGACGCCTATAGATGATGCGTCGGCATCGCTCGCGTACGTCGTCAATCGGATCGCGCGGCGCGATGTGCAGATTTTTGATGTGCGCAGCGACGCCGAGTACTACAGCGAGCGGGTGCGCGCGAAACATGGCGGCGCGATTCCGGGCGCCATCCACCTCGATTGGACCGCGAGCCAGGATGCTTCGGGCGCGTTCAAATCACCTGAGGAGCTGCGCGCGCAATTCGAAAGGCTGGGGCTCCATCCCGACGCCGAAGTGATTCCCTACTGCCAAGGTGGTTATCGCGCCGCGCACGCATACTACGCGCTCAAGCTCGCGGGCTATTCGAAGGTGCGCAATTACTGGGGCTCGTGGGGTGAGTGGGGCAATCGCGACGACGTGCCGATCGAGCATCACCGGCGCAAGAAGTAGGGCGCAAGAAGTAGCCGCCGTCATGCCGCCAATTATCGTCGTCACCGGATTCGCGCCGTTTGGCGGCGAGCGCATCAACCCGTCATGGGAGGTCGCGCGCAACCTCGACGGCGACGTCATCGGCGGACTGCAAGTGAAGTCGGTGCGATTGCCGGTGAACTGTCTCGCAGCGGCGCGGCGCGTCGAGGCTGCATTCGTGCGCTATCGGCCGCGCGCGATTCTCGGGCTCGGTCAGGCACGCGGCCGGCCCGCATTGTCGCTGGAGCGCATCGCGATCAATCTCTATCAACAGAGTAAAGCCGGCCAACTCGACGCGCTCAATGGCGGGCATCCGGTAATTCGCGATGGGCCGGATGCCTACTTCTCGCGGCTGCCGATGGGCGCGATTTTGCAGGCGCTCGCGCGCCGCAAGGTGCCGATTTCGGTTTCGCTGAGCGCGGGAGCATACGCATGTAACGCCGCGATGTATGCGGCATTGCATGCGACGCGACGCCGCGCGAATTTTCCGGCCGGCTTCATCCACCTGCCCTTCGATGCGGCGCAGTCGGCGCGCGATCCTGCGGTGCCGAGCATGCCGGTGGCGCTGATGGAGGATGCGATCCGCGCCGCGATCGTCGTCATCGCGAAAGAGGCGCTGCCGCGTCAGGTGCGGCGCGCCTCTTAAGCTTGTTCGAACGGCCCTCATTTGCGTTTAACTGCCGCGCCGGGATGTCCGGTAGGTGTCACGCTTTGTGAAGTGGCAGCGCTTAAGTAAGTTGCCGGGGCACTTGACCATGTGATGTCAAGGGAGCTCGGCCAGCTGATGATTACTGAGTCGCCGGAGGAGCTGGCAGTAATTCCAGGACCCTTGAGTGCCTGATCGCCGCCAATCTTGCTCGCCAGATGTTGTGCGACCAGAGTTACACTCGCATCAGCGCCTGTTGTCGAATAGCTCTCCACAAATGGAGAGCCGGGAAGCGAAGAGGAGGTCGCAGTCACGCTGAGGTTGGTCCCTGTCGGGGGTAGACTCTTCACAGTCACAGTCGTAGTTGCATTTTGTGTCGCTGTACCTGTTGCTGACAGCATGGTTTGCGAGATCGTCGATTGAGCGGAAGCGAGTGCGCACTCTTTATGGATTGCGACTATCTTCGACACCTCGATGGACGGGATCAGTTTATCGTCCGAGGCAGTATTGAGCGCAGCCAAATAGCTATCAATGTCGGTGTAGTAGGTTGCCTGGATGGCCTGCGCATAATTGGCGACCGTTGCCTTACCAAAGATATCCGCGTCGATGGCAGTCTTCGATCCACTGGCGATCGACGCGCCTGCGGTCAACGCGTGAACCGTATTGAGCGGTGTAAAGACCGTTGCCAGGGCAGAGAAAACCGTCGTGATGATATCTAACCCGGTATTGGAGGTAGTTTCCTGCAACACCAAATGATTGACGAACTCTGAGCACTTACCTTCGGAATCTTTCACCACCAAGCCCAAATAGCTTTTGTTCGCGTTGGCAGGCGCGGGATAACTGCTACCGGGGTTTGACATCACCTTGTCGTTGACGAGATCTGGGTTCAGATCTGAGGCGGCCATTCCGAAACTGCTCTGCTGCGACCAGTCATGGAAAGCCGTACAGCCCGAAATACAGAACATCGCGATAGCTGCTGAAAGAATTCTCTGTAGTCTCATTGTCTCTCCTCGTTAGCTTTTGATTGCCCAAAATATCCCATGTCTGTCAGGACCACGGTCGCTAGACAGAAACCTAAAACGAAGGCGTTCAAACGCACTGAACAAATTGTTCATTCCGCGATAGACAAAGAGAGAGGCGAGAAATCAGCAAGGTAGGACAGGCGGTGCGGGATCATCAGGCGCGGAATCAAGGCTCGTGCCCGCAAGGACAAATCGGATGCAGGCCGCAGCGCCCCTATTAGAAAGGTCGAATGAAGGAGGCGAGCTTGCTCAACGGCCGCCGAGCGGCCAAGCTCGCATGGCTTCCTAAGAATTTCCTAACAAGGCCGCTGCGGCCCGCACCCGATTCCTATTTTCGACCGAGACTTCCTGATTCTGCGCCTAGTGATGTTACGCGAGGTCTCGGTGTTTTATGCGATTTATTCTCCTCCTACTTAATCGCCACCGCGTTCGGGGGCGAGGCGATGCCGCCTTCGAGGTTCATCGGCACCGAGACCATCATGAATTCGTAGCGCTTGTCGGCCGCGCAATCCGCCGCGAGCGGATCGAGGATGAACTGCTCGCCCAGCGGAAGCCCCAGCATTGAGAGCGTGCGATAGTGAATCGCGCCCTCGTCCTTGAAGCTCCACGGCCACGGCTCGACGGCGGGGCAATCGGTACCGATGGCGGCGACGCGATTGTCCCATAGCCATCCAACCATCTCACGCGAAGGATCGATGCCGCATGCCTTGAGCGCCTCCAGCGGCGCCATCGCAGTTTTTTCCGCGGGCGAGGATTTTTCGTAGGCCTGCATCCATCCCGTGCGCACCAGCAGAATCGATCCGGGCTTGAGGTTCCCGGCCTGCGCCTTCAACGCGTCCTGCAAATCTTTGAGGCTGTATTTTTCATCGGTGAGCGGATTGAGCGGGCGGCCAGCTTCGTTGCGATGCTTGAACGCATCGATCAGCACGCCGCGCCCGACCACCTTGTTGGCCCATTTGTGGATGCTGAGTTTGCCTCCCGGGCCATCCTTGATCTGCTCGTCCTTGACGCCGTTGTAGTAGGCCTGATGCTTGATGTGGCCGACGTGGCCGAGGCCGTCCCACTGGCTGCCTTCCTGGGTGTTGTAGTTGTCGATCGAATCGTCGTGGCCGAGCAGCCCGTAGCTCGCGAAACTCAGGATGGTGTGCTTGGCGGGATTGCGATTGAACAGCGGCGGCGTCGCGTAATTGATCTTGGTGTCGAGGCGGAAAACCTTGCCGTGGCGCACCAGCCCGGCCGCCTCGACGACGGCCTCCGGGGTGAGAAAGTTGAGGCATCCGAGTTCGTCGTCATCGCCGAAGACTCCCCATGAGCAGTCTTCCGGGGCGCCCTTTTTCACCGGAAGCTCCGCGAAGCGGGGAACCTTGTTGAAATCCATTTTCGCCATTGGCCGAATCCTCCAGCTGCATCAGATATGCACCGTCTCGCTCCGATGGCGCGCAATGTCAAGCCTCGCCGATATCTAGTACGGTGATGCGATCGGAGTTCGAATGAGCAAACCCGTCATCGATATTGCGGGACTGCGCGTCGAGCGCGAGGCGGTGATCCTCGAGCGCATCGATTGGCGCGTCGAGGCCGGCCAGCATTGGGTGATCCTCGGCGCCAATGGTTCGGGAAAAACTTCGCTGCTGAGCACGATGACGGGATACCTGCCGCTCACCGCCGGAAGCATCAGCGTACTCGGCGAGACTTATGGCAAAACCGACTGGCGCGATCTCCGCACCCGCATCGGCATCGTCAGCAGCGCGATTCAGCAACTGATGCCGGGCCACGAGACCGCGCTCGATGCGATTATCAGCGGCAAGCGCGCGATGATTGGGCTATGGGGCGACACGGCAGATGACGACCGATCGCGCGCGCTCGAAATCCTGCGCCAGATCGAGGCCGAGGTTCTCGCGGATCGTCCGTGGCGGTTTCTCTCGCAAGGCGAACGGCAGCGCATTCTCATCGGCCGCGCGCTGATGGCGAAGCCGGAGCTTCTGATCCTCGATGAGCCATGCGCGGGACTCGACCCGGTTGCGCGCGAGCAGTTCCTGCAATTCCTCGAACGGCTCTCGCATGATGCGGGCGCCCCATCGCTGGTGCTGGTGACGCATCATGTCGAGGAGATCATGCCGGGCTTCTCGCATGTGCTGATTCTCAAGAGCGGGCACGTCCTCGCGTCGGGTGCGAAGGACTCGGTGATGGACGCCGACAAACTTTCCGAAGCTTTCGGCGCGACGCTACACCTATCGCAATCGCACGGCCGCTACTCGCTCGCGGTGACGGGCAACGCCTCGAAGGTCGTCTGACCCCTTCGCACGCAGCGGCGCAGCTTGATCTGCCTCCGGCGAACCTCCGAAATGGGTGGTTATGAAGGCACCCGATTTCGCCGCTCTCGATCTGGATGTCGCACGCGCGCGCATAGGGAAATCGAACTGCGCACCGCGTAAAAAGCGAAGCGGGCGCCGCATTCCTGCGACGCCCGCACGCATCCTTCAATCTGTTAGGAATCCCTAGAGGATGAACAGCATTTCCTGATACGTCGCCAATGGCCACAGATCGTCGGCTACCATCCCTTCCAGGATGTCCGCCGTTTTGCGCACCGCCGCCATCTGCGGAATTACCTCGTGGCAGAGATGGGCCGCGTGTTCGAGCTTGGTCTTGTGCCCATGCGACGCGAGCGCTTTCTCGAGCCTCTCGATGCCGTCCTGCAACTCCTTCACCAGCGAGGTGATTTTATCCAGCGTGTCGGTGTCGAAGGTATATCCGACCGTCTTCAGGCTCGCGCAAGTGGCCGCGAGTTCGCCCTGATAGCGAACTGCCGCCGGGAAGATGATGGTCTTCGCCATCTCGATCGCGGTGCGGGCTTCGAGGCCGACGCTAAGGCAGTATTGCTCGATCGTAACCTCCATCCGGCTGTGCAGCTCGCGCGGCGAGAACACGCCGTAGTGCTCAAACAATTCGGTGGCTTCCTTGCCGCCGAAAACCGGAAGCGCCTCGACGCACGAGCGCAAGTTGGGTAGGCCGCGTTTTGCGGCTTCCGCGTGCCATGCCTCCGTATAGCCATCGCCATTGAAAACGATGCTGCCATGCTCCTTGATGATTTCCTCAAGGACTTTTTGCACGGCCGTGTTGAAATCCGTGCCGGCGGCAACCGCCTTTTCGAGGCGCCCGGCAATATAGTCGAGGGACTCGGCCATGATGGTGTTCATTGCGATCAGCGATCCGGCGATCGATTGCCCGGATCCCACGGCGCGGAATTCGAAACGATTGCCCGTGAAGGCGAAGGGGCTGGTGCGATTGCGATCGCCGGGGTCCTTGGGCAGCGTCGGCAAGCTGTCGACGCCGACCATAAGCGTTTCCTTCCCCTTGGAGCTCTTGGCGCCGCCTTTGGCCACCTGATCGAAGATGTCGGTTAGCTGCTCTCCGAGGAAGACCGAGATGATTGCCGGCGGAGCTTCGTTGGCGCCGAGGCGATGGTCGTTGGCGGCCGTCGCGACGACAGAGCGCAGCAGCCCGCTCCATCGATGAACCGCACGGATCACCGCGGCGCAGAAAACCAGAAACTGCGCATTGGCATGCGGATTATCGCCCGGGTCGAGGAGATTGCCCTGGGTCGCGTTGCCCATCGAAAAGTTGACGTGCTTGCCGGAGCCATTGATACCGGCGAAGGGCTTTTCGTGGAGCAGACAGCTCATGCCGTATTTTTCCGCCGCGCGCTTCAGCGTGACCATCATGAGTTGCTGATGGTCGGTGGCGAGGTTCGAATGCTCGAACACGGGCGCGAGCTCGAACTGACCGGGCGCGACTTCGTTGTGCCGCGTCTTGGCCGGAATCCCGAGTTTGAACAGCTCGCGTTCCGCATCGATCATAAATGAAAGAACGCGTTCGGGGATGGAGCCGAAGTAATGATCCTCGAACTCCTGGCCCTTGGGCGGCGGCGCGCCAAATAGCGTCCTTCCCGTCCCCAGCAGGTCCGGCCGCGAGAAATAGAAGTGCCGGTCGATGAGGAAATACTCCTGCTCGGCGCCAGCGTATGACACCACTGTGGCCGGCTTCTCATGGCCGAAGAGCTTTAGGACTCGTTGCGCATGCTTGTTCAGCGCCTGCAGCGAACGCAGCAGCGGGGTCTTCGTATCGAGCGCCTCACCAGTCCATGAAATGAATGCGGTGGGAATGCACAAGGTCTTTCCATTGCGATTTTCCAGCAGATAGGCGGGACTGGTGACGTCCCACGCAGTGTACCCGCGCGCTTCGAAGGTGCTGCGGATACCGCCGCTAGGAAAGCTCGACGCGTCGGGTTCTCCTTGAATCAGCGTCTTGCCGGAAAATTCCGCGATGGCGCCGCCCTCGCTATCGGGAGACAGGAAGCTGTCGTGTTTCTCGGCAGTGAAGCCGGTCAGCGGGTAGAATATGTGCGCGTAGTGAGTGGCGCCTTTCTGGATCGCCCAGTCTTTCATCGCCACCGCGACGCTGTCCGCGATCGACGGGTCGAGGCGCGATCCAGTCTCGATGGTTTGTACCAACGATTTGTAGACCGGCTTGGGGAGCCGCGCCTTCATCGCGGTTTTGTTGAAGACATTCGAGCCGTAGAGCTCACTGGCCGTGTCGGCCGAGAATGAAACAGGTTCGTGGGTAGGAAGGTAGGTGGTAACGGCCTCGATCGCTGCTAAACGCGCGGAACTTCCGCTCAAGATGGTGTCCTCCAAAAATGTAACTTAGGGTGCGAGGGGAAATGCAAGGAATGCGCCCCGCGCGATCGAGGAAAGATATCAATAATTAGATGGAGATTTCCCTCGGCGGTCCGTCGAACGATGCCTTGTTATCGCTCATGATGCGCAGGAGCCGGGCAGGCGTAAGAGGAACCACAGAGGCACGGAGACACGGGGGGAGGACAAAGACCGGTTGGCGAGGGCGTGCTAAGATGGGGCTAAGAGGATGACACCTCCAAATCGATAATGAGGAATTGCAGAAACGAACCCACCGCGGATCTCAGAAAACGCAAAAACAAACCCACTTCGCTTACGTCTTTGGCATCCTGAAATTACCAAACGAAGCCAAAAAGTGCAGATGGATCTTCGATTTCTTCTTTCGCGATGGCATTAGGCAGCCCTTATTAAGTGCAAAAACAAACCCATTCAGGGCGGGCGTCATCGAGACATGAGACCGGATAGAAAATCGTCGAGGTCCGAATCCCACCTGACTATAATCGAAAGTGAAAAAACAAAGCCACTGGCATGGGACGAAGAAATAGCGAATACTGGCCATCGTCCCGAGCCTTGGGACAGACTTCAGTCTGTGGCCTGCGCTGGATCTTAAGACACAGACTAAAGTCTGTGCTACAAAAAAAAGTAAAAGATAACTAAATGTTACTACAGCTTGAGGCAGGCTTCCGCGGCGAGATGGAACAGGCGCTCGCGGATCTCATGCTTCATCCAGTTGCGATGATCCCATTCGCCGCTCAAGTCGTCGCCCGCATATAGATGCCGGTCCATCGACGCGAATGCTGGCCGATCCGGTTCCTTTCTGGGAAACTGTTTCCGCATGGAACCGACGTTCGTTGATGCTCTTGCAGAACGATCTGGCGGAACTTGGCCGGCGATTCTGGCGGCCCGGGGGAACGCTCACGATCGGCTTGACCAGGTCAGAAGAGAGCTTACCAAACTATACGATCCCCAAGCGTCCGTTGTCGTCATGGGCTCGTTCGCCCGCCTGGAGGCAACAAGCGGAAGCGACTTCGATTGGATGCTTTTAGTCGACGGAGCGTCGAACCCGGACCACGTCAAACTCGCCAGAGGTATCTTTGAAGCGTTAGAAAAACTGAAAATTAACAAGCCCGGGCCAACCGAAACGTTTGGCAAACTCGTTAGCAGCCACGATCTCATTCACTATATCGCTGGAACCAAGGACACGAACGAGAACTTGACTCGGCGGATACTTCTACTTCTTGAATCGACCGCGGTAACTAATGCGCCTCTTCGGGAGAGAGTTATCCGCAATGTCCTTGCGCGCTACGTATACGATCGATCTATTCCGAGCCGATCAGGAAGGTTCAATCGCATTCCACATTTTTTGTTAAACGATGTCGTTCGATACTGGCGCACGATGGCTTCCGATTTTGCGTCCAAGATGTGGGAGCGTAGTCAAGATGGATGGGCGATCCGGAATGTTAAACTTCGTTTTTCCAGGAAGCTCCTATTCGTGGCAGGCTTGCTCGCTTGCTTTACCGCAGAACTCCAGAGTTTTGAGCCGTTGGATGAAGCGACGACGGAAGAGGAGTTTCTCTTGAAGTTGGCGGATATAATCGGAGATGAAACGCGAATTGTGCCGCTGGATAAATTAGCGAGAGCCGTATTGCCGCACCCAGATTGTGGACGTAAGATTTTTGACTCATATGAAGCTTTTCTAGCGGCGCTCAGTGATGACGCTAAACGAAAATCCTTGGAAAAGTTAACGTTCGAAGCTGCTGCCTCCGATCCGCTCTTCGGAGAGTTGCGCGACAAGAGTCACGCTTACGGCGCTGCGATCGAAGAACTGTTCTTTGAACTTGATAGAAGTCTGCAAAAACTAATCCGGCGGTACGGGGTATTCTGATGAGACCACTGGGATTCTCAACGGGAGCATTGGCTAAAGGCGACTTTTGGGCTGGTCTACGCCTGCAACAAGCGAATCCGTCGCTTCGAGCAATTGAATTGTCAGCGCTTCGAGATCACGAACTGCGACCGTTAATCTCGGGCTTCGATAAACTCGACCTGAGCCATTTCAACTACGTGTCCGTTCACGCACCCAGCAAGCTCACAATTCTCTCGGAGAGAGAGGCTTTCTCCATACTTGCCGAGCTACCTACGAACTTGCCAATTATTGTCCATCCTGAGCTGATGCCGACTCCAACATTGTGGAGGAGCTTGGGCCGCAGGGTTTGTCTTGAGAACATGGACAACCGGAAGAGTAACGGTCGCACTCTAAGGGAAATGCGGCAGCTATTCGAATGGCTACCCGAGGCTGAGTTTTGCTTGGACTTGGGCCACGCTCGGCAGATTGACCCAACAATGGCAACAGCGATGAGGATGGCCGAAGAATTCTCCGGACGGTTAAGACAATTGCATATTAGCGAAATCGGACGGTCCGGGGAGCACCTACCACTAAGCGCCTTGGCAATCTATGCGTTTCAGCTCGTAGTGCCGTTTATCCCCGACGATTGCGCGGTTATCATTGAATCCGTGATCGAACCAGACGGTATGGACCGCGAGATTCGGAAGAGCGCTAGCTTGTTCGATTCCGCGACAGTTCCGAAGCGTTCACTCGAAAAGGCCTTGGCGCTTACAGCATGAGCCCTCGAATCGTGCCGCCATCGATAAGATTGTCGGGCGATCTCTAACTACAGCTTGAGGCAGGCTTCCGCAGAGAGATGGAACAGGCGCTCGCGGATCTCATGCTTCATCCAGTTGCGATGATCCCATTCGCCGCTCAAGTCATCGCCGGCGTATAGAATCTGGCCGAACTCGACGCCGCGAAACTGCGCCACTGCAAAGAACGCCGCCGCTTCCATCTCAACCGTGAGGCATCCCTCGCGCTTGCGACGCTCAACTTTCGCGCGCGTCTCGCGATAGAGCGCGTCCGTCGTCCACGTTTTGCCGAGCAGGTAATCATGACCATTCGATTTGAGCACTGATTCGATCGCCACAAGCGCACGCGGGCTCGGCTTAACTTCGCGGCTCGCAGGCAGATAGTGATACGAGGTCCCCTCGTCGCGGATGGCGGAGGTCGGCACCACCAAATGGCCGAGCACCACCTTCGGCACGAGGACGCCGGCACCGCCGCATGCGATGAACTTCCGGCATCCGATTGCGATGAGTGATTCGAGGATCGCCGCGCTCATTGGCGCGCCTACGCGAGGATGCGACACGATGATGCGACGGTCGCCGAACTGGAGTTCGTAGATCGGATGCTCGCCTTCTTCGCCACGTGGGCGATGGACCACCCGCGCGCTCTTGCATACGTCATCGATGACGTCCTGGAAAAAGCACAACACGCAATGCTCCGGGACTTGGCGCGCCTTGTGGACGATGTGCGGCTCGATGACCGCCGAACGCGCGGGATCGTATTCGAGAATCGGGAACCGTGCGGTAGCGAGCTTTCGCGCGCGCGGCTTTTTCGCGGGCGGAACTTCCTTTGACGTCCGCCCCGCCATCGGACGACGGTGCTTAGCGATCGGCGCCTGGCTGAGGTGTTGGCGTTGGAGGAGCGGGAGGCGGCACCGGAGCCTTGGGGGTCGCGGCGGCCTTCTGACGCATCGAGATCAGCATCTGGCGCAGCTTGGCGGGATTGACCGGCTTCTTGAAGATCGCGCCTTCCAGTCCTTTAAGCTTGCTGCGCTTGATGATGTGATCCTTGTCGTAATAGTAGGCCGTCATCAGCACGACTGGGATCTGCGGCATCTCCTGCTTCACGTGCATGTAGAATTCGTACCCGTCCATCTCGGGCATCACCACATCGGATACCACCGCATCGACTTTCATGTTCCGCAGCACGCCGAGCGCGGCCGACGGACGCGTGGCCGTGTGCACGATGCATCGTTCGGCGCGCAGCACATCGGCAAGTGAGGTGACGACTTCGACGTCGTCATCGAGGACCAGCACCGCCATCCCGGCGAGCGGCCAGCTCTGCTCGGATGGCGCCGGCGCTGTAGTGGCGGCCTCGCCGAAGTGCTTGGGAAGCGCGACGGCTTCGCGCGGCGCGAGGTCAGCCATCCGCTTGCCATTCATGTAGTCGCGGGTCTCGTAGATGCCCTTGCGGCTCATCTCATCGAGACGGCGCACGATCGCGTTGACGCGGCCGATGCCGGCGCGGATCGCGTCGAGATGCTCGTTCTCGGTGGCAAGCTCGGCATCCTTCATATGGCCCTCGATAGCGCGCGCCAGAAGCTCGAGGTTGTTGGTGATCGATTCGAGCGGATTGTTGATCTCATGTGCAAGGCTGACGGCGATTTCGCCGGCGGTGGCGAGTTGCTCGCGCGCGCGCATGCGGCGGATATCGCGCGCAAAGCCGATCGACCCGATTTCCTTGGCGTCGTCATCGTAGATGATGGAGCCGGAGATCACGACTGGGATGAGTGCGCCGTCCTTGTCGCGAAAGACGGTTTCGAAGTTGGAGACGCGGCCGGCGTCGCCCGACTCGCGCATAGCCTTCATGACGCGACGAGCCTCTTCGATGGATGGGTAGATGTCGTCGGCCTTGCGCCCGACCATCTCCTGGCCGCCGTAATGGAGGCTCTTTCGCGCGCCGTTGTTGTAATAGACGATCGTGCCGTCGGAATCGACGGCAATAATCATATCCGGCGAACTCTCGACGAGCCGCTGGATGTATTTCTGATCTAAGGAGAACATTGTAGTTGGGCTGGCGCCCGCTCCTGCAACGCAGCCTCAGCTCCGAGGGCGGAACTTCGGCAGCATTACCTGATCATTGAGTTTTTCGAATGTCACCTCGACCGGCATCCCGCACTTTATGTCTGCCGGCCTGACCCCCACGAGGTTTGAGACGAACTTGACCCCCTCGTCGAGTTTAACCACCACCACTGCGTAGGGAACCTCGGTCGCGAAACCGGGGTGGTAAACCTGATGCATTATATTGAAGCTATACACCTCTCCGCGGCCGCTTACAGCCACCCATTGAGAGTGGGTTCCCAAGCATCGGGTGCATATTTCATGCGGCGGGAAGCGCAGTTCGCCGCATCCCTCGCACTTTTGGACCATGAGCTGACCGCGTCGCGCGCCCTCGAAGAACTCTACCATGTCGCTGGTGATGCTCGGGATCGGTTTCGCGACGGACGGGGATCTGTTCGCTTCAGTCATTATTGCGCTCAATCGGAAAGCTCTCACGCCGGCGAGAAGAATCGCCGTTAGTCTTTATTCTACTCCAAAAGGCTCTCTTCAGCCCGCCCCTCTTTTCTCTCCCAATAGCCGGGGAAGTTCAGGGATGAGATGCGACGACCAACGAGGAATGCGTCGACAGAATTCCCCCGTTTCCCGATACCAATCCGAGATCATGCTTCGGCAACTGTCGCTGGCCGCCCTCTCCGCGAATCTGGATCACCGCCTCGGAGATCGGCGTCATCCCCCACATGTAAAATGAACTGAGCTGTCCGCCCCCCGTGTTCACTGGAATCTCGCCCCCCGGCCCTGTTTTACCATCGGCGACGAATGGCCCGCCCTCGCCCTTCTTGCAGAACCCGTAATCCTCAAGGGTGACCAGTACGGTGAAGGTATAACAATCATAAAGTTGTGCAAACTGGATATCGGCCAGCTTGATGTCTGCCATTTTGAATGCGGTCGCCTTCGCGATCGGAGCGCCCGATAGCAGCGTGTCCATCGGATCGCCACCCGGATGCCCCTGTCCCATCCCGAGGAGATACACCGGCGGCTTCTTGAGACTCTTCGCACGCTCGGCCGAGGTCACGATTACCGCGCATCCGCCGTTGGACACCAGGCAGCAATCGTAGAGATGGAACGGCTCCACAACCCATCGAGAGGAGTGATAGTCGCGAAGCGTCATCGGCGCGTCGTGGAACTGGGCCTCGGGATTTTTCGTGGCCCACTTGCGCTGCTCGACCGCGATGGCGCCGAGGTGGTCTTGGGTCGTGCCATAGAGATCCATGTGACGGCGCGCGACAAAGGCATAATGCGCATTGACGCCAAACTGCCCGTAAGCAGCATTGAGCCCGCGCGCGAATCCATAGGCGGCCGCAGAACCGCCGCCTCCCGTGCTCTTCGCATCCTTGGGAGCCGGTGGCTTCAACGGCGCATCGGCGAAGACGCAGGCGACCGTGTTCGCCATTCCGCATGCGATCGATTGCGCGGCATGCATGATCATCGCACCCGCAGTGGCGCCCCCGAGGCCCATCGTCGCGGTCAGGCGCAGGTCGCGCAGCCCCATCGCTTGCTGCACCGAGAACGAAGCCATCGTGTTGTCGGCCCATGTGATGCCGGGATTGACCAGCAGGCCGTCGAGGTCCTCGCGCTTCAGGCCAGCATCGTCGAGGGCAAGCGAGATCGCCTCGATCGCGAAGCCCATTGCATTGGGATGATCATAGTTCTTGCCCATGCGGGTCTGTCCTAATCCCGCAATGGCGCATTTCGCGCGCAGATCCATGGAATTCCTCTCTATAAGACGCCGGACGAATGTTCCATCGCCACAACGACCCTAGCCTAAGTCTAGCTCTGGCAAAAATCCATGGGCGCGGGGAGGCCTTCGGAACAAGGGGCGAGAAAGCTTAGATGCTGCCTTCGGCCGCCATCCGGATCGAATTGAGGATGAACAGGAAATTGCGCGGATTCGAAACCGGGGCGAGGGCGCTTACCTGGCGGAGCACCTTGAGCTCGGCGGGGGTTACCCGATGACGTTTCAGCAGTGGCTGATTGGTCGAAAATACGCGCCATCCGTCGGGAGTGGTTGCGCGTCCGTGACCGGTCGGCTCATCGGTCAAATGCTTCGCGTCGGGATGGATCATGAACAGCAGCTCGCGGCGATTAAGCCCCAACGTATCGGCCAGCCGCCGCAGCAGCGCGAGGGAAGGATTGCGCTGTCCACCTTCGATGTACGCGATGTGGCTGGCTTTCACCCCAACCATCGCCGCAAGATCGCGCTGTGTCAGCCGCAGCGAGTTGCGGGCTTCCTTTATCAGAACTCCTGGTCTCTTTTTGTTCATCTTGTTCTCAATCGCTGTCGGATTGGTGCGGCTCGGAGTTCCTATTTCTACCATTCTCCCACGCCAGAATGCGCTCCGAGTCAAGTAAATTTCGCGCACATCGTGGTTAAGTAAGATGGGGATAGAATCTCAAAACACTGCGTAAGAGTCAAGTGGGATGTTTAAACATAACACATCATAATATAACTCTATGTAGAATAATTAAACAACAAGAAGAACGACCGCGAGAGAAGAAACAGCTCGAAGTTCGTAGCACCTAATATCAGTACGCAGTCGACCTCTGATGGTTGCCGACAAATTCCAAGAGTGCCACTTCTGAAAACGGAGATGAATGCCGTCGCCGATTCGCTGGCGCTTCGCGCGCGCCGCCGCTATGACGACAAAATGGATCGCGAGGCGTCTCCCATTCCAAACGCGATACGCGCGATCAACGACGGTATCGCGGAAAACCTCCACGTCGGCGCGCAACTGTATGTCTCGATGGAAGGCAAAACGATCGCCGACCTCGGAATCGGCGAGGCGCGATCGGGGCTCGCGATGCGGCCCGACCACTTGATGTTATGGATGTCGTCGGTCAAGCCGGTTACTGCGGTTGCGATCGCGCAAATGTGGGAACGCGGCTTCCTCGCGCTCGACGATTCGGTGAGCCGTCACATACCCGAGTTCGCCGCCAACGGAAAATCCGTCATCACCATCCGCCACGTCCTCACGCATACCGGTGGATTTCCGAAAGCGGCGTATCAATGGACGTCGATGCCATGGGAGCAAATCATCGCGGAAATTTGCAATGCTCCCCTTGAGGCAGAATGGATTCCCGGCCGGACCGCCGGATACCACGTCGCATCGGGATGGTACATCCTCGGCGAAATCGTTCGCCGCCTCGATGGCCGTCCCTATTCCCACTACGCGCGCGAATCGATCTTCGAGCCGCTCGGTATGCGCGACTCATGGCTCGGCATGCCCGCCGAGAAGCATCGCGAATATGGTGATCGCATCGTCGCGATGCATTCCTACGTCTCCGACAGCGAGCGGCCGCGGCCATTCAAGCCGAATTGGGATCCACCGTACCGCTTCTGGTCCGGGTCGCAAGAGGCCAGCGCAACCTGCCATCCTGGTGGAAGCGCATGGGGACCATTTCCGCGAGCTTGGCCATTTCTATGAAGAGCTGCTCGCCGGTGGCCGGGGAATCGTTCGCCCACAGACCACCGAGGCAATAGCGACGCGCCATACCGTCGGGCTCCATGACAAGACGTTTGGCTACCCACTCGATCGCGGACTCGGCGTGCTCGTCGATTCGAAAAAATACGGCGCAGCCGCTGCATGGTTCGGCACGCGCTGCTCCTCGCGGGCGTTTGGGCACGCGGGCGCATGGTCATCGGTAGCATTTGCAGACCCCGAGTATCAGTTGGTCGTCGCGCTAGGCTTCAATGGTATGATCGGGACCAATCCGCCGAAGCACGATGCGCGAGTGGTGAAGATCCTCGATGCGCTCTACAACGACCTTGGGATTGGCGATATCTAAGCGCCCGCCGAGCGTTTCGGCGTGGCTGCTCGCGATGGTGATCGCGAGTTGCGCGATGGGGTGCCATTCGTCGTCGAACAGGGAGATCGCGCCGATTCCTTTCAGTCCCGCGCCGGACATTCCGATGGCGCGCAAGATTGCCGAACTCGATCGCTTCATCCGCGCCGAGATGTCGCGCGACAATATTCCCGGCCTCGCTATCGCGCTGATTCACGACGACAGGGTGTTCTGGACCGAGGGATATGGCGTCGCCAATTCATTCACCAAGCGCATCGTGCTCGCGGACACTCCCTTCGAAGCCGCTTCAATCGGCAAATGCCTCACGACATATGCGGCCTTGAAGTTGGTGCAGGATGGGCTGCTCGATTTGCATAAGCCGCTGAGCGGCTATCTGGCGAAGCAATTCGTCGCGAACTCGCCGTATCGCGATCAGATAACGGCGTGGCAAGTGATGACGCATACCTCGGGGCTGTCCAACAATCTGCTCGAATTCACGCACGAAGTCGCATTCAAACCCGGCACTCGTTTCTCGTCCTCGGGCGTGGGCTTCATGTACCTGCAGCGCGTCATCGAGAGCATCACGCATCAGCCGTTCAACGATTTCATGACGCACGCGGTTTTCGCGCAACTCGGGATGGGATCGACCAGCTACTTTCGATCCTCCGGCGATGAGCGTATGGCGCGGGGCCATACCTATCTGCTCGGCTTCGCGCTGCCGATGCCGTTCGGTCCGATCGCGCAGCCCAATGCGGCCAATCTGCTCTGCTCGACAGTGCCCGACCTCGCGAAGTTCGCCGTCGAGCTGATGAATCCTCGTTTCATTGATCGCAACCTCGTCAACCAGATGCTCACCGATCAAGTGCAAGGCCGCATCGACAAAGGGCCGGTGTCGTGGAGCCTCGGCATCGGGCTGCACCACACGTCCAAGGGCACTTGCTTCTGGCATTGGGGCGACAACATGGATTTCGAGAGCTATCTTCTCGGCTATCCCGACGACAGAATCGGTGTGGTGATTCTCACCAACAGCTCGCGCGGCAAGTTGGTCGCGCGCGAGGTGGCCGCCAAAGCGCTCGGAGATTAGATGACCGCCGCCGAGTTTCATGCTGCGCTTGCGAGCGGCTCGCCGATCGAAGGTGCCGATCTTTCCAACATTGACTGGAAAGATGCTCAATGCGCCGAGGCGAAGTTTCTTCGCTGCCGCTTCATTCGCTGCCGTTTCGCGCATGTCGATTTCCGCGGCGCCACCTTTGAGGATTGCATCTTCACCGATAAGGCCGCATCGGCGGGCTCGACATTCGCCTTCAGCGAGCTGCGCGAGGCGCGCCTAATCAGATGCGACCTGTCCTTCTGCCACATAGATCGATGCAAGCTGTTCGCGATCGAAATGGACCGATGCAACGCGCTCGGCGCGCGGTTTGAACACGCGGACTTCAGCCATGCGTATGGGCGCAAGGTGACGCCGAGCAAGGCCACGCTTCGTCGATGCAACTTCGAGATCGCGAACCTTGCAGGCGTCCGCCTCCCCGAATGCGATTTGTCGGGCTCCAGCTTCCGCGAGGCCGATTTGACCGACGCTGATCTGACGGGCGCGAACCTGCGCGATTGCGATCTGGAAAAATGCGAGCTGCTTCGGGCAAAGCTCGCCGACGCGGACATCCGCCATGCAAAAATTGCGGGCCTTAACGTTCTAAGCCTTGGCAGCATCAAGGGACTCAAGGTCAGCGCGGATCAGCAATGGCTCCTGCTGGCCGAGATGGGAATCGAGGTGCATCCTGATTAGCCCCGTTGCACGAGGTGGAAACTCAAACGTAGAATTGACGTCTGGATACTCAGGAGAATTCCTAAATGGCCGAGCCGCTTACCTTCCAGGCGCTTGCGAGCAGCGACTACGTTCTGTCAAGCGCAGAAAACTACATATTGTATGTTCTGCTCGAAGCGATCGCTCAGGGCGGAGGTGGTGGCGGTGGGGGCACACGGATGCCCTTGAATCTCGGCGTCGTGATCGATCGCTCCGGCTCGATGTACGATGAGCGCCGCCTCGAATTCGTGATCGACGCGGTCAAGTTTCTCGCCAACAACGTTACGCCCGATGACCGCGTAGCGCTGGTCGCGTTTGCCGATCGCGCCAAGGTTATCCTTGAGCCTCATCAGATCCACGACAAGCGCGCGGTGCAGCAAGCTTTAGATGACATCGATCTGCTCGAAATCGGGGGCGGCACCCAGATGGCGCTCGGCATGCAAGCCGCGATCGACGAGGTCAATAAGGGCCACGCGCCCAACCGCCTCAATCGTGTACTGGTGCTGACCGACGGCCAGACTTACCAGGAAACCGCATGCACCGAGCTCGCGATGAAGTATCGCGAGGCGATGTCGTTCTCGACCATGGGCGTCGGGGTGGAGTTCAACGAGAAACTGCTGCAGAAAATTGCGCAGGACTCCAACGGCAAATATCACTTCATCGGCAACCCGTCCGAGATTCCCCAACTCTTCGAAGATGAGTTGCAGGGACTGCGCGCCGTCACGGTGCGCAATGGCCGTATCGACGTGACGCTTTCGCAAGGCGTCCAGGTGCGCGAGGCCTTTCGCGCGAGCCCCGAAATTTATACCCTCGGCGCGCCTCTGGTTGACGAGCGCAAGATCAGTTATCAGATCGGCGACCTCGAAGCCGGGGTGCCCGGCTCGGTCCTGCTCACGTTGGTGCTGCCGCCGCGCAAGCCGGGGCCGGTGCGAATTTCCTCGAACATTTTCACCTATGAAGTTCCCGGCGTCGGCGAGCGTACCGCGTCGGTCGATATGACGGTCGACTATACCCTCGATCGCACGCTGACCAGCAAGCGCAACGGACGCGTGATGAATCTCGTCGATCAAGTATCGATCGCGAAGCTGCAGGCGAAGGCGGAAGAGGAGCTCAAGGCCGGCAACATCGATCGCGCGACGCGACTGCTCGGCAACGCGATGCAAGGGACCCAGCGCCTCGGCAACGCGAAGGCGACCCAGGCGCTCGCGGGATTGCTCGATCAGGTCAAGAAGACTCAGAATCTGACGACCAAGGCGGCCAAGACTACGCTGCTCAATGCGCAGGCGGTCGTGCGCAAGACCCAGATGTTGGATCCCGAAACGTTGAAGGAGTTTGGTAAGGACGAATAGTCCGACTACCAAAGTAGAATAGTAACCGTCATTTTCTTGATGGTGTGATGTTAACCAGGACGAAGGCCTTCGACCTCAAAGTGAGGGGCATAGGAAAACATGATCAAGTGCACTGAATGCGGTTATGAAAACATGGACGGTCTCGATTACTGCGACGGATGCGGCGCGAAGCTCGCGGCTGCCGCGGGTGGCAGCTCGAACGCCGGAAGCGGCCCGACCTCGATGGACGCGCCCGCCGAGGCTCCCAAGCCTGAGGCGGCCGCGCCACCTGCTGCAGAAGCACCCGCAGCAGCACCCGCTGCGGAAGCCCCGGCTGCGGAGCCGCCCAAGTCCGACGCGCCGACGGGCGAGCTCAACAAACCCACCGCCGCGCCCCCTCCCTCGGCCGAACCCGCCGCGATAGTGGGCGCCTTCAAGGCGAAGTTCATCGTGGTGCGCGGAGGCCGCAAGGGTCAGGAGTTCCCGCTCGAGGATGGCAACAACCTCATCGGAAGGTGGGATCCGGAAACCGGCTCGTTTCCCGAGGTCGACCTCGATGCGGACGACCCGGAAGCGAAGATCTCGCGCAAGCACGCGCTCGCCCGAATCGAAAGTGGTAAAATAACCGTCGAAGATATCGGCAGCCTCAACGGCACTTATGTGAACCGGGGTCAGCGGCTGCAGCCCGGGTCCCCCGCCGACATCAAAAACGGCGACGAGATTATTATTGGTAAAACATTTCTCAAGTTGGTCATCGAGCCGTTGTCGTAACGGCGGCACCTTCATAGCGAGGCGCGGCATCGGGCCGCGCCTCTTTTTTACGGGCCTGTACACAATATGAATCCGGGTCAGGCGCTCAACCCCGGCCATATGCTCGATGGCCGCTACCGCATCCATAAGGTGCTGGGCGTCGGCGGCATGGGGCGTGTGTATATGGCCAACGACACGCGCCTCGCCAATCGCCCGGTCGCATGCAAGGAGATGATCGTTGGCGACGGCATCGCGGAGAAAAAAGCCGTCGAGGATTTCGCGCGCGAGGCCCGCGTGCTCGCGCTCCTTTCGCATCCCGGCATCCCCAGCCTGATCGATTATTTCGTCGAGAACGGCCGTCATTACCTGGTGATGGAGTTCGTCGCCGGCGGCGATATCCAGGGCATGCTCGATAAGCTCGGTCCCGGCGCCCGACTTCCCGAGGGTCAGGTGCTGAAGTGGGCGCGCCAGATGCTCGAGGTGCTGGATTTCCTGCACGGCCAGAAACCGCCCATCGTTTATCGGGATATCAAGCCGGGCAACATCATGATCGACAAGGACGGCCGCGCGATGCTGATCGATTTCGGAATCGCGCGTTTTCTGCCGCCTGGTGGGCGCGGCACCCAGATCGGTTCCGTTGGCTATGCGCCCCCCGAGCAGTACATGGGCAAGACCGAGCCGCGCTCCGATCTCTATTCGCTGGCCGCCACGATGCACCATTTGCTGACCGGTCGCGATCCGCAGCTCGAGCCGCCGTTCAGCTTCCCGCAACTGCGCGATCTCAATCCTGCGGTCTCGACGCAAACCGCCGATGTAGTGATGCGCGCACTCGACAAAGAAGTCGCCCGGCGACCGCTGAATGCCCGTGACATGCTGAACGCGCTCCCGCTGCCTGGGTCCAATGACGGCAACTTCGTATCGACTTCATTTCAGCCGTCCCATCACACCGGACCGCCGCCATCGCCGATGGCGACTATGAGCACGGTGGTGCTCTCGCGACCGGCGCCCGCGCAAACGTATGAACCTCCGCGCCGGTCCGCCTCACGCGCGCCATTCGCCTCGCCGGGCTCGACGATGAAAACCATCGTGCTGAACGATCCAGTGGCGAACCCGGCGCGTTCGTCATCGCGCGATACGCCCTCGGGAACCTCGCGCAGGGCGATCGAGTTGAAGGACAGGGCGATCGCGATGCTCGGGCGCGGAATCAAGGTCGGCCTCAAGGTAATCACGCCGGTCGTCAATGAGCATGTGATCCGCGAGCGGATGGAGCCCGCGCGAAACTCCTCGTCAACCGCGAAGACGGCAGATCTGAGTGAACGGCGGCCAGTCACGCCGATTCGGCATGTTGAGGCGACCCCATCGACATCATCGCGGCCGGCGGTGAGCACCAATGGCCGCGCGACCCCGCCCGCGCCGGCAAGGCCGACCGCGCATCTGATTGCAAAGGCGGAGAACCTCAAATTCGACGTGCTGGGCAATCGCGCGATCATTGGTCGCGTGCTCGATCCCGACGGCGACGGATCGATTGATATCGATTTGAACCCGCTGCGACAGTCCTCGGATCGGGTTTCACGGCGGCATGCGGAAATCGTGAAACGCGGCGAGCAATTCTTCGTACGCGATCTGGGGAGTCTCAACGGGACCTTCATCGTGGGCCGCGGCCGCTTGGGACGCGATCAGCTTTATCAATTGAAAGATGGCGACCAGATGATGTTGGGCAGTGCTATCCTGGAATTCCGGAAGGTGTAGGAGGCGTCAGCCACTTCATGCGAGCCATGATGCGATCAGCCTTCGAGTTCAGACCTAACCCCCGACCCCTTCCCTTTAGGGAAGGGGAGTCAGAGTTTTCATGCGTTCACATTCTGGCGCTTCCAGAGCACCAAACTAGCTCGGCCGATCCTCTCTCCTACACCCCTTCCCTAAAGGGAAGGGGTTGGGGGTTAGGTCTCCCAGCGCTGAACTTCAGGAGCGCGGAATGATTACCTGCCCTGAATGCGGACTTCAGTCTCCCGACGGCTCCAAGTTCTGCGACCATTGTGGCCGCGGATTGACGGCCACGGCCGCGCCCCCACGCCTTCTGTCGACGCGGCCTACGCCACTCGCTCCCGGCACCATCGTGCGGGGATACGAGATCGTCGAGCTGACTTCGCAGGATTCGGTTGAGAATCGCTATCGCGCGATTCGCAAGGCCGATGGAAAGGAAGAGAAGGTCACGCTGCGCGAGCGCATCGCACAGGTGCGCGACGAACCGGAAGAAAAACCAGTCGAGGAAGCGAAGCCTGCACCGACGCCCACGCCCACTGTAGTTGATCCGCATGCGAAGACCGCTGAACTGAAATCTCCAACTTCGAAGTCCGCGAACGGAGAAGCGGCCGCAGCCGCAACGTCGGAAACCCAGGCTCAAGCCACTGCTCCCGATACGACCACTTCAAGATCGAGCGTCGATGCCGCCACTGAAGTCGCTGCTGAAACTTCCGACGAAGCCGCGGAGGCATCCCTCGATAGCGATGCTCCCACGGAGCCACTGTCTGCACCCGAAAACGCCAACGGCGCAGCAGTCGAGAATGCGTCGGCGGAAAATCACGACACGCCCGAGCAGGAGTTCGTCAAGGAGTTGCCGGACCATTTTGCCGATGACCTCGGCGATGTGTTTGGCCGCGTGCTCGCGCTTTCGATGACGTTGGCGCATCCCGCATTCGAGAAGGCAATTTCTGGCTTCGCGAATGACGGCCGCGTTTACCTCGTCTATCCGGATAGCGAGCTGACGCCGCTCTCGCGCCGGCGCGCCGGCCTCAAGATGAGCGAGCCCGAGGCGATCGCGATCGCTTTACAGGTTTGCCAGGCGGTCGGCTTCGTTCATCGGCGCGGCTTGCGTCTCAACGACATCTGTCCCGAGTCAGTTGCGATCGCCGCCGATGGGCGGGTCAAGATGACCGGCCTCAACTACGTATCCAACGACAACGAGCTGCAGTCCGATCCGATTTTCAATGATGGCTACACCGCCCCGGAAATCTATCGCGGCAAGAAGGCCGACAAGCGCGCCGATGTTTTTTCCGTTGGCGCCTTACTCTACTCGATGTTGACCGGCGATCGTCTTCAATCCGAGACCTGGCGAGAGGAAGCCGGGCCGATCCGCTTTTACCCTCCGCATGTAGTTTCGCCGAACCTTGAGCAGTTGATTCTGCGCGCGGTGCAGTTCAATCCGAATGATCGATGGCCGAATATCGACGCGCTCAAAGCCGAGTTGCTCAAGCAGAGTGGCGAGTTCAAGATTCGCGCGGCCGCGCTGACCGACGTGGGCATGGTGCGCGAACTGAACGAGGATTCGGTTCTCACGCTGGAATTTTTTCGCGACTCGCAGGTTCAGCCGGCGCAAAATTTTCTATACGTGGTATGCGACGGGATGGGCGGCGCGGAGGCCGGCGAAACCGCCAGTGCAATTGCCGTAGAAACCATCCGCGACTATGTTGAGGGAAGGTTTCGTCGCGGCGAAACGCACGCGCTCGGAGACTCCCTGACCGGCGCTCTCGAAGAGGCCAACCGCCTCATCATCGAGTACCAGAAGGAGCGGCCCGAAGCGCGCGGCATGGGCTCCACCGGCGTATGCGCCGCGATCGTTCCTCCGGATGGTGCGGTGGCTTGGGTAGGAGATAGCCGCGCCTATATTCTCGAAGGCGGCGGTCTCCGCCAGCTCACGAAAGATCATTCGTTGGTGCAGCGATTGGTTGAGATCGGACAGATCACGGCCGAAGAGGCGCGTCATCATGAGCATAAGAACGTGATCACGCGTTCGCTCGGCGCGCGACAGAGCGGTGCGGCCGGCGCCGAGATGGTGCCGGTGAAACTGCGGCGCGGCGACAAGCTGCTTTTGTGCAGTGACGGCCTGATGGCGCATGTCGATGACGCCGCGATCGCCGAGATCATGAAACGTCACAACGAACCGTACGAAACCGCGCGCGAACTGATCGCCGCTGCCAATGCCGGCGGCGGCACCGACAACATTTCCGTCATCGTGGTGTTCGCCAGCTAAGACTATGGCTGGAACAGGACCGCTCAACTCCGGCACGGTGCTCGCAGGGCGCTACCTGATCGAGCGCTCGCTCGGCGGCGGCGGGATGGGGGTGGTGTATCTCGCGCGCGATCAGCGCCTCGCCAATCGTCCCTGCGCCATCAAGGAGATGGTCGATCACTTCATCGATCAGCAACAGCGGCTCGAGGCCAATGACTATTTCGCGCGCGAAGCCGACACGCTCGCGCAACTGAAGCATCAGGCGATTCCAGCCATCACCGATCGCTTCGACGATCAGAACCGCCATTACCTGGTGATGGAGTATGTAGAGGGGCGCAACCTCGAAGAGGAACTCGCCGCGCGCAATGGCGAGCCGCTGCCCGAGGGCCTCGTCATCGACGTCGCGCGCCAGTTGTGCGACGTGCTCGCCTACTTGCACAACATGACGCCGCCGATCGTGTACCGCGACATGAAGCCCTCCAACGTGATGCTGACGTCCAAGGGACGGGTGGTGCTGGTCGACTTCGGAATAGCCCGGCTGTTCAAGGCTGCGCGCAAAGGCACCATGATCGGGACGCTGGGCTTCGCGCCGCCGGAGCAGTACAAAGGCGAGATCGATCCGCGCAGCGACATTTATTCTCTCGCCGCCACCATGCACTACATGCTGACGGCGCGCGATCCGGAGAAATTTCCGCCATTTAGTTTTCCCAAGTTGAAGGAGCTGCGGCCTGAAGCTTCCAGCAACCTCGCGGCCGCGATCGATTCCGCGTTGTCGTACAATCTCGAGGGACGCCCGCAAACCATCGAAGCGTTCCGCGACATGATGCTCTACGGCACCGGAATCTCGGCCTCGGGCGAGGTGGTAAACTCGAAGGCGGGGACGGCGGGACTGGCGCCAGTCGCCATCGGAGATATCGGCGAGTTGTCGATAGCGCCGCGTCCACCGCGTAGCGCCGTCAGCCGCGCGATCGGGCTGATCACATTTTCACTGGTGCTGGCGGGAATCGCATTCGGCGCCACCTATGTCTATTCAGATCCGATGCTGCAGCTGCGCCTCGGCATCAAGCCGCTCATCGATTCGCTGCCGTGGAAGCATGAGGAGTTGGTGGCGGAGGCGCGCCAGCATCCGCTGGAATTCCAGGCGATGTCCATCATGCTCTCGACCCGCGAGGGCACGCCGGTGTCGGCGCCCAAAGCGAGTTTCACCGACGCCGAGATCAGCAATCAGAGATATTTGAAATGGCAGGCGACGTTTAAAAACGACCTGGAAGGGCTGGAGGGCCGAACCGATCACGTCGAGGCGCGTTTTTACGATGCGAACGATCATCAGATCGCGTCGAGCGACCAGAGCTTATTCGTGGGGCCATCGCAAAAGACGGTCGACTTCAGCGGCGTCGCGCTGATGCCGGATATCACCACGCGGCCGACGGGCGCGTATCGGGTAGCGCTCTACCTCGGCGACAAATACCTCGCCGCGCAGCAATTCAGCGTGTCGCAGGATCTCGCGAACAAAGCCAAAGCGGCGGCAACCGAGGGCGTGGTCACAGCTCCATCGACAACCCCGGAGGACGCCGCCAAGAAAGCGGAAGAAGAGGAGCGTAAGTACGCTTACATCCAGGAGCTGCGCCGCAAACCGCTGGAGTTGGCGCATATCGCATTTCTCAACAGCACCAAAACCGGTACTCCGTTGGGAGCGCCGACCGAGACCTTCGACGTATCGAAGGTATTGTTCATCGGATGGGAGGTGAGTTTCAAAAATCGCCTCTACCGGCTCGACACTAATCAATATCGCGTCGATGCGGCCTACATCGCGCCGGACGGCCGGACCTTGGGAAGCGTCAACGATTGGAAAAATGTCGGGCTTTCCGAACGCAACGTGACGTTCAGCGGGCGCGTCGGCAACTCGGCAGGCGGCGCTTTTTTACCTGGGACATATACCGTCAACTTTTATCTCAATGGCCAATACTTCGCCCAAAAACGCTTCGAAGTGATGGCTGACACGGGAGGCTCGCCCTATGCGATGCCTCCGAGTAGCTCTTCGCCATATGGCGGTGGCAGTAGCGGCGGCGGACTGATTCCGCCGAGCATCGGCGGCGGCGCTATCTCTTCGGGGCCGTCGCTTAGCGGACCCACGGTCGCAAAAGGAAATATCAGCGGGCTTGCGGAGGGCGGAAGCTCGGATCTCGAGTTGCGCCTGCGCCCTCAACCCAACGGCTTCCTGCATGGAGAGATGACGATCCACAAGAGCGGCTATGGCCCGAGTCCTATCGAGGGCTTCGTGCGCGGCAATCATGTGGTGTTCCAGGTGCCCTACGGCACCGAGACGCTGAGTTTCGAGGGTGATGATCGCAGTGGCGATTTTTCCGGGACCTTCGAGTCGGGGCCGTCGGGTCAGCGAGGCACCTGGACCGCGCGCGCCTATTAGATTGCCATCTCGATAGTTCTTTTCGATTGCCGCTTGAACCACGCGCCCGCAAGCGCAATCCTTGCCGGTACCACATGGCCAGTAACGTCTCTCGCGAAAAGCTTCTCTTCTATGCCGCGGCAGGCGGGCTCGGCGGCTTCGCCGCATGGGGCGCCGCCGAACCGTTCATGGGCATCCACTCGCTCTATGGCCGCGACATCATTCTAGGCGCGCTCGTCGGCGCCTTTATCGCTGCCTTCCTCGCGTCGATCGAGGCCCTCAGCGTCAGCCAGACTCGCCTCGCCCTGCGCGGCATTCGCTCGGGTGGTTTGATTGGCGCAATTGGAGGCGCCGCCGGTCTTATCGTCGCGGAACTGGCTTTTGATGTGATGCCGGGCTTCTTCGGACGCATCCTCGGATGGGCTGTCCTCGGCGTCGCGGTCGGCCTTGGAGTGGGATGGGCTACCGGCTCCAACGCCCGGCGGCGCAATGGCGCGCTTGGCGGGATCGTCGGCGGCGCACTCGGCGGCCTCTTCTATCAAAGCCTCACCGTGACCTTTCCGCAGGCGTTCGGCCGCGCCATCGCCATCATCGTACTGGGCGCGCTGATCGGCTTCTTCATCGGATTGGTCAGCGAACTCCTCAAGCGCGGATGGCTGATGGTGGTACGCAGCCAGAGCCGCAACGCGCGCGAGGGCCGCGAGTATCCGCTCGCCAAGCAGGTCACCATCATTGGGCGCGCGGAGGAATGCGACGTAGGCCTGTTCGGCGACCAGAGCGTCCTCGGACATCATGCGATCATTCGGCTCGAGGGCAAGAATTACTCGATCGCGCCAACCAGCGGCGGCGCCGTGATGGTGAATCAGCAACTCGTTGCCGGCAAGCAAACGCTTCGCAATGGCGATCGTATCGAGGTCGGTGGCACGCTCTTCCTGTATCGCGAGCGCAGCCAGGCAGCGCAGGGTTGATTAGGGTGATGGCGACATCCCATACGTACTGAGGGGGACTATGTGTTGAGACAATGGCCGCGGCGCGGCGTGTTCGCATTGCTGGCGTTTGCGATTGTGGCGATTGCCGGCGCCGGATGTTCCGCAGTTGGTCTGGGCGGCTCGGGTGAGCCCTCGGCGCCGACTTCGGTCGAGACCGTCGAGTATTATCCGTACCAGGTCAAGGGCTACCAGAATTCCTACCCGCATCGCACGATCGTGATTCTGTTGCCGACCGACGCGCGCGATCTTAACGGCCCCAACGCCGCACCCAAAGATGGCCAACCTGCGATCGGCATCGTCACCGATCAATCCGAGACCGTGATTCAGCGGCTCTACAGTCAGCCGCTTCCGCCGATCGTACAGGGAGCTATCGCGCGTTCGGCCGAGGAAGCCGGCTTTCACTCGAGCGCCGAAAATCAAAGCGCCTACCTCACCGATGCGAAACGAAATGCGGATTACGTGCTCGCGGCGCAGATCACCAAATGCTGGGTGAAGAAGCATCGCGGGCTCGATGGCCGCTTCGGTCCGACCTGGGCGACGGTGGCGGATTTCACCGTGATGGTGACGGTGTATAAACCGCCGTTCAAGGTTCCGTTCTGGCAAGGCTCCAGCGCGCAGTCGTACTTCGATCCGCCCATCGGCAGCTTCGGCCTCGGGCCCGATGACGAAGCCGGAATCTACGACGAGCCGGGCCAGGTATTATCGGTTGCGATGACGCGTGCAGTGGCTGGAATTTTCGAGCGCGACGACTTTCGCACGCTGGTTCAAGGCGACCACATGACAGTGCGCTAGCTCCGAGCGCGTTATCGGCAAACCAGTCCGGCGGCCTTCGCGAGCTTCTTCTGCCGATCATCAAAGGTGTGGAAGCTGTCGGCTCCGAGCACAATCGCGGCGGCTACGTGCAGGATATCCAGGGTGCGGTTGCCGAGGCGCGAGGTAAAGCGCGACGCAAGTCGGCGTGCCTCGGTGTAAATCGCCTCGGACATCGGCGAGAGCGCCAGCACTCCTGCCTCAACATCGGCGCGAAAAGCGGCCAGCGGACGGCGTTCGGCCGCGTCGATTTGGTTGCGGAAAATACGCAGCTGAATCGCATTCTCCAACTCCAACTCGCCGAGCGAGGTGACCATAACTGGAAGCGACAGCCGCGCCATCTCGGCGGCCGCCGCATCCGAGTTGGAGTCCTCGACGTAGAGAGAAGCGATAAAACTGGTGTCCGCGTATGCGCTCAATAGCGGTCGCGCTCACGTGCCATCAGCACGGCGTTGCCCGGCTTGAGCTTCCGGTTGCCGTAGATGCTCCGCAAGCGGGCCATGAAATCCGGCAACACCGGCTTGGTTGCGGGCGCAACCGGGGCCAGCGTTCCGATGACGCGCTTGCGTTTGGTGATTTCGATGGTCTCGCCCTGGCGCAACATCCTCTCGACGGCGGGAAAATTGTAACGCAGGTCGCGCACGCTGGCTCGCTTCATGTGATGCATCATAGCATCACATGGGAAAGATAGCGAAGGTGAGATAGCGGGGGTGCACGAGGCATGATGCGCAGCCACCGCATTTGAACGCCCGGGGCGGGGGGCGCTTTCGAGGAGTTGGCGGTTCGGTTAGCCTGAATTCATTGCGCCGTCGCGCGAACAACCTCAGCCATTGGCAACCGTGCACCGCATCCATTGCAGAGCATTCAGATTCACAGAGCCCATATTCATGGAGCCGACTAATCAGGTTAATCCCGATGTCCGATACTCATAGTTTTGAAGCAGTTCGTCCCACCTCGTCACCCGATGGAGCGCTATGGTCGCGCCGCACTTTTCCGCCCTGCGTTTTGTCCATTTTTGGCGGCGCCGGCGACCTTAGTCATCGCAAGCTGCTGCCCGCGTTGTACAATTTGATGGTCGATAAGTTGCTGCCGCAGAAGTTTGCGATCGTCGCCTTCTCGATGGAGGATCTCGATAACGAGAAGTATCGCGCGTTCGCACGCGATGGGGTGGAGAAATTTTCCCGCCAGAAGCTCACCGACGAGAACTGGAGCCGGTTCGCGCCGATGCTGCGGTTCGTGCGCGGCAGCTTCACCGATTCCGCCGACTACGCCAAACTTCGCCAGCGCCTCGAGGAGATCGCCGGCGAGGTCGGCGCCGGCGATGACCGCATTTTCTATTTCGCGATTCCCCCCGATTTCATCGAGACCTGCGCCTCCAAGCTTAATAGCGCGGGGATGATTTCGCGCAACGAACGGCCATTTACCAGGGTCGTGGTCGAGAAGCCGATCGGCCACGACTACGCCAGCGCGAAGGACATCAATGATCGCCTCGCGAAGCATTTCGCGGAAGACCAGGTCTTTCGCATCGACCACTACCTCGGCAAGGAGACGGTGGAAAATTTGATGGTGCTGCGCTTCGCCAATGCGATTTTCGAGCCTTTGTGGAACGCGAAGTTCATCGACCATGTCCAAATCACCGTGGCCGAGACCGAGGGCGTCGGCACCCGCGCCGGCTACTACGAGCATGCGGGCGCGCTACGCGACATGGTGCAGAGTCATATGCTGCAAGTGCTGTCGTTGCTCGCGATGGAGCCGCCGCGCACCACCGAGGCCAATTCGGTGCGCGATGCCAAGCTCGACGTGCTGCGCACGCTGCGCCCGTTTACCCGCGAGGACGTCGAAAAATGGGTGGTGCGCGGGCAATACACCGAGGGGCTCATCCGTGGACAGCACGCGAAAGGATATTGGCAGGAGGATCAGGTCTCGGCGGATTCGAAAATCGAGACTTTCGTGGCGATGAAATGCTTCATCGAGAACTGGCGATGGGCTGGGGTGCCGTTTTATCTGCGTACCGGGAAGCGCCTTCCAAAGCGGGCGAGCGAGATCGCGATCCAGTTCAATTCGGTGCCGAGGATTCTCTTCAATTCAGCGCCGCGCGCGCCGCTCGCCCCTAATCTGCTCAGCATCCGCATTCAACCCGAAGAGGGCTTGGGCTTGAACATCATTTCGAAAATGCCGGGCTCGGATTTGCGACTCGGTCCGGTCAAGGTAGATTTCCATCAGCAGAGCGTTTCGCCGGAAGCCTACGAAACCCTTTTGCGGGATATAATATTGGGCGATCAGACCTTGTTCATGAGGCGTGACAGCGTCGAAGCGGCATGGCAATTCATACAGCCGATACTGGACGTGTGGGCAGAAACTCCAGTAGAACCCCCAATGTACGCCGCGGGGTCGTGGGGACCTCTCGAGTCGGCATTGATGATCGCGGCCGACAAGCGGAGCTGGCGAACGTTATGAGAAAGCGGCGCGCGGGTGGCGCCGGGGACACAAAACAAAATGGGGCACCGGGAGCAGATCCTCTCTGACCATCTTCATTCGCGTAAAAAAACTGCAATGCCGCCTGCCGACCTGGCGCAGGTGATCGGGCGCATCGCGCTGGCGGGCAAACTGATCGCCGGCGAAATCGCGCGCGCCTCGATCGCCGGCGGGCTGGGATATTCCGGCGATATCAACGTCCATGGCGAGGAACAAAAGAAGCTCGACGACTGGACCAACGAGGTCTTCCTGAGCCTGTTCGAGAACTGCGATCCGGTGTGCAGTCTCATCTCCGAGGAGATGGAATCGCCCAAGCACTACGAGCGCAGTTGTCATAGCCGCGACCGCGCCAGCTATGCGATCCTCGTCGACCCGCTCGATGGCTCATCGAATACCGATACCAACGGCTCGCTCGGCACGATCTTTTCGGTCCGCAAACGTGCGCCGCGTCACGGCAATGATGTGAGGGACCTGCTGGCGCCGGGCTCGCATCAGGTCGCCGCCGGATATGTCCTGTATGGTCCCGCGATGCAGCTCATCTACACCTCGGGTGCGGGTGTCGACATGTTCACCTTCGATCCGCAGATCACAGAATTCGTGCTGTGGAAGGAAAATCTCAAGATGCCGGCGCGCGGCCCCTATTACTCATGCAATCAGGGCAACATCACCAAATGGAATCCGGGCGCGCAGAACCTCGTGCGGCGTCTCACCAGCCGCAAGGACAAGCAGACCAGCTACTCGCTTCGATATTGCGGCGCATTCGTCGCGGACTTCCATCGATGCCTGCTCGACGGAGGCATCTATCTATATCCCGGCGAGATCAGTGCCGATGGCAAGAGCAAGGGCAAGCTGCGCCTGATGTACGAGTGCGCGCCGCTGGGCATGGTCGCGGAACAGGCGGGCGGCCGCGCCTCGAATGGCAAGGGCCGTATCCTCGATGTGGTCGCAAAGGACATTCATGATCGCGAGCCGGTCTATATCGGGAGCGCCACCGAGGTTGCGATGGCTGAGGAATTTCGCGTCGAGGGCTAATCCCCCTTCGTGGCGCAGACTTTAGTCTGTGATTTTTCTGATTCGTTCTTCAGATAGAATCTGCGCATGACGGCCGTGATCCTCGCCGGCGACGTCGGCGGCACCAAAACTCACTTCGGACTCTTTCGCGTCGAGCACGGCGCGCCGATACTGCTCCGCGAGCATCGCTACGCGACCGCCGAATTTCCAAGCCTCGAAGAGGTATGCGCTGATTTTCTGCGCAAGGGTACAGAGCAGATTGCGTCCGCATGCTTCGGCGTTCCCGGCCCCATCATCGATGGCGAGGCTCGCGCCACCAACGTCCACTGGACGATGCGGGAGAGCAATCTCAGTCGCGCGCTCGGTGGCCCTCGCGCTCGCCTCATCAATGATCTCGGTGCGGCGGCATACGGCGTGATCCATCTCGCGGATACCGAAGTGCGGGTGCTGCAGCGCGGCGCGCTCCCCATTCATCAGGGCAACATCGCGATCATCGCGGCCGGGACCGGCCTCGGCGAAGGCGCCTTGGTGTTCGAGAATGGCCGCTACTACGCGGTTGCATCCGAGGGCGGCCACGCCAGCTTCGCGCCGGGCGACGATGAGCAGATCGAGCTATATAGATACTTGCGCGCGCGCTTCGGACACGTCAGCGTCGAGCGCGTGCTCTCGGGTCCCGGGCTGTTCAACATCTACAGCTTTTTGCGCACACGACGCCCGACAGACGAACCGAAGTGGCTGACTGAACTGCTCGAAGAGGAAGATCCCGGCGCAGTCGTAAGCGAGGCCGCGCTCAATCGCCGCGACCCTGAATGCGTGCATGCGCTCGAGATGTTCATCGACATCTATGGAGCCGAGGCCGGCAACCTCGCGCTCAAAGTGCTGGCGCTCGGCGGCGTCTATTTGGGCGGAGGAATCGCGCCGAAGATTCTGCCCGCGCTTACCGACGGCCGCTTCATGCGCGCCTTCGTCGACAAGGGGCGGCTGGACGAGATGTTGTCGAAAATCGAAGTGCGGGTCGCGCTCAACGAGGGCGCGGGTCTCCTCGGTGCGGCATGGTGCGCCTTATCGATGCTATAACGCGTCGGCGCCGCTGCCGGCTTTGAATCGACTATCATTTAGCTGTAAATAGGGAGTTCTCCCAAGAGGTGAAGCTTCATAATGATGACCAAGCGAGTCAAAGAAATTCTCAGTCACTATCCCGGCGAGAACGCAGGCGTGCTTACCAACCTGGCGCGGTTGCTGATGTCCGGGCGTCTCGGCGGCACCGGCAAGCTCGTCATCCTGCCGGTTGATCAGGGCTTCGAGCATGGCCCGGCGCGCAGTTTTGCCATCAATCCACCCGCGTATGATCCCGCGTATCACTTTCAGCTCGCGCTCGACGCCGGATGTAACGCATATGCGGCGCCGCTGGGATTCCTCGAGGCTGCGGCGGCTGAATTCGCTGGAGCAGTGCCACTCATCCTGAAGCTTAACAATCACGATGTTCTGCACGACGAAAAAGATCCGATTTCCGCGCAGACCGCCAGCGTGAAAGATGCGCTGCGGCTCGGATGCGCCGCTATCGGCTACACGATCTATCCCGGCTCGTCGGGCTCGCAAATCATGTATCAGCAAGTCCGCGAGCTCGCGCTGGAAGCGAAATCGCACGGCCTCGCGGTAGTTATGTGGTCCTACCCGCGCGGCTCCGACATCAGCAAGGAAGGCGAGACCGCTATCGATGTGGTCGCGTATGCGGCCCAGATCGCGGCGCAACTTGGCGCGCACGTCATCAAGGTAAAGGCGCCGTCGGCGCATATCGAATTGGCGGAGGCGAAGAAGGCCTACGACAAGGCGAAGGTTCCCATCGAGACGCTAGCCGATCGCATCCGCCACGTGGTGCAGAGCTCATTCAATGGCAAGCGCATCGTGATTTTCTCCGGTGGCGCGACGGTGGGCGATGAGCAGTTGCTGACCGAGGTCAAGGGTATTCACGACGGCGGCGGCTTCGGATCGATCGTCGGACGCAACTCGTTCCAGCGTCCGCACGACAAGGCAGTCGAGCTGCTGGGCAAGATCATGTCGATCTACGCGAGCTGATTGCCGGCGATTAGTTATCACTCGGAAGCCACATGCGGCCCCGTGTCAATGCTAGCCAGCATTGAGAAAGGAGGGCGCCTAATTTGGGATTGTGGTGTTCCGGGAAGGGTAACGCCGATAGAAAGAGACGGCCGACAAAGCACCCAGAACAATTGAGATTGGTAAGGAATGGCCCAAGGTCCGTCTTATCGTCAAATCTAAGGCGAAATAGACAGCCAACCCAATAATGGCAGCGGTTGCCAGTTTCGCCCGCGTCCTCATAGTGAGTACCGCCGTCCGCGAAGCTGCGCCATCACGGCATCGCTATCAATCTTTTTTCCGAGGCATCCGATGGCTTTGCTTACGGGATCGCCGCCGCTCTTGACCGCAACAAGGCGACCGCGCTCCTCGCTGAACTCAAGCACGGTGCCGGGCCGCATACCGAGTCGTTCTCGCAAGCGCTTGGGTATAGTCACCTGACCACGCTCGCTCACCCGCGCTTTCATACTTTTCATATTAAAAAGCATGACTCCACGACTCGAATGTCTCTCCACTCACCCGCGATTGTCCAATCCCATCCGGCGCGCGATGATCACCTTCATGATCTCGTTGGTACCCGCATAGATCGATTGCACCGCCGCGTCCGCATAATCAGTCGCCACCGGGTACTCCATCATGAAGCCGTAGCCGCCGTGTAGCTGGAGGCATTGGCTCGCGGTGCGCTTGAGCATCTCGGTCGTCCACCATTTCGCCATGCTCACCTCGGTCACGACGTCGTCGCCACGGATGTGCGCCGCGATGAGGCGATCGACGAAGGCCTGGCCGACCTCGAGCTCGGTCGCCATCTCGGCCAGCTTGAATTGCGTGTTCTGAAATGTCGCGATCGGCTGCCCGAATGCGCGGCGCTGCTTGGTGTATGCGATAGTGTCCTCAAGGCATCGCCGCGTGCTCGCGGTCGCGCCGATGGCGGTGACGAGGCGCTCCTGCTGCAGTTTCTCCATCAGCATTTTGAAGCCGTTGCCCTCGCGTCCGAGGAGATTGGTGACCGGCACGCGGCAATCCTCGAAAAAGAGTTCGCTGGTGTCCTGCCCCTTGAAGCCGAGCTTGTCGAGCTTGCGTCCGCGATTGAAACCGGGCGCGTCGCCGTCGACCAGGATGAGGCTGATGCCGCGATGCGGCGGGTTCGCTTTCGGATCAGTCTTCGCGACCACGATGATCAGATTCGCGATCTGTCCGTTGGAAATAAAAATCTTCGACCCGTTGATGACGTAGCTGTCGCCGTCGCGGCGCGCAGTGGTCTGCACCGCCGCGAGGTCGGAGCCGGTGCCCGGTTCGGTCATGCCGATTGCGAGGATGATCTCGCCGCTGATTGCGCCCGGCAGGTAGCGGCGCTTCTGCGCTTCGTTTCCGAACGTCGTGATGTAAGGCATGCAGATGTCGGAGTGCAGACCCATCATGAGGCCGTGGGCGCGCACTCGCGCGAGTTCCTCATTGACGATCGCATCGTAGGCGAAGTCCGCGCCCGCGCCGCCGTACTCCGCCGGTGCATTGGCGCCGAGAAATCCCGCCGCGCCCATTTTGCGCCAGCTCTCGCGATCGCTCATCCCGTTACGATTCCATTGCTCGATCTTGGGTGCGATCTCATTGTCGACGAATTTGGCGACCTGGGCCCGGAACATCTCATGCTCTTGGGTGAAAATATCTCGACGCATGCTTTTCTCCTCGCGGTCGGGGAGAATCCTTGCATGGACCGAAGTTCCGTTCCAATGGAGGAACCCATGACCCGAAGAGATTTCATGCGCGATGTCATCAAGATGGTAGCCGCGGCGAGTGCGATTCTTCCGCGCCTCGCGATCGCTGGTACCTCGAATCAAAGTGAGGGAAACTCCAGTTCTGAGGGCGAAATGCAATACCGAACTCTAGGTCACACCGGCGAGAAGGTTTCCATCGTGGGTCTGGGCGGCTATCACATGGCGGTCCCCAAGGACCCCGACGAATCCACGCGCATCGTGCGCACTGCGATCGATGGCGGCATCAACTTCATGGACAACTGCTGGGACTATCATGATGGCGAGAGCGAACGCCGGATGGGGGCGGCATTGCGCGACGGCTATCGGGACAAGGTTTTTCTGATGACCAAGATCGACAGCCACAGCAAGGCCGGCGCGGCTAAGCAGATCGATGAATCGCTGCAGCGCTTGCAGACCGATCACATCGACTTGGTCCAGTTTCATGAAGTGATCAGGATGGACGACCCGGAAAAAATTTTCGCCACGGGCGGCAGCTTCGAGGCCGCCATCGAGGCGAAACAATCCGGCAAGATCCGCTACGTCGGGTACACCGGGCATAAGAGTCCCGATATCCATCTTCATATGCTCTCGACCTGCCTCGCGCATGGCTTCACGCCCGCCACGGTGCAGATGCCGCTCAACGTGATGGACGCGCACTACAACAGTTTCGGTCACAAGGTGTTGCCGGAGCTGGTGAAGCACAACATCGGCGTGCTCGGAATGAAGTCGATGGGCGCGGGATTCATCCTCAAGAGCGGCGTCGTCACCCCAATCGAATGCCTCCACTACGCGATGAACCTGCCGACCAGCGTCGTCATCACCGGATGCGAATCGATTGCGAATGTCGAGCAGGCAATCAACGCGGCGACGACGTTCAAGCCGATGACGAAGGAGCAGGTCGCCTCGATCCTCGCGAAGACGGCGCCGGTCGGCAGCGCGGGCCGCTTCGAGGGTTATAAGACCACGCTGATGTTTGACGGAACGACGGCGAATCCGGGCTGGCTGAGCTGAACATGTAGTCTGTGGTCCTAGGAATCCAAATCACAGGCTAAAGCCTGTGCCACAAAGGAGGGACGAGAGCGACAACTCAACTCACTAGATGGCGGCGTCGCCATGCTCGTTGGTGCGAATGCGCACCACATCCTCGAGCGTGCTGACGAAGATTTTGCCGTCGCCGATACGGCCGGTGCGGGCCTTGCGTGCGATGGCGTCGACGACTTCATCGATTTGGTCATCGCGCACGACGACTTCGATTTTCATTTTGGGCATGAAATCCGCGATGTATTCCGCGCCGCGATAGAGCTCGGTATGGCCTTTCTGCCTGCCAATTCCGCGGACCTCGTAAACAGTGAGTCCCATAACCCCCATTCTTTGAAGCTCGCTTTTCACCACATCGAGGGTGAAGGGCTTGATCACGGCTTCGATTTTTTTCATTAGCGATATACCTTCCGCATGCGACTGCTCCTTATCGCGGTTTGCATTGAGCAAGTTCCGTGCTCCTTTTATTGGCGGAAGAATGGCTTAAAACCGACGTTTTTTGCGCGATCGGCGGGCATTTGCTGCCTTCCAAAGCAAGAGAACGAGGCGATTTCTCGGACCTCCGGCGTCGTACAATGCATCAAGGGCTCCACGGACAGTTGTGAAACTTTGAACCGAGGACAGAAATGTTCCTCGCAGAACAAGTGTTGTTAGGGGTCGCCCTTACAACCTTGATACGCTCCCGGTTACTCGATTCCGTGGTTTCTCTCGGCAGGAGACCACCCCGCCTTCGTGATTGGCCGCTCGTTTCCCAAAGGACTCTGCCGCTGAAGCCAGCTGATGCTGAATCGATGCTCAGCGTTTAGACAAGCTGTAACTCGCCTTGTGGCTCCGATACATTGCGTATGGGCCAAGGCTTAACAACTGATTGCGGGTCCCGGGCTGCTCATGCCCGCCGAGGAAGATTCGATGACGTCATTTTCGCTTCGCCAAATACCCTTCGCTCTCAAACGCGGATTGATGGTGTTTACGCTGGTCGCCGCCGGATGCGCGAGCGCGACTGTTACGCCGGAGCAGGCTGCGGCTCCGGTTAATCAGTCGCGTCCACAGACCATCTATGTCCGCAACTTTGCGGTGGTGGCCGAGGATGTCAAAGAAAGTCACGGCGTCATTTCACAAACCGAGAGGAAATTCACCAGCACGCCCGAGGAGCAGCGTCAGATGGACATCGGGCACACAGCCGCCAAGGAGTTATCCGATCAAATGGCGAAGGATCTCCGCGCGCTCGGATTCGTTGTCGTAGAGCAAACCGGCGAGGTTCCGCAGACGGGCGATGTGCTGCTGGTTGAGGGTCAATTTATCAGTGTCGATGAGGGCGCGGCCGGCCGTCGCATCATGATCGGCTTCGGCGTCGGCAAGTCGACCCTCGACAGCCAGGTCCAGGTCTATCGCATCACCGGCGACACGCGTCAGAAGGTGCTCGAGTTCACCACTCATGCCGATAGCGGCAAATTGCCCGGCACTGCGCTCATGATGGCGGCCGGTGCGGTCGCGACTGGAGGCGTATCGGCAGTAGGCGAGGCCGCCGCGGGCGGTGTCGCGGGAGGTAAGGCCTATATGGGCAGGGTGAGCTATCTGGCGGACAAGACCGCAGATCAGGCGAATGCCTACCTATCGCACTATTTCGCGGAGCAGGGATGGATCAGCGCCGACAAGGCGCAGGCTGAGAATGTCAACCTCGCACCGAAGTCGACCGAGGCGACTGGCCCTAACAGCACCAACACTCTTTGACGTCGATTTAGTTTGATCCGCGCGTCTGCGCCACGATGAAAAGCAGCAGGTCCCACGCATTGCGGATTCCGGCGACGAGGAGCAACGCTATCGATAGCGCCAAAACTTCGAGTGCGTTAGAGGCAAACGTCAACGCGATCACTGCCGCAGCAATCATGATCGCGTACGCGATGGTGGGTACTGCTGCGTACCAAAAATGATCGACAAGTTCGAGTTTGCGTTGGCGAATCCGCACCGCGCGAGCGGCCGAATAGACTATGCCAACCGTGCCACCAACGCCGAACAAAACCCCAAGCGCAGTCCGATCCAACGACGGCACCATCGCCAGGGCGCACCCAAGCACTACCGCTGACAAGTGAATCACCGTCGGAGTGACGAACAATCGGACTTCGGCGGCGCGTTCCTGGGTCAGAAGGCTGCCGCCAATCGACGCTACGACAAACATCGCGCCGAGCAGCGTCGCGGAGGCGGTTGCGAGTACTGAGTAAAAGTTGTGCCACTCACCAAGCGCGTCGATGAATGAAGTGTGCACGCGGTTTTCTCCTCGGGTAATTGCGCCGCTTAGCCTCCCATCCGTCGGCGATGCCTGCAACATCGACAGCATTCGGGGACATTCAACTTTGACCCTTGGATCTGCGATGACCATCTGCAAGTCCAGCTCAACTTCGATTGCTACAGAACTGACGAGGCTGTATAAGCGGCCTTGCGCCAGAGTTCGCATACGCCAGTCCCCGGAATAAGACGGATGACTTAATGCCGTTCATTGTAATTCGGAGCTGAAATGGAAGTCAGTTTGCCTGAAGAAACAGCCAATCTGCTAATGGGGCACGCTGATCAATCGGACCCAGCGCCATTTAGAACGATGCGACGGGTTCTCTCGCCGCTCGCGCATGGCAGCCAATCCGATACTTACCGCTTGGCCGATAACGTTTACCTGGTAATCGTCGAGGACGGGACGGGAAGGTTGGTCGATCTCGCAGGCAATGCTTGCGCGATTACCAGCTCCGGCACCGCAATGCTCGAAATGGCTCTTGGCCGCAGGTTGGAGGCGGCCATCGAGACCCTCGCCGAGCAGTTTCCGCTCAACGACTCACAGGCTCGGTCGGACATGGAAAGCTTCCTTCTCGACTTAGCTTCGCAAGGCTTACTGGTTCCACCCGGATCGACGAAGCGCTCAAGTTGGTCGCTCAGAAAACAGTTGTCATGGCTGATGGCGCCGATCATCTATCTTTGCGCCTTAGGCCCATCTAACTGGCTCATGCTAAGGGCCTGGGTGCTCCTGACAACGAGCTACCTCTCAACCCGTCTCTTTGGATGGCCTAACACCGTATGCGTATGGCAGGCTTGCGCGTCCGCGAGCCATCGACGAAAGCGAGCCCAAGCAGGCGACGACTCCGGTGTTCTTGATGTCATCGATACGATTGTCCGTCGTGCGATCATTCGTCATCCATTGAACATGGGTTGCAAGGAACGCGCTCTATGTTGTCAAGCCTTGACGCACGCCGCGGCGCTGCCGGCGAAGATTGTACTTGGAGTTGATCTATTTCCGTTCGCGCTGCATTGCTGGTGCGAATCCGGCTCGCGAATTGTAGCCGATCGCTACGATGGGAGGTGTGACCGATACACCCCCTTGGCGACCTATACCTGGTAGGGGGATTGGAACCACCTTCCATTGCCTTCGGATTCGTCGCCTCATGTGACTCTCGCCAAATCGAGTTTCATCTGTTTGAGCCTCCTCGCCGATGTGAAGCGGATAAACTAGTAAGTCTCTCGCAGCGAGACGATTGCGTGGCGGTGCTCGTCGGACGGCTTCACTATCGGAAAGATGCATTTGCGAGCCTTGGGGCGGAAGTCTCATCCGGATTAATCGAAGAACACAACCTCAGCGATGCCGCGCTCGCACTTAGCCTCTACCTGAAATACGGCACGCGCGGACTGGTGCAGCTCGAAGGCGACTTTGCCGTGGTGATCTGGAACGGCAGGGAGCGCTGCTTCATCGCGCGCAGAGATCCATTTGGCGCCTATCCTCTGTTCTGGATAAAGGCCGGGCGTACGATCGCATTCTCCACCGCACTGAAACCCCTGACTGACCTGCTGCCGAACTCAGCTATCAGTCTCGATCATCTAGCTGACTTCCTACTGCTGCCAACTTCCAGTAACGAACGTAACGCTGAAAGTTGCGCATACCAGAATGTTCAGCGCGTCATGCCTGACACTATCATTAAGATCGAGGTAACCACCGGACGCGTCGAGCGCGAGACTTACTGGGATTGGCCTGAGAAGTTGGTTCATGTTGTAAGCGGCGACCTCGATGAAGTCGCGTCCCGCTACCGTGATCTTCTTCGAGCGGCAGTGCGTGAACGGGTTTCGCGCTACACCGCCGCGCATATGTCAGGTGGGATGGACTCGACCAGTGTCTGTCTTCTCGCGCTGGATCTGATTTGTGCCGGCGATGGACAACCTCCCCTTCACGCCTTGTCGTTGGTCTATGAGCATCTGCCGGAACTGGCTCGCGAGCGATCCTATATCGAAAGCGTGTTGGCCATTGAGCGCAAGGGCTTGATTGGTCATCGCGTCGTCGCCGACGATCTTCTTCACTTTGGAATTCTGCTCGACCCTCCTGCTATCGACGAACCCTTCGCAGGTCTGTGGGCGATGGGTCCCGATAGAGCTTTAATCAACAAGGCTGCCGAACTCGGGGTCACTGCGTTGCTCACCGGAATGGGCGCAGATGATCTGTTGGTTACCTGGCCGAATCATCTTACCGATTTGGTTCATAGTGGCCGATTGATGAGGGCCTGGAGAGAGGCCGGCGAGTGGGCTCGAGTTCGAAACTCCACTCCATGGCGCATTCTCCGTCTATTTGCATTGCCCCACGCTTTTCCTTCGTTCAGATATAATCTTCGCGAACTGGTGCCCGCTACACTTCGTCGCCGCGGCTTGCGCAAACTCGACGATTGGAGCATCCCCGCGTGGATTCGCCGCGACTTTGTCCAACGCTATTCTCTCTCGGCGCGAATAGCGGAGAACATCTCGCAGCTCTACCGCACCGGTTTCACGACCCCGGCATCGCTGGCTCTCCATGGTATCGAACGTCGGGTCGGAGGTCCCTACCGATACGCCCTCGCCGCGCCAAAGAGCATCTCCTTTTCCCACCCATTTCTTGATCCACGCGTGGTGTCTTTCGCATTAGGCTTGCAGCAGAGGAGCTTCGGCGTCTCGGAGCAGACAAAGCCGGTGCTGGCGGAGGCTATGCGGGATGTTCTGCCGCATAATATCCGTGATCGACGCGACAAGCGCTCCTTCAACGAGGTCTACTATCTAGGCTTAAGCCGGAATCGGCCCGGTCTCGAGGCCATGATCATGCAAGCGCCAATCGACGACTTCAGAATGATCGACAAAGAAATTCTGATCCGTTCCCTCGAAGACGCGGCCTTAGGCGTCGCCGATCCTCGCAAGCTGCAACGCCTGAACCTCACCCTATCTCTCATTGCGTGGCTGTCTGCGCAGGCGCGAGGGAAACGATTGTCGAACCAACCGACGCATAGCATTCGGTTATCGATGCAATAACTCTGCGCTAAGGCAAAGGAAGCTATGTCCGGTAATCTTAGAAAACATCGAGGTCTCTTGACGTGAGGAACTATGTTGAGTACACGGAGGCTATGTCAGGAAGGATCACGATATGAAGCCTGTCAGTGAGCCTTTGGAAGAGCGATACGTCGAAAAGCTGCCATCGTCTTATTCGTCGTCAGCCTATTCACCACCAAGGATCGTTCAGTTGGGTAAGGCGAGGCGCCTGCTCCGCGGCGACTACCACACCGCCCGCACCGACTCGAGCGATTTCTACTCGCAGAGCGAATAGCTTTCCGTTCATCCCCTATCAGCCCGATAGTGTTGCGGGCGACTGCTTGACACTGGCATTCCTTGCGCGTATTTAGTGGCTCACTCAACGGGAGGTCGAAGACATGAATCGTATCGGTGAGCGTTCGGAAGAGCGAAAGAGTGCATTGGTCGTATCAACCGCATCGTCCTGTTCACCGACGGCCTACCTGCCGCCCAGGATCATCCAGTTGGGCAAGTCGAAGCATTTGATCCGTGGCGATCAAGCCAGCAACTACGCAGACAATACCCACGATTTCTACTGGTCGGGCGAGTAGCCTTTCGTTTTGGGCCTGTCGCCGCGCAGCGAGCACTTAGGAAGCTGTTGCCGGACCGGCCTTGAAGATTAGACCTAGGGCCTTCATTTCGGGAGGGCTGTCTTGGTGCCGTGCGAACGGGCCAAACGGTCTCGTGATTCGACTAGCGAGCTAAAAGGACTCCGGACTCGAACAGGCGGCGCGAAGTGCTTGAGAGAACCTGCATCCAGGAGATGGTTCTTTCGCTTAAGGAGGCGGAGCAGGCTGAGCAGGTAGCTCGCCGGTTTTCTGAAGAGGCCTACACAACCGACTTTGAGCGGTACGATTGCGCACTCCGAGAGCGTCTCAGCGAACTGCCCGAGAGTCTTAGCAGAGTCGCGCAAACCTTTGGCAATAACTTCGGATCGGCAGGCATCGTTCGAATTAGTGGACTGCCGGTGCAGCAAGACCTTCCGCCCACTCCGACCGTTCCGTATTCCGAGATCAGACTGCCAACTGGAACCGAACCTTTGGTGCTCGCTGTTGCAATGCTTATGGGCCATCCGCTGTCAGTGAAAGGATGGCGCGGCGGCGATCGAGTGCAGAACATCTATCCGTTGCCGGCGGACGCCCAAACGATGAAAGCCTCGGGTGCGGTCCGGCTCGCAATGCATACCGAAGCTACCTTTCGCCCGGGTGCGCCGGACGCGCTGGTTTTGCTTTGTCTTCGCGCAGGATCGCTTCCCCCACAGACCGGCTTTTGCGACCTGCTTCCGCTCCTCGACCAGCTCGAGGCCTCCGAGCGATCGCTATTGGCTGAACCTGCATTCGGCTTCCGCAAGCCCGACGGGGATTTTTTTGAACGCAAGCCCATCGTGGCTTCGAGCGAGGGCCAACTGCGCTTCCAGTACGATGGTAATCTGCACTCCACAACGCCGGAGCATGCAAAGGCCCTGGGTGCTCTTACCGAGCGCATCGAGGCCAGCACGACCGAGACGACGCTAGCTCCGGGTGAATTGCTTCTGATCGATAATCGGCACATGGCGCACAGTCGCACCCAATTCGCCCCGCGTTTCGATGGGACCGATCGTTGGATGCAGCGTTGTCTCATCCAGGCCCGCAGCTAGCAGGTTGATCTCATTTCATCTCGTCCCCTTTGAGCGTTCGATGACCATGTGCAAGTCTCATGGCGGGAGTTAGTCACATGAGTAATAAGAACGTGCAGGTCACCCTCGCGAATCGTCCCACCGGATGGGTGCAGGAATCCGATCTGAAAATCGTCGAGAGCGATATTCCCAAACCAGGCCCCGGCCAGGTGCTGGTGAAAAATCTCTACCTCTCGCTCGATCCCTACATGCGCGGGCGCATGAATGCCGGTCCCTCATATGCTGCCAACGTCGCGATCGGCCAGGTGATGGTTGGCGGCACTGCGGGCGAAGTCGTCGAATCCAACAATCCCAATTTCAACCATGGCGATTTCGTCACGGGATATTTCGGATGGCAACAGTACGGCGTTTCCAATGGCGATGAGCTGCGGAAGATCGATCCCAAACTGGTCCCGCTGTCGGCGTATCTCGGCGCGGTCGGGATGCCGGGTCTGACCGCATGGTGGGGGTTGCTCGACATCGGCGCGCCCAAGGAAGGTGAGACGGTGGTGGTGTCTGCCGCTGCAGGAGCGGTCGGCAGCATCGTCGGCCAGATCGCGAAGCTCAAAGGATGCCGCGCGGTGGGAATCGCGGGCGGCAAGGCCAAGTGCGAGCTGGTGGTCGAGGAGTTCGGCTTCGATGCGTGCGTAGATTACAAGGGCGGCAACCTCGCCAAGGACTTGCGCGCGGCGGCGCCGAAAGGCATCGACATCTACTTCGAAAATGTCGGCGGGGTCGTTCTCGAAACCGTCGCGCTGCAGCTCAATCCATTCGCGCGCATCCCGCTTTGCGGCCTCATCTCGCAATACAATGAGGTCCGGCCCCATGGGATGGACAACTTCGTGATGCTGCTGATCAACCGCGTCAAGCTGCAAGGATTCATCGTGTCGGATTATGCGCCCAAGAGTGATCAAGCAATGAAGGAGCTCGCGCAATGGGTGCGCGACGGCAAGATCAAATATCGCGAGACGATCGCCAATGGGATCGAGGATGCGCCGCGCGCGTTCATCGGTTTGCTGAAGGGCGAAAACATCGGCAAGCAGTTGGTGAAGTTGTTTTAGGGCGATCGTCCAATGGCGGATGAATCTGCAGCCGCGCGCATCTTCTGCAAGATCATGCGCGGCGAAATTCCCGCCAGCATCATAGCCGAGACTGATTCGGTCCTCGCGCTGATGGATATCCAGCCGGTCAACCCCGGCCATGTGCTGGTGATCCCGAAGGCGCATGCGACCTATCTCGCAGGCCTCGACGCGAAGGTGGGCGGCGAAATTTTCCAGCTCGCGATGCAGATCGCCGATGGCCTCCGGCGCAGCGGCCTGCGATGCGAAGGGGTGAACCTTTTCCTCGCGGATGGCGTCGCGGCGGGGCAGGAGGTCTTCCACGTCCATCTGCATGTTTTTCCGCGCTTCGAGGAGGATGGCTTCGGGCTGCGCTTCGGTCCCGACTACGGGCGGCATCCGGCGCGCGAGGAGCTCGATCGAATCGCATCGAGCATCACAGCCGCGATGGACAAGTGACCGGACCCCAAACCGTACACCGCCAGTAGAAATGTGCTATCCTATGGTGGTGGCGCCCGATTGGGTGCCGCTTGCATTTTGGAGACGGCCGGCGGCATTGCGAAATTACATAAACGAACCCACCGAAGCATCGAGACCCTTCGCTCCGCTCAGGGCGACGGCTCGGGCACGCCTCGCGGTCGATTACATAAACGAACCCACCGAATGCTGGAAAACAAAGGACTTTTCTGTCTGACGTGGCGAAAACAAAGCCACCGCGAGCATCGCGGAGCGGCAGTCTTGAGGTTTTGGCGAAGGACCTCGGCCGGCACCAGGCCCGAACGACAAAAGTGCAAAAGCAAACCCACTGCGAGCATAGCAACGAGGGGCATTTTTACATAAACGAAGCCAAATCATCGAGGAAATTCCGGCTTCTTTTTTCGTGAGATGGTTCTCGTGGTGCAGATACCGCTATTATCGACATAATGTCGATAATAGCGGTACACGCGGATGGCTGGCTATGCTATCTGAAGCAGCATGGACCCGATTGCGTACGTCACCCGCCTCAATGAGTTCTATCGAAGCCAGGGATTTCCCGCCTACAATTGGACGGTAAATGATACCGCGCCGCTGACGCCGCTCACCAAGCCGCTGCGCGAATGCCGCGTGGCGATGCTCACCTCGGGTGGCGTCTCGCGCAAGGACACGCACCCCTTCAATCCCCAGGCGCGCAACGACTTGCGTCTCGATGCGGTCGCGAACGACACCGCCGCCGACTTCTTCGTCATCAGCGATGACTACTACAACCACTTCGACGCCGACCGCGACATCAACTGCATCTTTCCCATCGAGCGCCTGCGCGAACTCGCCGCTGAGCGCGTCATCTCGTCGGTCGCGCCGCATCATTACAGCGGCTTCATGGGACGCACCTATACTCGCAGCGCGGTGATCAATGAGGCCGCGCCCGCGCTCGCGCGCCGCCTGCGCGACGAGAGCGTCGACGCGTTCGTGCTGGTCCCCGCCTGACCGCTCGATCACCAGACCGTCGGTCTGGTGGCGCGCGTGATCGAGGAGTCGGGCATCCCCACAGTTGTGGTTTCGACCGGCCGCGATCTCAGCGCGCAGGTGCGGCCGCCACGCACGGTGTTCGTCAATTTTCCGATGGGCAATCCGTTCGGCAAGCCATTCGACAAGGCTCAGCAGCGAACGATCCTGCTCGATGCGCTCCATGCGCTCGAATCGATCAAACGCGGCGGTGAGATGATCGATCTCCCATATGAATGGGACGTGCCATTTGGAATGAATCTCGGTTCCGGCTATTCAAAGACAGCCTAGCGAGGAGGCGGATTTTCCATGCCACTAAAACTCAAGAAAACCGTCGCTCAAATGCTGGCCGAGGCGAATGCCGAAATCGAAACCATCCCGGCCGCCGACGCCATCAAATTGAAGGACGACCCGAACATCCTGTTGGTCGACATCCGCGACATCCGGGAGCTCGACCGCGATGGCCGCATTCCGGGCGCGTTGCATGCGCCGCGCGGGATGCTGGAGTTCTGGGTCGATCCCGCGACGCCCTACCATCGGGAGGTTTTTGCGTCCGGTAAGAAGTTCCTCTTCTTCTGAGCGGGCGGCGGCAGATCTGCGCTGGCAGCGCAGACCCTTCAGCAGATGGGCCTCGAACCGGTTGCGCACATGGGCGGCGGCTTCAATGCATGGAAGGCCGACGGCGGCCCGGTCGAAAAGAAACCTAGCCCCTAACCCCTTCCCCTAAAGTGGAAGGGGAATCAGACAAGGAAAAAGCAAACCGTCTTCGAATAGAATTCTTTTCTTCTCTCATTCCCCTTCCACTTTCTTTAGGGGAAGGGGCTAGGGGTTAGGTCTGCGGAGAAGGATCTCTCCCTTGCCACTCCCCTCGATGCCTTGCTTTACTAAACGAACGTTCAGGAGGAACCGAGAGCATGCATGACCTCGTAATCCGCAATGGAAAAATCGTCGATGGAACCGGCAAGCCCGCCTTCATCGGCGACGTCGCTATCGATGGCGGCAAGATCACTTCGGTCGGCGGCAAGGCTGGCGCGGGACGGCGCGAAATCGACGCGACCGGACTCCTCGTCACACCGGGATTCGTCGATATCCACACTCATTACGACGGCCAGGTCACCTGGGATCCGTATCTCACGCCGTCGAGCTGGCATGGCGTCACCACGCTGGTGATGGGCAACTGCGGCGTCGGTTTCGCACCCGTCGAGCCCGGCAAGGAAGAATTTCTGATCGGCTTGATGGAAGGGGTCGAGGACATTCCCGGCACCGCGTTGGCCGAAGGCATCAAGTGGAACTGGGAGAGCTTTCCCGAGTACATGAACGCCGTCGAGAAGATGAAGCGCGCGGTCGATGTCGGCGTGCAGGTGCCGCACGGGTCGGTGCGCGCGTATGTGATGGGCGAGCGCGGCGCGCATAACGAAGCCGCGACGCCGGACGACATCGCGAAGATGGCGACTGTGGTACGCGACGGCTTGCGCGCCGGCGCACTCGGCTTCACCACTTCGCGCACCATGCTGCATCGCGCAAAGAACAAGGAGCTGGTGCCCGGAACTTTCGCGAGCGAGGACGAGCTGCTCGGAATCGGGCGTGCGCTCGGCGAAGCGGGTCACGGTGTTTTCGAAATGGCGTCCGACATGGTCGGCCCCGACGCGACCATGGAGTGGATGGTGAAGCTGTCGGCGGAGACCAAGCTGCCGATCACTTTCGCGATGGCGCAGACCGATCGCGATCCGAATTCCTATCGCAAGATGCTCGATCGGGTGAAGGAACTGAACAGCAACGGCGCGCATCTGGCGCCACAAATTTCGGCGCGTCCCACCGGATTGCTGATGGGCCTCGAGAGCTCGCTGCATCCGTTCATCACACATCCGACTTACAAGACCATCGCGCATCTGCCGATCGATGAGCGCGTCGCGAAGATGCGCGAGCCCGCGATGCGCGCGCAACTGCTCTCAGAGCAGCCCAGCGTGAACGATACGGTCACGCGCTATCTGCTCACCAACTTCGCGAAATATTTCCCACTCGGCGATCCGCCTGACTACGAGCCGACGCGTGAATCGAGTGTCGCGGCGCGCGCCGAACGTATGGGCGTGAGTCCGGCCGAGTTGACCTACGACTTGATGCTCGAGCGCAACGGACGCGAACTCCTTTACATGCCGTTCGGCAATTACGCCGAATACAACCACAACGCGCTGCGCGAGATGCTGCTCGATCCGGTGACGACGCTGGGCCTTAGCGATGGCGGCGCGCATTGCGGACTTATCTGCGATGCGAGCATGCCGTCGTACATGCTCAGCCATTGGGTGCGTGATCGGAGCCGCGGCGAGCGGATGCCGGTCGAGACCGCGATTCGACTGCAGACCAGCGACACCGCGAAGCTGTATGGCCTCGGAGATCGCGGCGTCCTCGCATCGGGGATGAAGGCGGATGTCAACGTCATCGACCTCGACACGCTCCGGCTGCATGCGCCGCAGATGGTGTTCGATCTTCCCGCCGGCGGCCGCCGTCTCATCCAGCGCGCCGAGGGTTACAAGTTCACAATCTTAAGTGGCGAAGTGACTTTCCAGGATGGCATCCCGACCGAAGCGATGCCGGGCAAGCTGATCCGCGGTCCTCAGTCGGGGCCGAGTCCGCAAGCCTAGAACATCCTCATCACGATCCCGACGCAGGCCGAGGGGTGTTACACCCTCGGCCTGTTTCTTTTGGTCGACACCGAATCCGTCCTCGTAGGGTCGTTCCCAAAAGCGATTCGCCAGCTTAACTAACAGCCTTGGCGGGCATAATCTCCAAACCGAAGCGATTCTGTCGGTCAGGCGGAGGTATGCTTAATGGCGCGTAAAGGGCTGGTTCGACTCTTGGGTCAAATCAAATGGCCCGGACTCGGTACCATCCTGCTCGGCCTTTACACATTGGTTCCCGACAACCAAGCCCGAATTCAGTTTTGGCTCGGAGCGGCGAAGACGATTAACGGCAGGGTCGGTCCTCTCGTGCCAGTCTTGGGTTCGCCATTATTTGGTATCGCCCTGATTCTTGTGGGATTGGCGTATATCGCCCTGGTGGGCGAGAAACGCGTTATAGCCAAGCATCCAATCTGGCCGGTCTTAGGATGGATCGTTTTCGGAGGAATATTTCTTGGATTTTCCGCAATACTTCTCGTTGGCTACACAGTGACACAGATGAGGCAGATGGGGCCGAGACATCTTACCGTCGAGCAGCAGGCGTTGCTCAAACAGGCGTTACTCGCGGAACCAGACCTGAGCACGCGACTATGGATCGTTAGCTATCCAGAATGTTTCGAGTGTCGAGCTTACGCTTGGGAATTCGCGGCCACGGTCAACGAGACCCCCCAACAAATGCAAAAGGTTGGCGTGCTTCCATTTTCGATGTTGGGTGGAGGAATGCAGCTTAGTACCGACTGGCGCGGCGTCATCGTCGGCGCGAAGGACCCAAAACACTTAGACAACTATCAGACCGTCCTGACCAAAGCCCTTGACGCTGCGCACATACACTATTCTTTTGAGCCAATCGATTTCCTCCTTTCCTATAGACAGCCGCCGGTCGAGGCCGTCGTATTAATGCTTGCGCCAGTTGAAGGATGACCGATGTTTAAAACAAAAGATCGTTCGTTTTTTTCTCCGTTCCATGCGGCGAGTATCGCTTAAAACCTCCGCACTATCGGGCGCTGAACGCCGCAAAGAAAAAGAGATGAAGAGCCTCCACATCACGTTCTAGCAAGGGCCGCGGGAGTGATGCCCTTGGCCCGTTTGGCTTATGCTTAAGCTATGGAAGTCCGCACGTTCGGAAAAACCGGTTTCAAGGTAAGCGTGCTCGGATTTGGCGGCTCGGAAATCGGCGAGCAAGGCGTCCGCCAGAAAGTAGCAGAAAAGATCCTCGGCGCGGCGCTCGATGCCGGCATCAATGTGATCGATACCGCCGAGTGCTACCAAGACAGCGAGGAGCTAATCGGTAAAGCCATATCGCATCGGCGCGGCGACTATCACCTATTCACCAAATGCGGGCATGTTACCGGCGCGCTCGATCGGCTGCGCTTCCACGAATGGGATCCGCGGCTAATTGCGAAGAGCATCGATCAGAGCCTGAAAAATCTTCGCACCGATCACGTCGACCTTCTGCAACTCCATAGCTGTTCCGAGGAAAGACTGCGCAAGGGCGACGTCATTCGGGCGGTTGAGGATGCGAAACGCGCCGGCAAGACTCGCTTCATCGGCTATAGCGGCGACAGTGACGATGCGCTCTATGCGATCGAGACCGGCGCCTTCGATGCGCTGCAAATCTCGGTGAGTATCGCGGACCAGGAATCGATCGAACGCGTGCTCCCGCTGGCGAAGAAACGCGACATGGGCATCATCGCGAAACGTCCGGTCGCCAACGCGGTGTGGCTGCGCAGCCGGGTGCCCACGAGCGACTACTCGCGCGAGTATTGGGATCGTTTGAAGAAGCTCGATTTCGATTTCCTCGCGAAGTCTGCCTCCGATGCGTTCGCGACCGCATTGCGTTTCACGCTCAGCGTGCCAGGCGTGCACACCGCGATCGTCGGCACCGCGAAGCCCGAAAGAATCGCGGGCAACGCCGACCTCGCGTCCTCGGGTCCGCTGCCGGAGGCCGAGTTCGACGCGATTCGTGAGCGCTGGCAAGCGATCGCGAAACCTCATTGGTTCGGCCAGGAGTGATGGTGAGGCCGAACCTCGCCGAAAATGAAAAGGCGGCGCGAAATTTCCGCGCCGCCCTCCAACGATGATCAATCAAACCGTGACTTTGTTGCCGTCGAACTTGGTGAAGGTGAATCCGGTATAGTTCTCGTTGTACAGATGGGCCTGGTCGCGCAACAGATTGATTGCGACCGCCTCGCCCAACAGCATCGCCTGTTGGAAATCCTGCCGCCAGTGGATTCCGGCGAACGCGCGGCCGACGCCCACATTCGAGGCCAGCTTGTTGAGCTCTCCTCCAACCTTAATCTGCCCTGCATCGGCGCCCGTATAAGCGACCGGCGTGGAGCCGTCATTGGCGGTTACCAGCGGGTTAGGAATGACGAAATTCTCGTCGAAGAACCACTTGAGCACCGTGACCGCAGCGCCGGCCGCGGTGGCATGTCCCGAAGGATAGGACGGATGCAACGGGCAACCCTCAGGATAAGATTGCGGAAGGAACCAGCTACCGGTGTTGCTATGGATCATCGCGGCGGCCTGCGAATTCAGGACGCTCGCATCGAGGGGATAGCTCTTTGCGCCGGTCTTGGTGAAATGCACCAGGCCGGCGGTTTCCTCGGCGCGCGCCACCCGATGCACGAACCATTTCTGGAACCATGCGTTCTTGAGCGCGCGCGCCATCACTTCGGCGACCAGCACTTCGATCATCGGCAAACCGAAGGTGATGAATCCGGTCTCCGACTTCAGCGCGGTACCAATCTTGGCGTAGGGATTTGCCGGGTTGAGCGGCGCACGCATCTTCAACAGCATCAGCGCCGCGTTGAGATACTCCTGGTACAAGACGTCATTATGCACGTACTCTGCGAGGTCTCTTCCCCGGCCCATGTACCTCAGAGTGGAATCGGGATTTTCCGCCGGAACTCCATTTGGCGCGCCGTTCTGAAGATTCAGAAACGAGGTCGCATCCGTCCCGAAGTCTGGCGGAAGGGTCGTCATGTAGCCGACGAACGGCATTACACCATAGGTGAACGGCTGAATGAAAAATTGCGAAATGAACGGCCCGATCACATCGCCTGCGGTAAACCCGCGAAAAAGCGTCTGGGTCGTGACCGGCTTGGGTCCTTCGTAAGCAGGAAGGTTGTTGAGCTCCGCGACCGCCGCCGCGACAGTGGAGTCGCTTCCATACTGCGAAAAAGCGACGTCGCGGCACAGTGCCTGCCAGTATGCCTCGATCATTTGCCCCGCCAGCCCTGGGCTGTTCAGTTTGTCGAAGGGCGGAATCGAGTTCTGGCTCGGATCGCAGGTTTCGAGGTCAAACGCGAGGCCGGCCTGCGGATCGACCAGCGGTATCGTGCCGGCCATCGTCAACGCATCGAAGTCCGCACGCTTGCCGGTTTTGATGGCGTTGAGGTAGGCCGCATACACGGTTGGGTCCACCTCACCAAAGTTGTCATGCTGAAAGCCTTTGGTGTAGTTGGCGATCCCACTGGGATACTGCGCCTCGTCGCCGTTGTTCGGATGGGCTGCGAACTTGCCCTTGCGATCTTCGACGGCCGCAGAAATGCGCTTTTGATAGGCCTGCGCCGGACGGGTTTTTAGGTTGAGCTGCGCGGATTTGGTATCGGAAATGACGTCCGGCATCGCGCCTCGCGCGGCGAGTGCCACCGCCGGAACTGCGCCTGCGATAGTGGCGGCTCCCATGCCCTTGAGGAATGCGCGTCGGCTCGGCGTACGCGGGGCGGTTGGCGATTTTTCCGGTACTGATTGATGCGATTCGAGGCTATCTTGCTCTGTCGAATCTTGGGATTTCCCTTTCATCCTGACTCTCCCCCGACAAATTTTCAGGCGACACTAGCTTACGTTATGACCTAATATTAGCTGTTTTGCAGGTCTGCTACAACTTTATAGAGGCATTCCTAGGCGACGCTTTCTGTTGATGGTGAATACAAAGCTAATTAGGACAGGATAAGATACTTCCGCGCCCGTTAAGAAAGCCACGAATTCTAAAAATTAGGCATATTGAGGCAGTTGCGCGCTTGCACCATTTTAGGGATGTATCTGCCTATAGAAAAGTAACAATTTTAGCGCGGCTCTCCCGCTCCTAGCCCCATCGATTCATACGCCTTGTCGGCGGCCGAAAGCGCCCGTCCTCGCGACAGCTCCATCCCCATGGAGCCGAGGATCTCCTCGAGCGCGTTGAGCACCAGCATCACGTTCTCGCGCCGCGAGCCCTCGCCCATCAAACCGATGCGCCACACCTTGCCCTTGAAGGGGCCGAGGCCGGCGCCGATCTCGATGTTGAAAAGCTTGAGCAGGCGCTCGCGCACCTTCGCGTCCTTGATTTCCCCGGGAATCTTGATAGCGGTAAGCTGCGGCAACCGATGGCCTTCCTGCGCCGCCATCTCGATACCCATCGCCTTGAGGCCCGCGACCAAGGCGCTCGCGTTTGCGACGTGGCGCTCGAAGCGCGTGTCGAGGCCCTCCTCGACGACGATCCGCAGCGCCTCATAAATCGCATAGTTCATCGTGATCGGCGCGGTGTGATGATAGAGGCGATCGGGTCCCCAATACTGTTCGATGAGGCCGACATCGAGGTACCATGAGCGGCACTTGGTTTTGCGTCGATGCACCGCGTCCATCGCACGCGGACTGAAGGTGACGGGCGCGAGTCCCGGCGGCGCGCCGATGCCTTTCTGGGTGCAGCTGTAGCACGCGTCGATCCCCCATTCGTCGATCTCGAGCGGCACGCATCCGAGCGAAGTGACGCCATCGACGGCGAACAGCGCGCCACTACGATGCGTCATCTTCGAGATCTCGTCGAGTGGCTGATGAATGCCGGTAGAGGTTTCCGAATGAACGATCGCGACCAGCTTGGGCTTCTCGATTTTCGACAGCGCCTGCGCGATTTGGTCGGGCTCGATGATGCGCCCCCACGGCGCCTCGACCTTATGCACCTTGGCGCCCATGCGATCCGCGACCTCGGCGAGCCGGCCGCCAAACGCGCCGTTGACGCCGACCACGACCTCGTCGCCTTCCTCGATCAGGTTCGCCATCACGCATTCCATTCCGGCCGAGCCGGTGCCGGAAACCGGAAACGTGATCTCGTTGGAAGTGCGGAACACCAGCCGCAGCAGCTTCTTGATGTCCTCCATGATGCCGACGAAGTCGGGATCGAGATGCCCCAGCACCGGCGAGAGCATCGCCTTCATCACGCGCGGATGCACATTGGAGGGACCGGGTCCGAGCAGAACGCGCGCGGGCGGTCTCAGTTCGGGAAACAAATCTGCCGAAGTTGCCAAGGTCGAACCTCTTTCCGTTGCGAAATGGAGTGCATCATATTAGCCAGCATCGCAGAAGCATTAAAATGCCTCTTGTGTCGCGAAGCGGGCGGAGCCACGCCGCAGGCGTACCCGAGGCGGAGCGAAGCGGAGTCGAGGGAATTTAAAAATCATAGTCCGTTACCGGAGCGAATCCGCCAACATGCTAGAGTCGCTATCGTGGACGGCAATGGAAAATCGAATCGCGTAGCAATCGACGCGAGCCTCGCGCGGGAGCTACGCGCGATCGTCGGCGACGATGCGATCGTCTCGCGCCGAAGCGAGCTCAAGGTTTACGAATGCGACGGCTGGACCATCGAGAAGAGCGCGCCCGATTTGCTGGTGATGCCGCGTTCGACCGAAGAGGTCAGCGCGGTGCTGCGCGCGCTCCATCGCCGCGGCATTCCATTCGTGCCTCGTGGCGCGGGAACCGGTCTCTCAGGCGGCGCGCTGCCGCTCGCGCCGGTGATGATCTGCACCTCCAAGATGAATCGCATACTGACTATTGATCTGGCTAATCGCCGCATCGAAGTACAAAGCGGAGTAGTCAATCTGCATGTGACTAATGCGGTGAAGGCGAATAGCTACTTCTATCCGCCCGATCCTTCGTCGCAGATGGCATGTACGATCGGCGGGAACATCGCGGAAAATTCCGGCGGCCCGCACACTTTGAAATATGGCGTTACCACCAATCACGTCCTCGGCGTCGAGGTCGTGCTCCCCGATGGCGAAGTGGTCGCGCTCGGCGGTCCGGTCGACGAGCGATGCGGCTACGATCTGGTCGGCGCTGTGGTGGGTTCGGAAGGCACCTGCGGGATGGTCACTGCGGCTACGCTTCGGCTGATGCGGGAGCCCGAAGGGCATCGCACGATCCTCGCGACTTTCGCCGATGTAGAGGACGCGACCGCGGCGGTCTCGAAGATCATCGCATCCGGAATGATCCCGGGTGCGATCGAAATGATGGACCGTCTCATTCTGAAAGCGGTCGAGGCGGCCTTCCATGTTGGATTCTCTCCCGATGCGGGCGCGGTACTGATTGTAGAGATAGATGGCCTCGAAGTCGGCCTCGACGAACGCGCGGCGGCCGCTATCGAACTGATGCGGACCTGCGGCGTGACCGAAGCGAAACTCGCGCGCGACGAGGCCGAGCGCGCGCTCCTGTGGAAAGCGCGCAAGCGGGCTTTCGGAGCCGTCGGCAGGCTCGCGCCCAACTACGCCACCCAGGACGGCGTGGTTCCGCGCACGCGGCTCCCGGATATCCTGCGCGTCATCAACGCGGTCAGCGAGCGGCACGGCCTCGCGATCGGAAATGTCTTTCACGCGGGCGACGGCAACATCCACCCCATCGTACTCTATGATGAGCGCGATGCTGACCAGGTGCGGCGCGCGATCGAAGCCGGCCGCGAAATCCTCACCGCGTGCGTCGAGATGGGAGGCAGTCTCACCGGCGAGCACGGAATCGGCGTCGAGAAGATGGGCGAGATGCCGCTGCTGTTCTCGCCCGACGATTTGATCGCGATGACGGAATTGCGCCGCGTCTTCGATCCCGACGAGCGCTCCAATCCGTTCAAGGTAATACCCACCCCGGGCGCGTGCGTAGAAGTCACCTCGCCTCGAAGGCAAGTCCCTCTGTGAGTGCCGCGCTCGAAGATGTGGCCACTTTCGGTGCCGTCGAAAAGATCATCGAGCCTCAGAGCGCCGAGGAGATCGCTACGATCGTCCGCAAGTGCGAAGCGGATAAGATCAGCCTCGCGCCGCTCGGCGCGGCTCGCACGCTCTCGCAGATCAGGCGCGCACCGGTGCAGATCGGCATATCGCTCAAGCGCATGGCGCGCATCGTTGCATATGAACCCGATGACATGACGGTGGTCGCGCAGGCTGGCCTCACCATCGGCGAGCTCAACGCAACACTCGCGACGCCGGGCCAGCGTCTGACAGTCGATCCTCGCGATCCGGACGCGACGACCTTGGGATCGCTCATCGCGGCGGCGCACGCCGGACCGCTCCGACTTTCGGAAGGAACCGTGCGCGATCTTTTGATCGGAATTCAGTTCGTCGGCCACGGTGGCAGCATCATTCGCGCGGGCGGCCGGGTGGTTAAGAACGTCGCCGGCTACGATCTGATGAAAGTGATGACCGGTTCATTCGGCACGCTGGGGATCGTAACCGAAGCGACCTTCAAGGTCCGGCCAATTCCGGAAAATTACACGCTCGCGGTAGCCACTTTCACTGACGCTGATGCGGCATTCGCGGCCACCGCTAAACTTCACGATCAAATTCCGCTGATTCATCTCGAAGTGATGAGCCCGCGCGCCAGCAGTGCGATTGGCGCGTCAGAACGATTCGTCGTGCTGGCCGGCTTTGCCGGAATTCGTTCCGAGCTTGCTTACCAAAGCGATCGCATCGCGAGTGTCCTCGGTTCAACAATCGAAATGCTCGATGGCGATCGCGCGCTCGAACTTTATTCCTCGATGCGGGACCTCGCTTTCGGCGATGATGCCGTGACTGCTCGAATAGCGGTGCTGCCGAACGAGCTCGCGCGATGCGCTCGCGAGTCGTCAGCCGAGTTCATCGCACACATTGGATCGGGAATCGCGGAGCTATCGACCTCAACCGCGGACCCCGGACTCGTGGCGCGATGGCGCGAAATCGCGCATTCCGCGCGCGGCCATCTGCGTGTCATATCAGCGCCCGCATCGATTCGATCGGAGATCGATTTCTTCGATCGTCCCAACCCCGGCGCATTCAAGCTGATGCAGCGCCTCAAGAGCACCTTCGATCCGGCGGGCGTCTTCAATCCCGGATGCTTCGTGGGGGCGCTCTGATGGTCGAGCTCGGCACCGCTCCTGCCCAGCCCGTCCGCGACGTGGTCGATTACGAGCTGCTATTCGACTGCGTTCACTGCGGACTCTGCCTCGAGGCGTGCCCGACCTATATCGTGACGCGCGCTGAGATGGATTCGCCGCGCGGCCGCATCTACTTGATGAAGTCGCTCGCCGAGGGACGCCTCGAACTCGATAGCGACGCGGTGCGCCATCTCGATTTGTGCCTCGGATGCCGCGGATGCGAGACCGCCTGTCCGTCGGGCGTTCACTACGGCCGCCTCATCGAGGACGCGCGCGCCTACGTCGAGCGTCATCACACTCGCAGACCCATCGATCGCGTTCGCCGCGCGCTCATCAGCGCAATATTCCCTTATCCGAATCGCTTGCGCATGATGCTCGCACCGCTCGCCCTCGCGGAGCGGCTCCATCTGCGCCGCCCGATTGAAGCGATCCTTCCCAAGTCACTGCGGGAGTGGGTCGAACTGCTCCCGCCGCTCATGCAACGTGGTGAGCCAGCCCCGCCGCATGCCGAATCGCGCGCCGCAACTGATGCGCCGAGGGTTGTCGTGCATCACGGATGCGTGGCGCAGGTTCTCGCCGATTCGGAAAATAGCAACACCGAAAGATTGCTCACGGCGGCGGGATATCGCGTCCTGCAGATGCCCCACACGGTGTGTTGCGGGGCGCTCGATCTGCACACCGGCAACGACGCGCGGTCGAAGGAATTCGCGCGCGCAAATGTTCGCGCGCTCAAGGACCTCGCGCCCGATGCGATCGTGTCGGCGGCCTCGGGATGCTCGACCGCGATCGCCGAGTACGGCGCGATCCTGAAAAATGACGCCCTCGCCGGCGACGCGCGTGAGGTCCAATCGAAGGTGCGCGACCTCAGTGCGCTGCTGCTCGCGCGGATGCCGCAATTTGGTGAGCTGCGATGCACCGTCACCTATCATGATGCGTGTCACCTCGTGCACGGCCTCGGCGTGCGCGAAAATCCTCGCAAGTTACTGCGATCGATTCCAGGCGTGCGCTTGATCGAGTTGGCTGAGGCCGATCTCTGTTGCGGCTCGGCGGGTAGTTACAATCTGACCGAGCCCGAGATGGCGCGCACGCTGGCCAGGCGCAAGGTCGACAACATCATCGCGACGCGCGCCGACTACGTAGTCTTGTCGAATCCGGGTTGTGAGTTTCAAATTGCCGCCGAACTCCGGCGTCGAGGCGCGAGCATCAAGGTTATTCACCTCGCGGATTTTCTCGCGCTCGCACTCCCGGATGATTATTGACGATGAACGACGACCTCGAGATCAAATTCTATTTCGCGTACACGAGCCCCTTCACATACCTGGCGTGGGCGCCCGCGCGCCACCTTGAGCGCAGTCATCGCGTGAAGCTGCGCTTCATTCCGTACGGCGTTAACATTCGCAAGACCTACGGCAACCTCGACGATCCTACAGTCGAGCGCCGCAAGGTACGCTACCTCTACCTAGACGCGCGGCGCATCGCGAAGGAGCGCGGCCTCATCATCTATCCGCCGAAGAAGATTTTCTCCTGCCGTCTTGCGTTCTACGGTGGTCAGTTCGCAGCCAAGCATGGTCGCTTTTTACCGTACTCCGAGCGCGTGTTCGAGCGCTTCTGGAAACACGAACTCGATGTCGAGAAGCCTGACGCGATCTATGGCGTCCTCACGGAAGTGGATCTCGATGTGAACGAATTCCATCGCTATGTAGAAGCCGAGGCGCGAGCGGATTTGGATCGCTGTTTCGAGGAAGCGGCTAGCGATCAGATTTTTGGGGTTCCGACTTTCGTCGTCGACGGCGAGCCGTTTTGGGGCGAGGATCGCATCGACTGGCTGATCAAGAAGCTCGACGCGCTAGGCCTGCGCCGCTGAACCCGGCCGCTCGGTGATTGCGATGTGACGTGGCTGCGACTTCACGCTCGCGAGCCATCCACGAATCGCCGGATACTTGCCGAGGTCGAATCCCCCTTCATCGGCGATGTGAGTATATGCGTACAGTGCGATGTCGGCGATCGAGTAGCTATTGCCAACGAACCACTCGCGCGTCGCAAGATGCTTCTCCATCACATCGAGGGCGTCGTAGCCACGGCGAATCATCATGTCGAGCATCGTGCGGCGAGGGTCCTTAACATTGGGATCCACGTGAACGAGGTATCGCACACTGGCTATGTAAGGTTCATGACTATACTGCTCGAAGAATAGCCACTGCAGAACCTGCGCGCGCTCAAATCTACTTTGCGGAGTATACTGAGTATTCTCCGCGAAGTAGCTAATGATGGCGTTCGATTCGAATAGTAACTTGCCATCGTCGAATTCGACGGCGGGAATCCTGCCGTTGGGGAACTTCGCGAGGAACTCGGGTGTGCGCGTCTCGCCTTTGATGATGTCGCGCTCGACAAGCTCGAACGGAATTGTAAGCTGCGTCAGTAGCAGCCGGACTTTGTAGCCGTTGCCCGACGGCAGATAGTCGTAGAGCCGCAGCACTTTCTAGAGTTCAGGACTTGCCGGAAGAAAAGACTCGCCCATCAGATATGCGTCGACGGCGCGCGCGCATTCGCGGCCTTCCCAAATCGCCCATACCACCAGCGATTGCCCGCGCCTCGTGTCGCCCGCCGCGAAGACGCTGGGCACGCTCGACTGATAATTGTCGCATAGCACGTTGCTGCGAGGATCGAGCTTTAGGCCGAGCTGCGAGATGATTGTGTCAGGCTCGGGTCCGAGGAATCCGAGCGCCAGCAGCACTAGATCGCAGTCGAGTTCGAAGTCGCTGCCTGGAATCTCCTCCATCGCCATCCGGCCGTCGCTTGTCCGTTGCCAATTCAGCCTGATGCCGTGCAGTTTCGTGACGTGCCGGTTCTCGCCGGAGAACTTTTTCGTGTTGATACTCCAGTCGCGATTGACGCCCTCCTCGTGCGAGGTCGAGGTGCGCAGGATCATCGGCCAGTCCGGCCACGGCATCTCATGCGTGCGCTGCTCCGGCGGCATCGGCAGCAACTCGTACTGATGGACACTAATTGCGCCTTGCCGATTGCTGGTGCCGAGGCAATCGGAGCCGGTGTCGCCGCCGCCGAGGATCACCACGCGCTTGCCCTTCGCGGTGATGAAGACGTCATCGGCAATGTGGTCGCCCTGATTGCGCTTGTTCTGCTGCGGAAGAAAGTCCATCGCGAAGTGAATGCCCCGCAGCTCGCGCCCGGGAATCGGAAGATCGCGCGGCTTGGTCGCGCCCATTGTAAGCGCGATCGCGTCGAAATTCGCGCGTAGCGCATCGGCTGTGATGTCGATGCCGACGCGGCAGTTGGTCACGATCTCGACGCCCTCAGCCTTCATTTGCTCGACGCGCCGATGGACCAGATGCTTTTCCATCTTGAAATCGGGGATGCCGTACATCAGCAGGCCGCCGACCCGATCCGATCGCTCATAGAGCGTTACAGCATGGCCCGCGCGCGCGAGTTGTTGCGCGCATGCGAGGCCCGCGGGACCCGAGCCGACCACCGCGACGCGTTTTCCGGTGCGGCGCGGCGCGGGTTGCGGCGTCACCCAACCTTCCGACCACGCGTGATCGATAATGTTCTTTTCGATCACCTTGATGGTGACGGGATCGTTGTTGATGTTCAGCACGCATGCTTCTTCGCATGGCGCCGGACACACGCGGCCGGTGAACTCGGGAAAATTGTTGGTCGAATGGAGGCGGTCGATCGCATCCTTCCAGCGCCCGCGATAAATCAGGTCGTTCCAATCGGGAATGATGTTGCCGAGCGGGCAACCCTTGTGGCAGAAGGGGATCCCGCAATCCATGCATCGCGCACCCTGCGCGCGCAGCTTGTCCTCGGGCATCTTGAGGTCATACTCGCGCCAATCCTGCAGACGCTCCTTGACGGGACGCCGTGAGGGCGTTTCCCGTTTGATCTCCATGAAGCCCGTTATCTTGCCCATTGAACCCCGATTCTCTCCAATCCAAAAATGTGTCGATAGACCTCCACCTACACCGCCGCCAGTTTCGCCATTTCGTTGTTCGCGCCCAGATGCTGCCGCTCGAGCACCATCCGATATTCGGTCGGAAGCACCTTGACGAATTTCTTTACGTGATCGTCCCATCGATCGAGCATGCGGCGCGCGACCGCGCTCTGCGTATATTGATGATGCCGCACGATGAGCGCATGCAGCTGATGAATCTCGTCGGCGTTGTCGATTGGTCCCAGCTCGACCATGCCCATGTTGCACTTCGACGCGAAGTTGCCTTCATCGTCGAAAACGTAGGCGACGCCGCCGCTCATTCCGGCGCCGAAGTTGCGCCCCGTCTTGCCCAGCACCACGACCAAGCCGCGCGTCATGTACTCGCAGCCGTGATCGCCGACGCCCTCGACGACGGCGGTCGCACCGCTGTTGCGCACCGCGAATCTCTCTCCCGCGACGCCTCGGAAAAACGCCTCGCCACCAGTGGCGCCGTACAGCGCGACGTTTCCGATGAGGATGTTTTCTTCGGCTTTGAACGTCGCCTCGCGCGGAGGGCGCACCGCAATGAAGCCGCCCGACAGCCCCTTGCCGCAGTAGTCGTTCGCGTCGCCTTCGAGATAGAGCGCGACTCCCGGCGCGAGCCATGAGCCGAAACTCTGACCGGCGGAGCCTTTGAAGTGACATTGAATCGTGTACGGCGGCAGCCCATCCGCGCCGAAGTTGCGTGACACTTCTGCCGAAAGCATGGTGCCGACGGTGCGATTGGAGTTGCGAATCGGCAGATGAATCTCGACCGGCTTTTTGTGCTCGAGCGCGTCCGTCGCGAGATCGATCAGTTGCACATCGAGCGCGTTCTCGAGGCCGTGGTCCTGTTTCTGGATGTTGTGCAGCGCGACGTCAGGGCCGACATTCGGCTTATAGAGGATCGCGCTGAGATCGATGTTGCTCGCTTTCCAATGCTTGATCGCATCGTTGGTGTCGAGGCATTCGACGTGGCCGACCATCTCGTCGACAGTGCGGAAACCCAACTGCGCCATGTATTCGCGCAACTCGCTCGCGATGAACATCATGAAGTTCACCACGTGCTCGGGCTTGCCCTCGAACTTCTTGCGCAACTCGGGATCCTGCGTTGCGATGCCGACCGGGCAAGTGTTGAGGTGGCACACGCGCATCATGATGCATCCGGAGGCGATCAGCGCGGCGCTCGCGAAACCGAATTCCTCGGCGCCGAGCAGGCATGCGATCGCGACGTCGCGCCCGGTCTTGAGCTGACCATCGGCCTCGACGCGGATGCGCCCGCGCAGATCGTTCATCACGAGGATTTGCTGCGTCTCCGCGAGGCCGAGTTCCCAGGGCGCGCCGGCGTGCTTGATCGATTGCAGCGGCGATGCACCGGTGCCGCCGTCGTATCCGCTGATGAGCACCACGTCGGCTTTCGCCTTCGAGACTCCGGCGGCGATAGTGCCGACGCCGACCTCGGCGACCAGCTTGACGCTGACGCGCGCACGATCGTTGGAGTTCTTCAAATCATGAATGAGCTGCGCGAGGTCTTCGATCGAGTAGATGTCGTGATGCGGCGGCGGCGAAATCAGTCCGACGCCGGGCACTGAGTAGCGAATCTTCGCGATGAAATCATCGACCTTATGACCGGGGAGTTGGCCGCCTTCGCCAGGCTTCGCGCCCTGCGCCATCTTGATTTGCAGCTCGTCGGCGTTGACGAGGTAGTTGCTGGTGACCCCGAATCGCGCCGAGGCCACCTGCTTGATCGCGCTACGGCGCCAGTCGCCATTCGCTTCGCGGATGAAACGGCCTGGGTCCTCGCCGCCCTCGCCGGTGTTGCTCTTGCCGCCGATGCGGTTCATCGCGATCGCGAGGTTTTCGTGCGCCTCTTTGCCGATCGATCCGAACGACATCGCGCCGGTCTTGAAGCGCTTGACGATCTCGCTGGCCGGCTCGACCTCTTCGAGCGGTACCGGAGGGTTATTCGGCTTGAACTTGAACAGTCCCCGCAGCGTGTCGAGGCGGCGCGTGTGGTCGTCGACCGCGCCTGTATATTGTTTAAACAAATTGTAGTTTCCGGAACGCACCGAATGCTGGAGCTTCGCGATGGTGTTCGGGTTCCACATGTGGAACTCGCCGCGCCGCCGCCACTGGTACTGGCCGCCCACATCGAGTTCGCCGTCGAGGTTCGCTGCGATCTGAAATGCGTGCTGATGGCGCGCGCCGGTCTCTCGCGCGATTTCCTCGAGGCCCACACCGCCGATGCGCGAAGCGGTCCAGGTGAAATACTTATCTACCACTTCGCTGCTCAGCCCGATCGCCTCGAAGATTTGCGCGCCGTGATAACTCTGCAGCGTCGAGATTCCCATCTTCGACGCGACCTTGATCATGCTCTTGCCCGCGGCCTTGACGATGTTCTTGACCGCGTCGTCGGGGTCAACGTCGTGGACGCGGCCGTCGCGAATCATTTCGGCCATGGTCGAGAACGCGAGGTAAGGATTCACCGCGGCAGCGCCGTAGCCGACCAGCAGGCAGAAGTGCATCACCTCGCGCGGCTCGCCTGACTCGACCACGATGCCGCATCGAGTGCGAGTGCCTTCGCGAATCAGGTGATGGTGCACGCCGGAGCATGCGAGCAGACATGGAATCGCCGCGTGCGCCGCATCGACGCCGCGATCGGACAAAACCAGAATGCTGTAGCCCTGCTCGATGGCTTCGGAAGCCTCGCGGCAGATTCGATCGAGTGAGGCCTTGAGACCCGCCGCGCCATCGTTCACCACATAGAGCGTCGAGATCGTTTTGGTGCGGAGGCCGGGCTTGTCGAGCCGGCGAATCTTCTCGAGCTCGGCATTGGTGAGAATCGGCCGCTTCACCTGAAGCTGGCGGCAATGGATCGGGCTCTCCTCGAAGAGATTTTGCTCGGCGCCGAGCGAGGTCTCGGCCGAGGTCACCATCTCCTCGCGAATCGGATCGATGGGCGGATTGGTGACCTGCGCGAACAACTGTTTGAAGTAGTTGAACAGCGGCTGCGGACGATCCGACAGAACCGCGAGCGGCGTGTCGGTGCCCATCGAACCAACCGGCTCCTGCCCATTCACCGCCATCGGCGCGAGCAGCATTTTCAAATCTTCGACGGTGTAGCCGTATGCCTGCTGAAGCTTGAGCAGCTCGTGACCTTGGTACTCATCGATCGACGGCGCGGACGGCGGCTCGGGAAGATCGTCGAGCGCGACGATACTTTCGTTGAGCCATTCGCGATACGGTTGCCGCGCCGAGAGGGCGCCCTTGATCTCCTCGTCATGCACGATGCGCCCGAGATCCGTATCGACGAGAAACATTTTGCCCGGCTGCAAGCGCCCCTTCAGTTCGACGTTCTCGGGCGGGATGTCGAGCACGCCGGTCTCCGACGCCATCACGACGAGGCCATCTTTTGTGACGAGGTAGCGCGAGGGACGCAGGCCATTGCGGTCGAGCACCGCACCGATTCGCACGCCGTCGGTGAACGCGATCGAGGCGGGACCGTCCCACGGCTCCATCATGCAGGAATGGAATTCGTAGAACGCGCGCTTGTCGGGCTTCATCTGCGGATCGTTCTGCCATGCCTCGGGAATCATCATCATGACGGCGTGCGGCAGCGAGCGTCCGGTGCGCGTCAACAGCTCGAGGCAATTGTCGAACATGGCAGTGTCGCTGCCGGTCGGCTCGATGATCGGATGGAGCTTGTGAATGTCCTCGCCGAATAGCGGCGAGGCGAACAGCTTCTCACGCGCATGCATCCAGTTGATGTTGCCGCGCAGTGTGTTGATTTCGCCGTTGTGCGC
>Ga0182024_10000921_pt1 | contig 76038 bp, 71 predicted proteins | sample P32metaG_FD_120480 | JGI IMG/M metagenome (GOLD analysis project Ga0182024, IMG submission 120480) | Permafrost microbial communities from Stordalen Mire, Sweden - P3-2 metaG (Illumina Assembly) | ecosystem: Environmental > Terrestrial > Soil > Wetlands > Permafrost | place: Sweden: Stordalen...
CACCAAGGAGCGATTGCTCCCGAACACTTGGACTATTATCTGGACGAGTTTACGTTTCGCTTCAATCGCCGGACCTCAGCCTCACGTGGCAAGCTCTTTTATCGCTTGGCGCAACAGGCCGTGTAGCTGTCGCCGACTCCGTATCATGCTCTGGTGGGCGGGTCCAACAACCCGAAATACCACCCACAGGGGTCGGTGGAGTCAATAGGATAGCCCTGCAAACCTAATCAAGTTATAATCCGATTTTCCTGTCCTTCTCTGCGTGCTTGGCGGCCCTCTGCGCAATCCAATTCTTTTCACGCAGAGGGCGCAAAGGAAAGAACGCGGTTTCGCGGTCGGGAGAAATTCCACTTAAAAGCGCGCTTCGGGGCTCTGAAGTGTTCCGAGATAAACTTGCGCTAAATCGCGCATGCGGAATTTTGCATTCTCGCATTCTACCTCAACGACCTGCCGCACTTGCGGGCTTGCTCATGGCGGCGAAGTGCTTTATGGTCGCCAGCAGTTTTTGCAGCCATGAGAAGACTCTATTTCCTTTGTTTGATCGCGCTGGCGGGGTGCTCTTCGAACAGACAGCACCTCGGTTCAGCCGCCCGCGGCCGCGACGATGGGTCTTTCAATAAGCTAGCCGATGAATACATGACCGGCTATTTGGCCTGGCGTCCGCAAGAGGCGACGCAACTGGGACTTCACCAATACGACGGCAAGATGACGGATTTCAGCCAGGCTTCGATTGATGGAGAATTAAGCCGGCTGACAGCATTTGAGCTGAGAATCAACAAGTTGGAGCATAACGGAAAGCTGGGCCCGCAAGCAAACTTCGATTGCCGCGACTTGCATGCGGCCATCCGGCGGGCGTTGTTCAGCATTCAGGAAATGGGATCCTTTTCCCGCAACCCGATCACTTACGCCGGGGCCTTGGACGTGAGCATCTACATCAAGCGCGACTTCGCGCCTTTGGAGCAACGGGTGCGAAGCGTCATCGCCATCCTCAACGAGGCGCCTAAGGTCATGGCGGCGGGGCGCGCCAATCTCCAGGAATCATTGCCGAAACCCTGGGTGGCCACGGCCATTGAAGTGGGAAACGGCTCGGCGGATTTTCTGGAAAAAGACCTCGTCGAGGCGCTGAAAAATCTTAACGACTCCGATTTGCGGACCCAGTTTACGGCGGCCAATCAGCAAGCCGTGGCGGAGATGCGAAAGTTTGTGAAATATTTGAAGGAGGAGAAATTGCCCAAGGCCAGTGGCGATTTTGCGTTGGGCCGGGACAATTTTGCGAAAATGCTGGGCGAGGGCGAATTGATCACACAGTCGCCGGAGGAGATTTTGCAAATTGGATTGGCGGAATTATGGCGGGAACAGGCGCTGTTCGCGGAGACGGCGGCTAAAATCGATTCCACCCGCAAGCCGATTGACGTCTTTCAGCAAATCCAACACGACCATCCAACGGCCGACGGATTGATTCCCGACACACGGAAAGACCTGGAAGCAATTCGAAAATTTGTGATTGACCATCACATTGTCACCATTCCTTCGGAAGTGCGCCCGCGCGTGGAAGAGACATTGCCCTTCGAGCGGGCGAGCAGTTTTGCCTCGATGGATAGCCCCGGCCCATTTGAGACCAAGGCGACGGAAGCCTATTATTATGTCACGCCGGTCGAGGCGAATTGGTCCGGGAAAGAGAAGGAAGACTGGCTCAGCGCGTTTAACTATTACACCAGCGATGTCGTTTCCATCCATGAAGTCTATCCCGGGCACTACGTGCAATTCTTGTGCATGAATGCCTCGCCGGCGACTCGTATTGAGAAAATTTTTGGCAGCTACGCCTACATTGAAGGTTGGGCGCATTACTCGGAGCAAATGATGATCGACGAGGGCTACGGCGAAGTCGGGCCTGTCGCCTCCGATCAACCGGTCGCACTTAAGGCGGCCAAATACCGCCTGGCGCAACTGGATGAAGCGTTGTTGCGGATCTGCCGTTTATGCGTCGCCATCAAGATGCATTGCCAGGGAATGCCGGTGGACGAGGCCACGAAATTTTTCCACGACAATTGCTATTACGGCGAGAAACCGGCGCACGCGGAAGCGATGCGCGGGACGTTCGACCCAGGCTACGCCAACTACACCTTGGGGAAGCTGATGATTTTGAAACTGCGCAAGGACTACCAGGCGCAGGAAGGAAAGGGATACTCGCTGGAAAAATTTCACGATGAATTCCTGCGCCACGGCACACCTCCGGTGCCGCTGTTGCGGACAATTTTGCTGAAAGACCGGCAGTTGTGGGACAAGGCGCTCTAAAAACCATGATTCTCAAAAGTAACGCTTGACACAAATTGGGGTTGAAGGCATGGTCTGGCGCAATAAATGCAACTAACGGGAACAATTTATTTTAGCATGTGCCGCGCCTGGTCCGTATGGATGGCAGGCCGTGTCTCCCGTCCCACGTGGCAGGCCACTCATAAGTCCAATTACACCGGCCAGCAGGAGGAATTAATGTAGCTTAGTCCTAGAAAGAATTTTCCACCTGCTTGCCGAAAGGTAAGCAGGTTTTTTTTTGATGAATACCCCGGATTCAACCCTGCTCTCGCGTTTACGGGCGCTGCCGCGTCCGGCGTGGATACTTTTTTTGGGCACGTTCCTGAACAAGTTCGGAACGTTCGTCATGCCCTTTCTGACGCTCTACTTGACGCAGCGCGGATTTTCGCTCGTGGATGCCGGCATCGCTATCAGCGCCTATGGCCTCGGCGGTCTCATGGCCTCGGCCATTGGCGGGCATTTGGCGGACGTCATCGGACGACGCAAGACCATCGCGCTCTCGATGTTCTCGGTGGCAGCGGCCATGATCCTGTTATCGCAATCGCGCAGTTTGCCCGCGATTGTGATCGCAACATGGCTGGCGGCGTTGACTGGCGAATTATATCGCCCGGCCAGCAGCGCGCTTTTGGCGGACCTTGTTCCGTCGGAATTGCGCGTCACCGCCTATGCCGCTTATCGCATGGCATTTAACGCCGGCTTTGCCTTTGGTCCGGCCATGGCCGGCTTTCTGGCGACGCGCGGCTATTTCTGGCTTTTCGCAGGCGATGCGGCCACATCAGTGTTGTTCGGCGTGCTTGCCCTGGCAGCGTTGCCACGCGGTCTTCCAATACAGCACGAAGAATCGGGATGGGGTCGCGATCTAAAAGTATTAGCCGGAGATGGGAGATTCATCCGCGTCTTGTGCGCGGCCTTTTTGCTCGCACTGGTCTTCCTGCAAATAAGCTCGACCTTCAGTCTGCAGGTGACGAGCCTTGGTTTTTCGCCATCGACTTACGGGATGATCCTTTCGCTAAATGGAGTATTGGTGGTTTGCTGCGAACTGCCGTTGACTTCGCTGACGCGGCGTTTTCCATCGCGCGCCGTTATGGCGACCGGTTATTTGCTCATCGGAGCAGGATTTTCTCTAAACGCCTTCGCGCACTCGGTGCAGGGGTTGGTGGCATGCATTGTCATAATCACATTCGGAGAAATGGTGACGATGCCCGTCTCGTCCGCTTACATCGCGGACCTTGCGCCGCCGCATTTGCGCGGACGTTATATGGGTGTGTATTCGCTGACATGGTCGGCTGCCTTGATCGTCGCGCCGCAAATGGGACTGAGACTGTTCGGCATTTCGCCGCCCGCGCTATGGCTGACGTGCGGTGGGCTGGCAGTTTTGGCGGCGGCGATCATTTTCCCGCGCTCGCGTTCTTGAAAAGGTCCATCGGCGCGTTGTTGACGCGGACAATCCCTGCTGATATATTCGACGCGTATGAGTGTCTCGATGGAAAGCGAAATTTTGGAAAAACTGAAGTGCCTTCCTGTGACGGAGCGGGTCAGAATTGTCGAGTCGTTGGCGCATCAACTTCGCGAAGACTTGCAGCTTTCCTCTATTCAAGGCCCGCAAGAGGCCGAGGAAAAGTTGGCGCGCGCCGCCAAAGCGTTGCGCGACGATTATGTTGGAGACAAGGATTTGACAGCCTTTACGGCTCTGGATGGCGAGCCATTTCATGCGCAGGGGTGAAATCTGGCTGCTCAACCTTGATCCGAGCGTTGGATCGGAAATTCGAAAGACCCGTCCTTGTATTATTGTCAGCGACGACGCCGTAGGAATACTTCCGCTGAAAGTGGTTGTTCCGGTAACGGAATGGAAGGATCGTTACGCAATCGCACCTTGGATGGTTCGAATCGACCCTGATGCCAGCAATGGATTGAACAAACCTTCCGCCGCCGATGCCTAAATGCGCTCGGTTTCCCAAGAACGTTTTGTGCAACGTATGGGAGAAGTTTCTGGTCAACAATTGCTACAAATTACGTCGGCTTTGGCAACTGTTCTAAAAATCCGATTTTATCCGACATGAAAGAGTTCGGGAAAAGGGCGATGATGGAGCTAACCTCTATTCATAAATAGGAAAGCCCTTCGCTTCCTTTACAGGATTCAAAAAGGATGAGATCTAAGCAGCGCGGTGATTTTGCCCAACAACAAATCCGGCGCGCACCCAAGCGCGATGACAATGATCGCGAGCATCACAATGGTCACCTGGGCGGAAATCGCCGGGCGCGGCCATGTTGAGGACGGCGGCGGCGCGACGGCGTAAATCTGCTTAAGCACTTGCAGGTAATAATAAAGCGACACGGCGCTGGCCCCGACGGCCACTACGACCAGCCAAAGCAGGCTCAGTTGAGTCGGCGCGGAGGCCGCAGCGGTAAATACATAGAATTTGCCGAAGAACCCCGAGAGCGGTGGAATTCCAGCCAGTGAAAGCATGAATACCAACATGCAAAAAGACAATAACGGCGCGCGCCGGCTCAGTCCGGCAAAATCTGCCAGCGAGGCTTGCCTTCCGCTGTCCTCAACCACTCCCACGACGGCAAAAGCGCCCAACACGGTGAACGCGTAGGTGATCGTGTAAAAAAGTAGAGCGGAAAGCGCGTGCCGCTGATCGGCCAGCAATGCCAGCAATGCGTAGCCTGCATGGGCGATGGCCGAATATGCCAGCAACCGTTTCACATTTGTTTGAACGATGGCCGCCACGTTGCCCGCCACCATGGAAAGGACTGCCAGCACAATGAAGACCGGTGCCCATCCGGGCAGAAAATCGTTCAAGGAAGCGGTCCCGCGCGCGCCAGGAAATGCCGTCAGGAGAATCCGTGCCAGGACAAAGAAGCTGGCCACTTTAGAGCCGGAGGCGATGAATGAAGCCACCGGCGTCGGCGCTCCTTGATACACGTCCGGCGCCCAGAGATGAAACGGCGCCGCCGCCAGCTTGAAGGCAAATCCGACCAGCGTCATCACAAGAGCGACATAGAACAACGGTTCGCCGGGCTGGCTGCGCAACCGGGCCGCTATGAAATTCAGTTGGACGTCGCCGGCAAGACCATAAATCAGGCTGATTCCAAAAAGCGTGAACGCGGCAGACATTCCGCCGAAAAGAAGATATTTCAAGGCCGCTTCGGAAGAAGCCAGGCTGGCTTTGTTGAAGGCGGCCAATGCATACAGCGAAATGCTTAACAGTTCCAACGCGATGAAGATCATCAGCAAGTTGTCGGAACTTATCAGAAGCATCAAGCCCGACGCCGCCAACAGCAACAGGGCGAAATACTCTCCCGCGTGCCGCGTGATGCGCTGATGCCAGGACAAAACGGCGGCAAAAACCGTCATCAGCAACAGCGGCAGCTTGAGCCATTGCGTCATCGGGCTGATGGCCAGCATGGCGACGTGAACCGAAGAGGGCAGCAGTGCCACCCAAGCCATCGCCAGCGAGCAGCCGAGACAGGTGATCGCTCCGGCCAACGCAGCGCGGTTCGCCGCTGGCTTCTCCTGCACCACCGTCAAGTCCACCAGCAACACGATGAGTGCCGTCGCGATGACAATGATCTCCGGCGTCGAAGCCGTCAGGCATTCGAGGTAAAGGTTCATCGCAGTCCTGCTTTCCAAAGCGGGCTCATAAGCGGCGAATTCAACGAAGGTGTGATCAAGTCCAGCAACAATCGCGGGCACAGGCCGATCACCAACGTCGCCGCCAACAGCAGCAGCGCGCCGGCGCGCTCGGGCACAGAGATACGATTGCAGTCCGGGAGGTTCGGTAGCTCAGCCGGGCCTTCGGCGAAAAACGCTTTGACCAACACGCGCAGCGTGTAGGCAATTCCCGCCAGAATGCCAGCAGCGGCGATGACGGCGAAAACGGGAAACGTCTTCCACGCTCCCACCAACACTTGCATTTCGGCGATGAAACCGCTGAAACCGGGCAGCCCCATCGAGGCCGCGCAGCCGACGACAAAAGTCACTGCCGCGAAGGGCAAGACCTGATTCAGATTCATGGGCTGCAATTTGGCCAGATCGCGTGTATGGGTGCGATCATAGACCATTCTGCCGACCACGGCGAAGAGCAATCCGGCGATGATACCGTGCGAAAACATTTGCAGGACGGCGCCGCTGAGACCGATTTGGCTCAGAGTCATCATGCCCAGCAAAACAAAACCCATGTGGCTCACACTGGAATAGCCAATGACAAATTTGAAATCCTGCTGCACCAGCGCCACCAACGCGCCATACACAATCCCGATGACCGCCAGCACGGCGATGGTGTTCTGCCAGGTGTGAAGGCCGATTGGAAAAAGCGTCATGGCAACGCGTAACGCACCGTAAGCGCCCAGCTTCATCACCACTCCAGCCAGGAGCATGGAGGCTGCGGTTGGCGCGGCCACATGGCCCGTCGGCGCCCAAGTGTGAAACGGCCAAAGACCAGCCAGAATGGCGAAACCGACAAACACCACAATGAAGGCCCAGTTTTGAAAACCAGCGGGAAAGGGATACTTCGCCAACTCCACCAAATCAAACGTCTTGCCTCCCGCCACCACGTAAGCGGCAATCAATCCAACCAGGACCATGGCGCTGCCGACAAATGAATAGAGCGCCAGCTTCATCGCCCCATATTCGCGCCGGGTCGAGCCCCAGATGGCGATGAGGAAGTATTTGGGAATGATCGCGACCTCGTAAAAGACGAATAGCAAAAACAAATCCACGCTTAGGAAGACGCCATAAACCCCGCCGATCAGCGCCAGATAAAGGGCGAAGAATTCGCGGGTTCGAGTTTCAATATTCCATGAAAAGAGAACGCCGGCCACCGCTGCAATGCCCGTGAGAAGCACCAGCACAAGGCTGATGCCGTCCGCCGCCAAGTGATAGCGGATACCCAATTCGCCAATCCAGGGCGCGTTGACGACGTCCGTGAGCACGCCTGCGGCCGAGTGCCGGCAGCACTCCGCGATTCCCATCGCGGCGAAGAAAAGCCCGGCCAGGGCACTCAGCAAGGCGACGACGCGCGGAGGGCCCGGATTGTCGCCCGGCAAAAACATCAGCAAAGCCGCGCCAAGAAATGAGATGTAAATCGTCCAGGCCAGCATGGTTTAAAAGGGTTTGAGCATTTGCATCACCGCAGGGTTGGCCAAACCTGTCAATAATTGGGGGAAGATGCCCAGCACAAAAATGAGCACGATCACCGGCGCCACGATCAGCCGTTCGGTCATCGTCAAATCGGGCCAGCGGCTCCATTTCTCCGGCAGCGGCCCTGTGAAGACCCGCTGCAACAAGGTCAGCAAAAAAATGGCGGTGAGCAGCAAACCGGGCATGGCCAGCAGCGCGGTTTTGGCCGCCATATGCAATGACCCTTTGAAAATAAGGAATTCGCCGGGGAAACCGTTCAGACCCGGCAAACCGAGCGAAGCGAAAAGCGCAATGCCCATCAGCCCGCAGAAGACCGGCGCGGCCTTGCGCAGGCCGCCGAAATCATTCAACCCGCGCAAAGCTCCGCCACGCTGCTCGATCAATCCCACAAAATAGAAAAGGGCGGCGGCGGTGATGCCGTGGTTGAACATTTGCAAGATGACGCCGTTAAGCGTTGCCGCCTGATCATTGGTCCACCCAGGGGAACCGTCGCTCCATTTCGCCGCGGCGAAGATGCCCAGCAAACAGTATCCCAGGTGATTGATCGAGGAATAGGCCACCATCCGTTTCAAATCCTTTTGCGCGAACGCCGCCGCCGCGGGGAAAACCACGGTGGCCACCGCCAGGGCAAGCAAAACGTGACGCCATGCGTGGTCATGCAGTTGTTCGGGAAAGATGGGCCACAGTATGCGCAGAAACCCGTACACACCCATTTTGGACATCGCGCCTGTCAAGACCATCGCTGTGCCGATGGGCGCTTCCGCGTAGGCTGCCGGCAACCAGGTGTGGAACGGGACCAACGGCACTTTTACCGCCAGTCCAAGGAGGATGCCCGCGAAAACGGCCGTGGCCAGAGTTTTGTGACCGGCGAAGAAACCGCCGCGATGCGCCAAAGCGGCCAATTGGGCAAAATCAAAAGTGCCGGTCGCGGCATACAAAGCCAGAAAAGCTGCCAGCATCGCGACGCTTCCCGCCATGGTGTAAACAAAGAATTGAAAAGCAGCGCTGCTTCGGTTGGGGCCACCCCAAATTCTGATCAGGAAAAAGGCCGGGATCAGGCTCAGTTCCCAGAAAAGAAACCAATGAACAAAATTCTGGGCCGTGAACGTGCCAAAAAGCCCCGACTCCAGGAACAGCATCAGTGCGAAATAGACCTTGGGCTTATACTCGATTTTCCAGGAAGCGAGCATGCCAAACGGAACGACCAAAGCCGAGAGCAACACGGTCAGCAAACTCAAGCCGTCCACGCCGACGTAATACTCGATTCCGAGAGAAGGCACCCAGGGGACGCGTTCAACAAATTGCATTCCCTTGCGCGAGTGGTCGAAGAGCGCCACAAGCGTCACTGCCAGCGCCAGCGCAATCAGGCTGACTGCGAAAGCCAGGTTGCGACCCAGCTTTTGTTGGTCGCGACCGAGCAAAATCATCAGCACGCCGGCGGCGAGGGGGAGGAATGTGAGAACGGTAAGCATCACCGAGACCCCCAAAGCAAGAGGATGAGCAGCGCGCAAAAGGACAAGCCGATGACGCGTAAGTAACGTTGCGTCTGGCCATTTTGCAACAGCGACATCCATTTTCCTGAATCGCGAACGGTTTCTGTGCCGGCATCGAAACTGCCATTGATGACGGACTCGTCCACGCTGCGATTGAGCCTGGCCAAAGCCAACGTCAGCCGGGATACAGCCCGGACCAAGCCATCCCAAATCTCGCGATCAAGCCAGTCGGAAAATAAGGCAAAAACGATAGTCAAGTTTACGACGGTGGCGTCGTAAAACTCGTCCACAAAGAACTTATGCCGAAGGAGGGCGAAAATGGCGGGCTGGGCCGTTTCCAACGGATCCTTTTCACGCGCAGCCTGAGCGGATGTCTTGCCATAAATCCACCCGCTCAAGAATATCGCTGCGACGACCAATCCGGTGGAAAGGAGCATGATCGGCACGGCTTCTGAGAGTTTTGACAAATCGAATTCGTATGGCGTTCCTTCCAGATAAGATTGGAACCACGGCCACGCCGGTGTTCCGAAAAATCCCGCCATCACGGCCAGCACGGCTAAAATCACCAACGGAACGGTCATGACGGACGGACTTTCGTGGGCGTGTTCGGCTTCCTTCGTCGCAGGCTTGCCAAAAAACACGCGGACGACTTGGCGCGTCATGTAGAACGCCGTCAGAAACGCACCGGCTAATCCAAGATAAAAAGGCGCCGGCGACGTGCGCCAATGATGCGTCGCGCCGAGAATCGCGTCCTTGCTCCAAAAGCCGGAAAAAAACAGCGGCACGCCGCAAAGCGCCATCATACCCACAGCGTAGGTGGCGAAGGTCACGGGCATTCGCCGTCGCAGTCCGCCCATTTTGCGAATGTCCTGTTCTTCGTGGCAGCCGTGAATGACCGAGCCTGCGCCCATGAAGAGCAACGCCTTGAAAAAAGCGTGGGTCGTCAGGTGAAACATTCCCACTGCGACACCACCCGCGCCCAGGCCCATCATCATGTAACCGAGCTGTGAAACGGTCGAATAAGCCAGGATGCGTTTGATATCATCTTGCGCAACCGCAATGCTCGCCGCAAAAACGGCCGTTAAAGCGCCAATCCACGTTACTACTTTCAACGACTCGGGAGACATCAAGGGATAGACGCGCGCAATTAGAAAAACGCCGGCAGCGACCATCGTGGCCGCGTGGATCAACGCGCTCACAGGCGTGGGACCTTCCATGGCATCAGGCAACCAGACGTGCAACGGAATCTGGCCGGATTTTCCCACCGCTCCGCAAAAAATCAGCAATGAGATGAAGGTCGTCGCAACCATCACGCCGCCGGCCGCGCCGCGATCCAGGCAGCCGTGTCCGTTGTCATAGAAAAGAAGAGTGCCGGTCTTGGCGTAGAGCAGGAGCATCCCCGCCAGAAATCCAAGATCACCAATGCGCGTAACAATAAACGCTTTCTTGGCCGCCGCGGCCGCGCTCGGTTTTTGAAACCAAAAGCCAATCAATAGGTAGGACGCGAGTCCGACCAATTCCCAACAGATAAAAAACAGTAGCAGACTGTTGGCGATGACCAGACCGAGCATGGCCGCGGCAAAGAACGCCAGAAAACAAAAGAATCGCGTGAAATTGTCGTCTTTCGCCATGTAACCGACGCTGTAAATAAAAATCAGCAAACTCACCAACGCGACCATGACGGACATGATGGCACCCAGCGGATCAAGCACCCAACCCAGTTGCACGGAAGTGGAGCCGAAATCCAGCCAACGGAAATTGCTCGTGGCCCGGCCGCCAGCGTGCAGTGTCGCCGAAAACGCGATGCAAGCCACCACGAATGAAATGCTGATTGCGCCAATGGCCAGTCCAGCGCTCAACACGCGCTGCCGCCTGGGCAGCAAGGCGGTAATTCCGGCTGCCAGCAGCGGCGCCGTTGGCATAAGCCAGAGATATTTGATGATGGACTCCATCCTCAGCCTTTAAGCGAATTGAACTGGTCTACTTGCGCGGTCCGGCGATGCCGATAGATGGCGATAATCAACGCCAGTCCAATGGCGGCTTCGGCTGCACCAATGGCAATGGAAAAAAGAGCGAACATCAGACCAGTCAGCCTTTCAGGATGTGGATTAAAGCGCCAGAAGGCGATGAAGTTCAAATTCGCGGCATTGAACATCAATTCCAGACCGATCAGGACCAGGACGGCATTGCGGCGCATCAAAGCGCCAGCCAAGCCAACGGCGAAAAGCAACGCCGCGAGAATGAGATAATTAGCCAGAGGTGTGGTCATCGTGCCGGGGGGTCGGATTTTTCCGGCTCGCGCACAGCGATGACGACGGCTCCCAGCAGGGCGGAAGTCAAGAGCAGACCGATCGTTTCCAAGGGCATGATGTATTGGCTCATTAATTGTTCGCCAATTCCTTTCACCGGCGCGCTGGCAGGTTGCGATGGAAGCCGAACCAGACTGGGACTGGACATAATGGAGCCAACCAGGCACGCCAAAACCAGTCCCCCAACCAGCAGCCCCATCCACCATGAGGAAGAGTGATGGACCGCGCCAGGTTGGAGTTCGGTGCTGCGAGTGAGAAGGATCGTGAAGACAATCAAAATCGCGACCGCACCGACATAGACCAGAAGCTGGGCGAAACCGGCGAATTCGGCGTTCAGTTGCAAATAGATCGCCGCCAATCCGGCAAAAGCGCCGGCGGCGCACAACGCGCAATGCACCAGATTGCGCAGCATCATGGCCCCGACAGCTCCGGCCAGGATTATTGAGGCGCAAAGCAAGAATGCGATTTCATTCAGCATAGATGTATTTGCGAGGCGATTGCGATGCGCTGCGCAACGCCCGTCCAAGCCAGTGGTAGGGCAGGGCGATAAGGGCGGCGCACAGCAGCCAGCGCACCGGCATCGCCACCACGGATTTCCAGGCGCCGCTCCAGTACCAGGCCACCGCCACCAGCAGATTGATCAGACAAAGCGGCACCATGAATCTCCAGGAAAAATTCAGCAATTGATCCAAACGCAACCGAGGCAACGTGGCGCGCACCCAAATGAAAAGAAAGATCAGGGCGCCGAATTTTGCGGCAAACCAGAGCCACGATGGCACCCATTCCAGCCATTGGAATGGCGCGTGCCAGCCGCCTAAAAAGAGCGTCACCGCCAATCCAGTGATGGCAAACAGCCCCAGGTATTCTCCGAGAAAAAACAAGGCGTATTTGAAACCGGAATACTCGGTGAGAAATCCGGCGATGATTTCCGATTCGCCTTCCGGCAGATCGAACGGCGAACGGTTGGATTCAGCCGTGGCGGCGATAAGAAACAACAGCAGCCCGGCCAGCCCCCAAGGGGTGAAGACGTTCCATCGCGCCAAACCGCCGATCGTGTAAGTGCCTTGCGCGGCCACAATATCGTTGAGCGAAAGCGAGCCGGCCAGCATCAACACCGGCACAGTGGAAAGCACCAGCGGCACTTCGTAACTGATCATCTGGGCGATGGCCCGCATGGCCCCGATGAGCGAGTATTTGTTTTGACTCGACCAACCGGCCATGAACACCGCCAGTTCCGAGGCCGAGCCGACAGCAAAAAAAAACAAAACGCCGGAATTAAAATTGACAGCGGTCATGTTGCGGCCAAACGGCAGCACGGCAAACGCGAGCCAAATCGGCACCGTCAAGGCCAGCGGCGCAAGAAAATGCACCGTCTTGTCCGCTGAATATGGAACGATGTCTTCCTTGGTCAGCATCTTGAGGCCATCGGCGAGCGGCTGAAGCAGACCCCAAGGCCCGACGCGATTCGGCCCAAAGCGATTCTGCATCCGGCCGAGCACTTTGCGCTCGACGATGGTGGTTAGGGCGAAGCAACTGGCGAAGACCACCATGATGGCTGTAATGGCCACAATGCAGGCAATCAACGGTTGAACAGACGCGGGAAACAGCCCGGCGAACCAATGGCAGAGTCTTACAAAAACTTGGTCGAGGCCGTTCATTTCGCGGGTGCTGGCGCAGCCGTTGGTTGGGCGGGGGTTTGGGGAGTCGGTGGCGTTGCTGCCGCAGGAGCTTGCGCGGGCGGTTTTGCGGGGGCTGGCGCTGGCGTTGGTTTTGGAGCGGCGGCTTTGGCTGCGGCGGCCGCTTCGGCCTTCTGTTTTTCCTCTTCGCGCCTGGCATCGATTTCCGACGCCTCCGTCTTATGAAGTTTGACGAAGTATTCGTTCGGCTTGGCCAATTGCGTCTTGTCCACCAATAATCCGCCGAAACGGTCATTTGTGCTCAATTCAAAAACCTGGTCCATTTTGATGGCATCAAACGGACAAACTTCAACGCATATCCCGCAACTCATGCAAACAGAAATATCGATGTCGAAGACCTTCGGTTGCACCTGCAATTTGCCCACGAAGTCCGGTTTTTTGACCTGGTCTTTGACAATGTAAATGCACTGCGGCGGGCATTCCTTCTCACAAATCATGCAAGCCGTGCAACGCAATCCCGCCATGGCATCGACGCCATCATAGACAAGAAAAGGAATCGTGCGCGCATTTTCCACCGGCGGCAATTTTTCCTCCGGATATTGCACCGTGATCAGCCGCTCGGGGTCAGTGTAGCTGCCGGCAAAATTCCTCGCCGTCTCGATCATGCCCTTGATGATTCCAACGCCGTGCATTAGCGATCCACCTCCCCCAAAACAATATCGATACTTCCCAGAATGACCACGACGTCTGCGACGGTTTGGCCCAGGCACATGTCTTCGAGAATGGTCAGATTGATCAAACTTGGCGGACGCACGCGGTAACGATAGGGATTGGGTCCGCCGTCGCTGATGACGTAAAAGCCCAATTCGCCTTTAGGCCCTTCAATTCGCCCATAGGCTTCACCCGGTTTGGGCCGCAAGTTGCGGAGCTTGGCTTTCGGATCCATGATTGGGCCGGCGGGAATTTCGCGCAGGGCTTGATCAAGAATCTTCAACGATTCGTGCATTTCCAGAATGCGAATCATGTAACGGTCAAACACATCGCCCCGCTCGCCCAGTGGAACCCGAAACTTGAACCGGCCATAGATTCCGTATTGGTCCACTTTGCGAATATCATAATTGACACCGCTGGCGCGCAGCATCGGGCCGGTGACGCCCGCATTGACGGCCAATTTCGCCGGAAGCACGCCCACGCCTTCGGTGCGAGCCAGCAGAATCTCGTTGCCCGTGAGCAAGGCCTCGAATTCTTCCAAAAACGAGGGAAATTTCGCAACGACACTTCGTGCCTGCTCAATCCATCCGGGCGGAAGGTCGCAACGGCAGCCGCCAAAGCGCATGTAATTGCACATCATCCGCGCGCCGGTCAGCGACTCGAATAAATCCAGAATTTTTTCCCGTTCGCGGAAAGCGTACATGAGCGGCGTTCCCAACGCGCCCATATCCTGCAACAGAAACCCAGCCAGGGCCGAGTGGTTAATGAGCCGGGTCAACTCGCTGAGGATGACGCGGAGGTATTCGGCCCGCTCCGGCGGGACCAGGCCGGCGAGTTTCTCGACCGTCATGGCGTAGGCCCAGTTATTGGTCAGTGAGCAGATGTAATCCAAGCGGTCGGTGTAAGGAATGGAGCCGAGGTAAGTGCATTTCTCTGCAATTTTTTCATGGTTGCGGTGAAGGTAGCCGAAAACGGGCTTGAGTCTCACCACCGTCTCACCATCGAGGGACACATCCATGCGAAACACGCCATGCGTCGACGGATGCTGCGGCCCCAGCGAAACTTCGAGAAGTGGATTTCCAGAGGGCGGCTCGGCCAGGTCCGTTGAACTCGGAGTGGCCATCATGCCGGCGTTCCTCCCGCCGGATAATGCCGCTTGGCCTTGGCCAGCACGTCGTCGTGTGGCGTGGGTTCATATTCGTAATCGTCGGCCTCGACGTAATCCTTGCGCATCGGATAATCAGTAAACTCCGGCCACATGAGAATCCGCCGCAAGTCGGGATGGCCCTCGAAAACAATGCCGTATAAATCAAAAATTTCGCGTTCCTGAAATTCGCAGCTTCGCCATACCGGCGTCAACGAAGGCAAGGAGACACGGTCGGTGCGATTTTCCGTCCGCATACGGACAATGAGAGGACCCTGCTTGTTGGCCATCGAGTAAAGATGATAAACGGCCTCCAGATAGGCCGGAGTTTTCTTTTCGCAAAGTTCCTCCACTCCCTTTTCCACGCCGTCCACCACTTTTTTTACCTTAACTTTTTCCCTGGTCACTTTTTCCGGCCAATCGACGCCCGTGACGTTGGAGGCATAATCGAAGGCCAGCGCAGGCTCATCTCTTAGAAACTGGGCGATAGCCCGCGCATGTCCCCCATCCACCAGAAGCGATGGTTGATTAGCCGGGCTTCCGTTGGGAATGATCTCAACTTGAGCGCCAGGGGCCGCGGCTTCGATGCGGGTTTTCAATTGGTCGAGAGTATCCATGTAGTTTCATTCGGTGCGCATCATGGGCGGCGGCTGCCAGAGGGCCGGGTTGTTGGGAGGTTCGAGGTCATGTTTGCCAAATTCGGGAATGGGAAATTCGCTCGGGGCTGCGGCGTCAAGATGGCGCGGGCGTTTCTCACCGGTCAAGTGTTGCTGGTCGATTTTGTCCTGCAACGTCATCAATGCTTGCAACAATGCTTCCGGCCTTGGCGGGCAGCCGGGAATATGCACATCGACGGGAATGTAGCGGTCAATCCCCTTGAGGACGTTGTAGCCTTCCTTGAACGGGCCGCCGGAAATCGCGCAAACGCCCATGGCGATCACGTATTTAGGCTCGGGCATTTGGTTGTAAAGCCGCACAATCTGCGGGGCCATTTTCTTGGTCACAGTTCCGGCAACAATCATCAAGTCAGCCTGCCGCGGCGACGGCCGGAACACTTCTGCTCCGAACCGGGCGATGTCGAAGCGAGCCATCGACGTGGCGATCATTTCGATGGCGCAGCAGGCCAATCCAAATTGCAGCGGCCAAAGGGAATTCTTCCGGCCCCAGTTGTAAAGCTCCTCCATCGTCGTGGTCACGACGCCCTGCCTGCTTAACTCATTGCGAAGTCCTTCGTCTATCATAATTCTATCATCTTCGCGCAACCACACCTTTGACGCATAACCATACCAGCCCTTCCACCAGCAATAGAACGAAAACCAGCATGGCCGCGCACGCCCCCATCGAAAGCCCTTTAAACGCTGCGGCAAAAGGCAGCAAAAAAATCGTTTCGACATCAAAAACCAGAAAAACGATGCCATAGAGGTAATAGGCCGACTGGAATTGCACCCAACCGGTGGCGTGGGACTCCAAGCCGCATTCGTAGTTGGCGTTTTTGCTGGGTCCGGTTTTTTGCGACGAGAATTTGCGCGCCCACAGCCATGCCAGAGCGAGTGGAGCGATGGCAAAAACCACCGCCGCAAGCGCAAAAAGCGCCAGAAACGAATAAGGGCCAAGGTTCATTTTTGCTTTCTGAAGTGCCTGACTCACCCAGCGTTGGCAAGGAGGAAAAATGGGCATTTCAGAGAGCGGCGTTGTCGATTAGCCGTGTTTTGCCGATGAACACAGCCAGGGCGATTTGCGTGCCTCGCTTGACCTGGGGCACAGGCTGCAAAGTATGGGGATCAAAAAATTCGATGTAATCCACTCGGGCTTGCGGTTGCGTGGCGATCAATGCGCGAAGTTCTTTTTGCAATCGCGCCGCCGGTATGCTTGTCGCCGCCGCCACGGCGTTTCTCGCTCGCTGAATGGCGTGCCAAAGAATGACCGCCTGGCTGCGCTGATCGTCCGACAAGTATTGATTGCGCGAACTGATGGCCAGCCCGCTCGATTCGCGCACCGTTGGGCTTACGATTATTTTCAACGGGAAATTCAAATCCGCGACGATCTTTCGCACCACGGCGGCCTGTTGAAAGTCTTTTGCGCCAAATACGGCTACGCTGGGCTGGACGATGTGAAACAACTTGGCCAGCACCGTCGCCACGCCGCGAAAATGTGTCGGACGCGCCGCGCCTTCCGTTCCTTGCGAAAGTCTTTCCTCGGCCACATACGTGCTGTAACCGCCGGGATACATTTCGCGGACCGACGGAGCGAAGAGAATGTCCACGCCTGCCTTCACGCAAAGTTTTTTATCACGCAAGAGATCGCGAGGATAGGCCGCCAAATCCTCGTGCGGCGCAAACTGGGCAGGATTGACGAAGAGGCTGACAACGACTTTACCCTTTGATCCAACCGCGCGCCGAGCGCGTTTGATGAGGCTGACGTGGCCTTCGTGTAAAAAGCCCATGGTCGGCACAAATGCGGCAGAGATGCCTTGCGCCTGCCACTTTCTGACCTGGCGTTGCATGGCGGAAATGGATTGAACAAATCGCATCACGAATACGTTGAATAAAACGGCACGCGAGGCAATGCAAATATTGGGCTGCTCATTATTGGATTTTGGGTTGGGCAGGACCTGCGTTGGACAGAGGCGGCCACGTTTTGCGCGCCTCGACGATGTAGCAACGCATCAAATGCAAGTGACGGTCCTCACTGGTTTTGCAGTTGACGCAAGGCCGTTTGTGCTTCGGCGTAATTTGGATGAAGGCGCAACGCCTGGCGGTAATGTTCCGCCGCTTCGTCCTTTTTTCCCAGACGCGAGAAGGTGAGGCCAAGGTTGAATTCCGTTCTGTAATCGGTGGGATTGAGTTTCAACGCAGATAAGTAAAAGGGAACGGCGTCAGTCAATTTGTTTTGTTCCGCCAGCGCATTGGCCAGCCACCCGAAAGCCTCGGCGCTGTTCGGTTGCAAACGAATCAGTTCGCGAAAAGCTCTCTCCGCGTCGGGCATCCTGTTTTGGGTCGCATAGAGCAGTCCCAATTGCGTCCAAGTGTCCAGCCGGTCGCGATCCAAACGCACGGCTTCCTCGAATTCCGCCATGGCCTCCGCGGCGCGGCCCTGTGCCTGCCACGTCATCCCAAGATTGTGGTGCGCTTCGCTTGAGCGCGGATTGAGTTGCAACGCTTGGCGATAAGTTTGCTGGGCCTCAGCAAATCCGTTGGTGTCATGACGGGCGCTGGCGGCGTCGGCGAGAGCATTGGCGAGGTTAAAGTAAAAGAGAAACTCTGGACGGACCCGGGCGGCATCCCGGTATTGCTGGATGGCCTCGTCGTAACGTTTGTGGTCCAGGTAAATGCCGCCCAGGTTGTTGTGGGCTTCGGCGTAATTGGGTTCGCCCTGAATCGCGGCCGTCAGATTGGAAATGGCTTCGTCCGTTCGGTTCTCTTTGGAGTAGAAATTGCCCAGGTTGTAGCGCGCCATGTAATTATTTGGCGTAGCGTCAATCATTCGTTTGAACAGCGATTCGCTGTCTTTCCAGTAAAACTCCTGGTGAATAGTCAAAGTTGCGCACGCCATAAGCGCAACAGCCATTGCGGCTGAGGCGAATTTCTCGATGTGCCAGCGCCCGGCCAATTCCCAACCACCCCAAATGAGCATGAGGAAAAGTCCGATCAGAGGAATGTAGGTGTATCGGTCCGCCACCGCTTGCATTCCGACTTGCACCAAACCGATGACTGGCACCAGGGTTCCCACATACCAAAACCAGCCCACGGCCAGATACGGACGGTGGCGCCGTTGCGCGAAGACCAGCACGGAGATTGTCAATAACAGCAAAGTCGCCAGCGCCACTTCCCATCGCGGCCATGGGCCCGACCTGAGGTAAAGCCCGGCCAAATGGCGCGGCCAGAACATCATTTCGATATAGCGCACATAAGAAATGAGCGCATTGCCGACTCGCGAGCCAAGGGGGAAGTCTTGCAACCGCAGCATAGCCCCGCCGTGTTGTTGGACCAGAAATGTCACGACGCACGATGCCGCGCTCAGCAGAAAATACGGAATCTTTTCCGCCACCAATAGCCACGCCGGCTTGCCGGGTGTTATCCGCCCGAGTGGCCAGTAATCGAGCAGCAGAAGCGTAAACGGAACTGTAACCAGCATCGGTTTGGACATCAATCCCAGCGCAAAAAGCCCAACGCTCAAAGTGTAATAAACTTTGAGCTTTGAACCTTGAACTTTGAGTTCCTCCGCATAACGAACATACGCCCAGGTCGTCAAAAACCAGAACAGCGTGCTCAGCACATCTTTGCGTTCGGCCACCCATGCGACCGATTCAACGTGCAAGGGATGCAAAGCGAAAAGCGCAGCCACCGCGGCGCTGCGCCATACCGCTCCAGTCATGCGCCTCCATAGCCCGAAGAGCAGCACGGTATTGGCCGCGTGCAACAAGAGATTAACAAAATGCGGCCACCACGGTTCCAGCCCGAACAATTGGCAGTCCAGCATGTGTGAGAACATCGTGATCGGGTGCCAGTTGCGGGCGACTTCGCTGGTCCAGGCCCATTTGAACCCTTCGGCGCTCAGCCCGGCTTGCACATGCGGGTTGGCCGTGACGAAATCTGTGTCATCGTAATTAACGAATTGGAAACTCGTCACAGGACAAAAAACCGCGACCGTCACCAATGCCAGCGCAATCGCGATCCAGAGTGAAATCGGCTGGGCCAGTCGAGGTGCTGTTTGGCGGGCGTTCATTTCAGAACAAACAACCTCAGAAAGTTGGCTTCGACCTGGGACGCAAGATCTTCCAGAGGCACTCCCAGCCATTCCGCGGCGAATTCATAAACCGCGCGCAAATTTGCGGGATGATTGAGAGGTTTGCCGTCGGTGTCAAACATAGGAAAATGATTGCGCTCGCCGGGCAGAATCTGGTCGGGAGCATCGGTCTCGATGAGCAATCGGTCCAGCGGGACGCGGCGAAAAGTTTCCCGCTGGCGGGTCTTGCGCTCGTGGGCAAAATATCCGGGCAGCGAAAAATAGGCGCCGAAGCTCGCCAATTCGGGAATAAGCTCGGGGGCTCCGCCGTAGGAGTGCAATAGGAATCCGCGCGGCAACCTGGGCTCGCGCCTCAGAATTCCCAGCAGCGGCCCCCACGCTTTGAGGCAATGAATGCTGACTGGCAAACCGCGCCTGGTGGCGAGCCGAAGCTGCCAGGCAAATGTTTCCTCTTGCGCTGCAAGGTCGGCCTCTTTGATCCACTTATCCAAGCCGATTTCGCCGATTGCCGACGGAACGGCGTCAAGATATTTCTCCAACGCGGCCTGCCACTGCGGCGTGCGCTCTTTGACGTACCACGGATGATAGCCGAAAGATGGCAGCACTTGCGGAAATTGCCGCGCCAGTTGCAAAACGTCCGGCCAATCTTCCTCGCAAGCGCCGTTGACGACCATTTTGGCAATCGGCTCGGCCTGCACTGCGGACATAATGCCAGGCCAATGCGGCTTGAGCCGGGAGTCTTGCAAATGGTTGTGGGCGTCGTAGAGCTTCACAGTTTCAGGTTTGGTGGTCGCGAGCGAAGTCCTGCATTTTCTGCCAGATTTTTCCCAGGCTGTTGCGGCGATTGGGCGTCAGATGTTGCGTAATGCCCCATTCTTCCAAAAAGGCCGGACTTGATTTGAGGATCTCCGCCGGCGGCTGTCCGCTATAAATCTCGCAAAGCAAAACGGCGATTCCTTTGACCACGGCCGAATCCGAATCGGCGCGAAATTGACAACAGCCGTCCGCAAATTCCGCCACGAACCAAACCTTCGCCAGGCAACCTTCCACGCGGAAGGACTCGGTCTTGAATTCCGGTTCCAACGGCGGCGCAGTCCGCCCCCGGCCAACCACAAAAGCAAACCTGTCTTGTCCAGTCTTCAGCATCTGCAAAAGAGCCGCCAATTGCCGCTGTTTTTCCGCAATCGTCACTTCAAATCAACATATTGCGGCATCGGCCCAAGCTCCAAGGAAATCTGCGGCGCCAATCCGTCAGAATTGGGGCAAACAGACAAATCAATCATTTCGCCCTTTCCTGCTCCAAAGCCAGCGGCGGAAATTCCGCCCCCAAGCCCAGGTCGGCCATCATCTTGTTGCGGCGGCTGATGAGTTTCTGCGCATAAAGGCGAGTCGTGGGGGCGTCGTAACCGGAAGCAGTCAAGGCCTGGGTGATTTGCGCGACGCGCAATTGCCCGATCAACCGCGCCATCCAGCGCGCATCGTCAATCGTCATGGCGGCAAAGGCCGGCGTCGGCACGACCGGCGAATAGTCGACGATGCGCAAGGGCCGCGCCAACCGGCCCCGGCCTTGAAAAAGCGGCGGCGCTGTAAATGTCCATGGAAATGCATTCACGTCCTCGCCGTGCCACGCGATCAAGCCTGAGGTTCGCCCCAATCCTCCGCCCAGGTCGGCAAAATAATGGACCAGCGCCGGATGCGATTTCGACCCGACCCGCCGCAATTTAGTATTGTCAAAGCGCGTGTCCCAAAAACCGAGCCATGCCGCCAGCAGCCCCGCTCCCCGCACTTCCCGGCGGTCGGCGTGGTCCAATTGTCCATAATCCCACGGCCCGATGCTTTTGATCCGCGGATCTTTGAATTGGACATTGGCCGGTGTGGTGACGATGTAGTCGATTTGCCTTTCGACCGCCGGCTGGAAATTCGTGCCCACCATCAGATGTTGCTTTAACTCTGCACCGCTCCAACGGCGGCCGTCGCGCAGGACCGCCGCCGCCACAAAATCAAACGGGTCCCTGTGCCGTTGCAAATTCATGGAATAAAGCGGGATGAACCAAAAAATGGTGAAAGTGGTTCGGACAGGCTGGCGCGAATTGAATTCGGTGAAGATCCGACGATCATAGGCCACCTTCGCTCCGGGCGAATAATCAGTCGGATCAGCCTGGAAGCCCAAAGCCCAAAACATCCGCGTCACCACTGGTTCGGAGGAGAATTCGCCGAACTTCAATTTGAATCGTTTGCCGTCGCTTTCCACTTCGTAGCCTGGATTCATGCCGGCGGTCTCCTTGGGCGCGGAATAGCTCCAGACCTTCTCATCCATCCGCGGCAAGGCCGATCGCCCGAAGCCGTTATACAAATCCTCCGCCGTAACGTCCGCCGGGCGGGACCAAAAATCCGAGGGAAGAGGATCGCGCCGGCTCAGGTCATCGGAAAGACCCGGTTCCAGGTCGCAGGCCGGTTTTTCGCCAATGCCGATAGGGCGGAAAAGTTGACGCAGAGCCGCCGGGCCCATGATGGCATCGAAATGATTGGGAATGGTGGGGCGGGCGTTATTATTGACGGCCAGGACTGTTTCCACCAAATCCACTTGTAATCGCGCGCGCTCTGGTGAGCCAGGCGCGGCCAGGGCGGACTTGATGAGCCGATCGATCTCCTCCAGCCCGCGTCGAGTATGTTTGGATTCGTCATCCGGGTCTTTCAGCCATTCTTCGACTTTCCCTTGAAGCCGGCGCAAGTCGGTAGTGCGGGTGGGATTAAACCGCACCGTCTCAGTCCCCGCGCGCAGCTCAAAGACCCGATTTAAATCCAAGGCGCTACCGACGGCACTGACTGCCAGCAGGCACACCGTAAAAATCAACCATCGCCACATGCCTGCCATTTTGGCACGTCCAACGCAGAGCGCAACCGCAGTCGGACGACATGCAGACGCCCTCGGTTTAGGCCAATTACGCAGTGACGAATCTTCGGTGGCATTGTTTAATAAGTGAAATTGAATTCTGGTGTTCAAGAGTCAGAAAATATTCGCATCGGTCCGTCCCCGATTCATGGCCAGGGCGGGTTCGCCACGAAGTTCATGCCGAAAGGAACGCGTGTCGTCGAATACCTAGGCGAACGCATCAGCAAGGCGGAATCTGTCCGGCGTTGCGAAGCGCAAAACTGGTTTATTTTCGGCCTCGATGAGGAGTTTGACCTGGATGGCAACGTCGAGTGGAATCCGGCGCGCTTCCTTAATCACAGTTGCGGGCCCAATTGCGAAGCGGTCTGCGAGCAGGGCCGGGTGTGGATTGTGGCGCTGCGATATATTCAACCCGGCGAGGAAATTACTTTCAATTACGGCTACGACTTGACTGATTATGCCGAGCATCCTTGCCAATGCGGCGCGTCGAATTGTGTTGGATACATCGTCGCGGAGGAATTGTTCGATCACGTGGCTCGGGCGAAATATCCGGCAACCTAAAACAAAAATATTTTTCATTTTAGTCCGACTTAGTCGGATTTAGTCGGATTTAGTGCGACGTTTTGGTTGGGGCCGGTGTATGGGTCCCACGTTAATTCTGGATTTAGTGACCCGTCAAACCCCTCGTCAATGCCTATCATGTCCATAATCGCGCGCCTTCTCTCCTCCACGGTGGCTTTGCTCTTGAAGGCCGGCTCGCTGCGATTAATCTGGTTTCCCGCTTTCAGCCTAAACCGCAACTCGTCAAGCTCGCTCTTCCTCAAGGCTAACAAGCTAATCCTTAATTCTTTCCAGATTTTGGCCTTTTCGATGCCATCGGGCATGGTGTGAAGCCGTTGCATCTGGTCCGCCATCGTCGCCGCCAGCATGGTCCCCATACTTTCGGTGAGTTGTCCCTCGGTGACCCCCTTGAGGGAAGCCGCATCCTCCAGGAACGCGCCCACCGATTGTCGTAATCGCCGCCCTTCGGCCCAGGCGGCATAGCCCCCGGTTTTCCACTCAGACAAGTTTTGCTTGGTGATGAGGTTCCCCTCGAACTCCGCCTCGACGACAGCCTTTACTTCGGGCAAGCCATTGAGCCAGGGGAGAATGGTTTTGGATTTTTGGCCGTTCTCGAGACGGCGGTTGATCTCGTCCCGCAACGCGGCGGGCAGCCGGGCGATTTTTCCAGTTCTAGTCATACCGATATTGGTTTTACGGTTCTACTAGGAAAAACAATACCATATATAGTTGGGACTGCAAGTACAAAATTGAAAGCCGGCTCCTCGCTGTTTTCGGCGGAATAAAATCCGTTTGTTCGGGCATGCGCCGCAAAGCCTGTTTTTCAATCCTGAACGGATTGGCCACGCTGACCGATACACGGCGCTTGCGCTGGGGTTGCGAGCGGCGTAGCCCAGCTCGGGCACGCCGTGCTGCCAATCGGTCTCGCGGCGGGGCCAGTTCCACTTGGCCGTGGAAGAACATTCGGGGTCCGGTCAATCCCGGCGGCAACAGATGCATGCTTTCTGTATTGTGAGAAATTTGCAGGAAGTCTTGCCCTTTCGTCGAAGATTCGTAAAACTGCCGTCGTGAAAACGCTGCTGGCACCGCGCACACTCCAACAAAATCTGAGACTTGGTGTACCGTTCACGATTTTCAACACTGACGCCTTCAAATGGCTGGAAAATGCCATTCCACAATCAATCCACGCAGTTATCACAGACCCTCCCTATGGATTGATTGAGTACAACGAGAACCAACTTGAAAAGAGAAAGAATGGCAACGGGGGAATTTGGCGCCTGCCGCCGGAATTTGATGGATGCAAACGCAGTCCACTTCCACGATTCACCGTTTTAACTTCCAATGATTTGGACTCCCTGCGGGTGTTCTTTGACAGATTGGCAAAGGCCCTGATGCCTGTTTTGGTTCCTGGCGCCCATGTTTTTATCGCCAGCAACCCGCTTGTTTCTTATCTGGTTTATGAACCGTTCATCCAGAACGGATTTGAAAAACGTGGGGAAATCATTCGGATTGTAAAAACATTGCGAGGCGGGGACCGGCCTAAAAATGCGCATAAAGAATTCAGCGATGTTTCTGTAATGCCCAGGTCTTGTTGGGAGCCGTGGGGCCTTTTCCGAAAACCATGCGAAGGCCGCGTCCAGGATAATTTGAGGAAATGGAAAACCGGTGGCTTGCGCCGAATTTCGGAAACAAAGCCGTTCCGGGATCTAATCACCTCAAGCCCGGCAAGAGGCGTTGAGCGGGCGATTGCTCCTCATCCTTCCCTCAAGCCGCAGCACTTTCTCAGACAAATCGTTAGAGCTTCTCTTCCTCTTGGAGATGGGGTCATTATTGACCCGTTTATGGGATCAGGGTCCACCATTGCCGCCGCTGTCGCGTGCGGATTTAAATCCATCGGTTTAGAATCCAACGCCGGATTTTTTGCAATGGCCGAATGCGCGATTCCGGCGCTGGCGGCTTTTGATCCTACCTGAAAATGGCCAGGACAAAAGACATTGCAAGTAATGTCCCTTTGCCGCCCGGCCTGCAGCCTTCGGCCATCCGCAGGGCCATTGACTACATGGAGAAGGAACTCAGCGGCTTGGTCGAGATTTATTACGAACAAGCCAATGTTTTCAGCGCCATCGTGGGAATCTTTGGAACGCGGGCTTTGAATGAGTTTAGCAATTACGAAAAACACCGGCATTCTGACACTGCCCAACAAAGGTTTCCAGACCTGTGCCGAAAAGGATTCAAAACCAACAATCCACGCCATTGTTTAGAAAGCAAAGGCAGTAAACGCCCCTGGGCCATTCAGTCCCATTATGACCATCCTGGCTGGTATATTATCTGGAGATATTTGGTGGATAAAACGCAGTCATTTGAGGCGGGGAAATCTGTGATTGTTTGGAGAGTGGACGTTGTCTTTTTGGAGAAGTCCGACTGGAAATATGAAAAAAGCTCGGCTGGCGAAGGAGGAGGAGGAAGGACACATACGTTTGCAGTAAGAGACGCCGCCAAAAAGCTCAAAGGCGCTGCAATTTACAAGCGTACGGATGTGATCGTTCGAGATGGTAAACCAATCCCACGAAACGGACACGGAACTGAGGCGGAGAATTCCCCTGCGTCAAGCGATTAGTATTTTTGAAAGAGAACCGCTCAACGCGAATTTGCTGATCCATCGTATATAAGCGACAGCCATTCCAAAACTCTCGGCTTGGGCGGGTGAATTGGCGATTTTAGCCTTAGGCCGCGCGAATCGACAGAACGGCGAAAGCCCGGACGCGGAGGAAAGCAATCCGGCCGCCCAAACGCTGGAAATGGCGGAAGCGCGCTAATTCGGTCAATTCTGACGCGCTCAAAAAGCAAGAAAAGTCACTTTTTTTTCGACGTGATGCGCCATTCTTTGCGTAACCGATTGGGATTGAGGGGAATGCGTCTGTTTTTGACGAAAAGAAAAATCATATCAAAAAACCTACGGTAGGTTTTCTGTTTTTGCCGGCCTGTGCAAAAATTCGGAAATGATAACGTTTTCGAAAGGGGACGCCAGGGTGTGCAAACTCATAGACCAACTCCTGCCCTATCAAGAGACATGGGTGCGCGACCGCGCGCGGTGGAAATTTGGCTTGATGGCGCGGCAGGTCGGAAAAGACTTCGCCTCAGCGTTCGAGGGGACAGCTTAAATACAAACCAGCGAGGCGGCTCGGGGCAGGCGCACGACCACGGTGCCAGCGATCTTGTCATGCCAGCCTTGCTTGTCCCGGTCCCAGCCAATCCAAAAGAAACCCAGAAAAAACACCACTGCCGAGAACAGCGCCGCCAGGCAACGAACAAAGGCCGTCAGGAAATTCAACCGTTTTCCATCGACGCGCACCACGTGCAAATTGAGCACGATTCCCCCGACCGTTGTGCCTTTCCAGGCCCAAAGCCCGGAAAAATACGCTATGGCAATTACAAAGGTGAATGGGCCAAACACGGCTGATGTCAGCGAGACCAGCACCATATCAAGAAAACCCGCGCCCATCCGCTCCCAAAATCCCGCCCGCGGAAAAGCCAGCGCAGAGGGCGGATTAAGTGGCGGGGTCGAAGAAGCCATCGAAATCGGCGACGGTGAATCAGTAGAACTGGAATTTGGAGTCGATGTCGCGGCTGAGGCCGCCGTAAACGCTTCCGCTGATGCCATCGGAGTGCCAGCGGGATAGGACGGCGCAGGTGCAGGCGACGGCGATCTCCGATTTGAGCGCAACGCTACCCAGATGGCGGTCACTCCGGCGCCCAAGCCCCACCAACTGAAAACGCAGAACGTTAATAATCCAACGACGGGCACCATATACAAAAGCGTGAGCACAACGGCGCCGACGAGAAACGCGATCAATGGCCTCTGCTCCCCGTTCAAACCGAATGCGCCGAGGATTCTGCCGCCCAAATATTCCAAAACGGCCACTTTGCCGACCAATGACGTCAAGAACAAACCCACGAAGAGAAACGGCAACACCGCGATGCCGATGGCTGTCACGATCAGAAGTAGGCAGAGAATGGGCAAGGCCAGTTTTGTCAAAATGCCCGCTGCCAACGTAGTGGCTGGACGGGCGGACATTTGCGCAGTGCAACATTGCACCGGATGCCGGAACAAGACCGCAATCAGGAAATAAATAAAGAAAAAGAACCCGGCAATGAACCAGACCCAGCCCACTCCGGGCGCAAGGGGCCGCAGTTCAAGCGCGCACTGCGAGATCCAATCCCTGAGCCAGCGCAATTGCAAGAATTTGGCCGGCACGAGGCCGGCGCCGACCTCCACAATTTCGCCGCTCACTTTTCCCCCTTCGGCGATATTGTTGGTCCCGCCCACAGTGACCAACTGCCCGCTGATTCTCGCTTTGGGACCGACGATCGCATTTCCCATGACAACCACAACGTCACTTCCAACGGAGCCGTCAATTCGCACGTCCCCGCCAATCACAACCACCTCCCGATCCACCGTGCCGTGGATGGTTGCGCCGCCGCCAATGACCACTACTTCTCCCGCGGTATCGCCCGCCGGCAACTCCACGTCTTTGCCAAAGCGGACCAATTGGTCATGGCGGTTGCCAGAGTCCGTGTTAGTAGTGTTATTGGTGCTGGTCGTGTTATTCGTGTTCTCATCGGAGGCTTGAGCCAGCATTGTGGATGGACAAAGCGTGGCCCACCCCAACACTGCGAGCGCCAGAAGGCGCATGGATACATTCATTTTCATAATTGACTTCTTCCTGATCTTGCCAAAGCGAAGCGGACAAAAATTGTGCCAAAGCCCGCACACACGGCGGACGCACACAAAGCGGCAACGGCTGCGGCAAGAATAAATCCTTTTCCCAGATGTTCTACGCCGAGTGCGACTGCTCCCGCCAACGCCGTGAGGACGTTCCCAAAACATTTTACACCTGAGAGCACCGGGGCCAGAGAATGATAGGCTGCGGCAAACAGTCCCGGCTCAACGGCGCGCCATTCCACCACCGCCACAACCACGCCTGCGAGTGCGACAGAAAGAAACGCAATCCGAACGGCCATCGGCCATGTTGCCCAGGACCGCAGGCGCCACGGCGTTGGCCGTTCCAGGGCACTCATCGTCCGCGCAACAAATCCGCGTGGCGCAGCCAAATCCGGCAGTCCTTGCAAGGCCTGGCTGATTTCCCTCTCTAATTCTTGTTCAAGCTCCGGATTCACTCCTCGGTCCTCCATTCGTGCTGCAATTTTGGCCCAAGTTTTTTGCGCAAGGTTTCACGCGCGCGGAAAATATCGGTCTTCACTTTTCCCAGCGAGATCCCGAGTTTGGCGGCGATTTCCTCGTATTTCAATCCTTCCAGGTGAAAGAGCACCAGCGGCACGCGGTGGGTGCGCGGTAATTGGCGCAGCGCCTGTTCCACCAGGCAACGGCGGTCTCCCGCAGCCAATTCCTCCACCACGTCAGTCGGTGCCACAAATTCGATTTCCGTCTCTTCGCCGGCCGCGTTCTGATGGAGCATCTCCGAGAAGAAGCTCCAGCGCGCGCGATAGCGCGAGAGATGATTGAGGCTGAGATTGATGGTCACTGTCTTAAGCCAGCCGCCCACGCGAGCGTCGTCCTTCAACTCGCTGAAACGCTCGAAGGCCCGCAAAAACACTTCCTGCGAAATGTCCTCGGCTTCGGCGGTGTTGGCCACAAGGCGCATGGCAGTGCTAAAAACCATATTTTGGTAATCTCGCAGGAGCGCTTCGAATTGTTTGGCGTCTGTCATGGCCGGTTTTCCACCGTCGCGATAGAATCCTAGGCCCGGCGCGCCGCGCCATGCAAAGCTGTTTCACTGTCTTCGTCGATAAAATCATCCATTTTCTGTTTGATTGAATAACACGGCGGGACGGAGAATTGTTTCAAATAGTTTTCCATGAAGCTTGGCATCATAAACAGCGCCTTCCACCAGGCCGGCGTCGATACGGCCACAGGTCTGGAGCACATCGCCCGGATCGGGTTTGATTGCGTGGATATCTTCACCGAGGCAGTGGGTATTGCCAAAAGCGAGGTCCGGCTCGTCAGCCGCATTACGGATAAACTTGGCCTTCCTATCATTTCGCTTCCGGTGGTTGCGGTGGGACTGATCGATTTCAACGAACCCGTGCGGGAGTTCCATCTGGCACGCTGCCGTCGATACATCGATCTGGCCCGGACATGGGGGGCGAAGAACATTCTGCTCGTTCTGGGCGAATACATTTGGCAGCGCGAAGTCATTCCGCCACAAGCGCAGTGGGATTGGGGTCTCGATACGTGCCGCCGGCTGGGCGATTACGCGGGCAAACGCGGCATCGACATCGCTCTCGAATTGGAGCCGTTCCGTTTGAGCTTGTTGAACAGCGTTTCCGCCATGGCCCGGTTCGTGGATGAATGCGGCCATCCGCGTGTTCGGGCCAACATTGACATCAGTCACCTCGTTTTGGCCGACACCGGCCCTGCGGAACTCAAGAAGCTAAAGGGCAAAGCCATCCATGTTCATTTGAGCGATTGCGATGGAAAGGTTCACGGTGACCTGCCGCCAGGCCGGGGGGTGGTCAAATTCGCACCCTATTTGCAAGCCATCAAGGAGTTGAAAATCGATGGCGCCGTTTCCATTGAATTGGAATACGCGCCCGACCCGGCCAAAATTGTCCCCTGGGTTGAAGAAGCCTTTCGCGAAACCGCCAAACTAATGGATCTGGCTGGGCTGTGAACGCCTTGAATTCAAGTTCAGCATTCCGTCCACCGATCAAGCCCCAAAATGAGCTTCAGTCGTTAATTCGCTGGTGGTCAGGCCATGCGAAAAGGCGAAGCGTCGATGAGCCGTAATCCAGCGACACGCCGGAATTCATTGGTATTAAGTGTGGCCAAGTCATGGGCGAACGCCAAGCTGGCGGCGGCGATCTGCAGATCATGTGCGCCGATCATCGACCCACGCTTTTCCAAATCCGCCCAAATTTGGGCGTGGCACCGAGCTTGAGCGAGATCGAAGGCCAGGACGGAAACTGACGCCAGAATTTGTTCAACGTGCCGCTCGGGTTGAGCCCTGCGAATCGGATCGACCGCGCGCTCAACGCCATGAAGAAGTTCCGACGCAGTGATCGCCGCAATGATGGGCTGGACAATGGGAAAACTCCTAAGCATTCCCGGCATATCGAATTTTCCTCGCTCATCGGCAATCAAGACCGACGTGTCAAGAATCAATCCCATGCAGAGCTTAATGACGGCACTTTGGCGCGGGAAATTTCCAAATCGTCGGCAAAGATGTTGGCCTCATCGACAGGAAGTTTCTCCAATTTTGGCCACCGCTCAGCCACTTCGGCACACGTCAGCGATACAGGTAAAACCGGAATCAGAATAGCTACAGCTTTTCCGTCCCGGACCAGAACGGTCGGTCCACAATCGCGCTCGACCTGCTCCAGAACTGGCAGGAAGTCCCGCGCGGCTTCGTTCACTGGGATGGCATCTTTACTCACAAAGCTAAACTACCCTAACAAACAGACTCGGCAAAGTCTCTGCGCAAGACGAACAGGCATAACCACTTATCAAGTTGCCATCAGCAAAAGCTCCTCACGGAAGATTGGCGGCTTTCCAGCGCATGGCGCAGCGGATCCGTGTCGCGCCGCTTGGATGATCGAAGAATATCCATTCCTCGATCGGACCCGGCTCCATTTTCCGATATTCTCCGAGTTTGAGGGCCGCCTCAGCGAATCCGTCCGGTTGACGCGCGGTGTTGAGACCGAACATGTCCGCCTCCATTTCCTGCATTCGCGTATAGCTATTAGTGAAAGGAGTCAGAACGAAAAAGTAGGCGTTGAAGACAAGGATGGCTAAAGGCACGACTGCCACATCGCCAATCCCGTTGATACCCCATCTCTGGCCGAACACTGAAAGAGCGCGGTCTATGGTCCATCGAAGCAATGCGAATCCCACTACAATCACGATTCCAAAAAACAAAATCTCCTTAAAGACATGGTTCATCACGTAATGCCCCATTTCGTGCCCCATGACCGCTTCAATCTCAGGAAGAGTCGACCGATTGATCAAATTGTCATTGAGGGTGATGCGCGTCGTTCCCAAAAAGCCGCTCACATTGGCGCTGACACGCTTGGTCTGTTTGGACGCATCCATTTCATAGACTTTGTCCGCGGGGATGCCGTTGGCCCGCGCCAGGCGCAAGATGGGTTCCACGACTTTCGGATCTTCCAGGACGGTATATTTGTTGAAAAGCGGTGCGATGAAAACGGGCGCTATCAAGGCCCCAATGATAAAGAAGCCCAGCGTGACCACCGCTCCCCAAATATGCCACGAGCGCGGCAAACGTCGCACGACGCCGAACAGCGCCATCAACAGCAAAGCGCCGCCAATGACGCCGACAATCAGTCCCTTGCCCCAATCGCCAAACCAGCCGCCCAGGTCCTGGTTGGACATTCCATACTGATGCTCGCGAAAAAAGCCGGAATAAATATCGAGCGGCAGGGTCAAAATCGCCGTCAATACAAAATATTGCGCGGCATAAAGCGCTGTTTGCAGGGGCTTGAAGCGCGTGCAACGTTCGGCCAGGTCGCGCATGCGCGCGGAAAAACGGCCTTGCAAAAACAACAAAGCAGTGCCCGCGGCGTAAAGAAATCCCCACAGCTGCAGCCAATACCCTCCCTCGAAGTAGGCATCGCTTTTGGCCTTTTTGTCTGGCGGCATTCGATCCAGATAAGCGCGCGTGGCTTTTTCCACGTCGAAGGCCGGCTGATGCGCCGCCTGGCCAAAGGAGTTCAGCGTGAGGCAAACCGCCAACATCAACCATCGCAAGGTATTCATGGCGTCATCCGAGGGATCATTGTTCTCTCGAAGCAGGTGTTTCGCAATATGTTTATGCCATGGCGTTGTCGGTAACCCTTGTGATTTGTCGATTCATCAACGCCCCTAGATTATTTGCAACCTTTTCGCGTCGGCGTCCATATATTGATGAGATGATGACAGACGACATGGACTTGGTGCGGGAATATGCCCGGAGTGGGTCTGAGGAGGCGTTTGCCACGCTGGTGTCGCGGCATGTCAATCTGGTCAATTCTGTCGCCGTGCGGCAGGTCCATGACATTCATCTGGCGGAGGAGATCACTCAGGCGGTTTTCATCATTCTGGCGCGCAAGGCAGGATCGCTCAATTCCAAGACAATTCTCTCCGCCTGGCTTTGCCGCACGGCCCAGTACGCCGCAGCCGATGCCGTGAAAATCCAGCGCCGCCGCCAAAAGCGTGAACAGGAGATGTACATGGAAACCGATTTGAACCAAGATGAACCGCAATCCTGTGAGTGGTCCGAAATCGCCCCAGTGTTGGACGCCGCCATGGCCCAACTCGGCGAGAAAGATCATAGTGCAATTGTCCTGCGATTTTTCGAAGGCAAGGATTTGAAACAGGTCGGGGCCGCTTTGGGGGTGAGCGAAAACACGGCCAAAAGTCGCGTCAGTCGGGCGACAGAGAAATTGCGCAAACTTTTCATCAAACGGGGAATCACCTTGTCGGCTGCCGCGATAGCCGGAGCCGTCTCGGCCCATTCTGTTCAAGCCGCCCAGATTGGGCTGGCGACTTCAGTCACGGTCGCCGCCCTCAAAGGAACAAACGTGACGACTTCAACGTTAACCATCATCAAAACAACACTTAAAATTATGACATGGACAAAATTCAAAACTGCCGCTCTCGGTGGCGTGATCGCACTGCTGGCAATTGGCGCCGCCACAATCGTGATTCAGACAGTAATCGCACAGACGAGTGTCGGCGAAGCGCCGCCCAAAACGCCAACTTTCGCCCTCGCCGGCTACGCCACACCCGAAGCCGCGTATAAATCGATGCTTTGGGAGATGAGCACGGGAAACCTGGAGAGATCCTTGGCTGCTTGCACCCCAGAGCAGGCGAAGCGCCTGAGGTCGAAACTACAAGGGAAATCGGACGATGAGATTCGGCGGATGCTCATTGAGGAAGCCAACCACAGGGTTGACTACCAAATTGCTCAGAAAGAGGTCATATCCGACACCGAAGTCCGCCTCCTGTTGCTCGTGCAGCCGTACCCTGGCCATCCGCACGTCGGAAACGATATGCAGGACATGCAAAAGATTGGGGACGCTTGGAAATACGCCGGAAAGTACGGGGTCGATATCAAGGAACAATGAAAATCCCGCAAATGCGTCTCAAACGAGTGCAAAGCCATCAAGGCAAATGTCTTTCATCCAGATAAATCGGACGGATATTCTGATCCCGCATGCATTTAGGAATATGAACCCAAGGCGCGCATTCACTTTGATTGAACTGCTGGTGGTCGTCGGCATCATTGGAATCCTCGCCGCACTTCTGCTCCCAGCTTTGGGCCGGGCGAAAGAGAATGGGAAGCGAACTGCCTGCGTAAACAATCTTAGACAGGTCAACGTTGCGATAAGATTCTACGCGGATGATTGGACCGATTCTTTGCCGATCTTGCCCGAACCCAATCCATATCCCAATGGAGTCGGCGCATATTATAAACAACTCGTGAAGGGTTATCTGGAACAGGTTGGCCCGGCGTCACCGGGGGAAATGGTCTTTATCTGCCCATCTGATCCAAGTTTCCACACGCAGATACATCACGCGTTCACGAGTTACACCTTTAATGGCTATGAAGCGGATTCAAGTCCGATCCCTCGAATCACAGGGCAAAAGTTAAGCGCCATTAAGAATCCGAGCAAGGGTGTATTGGTAGGCGAAGCGTCGGCGTTTTTTGGCGGGGCTTGGCACCCTCTTGTCAAACCAGACCGGGCCGATGAAAAAAACGTGCTGAGCTTCGTCGATTCTCATGTGGATTTCGCGAGGATTTATTGGGATGGCGACCCGGGTTCCTCGCCGTGCAACTATGAGCCGCCTGTAATTTACAGCTATAATTGGGATGGGGACTGAGGTTGCTGGGTATTGCTCTGTGAATGGCTCCATTCCTAAGGGGCATCCGCTTTAACCTTGGGCGCTGTGAAAACCGCGAACATCAAGATTCTGCTTCGGCCTTGGGGTTGACACGATTGAAACCGGCGCTCATTCTAACGAACAATGTTGGCTCCAAGCGTCATCGGTGATTTGCAACGGCGCGTCGGCCCTGCGAATGTTCTCACTGCTGCGGAAGATTTGATCACCTACTCGTTTGACGGGACCGCAGCCATGCGGCAAATGCCCGGCTGCGTCGTGTTTGCTTCCAAAACGGAGGAAGTGCGCGAAATCCTCCTCTTTGCCAACGCCGCGAAAATTCCCGTTGTCACTCGCGGTTCCGGCACGGGGTTGAGCGGCGGCAGTTTGCCAACGCCGGATTGCATCGTTCTTTGCACGGTCAAAATGTGCCAAATCCTGGAATTAGACCGCGCCAATCTTACCATGCTGGTTGAACCGGGCGTCACCACTTTGCAGATTGCCGACGCCGCCGCTACTGCGGGACTTTTTTATCCGCCCGATCCGGGTTCAATGAAAATCTCCACCATCGGCGGCAACGTGGCGGAGAATTCCGGCGGGCTGCGCGGCCTCAAATACGGCATCACGCGCAACTATGTCATGGGCCTGGAAGTGGTGCTGGCGAACGGCGAAATTATGTGGACAGGCAACAAATGTGTCAAAGATGTCGCCGGCTATTCGCTGAAGGACATTTTCATTGGCTCGGAAGGCACGCTGGGCGTCATCACCAGGGTTTTGCTGAAATTGATTCCCAAGCCGGCCGCCAAGAAAACGATGGTGGCGACTTTCGCGCAGATGGACCGCGCGGCCGAGGCGGTTTCGGCCATCATCGCCGCGCAAATCATTCCCTGCACGTTGGAATTTTTGGACCGCACCACCATTCATTGCGTCGAGGATTACGCCAAAATTGGACTCCCGCTGAATTGCGAGGCGTTGCTGTTGATGGAAACCGACGGGCATCCCGCCGCGGTGGCTGACGAAGCCGCGCGCATGGAGCAAATCTGCCGGACGCAGGGTTGCATGGAATTCCGCGCGGCCAAAGATGAAGCCGAGGGCAACAAACTGGCCAGCGCCCGCCGAAGCGCCTTTTCCGCCCTCGCGCGGGTCGCGCCCACGACCATTCTTGAGGACGCCACGGTCCCGCGCAGCGAGTTGGCGACCATGATCCGATTCGTCGAGGCCATCGCCAAAAAATACAAACTGCGCATCGGCACTTTCGGTCACATGGGCGATGGCAATCTCCATCCGACCTTTCTCACGGACGAACGAAACAAGGAGGAAATGCACCGGGTCGAAGAAGCCTTTAAAGAGATTTTCGACGAAGCGATCCGTTTGGGCGGCACGATTACCGGCGAACATGGCGTTGGCCTGGCCAAAAAATCGTTTCTGCCGAAGTTTTTGGGCGGCGCCCAAATGCGTGTCACGCGGGAACTGCGTCGTGTTCTTGACCCAAACGGCATTTTGAATCCAGGAAAAATGTTTGACATGTGAAAACTAATTTACTGAACAATAGGCGGGAATTCATTAAACGGGTGGCCTTCTTCGCAGCGTGGGCCGCATGGCATCCTCGCATCCTGGCGCGAGATGATACGGTTAAATTGGATCCAGCCGTCGCCAAGGATTGGCTGGCGCGCTGGCAGAAAAACATCCTGTCCGATGCCAATCACCGTTATTGCGACCACGAACTGAGCGAGGAATTGGGCTGGCTGGTCAGTCCTTTTCTAAACGGATTCTATTACGGATACCGCGCCACCGGCGACGACCAATGGCTGGATAGGCTCGGCGATTGGACCCACGCCTGGACGAGCCGAGGCGTCAGGGAACCGGACGGTTTCCTGGGATGGCCCAAGAGCGGCACAGGCGGAAACGTCGAAGACAAACTTTATTCCGACAGCTTGCTGGGCGAGGCCATGGCGTTGCGCCCGGCCGTTCTGGCGGCGCGCGACATTCTGCCCAACCCGGCGCTCAAGGAAAAATTCGGCGATGCGGCGCAAACCTGGGTCACGCTGGCGGAGAACACGTTCGAGAAATGGATCGCGCGCGATTGCTGGAGGGAGGTCAAGGAAGGCGGCGTGTGGGTCGTTCCTGCTTTCGGCATTGACCCTCAAACGGGACAATGGACAGACGGATATGAGCGGCGCGCCACGGACGGCTTTTCCAATCCTGACAATAAACAAAATCTGATTGCCCTTTGGCTTTTGGCCTTGCACGACGCCACCGGCAAACCGGTTTATCGCGATCATGCCGAGAAGTGGTGGCGCGTCATGAAATCGCGCATGAAGACTCGCGAAGATGGGAAGTATTTTGTCTGGAATTACTGGGAACCCGCCGGCCCCTGGGATTACAAGCAGGATGGTTCACCGCGGCATTGGGTCGGCGTTCACCCCAACGGCGGCTATTACAACATCGACGTGGAAGCCATGGTGGCGGCGTTCGAGCATGGATTGGTTTTCACGCGCGAAGATATCAACAAATTGATTTCGACCAATCGCGATTTCATGTGGAACCATAAGATCGAGGGGGCCAAATTTCAGCGCATGGACGGCGGGGAAGTGGATGCCCGGTGGAAGGACACGCCCGGCGTTCTCTGGACGGCGCTGGTTCCCCACGACGAAACATTACGGAAAATCTTCATAGCCAACCACCAGCCGGACTCCTGGGGGGGAATAGTGTTGACGCCATGGTTCCTGGCCGGCAATCGCGCTAGTTGATTTTTTCGGCAATCTCCCAGCGGAACATGCGCTTTTTCATCCAGCGCACCGCCAGCAAATCATAGAATGAACTGAACAGCCGATTCCAAATTCCGTAATGCGTCTCGCCGGCAAAGCGCGGATAGTGCGAGATCGGAATTTCCGTCACTGTGAAACCTTCCATTTTTATCAAGGTTGGCAGAAAGCGATGCATCCCTTTGAAAAACTTCAATCCGTCCACGCATTCACGTTTGAAGGCGCGATAGGTACAACCTGCATCCTCGATTTGTTCACCGGAAAGTTTGTTGCGCACCGCGTTGGCGATGCGCGAGGAAGCGATGCGAAGCCAATTGTCGCCTTGCCGGCGGGCCGCCACGCGCGTGCCGCAAACGCAATCGAATTTTTCCAACGCTGTCAAGAAAGCAGGCAAATCACGCGGATCATTTTGCAGGTCGGAATCGAGTGTAATGATGTAACGGCCGCGGGCCGCTTTGATCCCAGTCCAGAGCGCGGCAGATTGGCCGCAATTGCGGGCCAGCCTTTGTCCACGAATAAGCGGATCGCGCGACACGCATTCCTTCAAAGTGGCCCAGGAAGCATCGGTGCTGCCGTCATCGGTGACGATGATTTCATAGGTCAAGCCAAGGGGATCAAGCGCCTCATGCACCGCTTTGAAAAGGGCGCGCAAATTGCCCTCCTCATTGTAACACGGGAGGACGATGCTCAACGCGGGACTCTCGGTTGCCATGTCGTTAGGCGGCCAGTGTAGAGCGAAGGCAGAAGAATGTCTAAACTGGAATGCCTGGTTACCGAGGCTAAGAAGCCGGAAGCTGATCAACTTTGGCGGCGAAAATAAAATCGCTTTCGGTCAAGCCGTCAATTTTGTGGGTCCAAAGAGTCAGTTTTACTTTGCCCCATGCCAGGTAAATATCCGGATGATGGTTCTGGGCCTCGGCCAATTCGCCGACTTTGTTTGTGAACTGAAGGGCTTCCTTAAAGTTCGAGAATTTGAATTCCCTTTCAAGATGATGTTCATTGACAACTTTCCAGCCGGCATGGAGCTGTTGCGCCAGCCGGGCCAGATCATTCCCCGCCAATGGCGGAACACCGCCTTTGCAGGCCACACATTGTTTCTGCGCCAGATCAGACATGCATTTTATGGTTGTTATGGAGGTGCAGCAATATAATGCAATGGGCCAATGCCGCCAGGAAAATTTAACTTATCTGAATCCGAGCAACCGCCCGCCTTGGTAGGTAACAAAGGCGAGAGACCAGGCCAGCGCGCCCATGTAGAGCCATTGAAAGAGCGGCCATTTCCAGGAATTGGTTTCGCGGCGCACCACGGCCACGGTGCTCACGCATTGCAAGGCCAACACGTAAAAGACCATCAGCGTCACGGCCCGCAAGGGCGTGTAAACGGGAGCGCCGCTGGAGGTTTTTTGCTGCTGCAATATCGTTTGCAGCTTGCGGCTGAGAGCTTTTTCATCCTCGCCCTCATGGCGAGCCTGGCTGTAAACGATGGACATCGTGCTCACGAAAACCTCCCGCGCCGCGAAGGACGACAGGATGCCGATGCCCATCTTCCAATCGAATCCCAAAGGGGCAATGACTGGCGCGAGCGCTCTGCCTGCGTGGCCGGCAAAACTGCTCTGGACCTTTGCCGCTGCCTCGTCGGCGTCCAATTGCGCGAGGGCATTAGTTTGGTCGAGCGTCCCTCGAGATTGCGAAAGCGTTTGCTTCAAAGCGGCGCGTTGAGCTTCGAAACGCCGCGCTATTTCAGGATGTTTGGGATAACTGGCCAGAAACCAGAGCAGGATATTGATGCCTAAAATCACCGTGCCGGCCCGCTGAAGGAACAGTTTCGAACGGTCCCACATGTGGCGCAGGACGACTTTCAAAACCGGGCGTCGATATGGGGGCAGCTCCATGACGAGCATGGGCGTTTCTCCCTTGAGCAGCGTTTTTTTAAACAGCCAGGCCATCCCCAAAGCCACGACAATGCCCAGCAGATACATGCTCAACATGGTCAAGCTTTGCATCAGCACTCCTCCAGTGATGCAGGCCCCAATGAGCAACGTGTAAACCGGCAATCGCGCCGAACAACTCATCAAGGGCGCCACCAGGATCGTCACCAGCCGGTCCTTGGGCGATTCAATCGTTCGCGTCGCCATGATGCCGGGAATCGCGCACGCAAAGGAACTGAGCATCGGGATGAAACTTTTGCCGTGCAACCCAACTTTGCTCATCAACCGGTCCATGAGAAAGGCCGCGCGCGCCATGTAGCCCGTGTCCTCCAAAAGCCCGATGAACATAAACAGCAGGCAGATTTGCGGCAGAAACGCCACCACCGCGCCCACTCCACGAATTACTCCAACTTCCAAAAGAGATTCCAGGTCTCCTGGCGGCATGACTTTGGCCACAGCATTGCCCGCAAATCCGAACATTCCGCTCAGCAGATCCATGGGCCATTGCGCGAAAGTGAAAATGCTCAAAAACATCACCGCCATGACCGAGACGAAGATCAACATGCCCCAGAATTTGTGCGTCACCACGCGGTCAAGCTTGTCGCTCAATGTATCCGGTGGCGACCCAGCCGAAGTGGCCACACGCGGACTGATGACGGCAATCCTTGCGTAGCGGGCCTCGATGGCCGCGCCGCGCCAGTCGATACCGGTCGCTTCCAACCGTTGACGCGCGGCCGCCGCTTGCTGGCGAATATCGGTTGCGGATGGATCAGAACCGCACGCGAGAAATTTTTCATCGCTCAAAACCAAAAGCGCCTCGGCTTCCAGCAATGCCGGCGGCCTTCCATCGTGCCGCGCCAACACCGCCGCCATCGCTCCCACTTCTGCCTGATAGGCCACGGGCAAATTGCAAAACAGCCGCGGCACCGGCCGAATTGTCGTGCGGCGGGCGCTTTCGATAATTGTATCCTGTAGTTGACGGAGGCCCTCTCCTTTGCTGGCAGCCATCGGCACCACCGGCGCGCCCAGTTCAGCAGCCAATTGGTCGGCGTCGATTTTTTGTCCAACCGACGCTGCCACATCCACCATGTTCAAGGCAATAATAGTGGGATAGCCAAGCTCCAGCACTTGGGTGGCAAAATAGAGATTGCGCTCGAGATTGGAAGCGTCCACGACCACCACCACTACCGAGGGCGGGGGGACGTCGGGCAGGCGATGAAAAAGAACGTCGCGGGCAATTTGTTCATCCAACGATTGCGGACTTAGACTGTAAGTGCCGGGCAGGTCCAGCACCGTCAGAGGAAGATCTTTCGGGCTGGCCTGAAAACGTCCTTCCTTGCGTTCCACTGTGACACCGGCGTAATTGCCCACGCGCGCGCGCAACCCGGTTAATGCGTTGAACACCGTGGTCTTGCCGGAATTGGGATTGCCCGTCAAAACGACATAGGACACTGCCGGACGTTGGGAAACACGCGCAGCATTGGGGACGTCAGGCCGACCTAATTGAGACTGAGTCGCAATTGCTCCGGCGTCGTTTTCTTGTTTTGGGGGGAATTCCATGGGACCGGAGGCCGCCTCAATCGGCCGGCTGCACCCAGATTTGTTCCGCCTCCTGGCGGCGCAGAGTCAAGTGGTAGCCGCGCACTTTGATTTCCACCGGATCGCCGAGAGGCGCGAAGCGGACTAATTGGACGTTGGTACCGACCAGCAGACCCATTTCGAGCAATCGTCCGCGCTGATCGGGCCGCAATTTGATTTCACTGACAGTTGCGGCGGCGCCGATTTTCAGCGCAGTCAGGGGTTGAGAGGTCATAGAATCAAGCGACTTTCTCGCGGGAAAGTGGCTCGACCAGGATTTTTTCGGCCAGGCGGTTGCTAATGCCCAGGCGGGCATTGCAAACCTGGCAGATGAGATTGCTGTGACGGCTGAGAAGTTTGATCTTTTGTTCTTCGCAGAAGCCCATCTCGCGCAGGCGATGGGTAAGCTCCGGCGACGCTGACAACTGTTTGATGCGCACGGCCACGCCCGTGTTGACATGGCTCAACGGGCACAGGAACGGCTGGGGACAATGACCGTCCCCTTCGACCGACTGCGGCTGTGGCAGCGATTTCTTCACGTCTGTAAAAATAGGGCAAATGAGACCCGGTTGCAAGAGCGATTTGGGATAGGTTTTTGGGAGATGGCCAAAGATATCAGCCCTGTGCTAACCCTTTCGTTGTATCTTGGCGCCGAGGCTGCGCAAGCGTTCGTCGATTCGTTCGAAGCCACGGTCGATCTGGCCAATATTCTGGATGACGGATTCGCCGTCGGCGCAGAGGGCGGCGATGAGCATGGTCATGCCGGCGCGAATATCCGGGCTGGTCAGGCGCGAACCTCGAAGCTTGTTCGGTCCGATGACCACCGCGCGGTGCGGATCGCATAGGATGATTTGCGCGCCCATCGCGATCAGGTTGTCCACGAAGAAGAGGCGCGACTCGTACATTTTTTCGTGAATGAGGATCGTCCCGCGGCATTGCGTGGCCGTGACAAGCGCAATGGAAGTCATGTCCGCGGGAAATCCGGGCCACGGCGCGTCATCAATCTTGGCCACAGCGCCGCCGAGATCATGAGTTATCTCCAAAGATTGATTCGCCGGCACGAGAAGATCGTTTCCCTGCGCCACCACTTCAACTCCAAGCCGGTTGTAAACCTGAATGATCATGCGCAAATCGTCGTGACAAACGTCTTTGATCAATAATTTGCCACCTGTCACGGCTGCGACGGAAATAAAACTGCCGACTTCCAGGTAATCGGGCGCAATGCGATGCCGTGTGCCCTTCAGCCGTTCCACGCCTTGAATGCACAGGACGTTGGAGCCGATGCCTTCAATCTTTGCGCCCATTTTTACCAGCATCCGGCATAGTCCTTGAACGTGCGGTTCACCTGCGGCATTGCGCAAAATTGTTTCGCCTTTGGCCAGTGTCGCAGCGCAAACCGCGTTCTCCGTGGCAGTGACGGAAGCCTCGTCTAAAAGCACGTCCGCGCCGATGAGCCGGCGGGCTTTCAATTCATAGCCATCAGAATGAGTGGTGACGTTTGCCCCGAGGGCCTGGAGCGCCAGGATATGTGTGTCCAAACGCCGCCGGCCGATGCGGTCGCCACCGGGCTTCGGCAGAAACACCCGGCCCGTTCGGGCGAGCACTGGACCAGCCAGGGTAACGGCGCCACGAAGTTGGGCACACAGCCTTTCGGGAAGGTTGGACTTGGGATCCTTGAAGGCGTGCACCGTGACAGAATTTCCGGAAGCCTCGACCTTGACGCCGAGCGCGCGCAGGATTTCCTGCATCACCATCACATCGGCGATAGCAGGAAAATTCTGCAAGGTTACCGGCTGATCTGTCAAACAGGCTGCCGCACAGACAGGAAGCGCCTCGTTCTTATTTCCCTGGGGGACGATTTCACCGGCGATGGCCGCTCCGCCGATTACGTGAAATCTGTCGTTGGTTAAACTCATTGCATTCCGCCGAAAAGAGAGACGTTACACAAAATCGACTTTCGTCGTGGCTGCTTCCGGGTCCCAGCCCCGAGGCGGTTTGCTGCCGACAGCCGCGACTTCCTTGATGGAAATTTGCCGCCCGCGAGTCTTTGGGCCTTTGACTTCGACATCGCCGGGTTTGCAGGTTTGCTGATTGATTTTCTGATAAGGGGCGGCCTTATAGCGAATAAACAATTCCCCAGGAGTGCTGGCCTCAAAAAACAGAATTTTCGATTTTGGCGGAATGCAGAAGTATTCCTTGTCAAGAATCGCGCCGCCGAACGTAAACCGCTTCAGATAGGTTGCGTCGCGATTCGTATAGGCCGCTGTGATGACCCGGTCCCGCTCCGGCACCGCGGCATAAACCAGGTCCGGTCCGACAAACATTTTCTCCGGCAGCTCGATCACCTTGTAATGCCCGTCCTTGAATACCATCAGCAGTTTGTCGAACTTCGTGCATTCGCATTTGAATTCCTCGCCGGAAACTTTGTGGCCGATATAGCCGGATTCGCGATCGTATGCGACCTTGAAAGCCTTGAACGCGACTTCGCGCGCATCGACCTCGTCGTAGCGGCTTGATTTGGTCAGGCGCGGGTAAAGCGGCCCGTACTTTTCCAACAATCCTTGCAAATGAGCGATGGCGTACTTGGTGACATTCTTCAAATGCTGGCGCGCTTGTTCGAGGTCCGCCTTGACCTTTTCCATTTCCTCCAGGTGCTTGTTGATGTCAAAAAGAGAAATGCGCCGGATTTGGATGCGGAGCAACATTTCGATGTCCTCGTCCGTCAGGTCCCGGAGCATCTGGCGTCGCAACGGACGAAAACCCTCGCGCACCGCCGCCACGACGGCCTCACTGGTGCGAGCTTGTTCAATTCCCTTGTAGATGCGCTTCTCCACAAACAGGCGTACGAGAGTTTTGAAATGCAATTCCTGTTCGAGCTGCTGCTGCTTCAGTTCCAATTCCCGCTTGAGCGTCGCCACAAGCTGCTCGGTATTGTGCCGCAATACCTCCGAAACGGTCATTTCCACCGGTCGATTATCGCGAATGACCACAATCCGGCTGGCAATGGTTACTTCGCAGTCTGTGAATGCATACAACGCATCGACCAATTGGTCCGCGCTCACGCCGCTTGGGGCGCGAATTTCAATTTCCGGCTCGCCGGCGGTGAAATCGTTGATGCTCTTGACCTTGATCTTGCCTTTGCGCGAGGCGTCTTCGATGGAGGCGATCAACGTTTCGGTGGTGGTCGAGGGTGGAATTTCTTTGATGACGACAGTCGATTCGTCTTTGACTTTCATCTTCGCACGAACCTTGATTTGACCCGCGCCCTCCCGGTACTCGCGCGCATCCATGAGACCGCCGGTTTGGAAATCGGGCAGGATTTTGAACGGCTGCTTTTTGAGGATGGCGATTTGGGCCTCCAGCAATTCGGGAAAATTGTGCGGCAAAATGCGCGCCGCCATGCCGACGGCGATGCCCTCCGTTCCCAGCATGAGCAAAAGCGGTAGTTTGCAGGGCAACGTGATCGGCTCTTTTGAGCGCCCGTCGTAACTGGCCACGAAATCCGTGATCTCGTCATTGAAAAGCTCATGCCGCGCCAGGTCCGTCAAACGGCATTCGATGTAGCGGCCAGACGCCGCCTCGTCTCCCGTGAAGATATTCCCGAAATTGCCCTGACCTTCGATCACATATCGCTTGTTGGTCAGCACCACCAGGGCGTCTTTGATGGAGACATCCCCGTGCGGGTGAAATTGCATGGCTGCGCCGGCGACCTTCTGCACTTTGACAAAGTGCCCGGCGTCCCCCTCGTGCAACGTCCAGAGAATGCGCCGCTGGACCGGTTTAAGGCCGTCAGACAAATTCGGGATGGCGCGGTCGCGGATGACATACGAGGCGTAATCGAGAAAACTGCGATCCACGCGGCGGTGAAGCGCCGTCTCGATCTTGCCCGGAATAAAAGGGCGGCTTACTTCGGTTTCGACCGGTTCGGCCTGCACATGCTTTTGGCCGTGGCCATTGCTTTGATCTGCGGGCGCCGGTTTGACGCCCTCTATGGGCAATTCCGGTTGCTGTTGAGAATCTTTGCGTTTCGCTGCCATAATTTGTCACAGCCACGATAGCGGTCATGCAACCCGCGCGTCAATTCTTGTGGGTGCATTTCATCTGTTTTGGAGATTCTCGATAACGTTCAATCGCGTGGCAAAGGGTCAATTACAAACGAGGCTGGAATTTATGCTGGTCTATTGGGCGGAAAGGGAGTTGTCTAGTCACACGAAAGGAAAACCGATGAATATAAAGATTTTCGCCCGTCGTCTTTCAGTCATCTGCGCCGCGTCTCTTGTTTTGTTCAGCAGTTGCAAAAAGAATGAGGAACCCGCTCCTCCCGCAGCAGCTCCCGCGCCCGTGCCCGCCAAGCCTGCGGTCGTTTCAGCCGTCAAAAACAGTTTCGACGAGGTCACAGCCAAGTTGGACAAAGGCGGTAATTTCTACCTCTACCTAAGCACGGAACAGGTGCTGACTCATCTTTCTGAGTCATTGTCCATTCTCAGCAATTTCGTCGCCACTCTGCCTAGCATCCCCGGCACAGGGCGCCAAACGCTCGACAAAGTTTTCGCCGTGGTCGGAGTCGTCGTCAAACAAAGCGGCATAAGCGAGATCAGCGGGTTGGGGTTGAGTTCCATCGCGCGGGAACCGGATTTATATTACAATAAGTTCGTCCTTCATCACTACCCCGGCCAGAACGCGGGCATGCTCTGGACTCTCTTCGGCAAATCGGCCCATCCGCTCACGGAATTGGACATGCTGCCGGAAACCACCGCGCTGGCGGCCAGCTTCGATTTTGATCTGCCGCTGCTTTGGACCAATATCCAGATGGCTGCCCTGACATTGGATGTGCCCGAAGTGTCCTCGGCGCTGGATCAAGCGCCGGCCAAATTCAAGGTGTTGACGGGCTTGGAATTGGACGCCGCGCTGAATTCTCTGAGCGGCGAATATGGAGTGATCGTCACATTGGACCCGCACAAAATCATCAGCGTGCCTTTGGGCGTCAAATCGATCGACATTCCCAGTCCCGGTATTTGCCTTGTATTCAAGGTCAATTCCAATCTCATTTTTGATCGCGTGGACGAGGTTTTCAAAGGCAATCCCCTTGTCACCAAAGTCGAGGAGCCGGATTTGAAGATGCGCACCATGACCATTCCGCTGCCGATCCCGCTGGAAGTGCGGCCGAGCCTGGCCCGGGTGGGAGATTATTTGCTGTTCGCGAGTTCGGATAATCTGGTGCGGGAAATCATGGCGGTCCAATCGGGGAAAAAGAAGGGTTATAAATCCACGGACGAATTCAAAAAACTTTCGCAAGGAGTTCCCAGCGAAGGCAACAGCTTCAGTCTGCTTAGCGGAGTGTTGGTTGACACCGCTGATCAATTCCAGGGAAAAAATTTATCCGGCCAAGGCATGGATGCCAGCTCGTTAAAGGAGTTTAAAAAACTTTTCCAGACCAGCACCAATGCCTATGCCGTTAGCGCCAACGGACCGGACGGCTGGGTCGCAACGGGCAACGGCGCCAGCCAGGGCGCGGCGGCGCTTGTTGTGCCGGCGGCGGCAACGGTCGGCATTCTGGCAGCCATTGCCATCCCCAATTTCGTCAAGGCCCGCGAAACGGCCCAGAAAAATGCGTGCATTAGTAACCTTCGCCTGATTGACGTCGCTAAACAACAATGGGCGTTAGAGAATAATAAAAAGCCAGGCGACACGCCAACGCAGGAGGACATTCAGAAGTATCTGGGGCGGGGAGAGAAGGGCGAATTTCCGGTTTGTCCTCAAGGCGGCGCTTACACCATTGGTTCCATTGGTGAGAAACCGACTTGCAGCCTTCCAGGGCATGTTTTCCCTTAGCCGGATCTCAAAATCCTTTTGCCAACGGAGCGCGCATCAGGTGTTAGCTGGAGTTCGGCGCTCGCGTTGAGTTCAGCGGCCGGATACATTCTTGCGGCTCTCCGGCCGTTCCTTTACAACAGCAGATGACACGAAGTGCTTAGCAATTCGGCCATTTGGAATTCGATAAAAAAGTCAAAGCAACTGACTTTGATCGCCGGCCCATGCGTCATCGAAAATGAAGCCATTTGCCTTCGCGTCGCCCGCTCGCTGCGGAAAACCTGCCGCAGCCTGGGCGTAAACTATATTTTTAAAGCCAGCTTTGACAAGGCCAATCGATCCTCGGCCAGGACTTTTCGCGGCCCGGGAATCGCCGATGGCCTGCAAGTGCTGGCCAAGGTCCGGCGCGAATTGCAAGTGCCAGTGCTGACAGACGTCCATACGGAGGACCAAGTGTCACTTGTGGCGGCAGTGGTCGATGTTCTGCAAATTCCCGCTTTTCTGTGCCGGCAAACGGATTTGATCATGGCCGCAGTGCGCACCGGAAAGATCGTCAACCTGAAAAAGGGCCAATTTCTTTCCCCGCAAGAGATGGGACAGGTCGTGCGCAAAGCGGCCGAAGCCGGCGGCCGAAAGCTCCTGGTGACCGAGCGCGGGACGACATTTGGCTACAATAACCTCGTGGCCGATATGCGCTCCATCCCGATTCTGCGCCAGTTCGGTTTTCCGGTTATTTTCGACGCCACGCATTCGGTGCAATTGCCTGGGGCCGGCGGCGACCGCTCCGGCGGCCAGCGCGACATGGCGCCGGTCCTGGCCCGTTGCGCGCTGGCGGCAGGGGCGGATGGGCTGTTTATCGAAACGCATCCCAACCCGGACAAGGCCCTAAGCGATGGCCCAAACATGATTCCACTCGCCCGTATGGCCCGGCTTTTGGCGGGCATGGTTAAACTGCGCGCACTGGTCCGTAGTTTGCCGAAATGAAATGAAAACAACCGTCGCGTTATGGATGTTTTTGACGTTGGCAGCGTCTGCGCCGTTGCAAGCGCAAATTCAAATGCAGTCCGAAGTCAGGACACGGAGCGTCGCCCGCGTGCCATTTCATGTGCAATACCCGCTCTCTTACCGGCAGAAGGCCTTTCGGATGCGCGACAATGGCAGAACGCTGGAAATGCAATTAAGCGGAGAAAATTGGCCCGGAACGTCTCGCGACACTGTGGTTACGCCATTCCAACTGCTGACGTTTCGCAATGGCCCGTCCAATGAACTGCAATTGATTGGCGAAGCTCCCGAATGCCACATCGACACCGTCGAACATCGGGGCTGGGACCAAGGGCCTGTGGTGTTGTTTTCGCCGACGACAAACATCTGGGTGCAGGGCAACGGGTTTCTGTTCATCGAGACGAACCATTTTCTCTACGTCTCCAACAAGGTTGAAACGTACGTGGTCAGGTCATTGCTCAAATCGGCCATGCTGAACGGAGCCAAGACCAATGCGCCCGAGACAACTGGACAACCCTTGCAGATTTTTGCCGATGGCCCGGCTTTATTTGACTACCAATCCAATTTTGTGCAGTACTTCAATCACGTTCACGTCGTGGATGTGCAGTTGGACATGACTTCGGATAGGTTGTCGATCCAATTTACTACCAATGGGGCCGTCCAAACGATTCTGGCGGAGGGCGACGTGGTGATGACGACGACCAATAAAGGTTGGGCCGCCAGTCCCAGGGCGTTGTATTTCGTGACCAACGGCGCCGAGATGACGGAATTGACCGACGGCGCGGTCTGGCACAATGGCGACGAACAGGCCAGGGCGAAAGAATTTCTTTATGACAATACCAACCACATTCTGACGGCCATTGGCGACGTCAACGTCTGGTGGCCTAATGCGCCGCAACAGCCCGGCGTGTTGCCCAAAGCTGACACCAACGGATTTCGGAAATTGTGGGCCGATTTTGCCATTCTGCAAATGCCGCCCACCAACGGGCCGGTCGAGGCGATGCACGCCACTGGGAACGTCATCATCGTCAACCAAGCCGACCAAAGCAGTTCCACCAGCGACCAGGCGGATTATGTGCACGCCAATAATTTGTTTAAATTGACGGGAAATCCGAAATGGTGGAACGAAAAGATGGAGATCAAGGGACGAATCTTAATGGCCGAGGCAACCAACCAAATTTATCATGCGCGCGGCGATGCCAAGTTGAAGCTTAACGTGCCCAGCACCTCCAAGACGAACCAAGTCCTCTATGTTGATTCCGATGACCTTGATTACGCAACCAACATGGCCGTCTTCCGCGATCACGTCTATGCCAGATTCTTTGAAGGTGACGTGCTCCGCGACACACTGCATTCGGATCAACTCAATGTTGAGTTGGTCAGTAACGACGTCAAAACTGCCATCGCCCGCGGCTTTGTGCATGGCGAGACGGCCCCGGATAAGTTTGGCCGAATCAAGACTGTGGATTGTGACATATTGACCGCACATCGCTCGCCCGTTACCAAATTGATGACGGACGTCATAGCTGAGGACCACGCCGTGTTGCGGCAATTCGGCGCCAACGCAACCGAACCGCGCGACCAACTGACCGCGGTGATTGTGACTGCGTTTTTCTCACCGGTGACCAATCAAATCGAACGGGCCATCGCCGACCGCGATGTTGTCATTGACCAGGTAAAGTCAAATCAAGTGATTCACGCCATAGGCGAACGGGCTGTCTATACGGCGGCGACCGACGAAGTCAAACTCACCGGCGGTCCTTTCGCGGTCACGGACAAGTATGTCATTTCCAACGCCGACTATCTGATTTGGCATCCCAAAACCAATCGCTTTCATGGTTCCGGCCCCTACACTATCATTCCTGTCAAGACAAAGGCCAGCCATCCTTCTTCCTGAACCATGAGCGCGCCTCAACCACAGCCCGATCGGGGTTTGCAAAAGCCAGCGTCTTCTGCCGCAGTAGCGCCGGCAGTCGGCGTTCCGCTTCTTTCGACGGACAATCTCGTCAAAAAGTACAATGAACGGCGGGTGGTGGATGGTGTTTCCATTTACGTCCAGGCGAACGAAATTGTGGGGCTGCTGGGGCCGAATGGCGCGGGCAAAACAACGTCCTTCAATATGGTGGTCGGCCTTGTCAAGCCCGATCAGGGACAAGTCCTGTTCGAAGGCAAAAAAATCACAAAACTGCCGATGCACAAACGGGCGCGCCTCGGCATTGGATATTTGACGCAGGAGCCTTCGGTTTTTCGGAAGCTGACCGTGGAGCAGAACATTCTGGCCATTCTCGAAACCTGCGTCATGGGGGCGAAGGAACGCGCCTTGCGTCTGAAATCGCTCCTGGACGAACTTGACCTGGCCCGGCTGGCCAAAAGCAAAGCCTACACGCTTAGCGGCGGAGAAAAACGGCGATTGGAAATCACCCGCGCCCTGGTCACCAGCCCGAAATTGCTCTTGCTGGATGAGCCTTTTAGCGGCATCGATCCCATTGCCAAGTACGAAGTGCAAAAAATCATCCGCCGCCTCAAGGAGCGCGGCTTGGGCATTCTTATCACGGACCATGATGCTCGCGAAACGCTCAAGCTGGTGGACCGCGCTTACTTGATTCATCACGGTAAAGTGGTATATCATGGAGCAGGCTCGGAAATGCCATTCGATCCGAAGGCACGGGAAATTTATCTTGGGCCGGAGTTTAACCTCTAAACAACATCGATATGGAAACCGAATTTGATGTCATTGTTGCCGGCGGCGGCCCCGGCGGGTGCAGCGCCTCGACCTATCTCGCCCGCGCGGGAAAACGCGTCCTTGTTCTGGAGAAGGAAGTTTTTCCACGATTCCACATTGGCGAATCGCTTCTCCCGTACAACGTGGCCATCTTTCGCGAGATCGGCGTTCTGCCCGCGTTGGAAGCGGCCGGTTTCCCGCGCAAACTGGCGGCGGAGTTTTACCTGGGCAACGGCTCGCGTTCGAATCGGTTCCTCTTCCGCACCAGCAGATTCGCGCGGGAGCCTTCCGCCTTCTCGGTGGAACGCGCTGTGTTCGATCACATCCTGCTCAAGCATGCCCGCGGTTGCGGCGCCGATGTGCGGGAAGGCTGGATTGTCCTCAAAACGGCGGCGAACGACGGGGTGGTCCATATCGACGCTCGCGATCCGGACGGAAAAACGCACCAGTTCCGCGCAAAATTTTTGATTGACGCAACTGGCCGAAACAACCTCACCGGCAATCAGGAAGGGATAAAGGTCGTTCATCCGCGGCTAAAAAAAATGGCCGTGTTCGGACACTTCACCGATGTCTTGCTCGAAAAGGGCGAGGCCGCCGGCGACACCATCATTACGCGGTTGGAAAACAAATGGTTCTGGATCATTCCGGTTTCGGCCACCAAAACCAGCGTCGGCCTGGTCATGGATAAGGATGAATTGGTGGGCAGCCATGGCGCGCCGGCGGAAATTTTTCAACGCTGGCTTGACGCGACTCCGGTCGTCAAAAAGCGCATGGCCAAAGCCAAATTGGCTGGCGCCATACAAACCATCAGCGATTTCAGCTATTTTAATCGCCGCCTGGTCAGCCCGCGCACACTGCGCATCGGCGATGCCGCCGGTTTCATGGATCCGATTTTTTCCGCGGGTGTTTATCTGGCGATGTGGTCGGGCAAATTGGCTTCGGAAGTCGTCCAGAAAGCCCTGGACCGGGGCGATGACGGAGCGCGCGACGCCTTGAAATTTGAACGCAGAGTCCGAGACGGCATGCAGTTCTATTGGCAAATGGTGGAGTATTACTACACCACGCCGTTCATGGAATTGTTTCTCCAACCGAGCAATCATGCCGGGCTATTGGAAGCCATCAACGCCGTCCTGGCCGGCGAACTGGAAGGCGGATGGAAGTTTCGCTGGCGGCTGCGCTATTTCTTTCTCCTCGTCAAATTGCAGGCTCGACTTGCTATTGTGCCGCGCATCTCGTTCGAGCCCGACGCCGCCGAGCGCAGGCGAAGTCGCGCCCGCCTTGCGCTCCAAGATTGAACTCGCGGCCTTTGATATTATTAGCAGTTTTGTGCGCAGGTTGCGGTTCTCCCCCTCACCTCCCGCCGGTCAATCTTTCCCAGCCCGGCTGGACGATGCAGCAAGGGCAGGCCGTTTGGAAACCGCCCGGGCACCGGCCTGAAATGGCCGGCGATTTGTTGCTGGCCACCAATCGCAACGGAGATTTCTTCGTTCAATTTTCCAAGGTGCCGTTCACGATCGCGACCGCCGAAGACGTCGGCGCTTCGTGGCAGATTCAATTTGGTTCGCATGAATATCATCGCAGCGGGCATGGCGCGCCGCCGCAACGCTTTGTCTGGTTTGAATTGCCACGGACGCTGGCCGGTTCCATGGCTGGGCGGGGGTGGAAGTTTGGGCACGAGCCGGACGGCCAATGGCGTCTGGAAAATTCGCACAGCGGAGAAACCCTGGAAGGCCGATTTTTCCCATGAAGCACCGCTGGTTTCGCTGGTGGTGGCTCTTGTTCTTGATTCCGATCCTGGCCGGCTTGGCGCGGCTTCATTTCGACGTCGAAGTCCTCGATCTTTTGCCATCGAACAGCCCCGAGGTCGCCGGTTTAAAGATCTATCAACAGCATTTTTCCAGTTCCCAGGAGTTGATCATCACGGTCCAGGCACCCGATGCCGACACAGCGGAGAAAGCGGCTGGTTCCATCGCGCGCCAATTGCAAGCGCGGACCAATCTGGTTTCCGCGGTGGATTGGGAGCCGCCGTGGATCGAGCACCCGGAACAAACCGCCGAGTTGATCGCGTACCTTTGGCTCAACCAGCCGGCGCCAGTTTTCCAAAAATTCGCGGGCCAACTTTCTGAAACCAATCTGACCAACGTCTTGTCCGCGACGCGGGAACGATTAGCCACAACATTTTCGCCCACTGAATTGGCGCAGTTGAGTTACGATCCGCTGGGTTTGACGCAATTGCCGCCGTCTGCCGCCACGCCCGATTTTTCCAGGGGCGGACAATTCTTCTCTTCCGCCAGCGGCTCATTCCGGGTCATTTTCGTCCAGACGCACGAAGATCTGACCGGCTATCGCGAATGCGCGGCCTGGCTGATGGCCGTCAAGAACACGATTCATGCCGACGGCTGCAAACTTGGTTTCACGGGCCGGCCGGCGTTTGTTGCGGAAATCTCCGCCAGCATGCAACATGACATCGTCCTCTCCGTCACGGGCACCTCGGCCATTATCGCCGTTCTGTTCTGGATTGCTCATCGCCGCTTTAAACCGATGCTGTGGCTGCTGACGTTGCTGGCGGTCATTCTGTCGGCGACGCTGGCGTTGGGCGGGTTGATTTTTGGGGCGGTCAGCATCGTCAGCATGGGCTTTGCCGCCATTCTCCTCGGTTTGGCGGTGGATTACGCGGTCGTGCATTACCAGGAGGCGCTGGCCCAACCGGATTTGTCCATTCCAGAAATTCGACGGGCCATTGCGCCGAGCATTTTCTGGGCGGCAGTGACCACCATCTCGGCCTTCCTGGTGTTGAACTTTGGCGGCTTGCCGGGTTTGGCCCAACTCGGTTCGCTCGTGGCCCTCGGCGTGGCGTTGGCGGCTTTGGTCATGATTTTCGCCTTTCTGCCGCCGCTGTTTCCCAATCGAATGCAGCCGCGTTCTCATCCTGCCGCCGCGGAGACGGACACACCTGCCGAGCCTCTGAACCTGCTGCGCCCGATTTTGGTTTTCGCCGGGACGGGGCTTCTCATTTTGATTTGCGCGGCGGTTCTTTGGCGAGGTCTGCCGGGCATGGACGCCAGCACGCACGCGCTCGAACCGCGCGGCAGCCCTGCTTATGCCGCACTGGACGCGATCAAGGAAAACCTGGGCCAAAAGCACGAACCGCTTTGGCTTGTGGCCCAAGGCCAAAACGAAAGCGAAGTGGGCCAAAAACTGGATGCCATTGAACCGGCCCTCCAAAATGCCGTTTCCAACGGTCTGCTCACCGGATACACTTCGCCTGCATTTCTTTGGCCCCGGCCGGAATTTCAGGCAGCCAATCGCGGCGCGGTGGAAAAAATACTGTCCGAGCGGGCCATTCTTCGGCAAGCCGTGTTGGCCAACGGCTTCTCGGAAGCTGCTCTGGGATTGATGAATCAGGTCCTGGATACGTGGCAAAGCGCCATCTCTCGACCAGGTGTCTTTTGGCCGACCAATCATCTGTGCCAATGGATATTCTCCAAAGTCGCCGCTCGCGACACAAATGGAATTTATGCGGCCGCCTTTCTCTATCCGAAAGGAAGCGCTTCTTCCGTGTCTGCGCTGGAATCGCAATTGCCGAAGCAAGGGGTGTGGCTTTCCAGTTGGGAAACCTTGGGCGCGTCTGTCCTGGCCACTGTCAAGCAAAATATGTGGAAACTTCTCGTGCCCATGATTTCCCTCGTCCTGCTCTCGCTTTGGCTGGCATTCCAGGGTTGGCGGGAAATTGCGTTAAGCGTATCGGTATTGCTTCTAAGCGGTCTCTGCCTGCTGACGGTGATGAAAATTTGCGGGTGGTCCTGGAACGTGCTTAACCTCATGGCGCTGCCTTTGATTCTGGGCACGGGTGTGGACTACAGCATTTTCATGCAACTGGCCTTGCGGCGTCATCACGGCAGCCTTCGCCACGCGCAACGATCGGTTGGGCGAGCGTTGCTCCTGTGCGGCGGAACGGCCATCGCCGGTTTTGGTTCGCTCGGCATGTCCAGCAACGCGGGCATGTCCAGCCTGGGCCGGGTATGCGCGGCAGGCATTGCCGCCAACGTTCTGCTCTCCGTGCTGGCACTGCCGGTTTGGTGGAAAACGGCCTGCGGTCCCGGTAATTACTCTTTGCCGTCGCAACTCTATCAGGCTCCGTTGTGGCGGGTGGGGTTGTTGTTGGGACGTTACCTGCCATTGAGCGCGACCGGTTTTCTCGCGAAGGTATGCGCCGCGATTTATTGGCGGGTCGCTCCGCGCCGCCGCGAGATTGTCGTGCAAAATTTGCGTCCGGTGGTTGGAGACGCCGCCGCGCCGCGCGAGGCCCGCGAACTTTTCGACCAGTTCGCCCTCAAACTGGCAGACCTTTGGCGTTACGAAAGCGGAGTCAAACTAGGGAAATGGTTCTCGAACTGGCAAGGCTGGGAACATTTCATGACCGCCCATGAACGCGGCAAAGGCGTCCTGCTGGTGGCATCGCACTTGGGCAATTGGGAATTTGGCGGCGCTGTTCTCGTTGAACAAGGCTACCGCCTGATGGTGCTAACGCAGCCTGAACCGGATGAGAAATTGACCAGGATCAGGCAGGCCTCGCGCACGCTTTGGGGCGTCGAAACTTTGGTCGTCGGCGACAATCCTTTTGCCATTGTCGAAATCATCAAGTGTTTGCGGGCCGGCGCGGCCGTGGCTCTGTTGATAGACCGCCCCCCCGCGCCCACGGCGGTCACAGTCGAACTTTTTGGCCGGCCTTTCCTGGCTTCCATCGCCGCAGCCGAACTGGCCCGCGCCTCGGGTTGCGGAATTTTGCCGTGTGTCATGGTGCGGCGCCCAGATGGCTATTTGGCCCGGATTCATCCGGAGGTCCATTATGACCGCGCCGCCATCGGCGATCGCGACGGACGCATCCGGTTGACGCAGGAAATCGTGCGTGCGTTCGAGACGCCGATTCGGCAAAATTTGACCCAATGGTTTCACTTCGTTCCAATTTGGCCCTCAGCAGATTAGCCGCCGCTTTTCTGCTATCGCTGGATGCAAGCGCGGTATTGGACGCCTGGCTGGCGGCGCAAAAAAATCTTCATTCATGGGCGGCGGACTTCGTCCAAACGCGCATGCTAAAAACCTTGACCCAGTCTCTCACTGCTGCCGGCCATTTGTCCTTTGAAGCGCCCAACGATTTCCGATGGGAGTTGGGACGTCCCGCCCAAACCATCGCGTTGCGGAGCGGGGCGGACTTGTATGTGATTTATCCGGCTCTCAAGCGCGCCGAGCATTATTCGCTGGGCGCAAATGCTCCAGCTCAATGGCGCGATTCCATGTCGCTCTTGAACGCGGGCTTTCCGCGCAATCGCCAGGAGTTTGAATCGCAGTTCCGTGTCATTTCTATAACCGAGAGCAATGGCCTTTGGCATCTGGCCCTTGAGCCGCAAAGCAAATTCGCGCGGCAAATGATGCCGCAATTGAGAATCGGTCTGAGCACGAACGATTATTCGCTGGCTTCCACGGAAATGGTTTTCGTGGACGGTTCATCCATGCGGAATGACTTCACTAATCCTGTTTTGAACCCCACTCTCGATACGAATCTTTTTCGATGGACTCCGCCGTCAGATTACAAAGTCACGCAGCCATTATCGCAATGATGGACAAAGCCTTGAGCTTTTTGCCCCACGGCCCGGAATTTCGATTCCTGGATCGCTTGACCGCCCTGGAGCCGGGACAAAGCGGGAGAGCCGAATACAAAATCCGCGGCGATGAACCGTTTCTGCGCGGCCATTTTCCCGGCGAACCGATTTTCCCCGGCGTCCTGCTGGTTGAGGCTGCCGCGCAATTGGCGGGAGTTGTGGCCCAGAGCGATCCGGCCATTCCGCCGCTGCCGGGGCTGAAACTGGCTGCATTGCGGCAGGTGAAATTTCTCGGCGCGGCCAAGCCCGGCCAGACCCTTGAACTGGAGGCCCAGATCACGGGTCGCATGGGCAATTTGATTCAAGCCAAGGCGTCTGGAAACGTCGCCGGCGTGATTGTCATGACGGCGGAATTGACCTTGGCCGGGGATCCTTGACCCTCGCCAGATCAGCCGCGAGGTTCCGCCAGCAATCGTTGACGCCATTCAGCGCGGGAGATTTTTCCCCTGGGGCCGGCCGACAACGACGGCACAAAACGCCATTCGCGCGGCACTTGCCACGCGGGCAATGTTTCCAACAGAAATTCCCTCAACTCGGATTCTGTTGCGTTGCCGGCCACCACCGCCATGACTGTCTCCGCTCTTTCCGCCTGTCCGCTGGGTGCGCCGAACACCAGACATTCGCGCACGCGCGGATGAGCCAGCAACGCCCGCTCTACCGTTTCCGGCCAAAGCTTGCGCCCGGCCACATTGATTTGATCGGTCAAACGCCCTTGCAGAAAGACCACGCCATCGCGCAATTCCGCCACGTCTGTAGTCTGAAAACGTCCGCCTCCCAGGGCCTCGGTCGGTTGCGGCCAATAGGTTTCTCCGACGGCCCGGCCTTGCACTGTCAGGCAACCGTCGTTGTTGATGGACAATTCCACATTTCGCAAAGGCGTTCCGGCCACGGCCTCGTCCTTGCGCGGAGTGTCGCTCGCGTCATAGGCGATCCCGCCACACTCGGACGCGCCGTAAAAATTGTGAACTTTAAGGCCACAGGATTGAAAAATCTCCCGCTCCAACGCCAGCGGCAAAGGCGCGCCCGCGGAAATGGCCAGGCGAATGTTCGGAGATATCGCGCGGGCTTCATGCCACGAACGCCACATCGCCGGGACGGCCGCGAGCGTCAAACTTTTTTCGTTCGCCGCCGCCAGCCGGACCGCTTCCGGCAAGGCCGACTGCACCAAAATCAATGCAATGCCATGCAGGAGAAGCGGTGTGATCAAATTGGAAAATCCATAAGAATGCGCCAGGGAAATCACTCCGAGATTAGGCTGGTCCGCACTCAATTTCATCGTGGCGACGATATTTTCCGCATCGGCAGCCAGTTGTTCGTCCGTGAACGCAGCGAGGCGCGGCGCGCCCGCAGTGCCCGAGGTGCTTTTGAGGTGCGAGCAGCGGCTGGGGGGAGAATCAATGGGCGACGCGGACGAACCTGCTTCCAGCGGCCAAACTGTCCGATTCCCACGCCAGGCGGCAAGAACCGTCAATACGAATTCAGGCCCGTGGCCTTGGGGATGAACGATGCCTTCAGAAATCGGGTAACGCTCGGCCTCGGCCGCCAATTGGGAGAAGGTCCAGCGCCGCCCGGAGGCGTCGTCTCGCAAGCCCAGTTCGCCCGAGCGCGCCGCCGCCGTTTGCCGCCATCGTTCGTAAAGCATTGTCAGTTTGTTAACGCGGCCCTAGTCTCTGGCGCAAGGGATTTATGCCGCAGAGTGACTCCAATGCGCCAACGCGCTTCGTGTTTGAGCGAGACACCTTTGCTTTCGCCAACGAATTGATTTGGGAGTATCACCTGGACCCCGCCAGCGGCAAAATGAAGTGCAAGCCCCGGGTTCCGAAGCCGGATTACACCCATCATTGCTTTGTCATGGTCCGCGCCGCCCGGCAATTCTTTTACCATGCGCGTTTCGACAAGGACGCGGGCGCGGCGGATGACGCCACATACCGGCGTTTAGTTCGCAACATCATTTCAAGTGACCCGCGCCGGGTGGCTTCAGCGCAGGATCGAATTGTCATACCGGGCTTTGCCGGTTTGCGCGAATTCAGCTCGGCGCGTCCGCATATCATTAAGAAGGCGTCCGGCGGCGGCTGGCGTTCGTATTTTTTGCGCAGCCACTGGCGGATGGTTTTTCCCATCTCGCGCGAACATCAGGAGAAAACGGCCACCCGCCTTGAGCAGTCGTTGCGCCAGGGGTTTTCGTCGGTCATTCATCTGGTGAAATTTCCCGCTTTGACGATCAATCACGGCATGATGCTCTTCGATGCAGCCGCCACGGCCGGTGGCTGGGAATTTTCAGCTTACGATCCGAATGACCCGCAACGGCCCACGATAATTACATTTGACAAAGCGGCGCGGCAATTTTCCATGCCGGGTAATTTCTATTTTGTGGGGGGCGGCCTGAATATCATTGAGATTTTTGCGAGTTGGTGGCTGTAGCGTCTTTTCGTCCTAGCGAGGGCCGCCAGAACAGCGGCCCGAAGAAAAGCAATCCGCACATGTTGATGCCGGCGATATAGCCTATTTTGTAAAGCCGGCCCGAATTGATGACCGCGTAAATCGGCACATCCTTGCCCAACAGCAGGCTCGGCAACGCAATGGGCATCAGCGCGCCATGCAGAACGCCATAACCGAAACCGGGAACTGGCCAGATCGGAAACGCCTTCGGCGCCGCCCATCCATAAAAATAGCCAAACGCCACCGTCACCACCGCCATGATGATTGCCTTGCGCAACCACCGTTTTAGGAGGCTGGATTTGACTGGGGGCGTGTCCATAAAGGCGCGGGCGCGCGGCGGGCGCAAGCGCGAATCTTTTTTTGGGCCCGCAGCCAGAGCCACCATCGCCACGCATCTGGAATTGGACGAATGCGGCTTGGCCCGGCGCGGTAAATCGTTTCCACGGGTACAAATTCGACCTGTTGTCCGGCGGCAAGAAACGCGGCCAGCATTTCGGACTCGATTTCGAAATGGCTCGTGACCAGCCGCAGTTCCTGCAAGGTTGCCAAGTGGGCCATCCGAAAGCCGCATTGCGAATCAGGCAACGCCGCGCCGGTCAGGGCTGAGATGCGACGCGACATCCAGACGTTTACTTGACGGCGCAGCCACGGCATGACATCGCTGCGGATCATCCGGTTGCCGATGATTAGCCTGGCACCCTTGCGGTTGGCACGATCAAAAAATTTGGGAGCATCGTCGGCGGCATGTTGCCCATCGCCGTCAAGCATCAGAACCCAGGAGAAACCTTGCTCGCTGGCGCGCCGCCAACCCGCCCGCAACGCCGCCCCTTTGCCTTCATTCTTTGAGAGGCGCACTACGCTCGCGCCGCAATTCCTGGCGATCTCCATCGTATTGTCGGCAGAGCCATCGTCCACGACAATCACGTGCGGCAAATGCCGGCGAATTTGCATCACGACAGGGCCAATGCGCTCCGCTTCATTGAAGCAGGAAATTACGGCGGCGCAATGGCGGTGCCAATCAGTCATCCAGCAACAATGCCTTGGAACGGCGCTTTTTCAAGCATTCGGAAATCCCCTGGTTTCAGATGGCTGACGTTGTGCATCGGGCGTATCTGACCGCCGCAGCCTCAACCTCAGTCGGGTCTCGATTCCCTTAGACGGGCGGATCGATCCGATATGGTTTTGCCATGCTGGAACCCAACTACAGTTCTGAGGGGCATTTTTCCAAAGATGGACGATCGAACTTTTGACGGAACTGGCCCGATGGCAGATCGTAGCCCCAGGTTCTGGCCAGTCCGCCGCAAATTCGCTCCAGGGAGTTTCTTCTTCGCGCCGGCCACGCTTCGAAGGGTTCCGCGAGCGCGGCCATGGAGGGACTGATCACTTTCGCAAATGCTTGGGAGTCGAATTGGGAAGAGTGATGACTTAGCCCCAGGAAGTTCAGAATGGAACGAAGGCCGTGGTGATCTTTTGAATGGAAAATATCCTCGAATCTCACCGTTAAGGCGCAGCCGGGATTCTCGGAAACGAACCGTTGCCCGCGCTCATTCTTGAAACGCCAAGTCCACATAAAGCGCTCATAAATATCCAGCGATGACCAGTCCTCTTGCGACCCTGGAAAGTCCGTGGACCGCAATTTCCAGCTTGCCTCTTCGGCATAGGTTTGGACCATCTCCCCATGCCGCAGGTATACGCGATTCACCCCGGATCGAACAAAATCAATGGGATTTCTCACGACGTGAATCACCTTCAGATTTTTGATCAAAGCCTTCAACGGTGACAGCAACAGGATGAGACATCCATTGGATTCGATGTAGATGCAGCCGTCGGCGCGTTTCAGGGTCCGCTTCCTGTGCCTGAGGATGGTTTGTTGAACCTCCGTCATAAACTTTCTGCCTCTGACGAAGTCCGCTCCCAGATCCGCAAGGTTGGGCGCCGGTTCGTGCATTGAAATGATCCCCAAATCCGGCCTGTTGAACAGTTGAGCCAGGAAGGTCGTGCCGGTTCGACCAGTTGAGACGATGGCAACAAGTCGAACTTTCGCCAGATCGAGCCGCCGGGGCAGGAGCCGGGAGAGAAACCTGGATTCCGAACGAAGCGGTGAAGGTATTTGTGGACCGTTTGCAGTGTGAATAGTGTTCATGCTTGGCAGTTTCCGAGTGGCTCCGCTTTTTCCGCTGGCGGCAAACCTGTGTTGCTGGATTCCTTGCAAAAACTTCTTGGACCATTTGATCTATTTTCGTGTTGTACGGCGAGACTCTACACGCATCTAGCGGATTGCCTCTCAATCGTCAATGAAAAAATAGTAAATTCGCGAATCCAAAGGCGCGCAAGGAACATTCTTAATTGTTCCTTTGGCGGACGCAGGCCAGCAAGAAGTCGATTTGGTGACGGAAAGCCGGCGGAGGCTGGTTGGAATCGAGGTCAAATCCGGGACCAAATCGTCAGGGGCGGATGACTTCAAAGGGACTGAAAGCGCTGGCGGTCGATGCCGGGAAGCGATTGCGCATCGGAGCAGCTCCTTTTTTGTTGACGAGTCCGATTCGGCGTGGTTCATCTGTGGCCGTTGTCTCGTCTGATTATACTGATAACCTTGGCGCTTGCAGTCTCGGCAGGCGCGCAAACAAACTGGCCTTCTTTTCGCGGGCCTCATGCCTTGGGCGTCGCGACAGGGGCTTCGACCGTTGCAACCTGGAACACGGAGACGTCGGAAAATATTCTTTGGAAAACGCCGATTCCGGGCCTCGGACATTCCAGCCCGATCATTTGGGGTGATCGTTTGTTTGTCACCACGGCGGTGAACCAAAGCAAAAATGCGCCGCTGAAAGTGGGCTTGTACGGAGACCCGGCTTCGGCGGATGATGACGACATCCAGCAGTGGAAAGTCTTCTGTTTGAACAAGAAAACCGGCGCGGTTCTTTGGCAGGCCGTCGCCCATGAAGGCGCTCCAAAAGTACGGCGTCATCCCAAGGCGACCCATGCCAATTGCACCATGGCTACAGACGGCGCAAATGTGGTGGCGTTCTTTGGTTCCGAAGGCCTGTATTGCTACGATTTGGACGGGAATCTCCGATGGAAAAAGGATTTCGGAATATTGCGCGCCAATCCTTCGGTTTACAACGACGCCCCGGATACGAACGGTTGGACCCTGGAATGGGGTTTTGCCAGTTCGCCCATCATTTACGGCGACCGCGTTTTTGTGCAATGCGATGTGTTGAGCAACGGATTTGTGGCGGCGTTAAATGTTGCCGATGGAAACGAAATTTGGCGCACCCGGCGCGACGACACCGCGACCTGGAGCACTCCTAACGTTTGTGCCGAAGGGCCGCGCCCACAACTGGTCGTCAACGGCTGGAAGCACATGGGCGGTTACGATCTTCAGACAGGCCAGGAGATTTGGCGGATGTCCGGCGGCGGGGATTGTCCGGTGCCGACTCCGGTGATTTGGAACGGGCTGATTTTCCTGATGAGCGCGCACGGACCTCGCAAGCCCATTTACGCCATCAGGTCGGACGCGGTTGGCGACGTTTCGCTCATCCATGGCGCCGGCACGAACAAATACGTGGCCTGGAGCGCGCCGCGCGGAGGCTCCTACATGGAGACGCCTTTGATTTATGGAGACTTTCTTTATACTTGCCAGACAACTGGAGTTCTTTCCTGCTATCGAGCCGCGACGGGCGAGCAATTGTACAATGAACGGCTCGGATCCGGTGACGACGGTTTCACCGCCTCGCCCGTGGCCTCGGAAGGAAAGATTTATTTTGCCAGCGAACAGGGTTCGGTGTTTGTAGTCAAGCCGGGGACCAATTTTACCGTGCTGGCCACCAATCGCATGGGCGAAGTTTGCATGGCCACTCCTGCGATTTCGGGAGATGTTCTTTTCTTTCGCACCCAGGGACACATGGTGGCTGTGGGCAGCCAGAAATGAGGTTTACGGAACCAATTTTATGACAAGTAAAATTCCGTCGAAATGTATTGATCTGATAAAGTCAGTCCTATAAAAAGGTCGGAGTGTCCGGTAGGGTTTCCCCTTATGGACACCCATTGACCCAGTGAATTTAAATAAACTAAGTGTTGGAAAGCGTCTATTATCCAAGTGAACGCGACTTGGCCGCCGGCGGCGCGGACCAGGAAGCATTGCATGAACGCGCCGCGGCTGCGACACGGGAGCAATTCGGCAACAGGGTTTTCGTCCGCGGCGTGGTCGAGGTCTCCAATTTCTGCCGGCAGAATTGTGCCTATTGCGGCATGCGTCGCGACAACCGCGACCTGGCCCGTTTTCGCGCCCGGACTGAGCAGATCGCGCAATTGATCGTGGAGCACAGTCCGGCCAGCGTGACGGACATCAACATCCAAACAGGCGAAGATCCGGTCGCTGTGCGTCAAGTCGTGCTGCCCCTGATCCAAATCCTTCGGCGGAAAACCAAGTTGGGCGTTAGCATTTGCCTCGGCACTCTGCCAACGGAACTGTATGCGCAGCTTCGCGACGCCGGGGCTTCCATTTACATCATGAAATTCGAATGCGCCGACGCGGCCATGTTTGCCTCGGTGGAAGCTCCTGGAGCGCTGCCTGAACGATTGCAACATATTCGCAGCCTCTCCGAATCCGGATGGTTCGTCAGTTCGGGCTTCATTGGTGGCTTGCCCGGCCAGACTGCGCGCCATTGGTTGAAAAATTTAGAATTGGCGGCTTCGCTTCCGTTGCAAGGTTGCAGCGTCAGTCCTTTCATTCCGGGAGAAGACACACCGATGCGCGGCGCGGCGGCGGCGAATGTCGATTGGACTCTCAACGGTATCGCAGCCTTGCGCCTGATGCGTCCGGACTGGGTCATTCCGGCCGTCAGCGCCTTGAACCTGGCCGCCAAAGACGGTTATCGCCGCGGTCTTCAGGCGGGGGCGAATCTCGTGACCATTAATTTGACTCCCGACGAATTTCGCGGCGATTACGTCATTTATAAACGCGACCGTTTTATTATGACCGAAGAGCGCGTGCTGGAAGCCATGGCGGCAGAGGGTTTGGAGCCGTCGCGGCAGGGGCTGGCCGATTTTTACACTTGCGGGTCCGCGCCTGTGGCAGCTTGAGGTGCGCGTGCGGTTTCCTCCGCCAGAAAACACCCCCCAGTCCAAACTTCAACGCGTCGTTGTCACGGGAGCGGGCATTATCACTGCGCTGGGCAGCGGTTGGAAGATCAATGCAAAACGTTTTCGCGCCGGTCACGCCGCCTTTCGACCCGTCACTTTGTTTGACGTTTCGCGACAACGCGCCAAATCCGCCGCCGAAATTGATGTGCCGGCAAATTTGCCGACGACGCTTCTTTCTCCCAAAATGGAACGCCGGTTGAACCGCGCTGCTCGCTTGCTTCTGGCTGCGGCGCACGAGGCATGGACTCAGGCCGGATGGCAACCAGACGAAAATCTGCCTGTCGTACTCGGCACAACCAGCGGAGAAATGGCTTGCGGGCAGGATTATCTTATTCAAGCCACCTCGAATCCTAAAAAACAACGAGGGCAACCGACCCGCGTGGTGCAGTATCAATTGCACCGGCAGGGACTCGATTTGTGCGACGCCTTCGGTTTTCAAGGGCCGGTCACTGTTATCTCCAATGCGTGCGCGTCCGGCACCAATGCCATCGGCCATGCTTTTCAACTTGTTCGCCGCGGCTGTGCCCCAAGGATTTTTGTTGGCGGTCACGACGCCCTATGCCGCCTTACTTTTGCGGGGTTTGATTCCCTCCAGGCTCTTTCGCCAACGTCGTGCCGTCCTTTTGATGCGGCACGGGATGGCCTCACGCTGGGTGAAGGCGCTGCCATGCTGGCCGTGGAATCGCTTGACCACGCGCGGGCGCGCGGCGCGGAAATACTCGGAGAAATTATCGGCTACGGCGCTGCCATCGACATTCATCATTTGACGCAGCCACATCCTGAAGGCGATGCGGCGGTGGCGGCGATGACTGCGGCCTGCGCGAGCGCCGGAGTGACCCCGGAACAAGTCGATTACGTCAATGCCCACGGCACCGCCACACCGCAAAACGATGCCACGGAAGCGGCGGCGATCAATCGTTGGGCCGGCCAACGCGCGACCAGCCTGCACGTCAGCTCGACCAAGGCCAGCATTGGACATTTGCTGGGCGCGGCGGGCGCGGTCGAAGCAGTGATATGCCTCATGGCCTTGCAAGGTCAATGGCTGCCGCCTCAAGCGGCCATCGACCAACCCGATCCGGTTTGCCGTTTTAGAATCGTACGCAAGCCGATGGACGCCAGGATCGACATCGCGCTTTCGAACTCATTTGGTTTTGGCGGGTCGAACGCATCCCTCATTTTGCGGAGGTGGAGATGAGCCGCGTATTTATTCACGGTTTGGGAGCTGTTTCGCCTGCGGGCTGGGGCATGGACCCTTTGCGCGCAGCGCTGGAAAGGAACCAGCCAATTTCCGTCAAGGACCTGGCCCGGCCCGGATGGGAGAAGCCGTTGCGAATCCGCTCCGTCCCAGCTCCATTGGAACGGTCGGCGTTTTTGTCTCATCCTCGATTGCGGCGCGCGGGCGACATGGCGCACCACACTGTCGCAGCGGCGCTGGAAGCATTAGGCGACCGTGGCACTCAAGGGCAAATAGGCATCATCGTGACCATGCTGGCCGGCCTTGTCGCCTACACGCGGCGTTTTTACGAAGGAGTCTTGCGCGATCCGGCCACGGCCAGCCCAATGCTTTTTCCAGAAACAGTCTTCAACGCGCCGGGCAGCCATTTGTCGGCTTACCTCGGCAGCACCGCGCCAAGTTGCACACTCGTGGGAGATGAAGGCGTGTTCCTGCAAGGCTTGGGTTTGGCGGCGCATTGGCTGGCGGCGGGAGAAGTCGATGGGTGTTTGGTGATCGGCGTGGAAGAAATGGACTGGCTCATACCCAACGCCTTGCGCCTCTTTTATCGCGATGACGTTTACAGCAGCGGAGCAGGTGCAATTTATTTGACAACGAGTGCGATTGGCGCCATGGCCGAATTGGCCGCCGTGACGGATTCGATTTCCTACACCGTGAAACAGGGCCGCGCAAATGCCGCGCGAAAGGCCCGTTCCCAATTGCCGCCGCACGCGCCCGGCGAATTGCTCTGCACGAGCGCCCATGAAGTTCCGCGGCGCGACGCCGCTGAAAATGCGGCCTGGCAGGATTGGGCGGGGGCGCGGCTGCAACCCGGCGCAATTCTAGGTCAGGCATTTGCGGCCTCCGCCGCCTGGCAATGTGTCGCGGCCTGCGACTCGGTCCGACGAAATAATTTCAAAGCCGCCAATGTGAGCGTCGTTGGCGCAAGCCAACAGGCCATAGCAGCTAGGTTCATCGGAAGCACGAACTAGTTGGCAGCATACGCGAAAAGAGAAAGCGCAATGGTCTCGCACCTTCCGACTCGTACCACCGCATGATTGTTTCATTTACCGGAGTCGTTGCCGGTTTCGGGGTTTAACGATGATTTGAAATTGGGCCGCGGTTCCGTCATGATGTCACCCCATGCCAAAGGTCTTTGAGAAAGACGGGTTTAAATTCTCATTTTACAGCAATGAGCATCGCCCAATTCACGTTCATGTCCGTTACGGAGGTGGTGAAGCTATTTTCGAGATCGGAGATGAAGTGGCGCTGCGGGAATCACATGGACTGAAGCTGGGCGAACTCTCGAAAGCGCAAATACTTGCACAAGCGCATCGAGATATTATAATTCAGAGGTGGAATGAATTCTTTAACTGACACGGCTCGGTCCGCTGTACATGCAAATGGCTGGATTGTCATCCGCATGGAAAGTGGCGAGGAGATTCGCTTTCCGGTTGTGGAAAACCCCCGATTAGCCCTCGGCACTCATGAGCAGTTGAATCATATCGAAATCTCTCCGTTTGGTCTTCATTGGCCTGACTTGGACGAGGACTTGTCTTTCCATGGATTGCTAAAGGGCAACCACGGCCAGTTTCAGAAAAAGCCAGGGTCTAAAGCTTCTTAAGTCCCGCCCCTCGATTCGAGTTTCAATAAAATCCGCCTCGTTTCCTCTTGGAGCTTCTGCTATTCTTGCTCATCGAAAGAGGCGTTTCTGAAATTTGATCAAACATCCAGGATCTTTGAGGTCTCGGTCCGCGAATTGGCCGAGAGCGACGGCTTCCGCCGCATTGGCTTTGAACGCGGCGAAGGCTGGCATCGCCTCGGTTTGGGAACTGAACTGCACGCGCGCGTCCTCCAAAATCGCTGTCTGGCCCGGCCCGGCTATCGGCGCGAAGTCCATCTTCAGGACCGTTGGCCGGTCGAGGACTGGACGGCTCTGATCGCGGGACGCCTTGACGGCTGCGTCCAAAACGCGGACGGCAGTTGGTTGGTCGAAGAATTGAAATCGGCCTATTTGCCTGGGTCCGGCTCGGTCATGGAGAGCCACCAACGCCAGTTGCAAATCTATTGCTACATCTGGCATCGGATGGGCAACTCGCCCGTGTCCGGCTCTCTTGTTTATGTGGACCTCGCTACAGCCGAAGAATTCGCCGTGGCCGTTCCCTGCCACGCCGAGATCATGGAACGTGAAGTGCAATCGCGCCTGCGCCAATTGCTCGCCGTTTGGCGCGCCGAAATCAAAACGCGGGAACAGAAAGGCGCGGTCGCCGCCGCGATGTCCTTTCCTCACGCCGATCCACGACCGGGCCAGGTGAAAATGATGGAGGCCGTCAGCCAATCGCTCGATTCCGGCGGACACCTGCTGGTGGAAGCTCCCACCGGTTCGGGCAAAACAGCCGCCAGCCTTTTCCCGGCGTTGCGGCATGGTTTGGCTGTGGGCACGCAAGTGGTTTTTTTGACGTCCAAAACCTTGCAGCAGCGGATGGCGGTTTCCGTCTTTCGCGCTTTAAACCACGGCGGGGCGTTTCGCACGGCGCAAATTCGCGCCAAGGAAAAAATGTGCGCCAACGATCGCGTCCTCTGTCATGAAGATTTTTGCCCTTACGCCAAAGATTATCCGGCCAAGATGGAGAAATCCGGCCTGCTTGACCGCCTCTCGCGAAGTCATTCTCATTTCGATCCCGATGTTATTTTCGCGGCTGCCAAAGAGGAGAAAGTCTGCCCGTTCGAAGTGCAGTTGGAACTGGCCCGGCACGCGGACGCAATCACCGCCGACTATAACTACGTCTTCGATCCCGGCTCAGCCTTGAGCCATCTGGATCGGGAAGGGCTGGGTTCGGCTGTTCTTCTTATTGACGAAGCGCACAATCTGCCGGATCGCGCGCGAAAAATCTTTTCGCCGGAATTATTGCAAGAGGCATTCAGAAATGTCGCTGGACGCCTTTTACTCCAACCCGGCCAGCTATTCGAGGCGCTTTCGCGCATCGTTGAGGATGCCGCCGCGCTTCTGCAAGACACGGCCGCTGCGCTGGACACCGCCGCGCCAATCGGCGAAGTTCCACCGCCAACGGAAGAGTTGCGCGAGCTTTGGAAACAATGGGAGCCTGAGTTTATCCGTTACCTTTCCTGGAAACGGGAAATGAAGCTGGCTCTGGCAGAAGATTCGATTGTGGATTTGCATTTCGACTGGCAACGCTTCATGGCCATCCTGAATTTGTTCGGGCCGGGCTTTGCCTGCATCGCAGAGAAACGCCCTTCCGGCGTGCGGCTGGCGCTGGTCTGTTTGGATCCGGCCCGCGCCATCGCGCCCATCTTCAAGGCCGCCGCTTCGGCCATTTTATTTTCCGCCACCCTTTCGCCGGTTGAAGTTACGCGGCGGTTGCTTGGTTTGGAAAAGGACCGCACCGAGGCCATGACTCTGCCGCCGCCCTTTCCGCGGGAGAATCGCAAAGTGATGATCCTGCCGCAGGTGCGGACCACTTTTGCCGCGCGGGCGAAAAATTACGGGCTGATTGCGTCTTTGGTCGCGCAGATGGCGGATGCCCAAACCGGCAATGGGCTGGTCCTGTTTCCCAGCTATCGATTTCTGGAGCAAGTCGCGGAAAAAATGCCGTCGATTCGTGCAAAGTTGATTGTGCAACGCCCCGATCTGGGCCAACGCGAGCGCGAAAACATCTTTCAATCACTCGCTTCCGCGCCGCCCGGAGGAGTCCTGCTTTTCGCAGTGCTGGGCGGCATGTACGCCGAAGGCGTGGATTATCCCGGCGAACTTCTAAGCGCGGTGTATGTCGTCTCGCCTGCGCTGCCACAGGTTTCGTTTGAGCGCGAACTTTTGCGCCGGTATTTCGACGAAACGGAACAGGCCGGTTTCGAATACGCCTATTTGCAACCGGGCATGACGCGCGTCATCCAAGCCGCCGGCCGGTTGATTCGCAGCGAAACCGATCGCGGGGTCATTGCGTTGTTGTGCCAGCGCTTTCTGCAAGAGCCGTATGCCGGCCATTTGCCGCGCGATTGGTATGACCAATCGCCATTGGAATTGATCGCGCGCGACCCGGCGGCGGAAGTTCGTAAGTTCATGAGCCAGGAAACTCAGGCTCACGAGGGATCGCTTTTCCCTTCGATTGTGTCGGATGCGAAAGGGAGGCGAAAATGACTTTCACGGTCATTATTGGTGCCTGCCTCTTGCTTGCAGGCGAGCGGATGCAACGTAAGAATATAAAAAATTGGCGATTACTCGTTCTTTTTGGGGGTGGATTGATTTTTGTTGCTATTCTGGAATTTGCGGTCAGGCGGATTTCAAATTAGGACTACCGAATTTCCTCCTTGATCGCGGTGTAATAAGACAAATTTCTCACAATACATAAGGATACATCGGGTGGCCGCCGGGATTAACCGGCTTGCGAATGTTCTTTCATGGCCAATCCCAACGGGATTGAAAGCTTTCAGCCCAAGGTTGCGAGGAACGACCTGCCTTGGGTCACTCCACGACGAATCCAACAACCCTGAAAGGGGTTGCATCTCGATGATAAGCACCTGCTATTCAACCCCTTCGGGGTTGTGACACTTGAATGCGTTGACCCAGGGCAGCCCCTCTGGGAATCGGGCCAGCCCTGGGCTGAATGTTCCAATCCTTTCGGGATTGAAAAACAAGTCTCGCGGCGCATGCCCGCACAAGTGGGTTTTATTCCACCGAAAACAGCGAAGAACCGGGCTTCAGTTTTCTACTTGCAGTCCCAAGTATATGTGGTATTGTTTTATCGATAGAACCGTAAAAACCAAAAATCGGTATGACTAGAACTGGAAAAATCGCCCGGCTCCCCGCCGCGCTGCGGGAAGAGATCAACCGCCGTCTCGAAGACGGCCAAAAATCCAAAACCATTCTCCCCTGGCTCAATGGCCTGGCTGAAGTAAAGGCTGTCGTCGATGCGGAGTTCGCAGGAAACCTCATCACGAAGCACAATTTGTCTGAGTGGAAAACCGGCGGCTATGCCGCCTGGGCCGAGGGACGGCGCTTACGACAATCGGTGGGCACCTTCCTGGAGGATGCCGCTTCGCTCGAGACGGTTGCGGGCGACCAGCTTACCGAAAAGATGGGAACCATGATGGCGGCGACGATGGCGGACCAAATGCTACGGCTTCAGACCATGCCTGAGGGCATCGAGAAGGCAAAAATCTGGAAAGAATTGAGGATTAGCTTGCTGGCCTTGAGGAAGAGCGAGCTTGACGAGCTGCGGTTTAGACTGAAAGCGGGAAAACAGATAAATCGCTGCGAGCCGGGCACGAAGAGCGAAGCCACGATGGAGGAGAGACGGCGCGCGGTTATGAACATGATAGGCATAGACGAGGGGTTTGACGGGTCAATAAATCCAGAATTAACGCGGGATCCATACCTCTGCTCCGACCAAAACGTAGGAGTAAGTAGTAGTAAGTAGGAGTAAATCGGACTAAAATGAAAAATATTTTTCTCTTTGGACCAGAGAGTACCAACTTACCGCGCGTATTGGCGGATTTGCTCCTGCCACCAGTGCGCCAGCGTTTCACTTGGACGCAGCCAGGCTTGCCGATGCAACCAGGGCAACACTTCGGCATCACTTAAGATGAGCAGCTTATCCATACGCCCAAGGTGTTCCGGCCCTTCGGCCAGCAACTTCTCGCACAACGAGCGGACTTCTGGCTTTCCCACACCCAGTTCCGCCAAGGCTTGGGCGTACGCGGGATTTTGCCGTTTCTCCCGCAATAAAGAAACGTGGATGGCGTTGACGTACGGGTCCAACACCGCATCCGCCAAGCCGGAATCCTCCGGCCACGCTGCGAGTCCGCCCGTCTTCTCCATGGCTGCCATACGTTCACGCAACGCCGCCAGTTCCAGCGGAGGCGCGGTTTCTTCCGGCGTTACGAAAAGCCCAAAGTTTCGCGCCTTTTCACCGAGGCCAGCGCTGCTTGTCAGCAAGCTAAGGGGGATGCTAAAAACCATGCCTGCGACGACGGGCGAAAACCACCAGAATGTCGCATGGTCCAGGCCCCAGATTGCCGTGCCCCAGATCAATCCAATGGCGGTATGCATCCAATGTTGCCGGATGGCTTCCGGCCAGCCGATGCCGTCGGCGGTGCGTTTTTGCGGCCCCCAATGAACGCCAAAGAGCAACAACGACGCAGCCACGAACTTCGAGTGCCAGAGCATTTGTAAAGGAGCGTTCAAAGTGGAGAAGGCCGTCTCCCCGATTGCTCCGCAAACCGCGTGAGCGATTCCACCGAAGGCACGCCGTCGGGGCGCATCCCGCGCCAAATCCACCAACGCCAAAACTTTGGGAAGAAAGAGCATGACCATGCAGATCGTAAAGATAAGAAAGGCATGTTGAGTGGCGTTGACCTTCAGGAAAGGCGTCATTGGACGCACCGTGATTCTGGACAAACCGGTGTGTGTTTCATACCACAGCATCCAGTTAAACGTCAGCAGAAAGAACAACCACAATGGGCTGGCCAAATAACCCATGATGCCCAGAGCCAGATGAACACGGCTGACGCCCCGCAAGCCGCGCGCCCACACGACCATGCCATGCTGCATGTTTCCCTGGCACCAACGGCGGTCGCGCTGGGCGTTTTCGATCATCGTTTGCGGTGCTTCTTCGTAGCTGCCCTCAAGGTCGTAAGCGAGCCAGGCCTCCCAATTGCCTTTGAGCAAAAGTGCCGCTTCCACGAAATCGTGGCTCAGAATCTGGCCCCCGAACGGTTTGGCGCCCGGCAATTGCGGCAAGTCGCAATGTTGCATGAACGGCTCAGTCCGAATGATGGCGTTGTGCCCCCAATAATTGCCAAAAGCTTGCGCCCAGAAGTTCAGCCCGGTGATGAAGATCGGCGCATAAAGGCGATTGGCAAACTGCTGCATGCGACCGAACAAGGAGGAGGCGTTGACCAGCGCCGGCACTGTTTGAATCAGCCCGACATTCGGATGCGCTTCCATGAGCTTGACCAAATCGACCAACGTTTCCCCGCACATGACGCTGTCGGCATCGAACACGATGAAATAGCGATAGCGCTTGCCCCAAGTGCTCAAAAAGTCGCGAATGTTGCCGCTTTTTTTCCCTTCATTGATGACCCGCCGCCGATAGTAAATTCTGCCCAGCGCATCCAAATCGCGGACCAAATCAAACCAGCGCCGCTCCTCTTCAAGCCATTTGTCCGGCTCCGAGGAATCGCTCAGAATGTAAAAGTCGAAGTGGTTCAACTGGCCGGTTTTTTGCAGCGATTGGTAAGTGGCGCGCAAGCCTTCGCAGACGCGCGGGACTTGCTCGTTATAGATGGGAAACACGAGCGCCGTGCTGGCGTCCTGGATACTCTGATTGCGATAATCCTTCAGGCCGGTGATGCGGCGATCGCCAGTCAGCCGCAACACAAAACCAAAGACGCCGTGCATGCAACCAATTGCGATGAGGAACACCAGCACCGTGAACAGGCACTGGAGAATGACACCGGCCAGCGACCATCCCGTTCGCCAAAGCAGATCGGCAAAAAGCCATGAGGTCAAACCGGCCAGGAGCAACGCGGATGAATAAAAAATAAACACCCGCCAGCCGCGGCGCAGCCGCGGCATGTGCCGCGACGGCGTCATGTCCTGGACTGCAACGGAATCAGCGCTCGATGGAGCTGAAGTCATGGCTCAATGGTGGGTCAAGTAGAATAATACGATCAATAGCAGGCAAAAGAGGACCCAACTGGCTATGATTTTGAAATGGGGCAGGTGACTTAGTTGAGTCAGCGTCGTGATGGGACCAAGGTCTAAAGGACGCGGCGTCATTTTTGACAATTGAAAGTCAGGCCCGGCCCGCAGGTACATTTCCCGCATCTTGAGCGCAAATTCAGTCGGCCACGGCCCAGGGCGCAGGAATTGGTCCTGCCATTTTCCGGGCATGTCGGCCAGCAAGAGAGCCAATCGGCCGCGAGTGGAAAGCATGTCCGCGCCGGCGGGAGGAGCTTGCAAAACCTCGGCGAACCATTCGTTTACGAGACGATCCATCTCCTCGAGTGCCAGCTCCGTCGCGGAACGTTCCGTTTCGCGGGCGGCGCGTTGCATGGCGCGTTCCAGGACCAGCGCGACCAACTGCCCCAGCAAGACCCGATTGCGCACGCGCAAGGCGTGAAAATAGCTTTCAACCTTTGAATAAGCTGCGTTCCATTCTTCCAGCGGCCGTCCTGCCAGGTTGCCCGGAGTGTTGCCTTGGGCGCTCGCGCTCATGGCGGGCTCCAATGATAGCTCCAAGTCTCGCTCGTCAACCCGTCGCTCCTTCTGAGAGTGCACTGCAAATCCACCGGATCGTGATCTCCTGATTTAGGCGACAAGTCGAGAAAAACCCGCCAGGTATTTTGGTCCGCGTTGCGGAACACTTGCACCTGCGAAATGGAGCCATTGTCGCTGCAACTGGTCAGCGCCCTGGGCGGATTATCATCGCCTTTCAACAAAGGCAGCGCGAAATCGATGGCAAATTGCCGCTGCCGCTGGTCGCGCGGGTCCAATCCCAAACGGGTGGATACCACTGTATTGGAGGAGAGCGTCATATCGGCCTCGCGTGTCCAATACATAGTATAGCCGAATTTAAATGGCTGCAAAGGCGGCGGTTTGGCTGCCGAATTCCAAAAGACCACCACATTGTCCAGCCCCTCGTATTGTGTGCTCAATTCCACCACATGAACCTGGCCCGAACCCCAGTTCTCGTGGGGTTCAACCCATACGCTGGGCACGCTTTGATAAGAATGAAACAGGTCCTGATAATGATCGAAATTACGGTCCCTTTGCAGCAAACCAAAACCCCGGATATTGTTGGCTGGGTAGGCTTGATGGCGCATGACCGGGCCGTTCTCCAGTGGGCGCCACACTCTTTCGCCGCTCTCCAGATGCAGCAATAAGCCGTCGCTGTCATGGACTTCGGGCCGGTAGTCGTCGGCCTTGCGTTCGGAATTCTCTCCATACCAGAACATACTCGTCAACGGCGCCATGCCAATCGTTGCCAGCGGTTTGTGGTGCGGATCAACCGCCATGATGTTCTGCGGCTCCCGGAAATATAGAACAGCCTCAACTTTCGCGACAGTGGTTGCCCCGGGATGAATAAAAAATTCGTATGCGCCAACGCAACTGACGCTATCCAGAATCGCATAGAGCAACAAATCGTTGTCGTCATTCTGCGGCTTGCCGAGCCACCAATCGGTGAAGATCGGGAATTCCTCCGGGCGTCCGGGCTCTCCGCAGTCCAATGCCAGGCCGCGGGCGGACATCCCATAAACCTGCCCTTGCCCAAGCAGGCGGAAATAACTGGCTCCCTGGAACGCGCCCAATTCGTCCCATTTGCCGGGTTCGTTAAGCTGATAATTGACACGGAAACCAGCGTAGCCGGTGTTAGCTGGGATTTCCTTGGGCAATTTTAGAGCGCGATAGTTAAAAAAATCAGGCACGAATCGTACTGGCTGGGTATGTGTAGCGGAAAACTCGTTCAAATGCACGGGCTCCTGGTAAAGATAACCCAAATGGAAGAATTCAACGTGAAATGGCAGCCCCTCGTCTTTCCAGAGCGCTTTGTCGTCCCGGAATTCGATTTGACGGTAATCGTCATAAGTCAGTTTGCTCAAAAAATCGGGCAGATCGGCGCGAGGTGAATGAAACGGTTTGTGGGCGCGCGCTTCGGCCTTTTTGGCTACGTAATCGAGAGTGACATGCACCGCCTCAGCATAAGCTGGACGCGCGGCGCAAAGGACCAGCGTTAAAACGACGAACCGTATCATCCCGTCGGGAAACAAGTAACAGAGAGCCGCCACTTTGCAAGTGGGGAGGGTCACCCAGAAAGGCAGACGCATCCAAATTTCGAGGTGGGGACGCCTCGCCGAGGAGCCCGCGGACGGCCCGGATCGCTTGCCAATAAACTGCGAACACTCCAAAAAATGAACGGTGAAATATGCGATTATGGGGGAAGCGACCCCTTGACGTTTGAGGGTTACAAATTCCGCGCAAAAATTATAATTGCCCGCTAACCAAGACCGAAGGTTTAAAAGATGGAAAAGGACAATCAAAAAGAACAGCAAACATCTCATGGGAAGTCGCAACCTTCGGACGTGGAACGATATGAGAAGTTGCAAGCTGCCGCTGAAAGACAAATACAAAATATCTGGGTTGCTTATGATCACCACGCTGGTCTTCTTAAAACGGCGGTCGTCGCTATCGCTGCGCTTGCAGGAGTGCTGGTCGCCATTGGCAGTTGGTTCTTCTACTCAAATGTTAGCGAGATGCGAAAGGAAGCGCGAGAGCAGATGTCCGAGACACTAACGCAGGCTTCAAACAGAGTGGAAAGTACCGTTCAAGGCATGACGAGAACCGCAAAGGAACAAGCCAATGAGGCATCACAAGAGGAAATTGCCAAAATCTTCAAAGATGACACGCATTTGCAAACGATTATTTCGACGACCATGTCAAACTTCACAAGTGATTTTCAAAAAAGGTTCGATTCACTTAGGAAGCTGGAAACGGCAGCGGCCAGATCACAGTTTGGACTGAAATCTGGCGTGGATGATTTTATCACAATGAGTGATCCGACAAATGATGAAAACGTAAGAATAGTTGCCAAGGAACTTTTGAATTCTGTAACAAAAGATTACGACAGAGGCGCCGAAGACCCGATAATGCATTTGCGCTGGGCCAGCGAAGGTAGTGCTATGTATCCGGGCTGCGTATCGGCCAGTCTTCATTTGAAAGACATTAACGAACTGACGTTCTCTTTGCTCACTACCAATATCCTACACAATCCGTCATTAAACGCGGTTTCGGCCGGATTTTACATGATGCGGGAACACGCTTCTAGCAACTTCAATATGTTCGATTTTGAGGCAATTAAGAACTGGGCGGCGGAGCATCCGAACGTAATGCACGAGAAAGTATGGGGTCGCAAGTATGACTCGACCTCCGACAAGATGCGGGATTTGTAAAAATGTATGATGTATGGAAGGTCTAAACGAGCCGGTTCGACATAATTGAATATTGTAAAGGCGCCAGTCCCACATAATCGCACATTTTTTGGGTCGCCCATCAAAAAGCCGCCGATCCTGTCATCCTGTCTAAAATAAGGTTCTGATGCCTTCGTGATCTTCGGTCCTTCCTGGTGAGTCTGGCTGGTGCTGTTTCACTATTCAGCGACAGTCCGAAATCCCCTCACCCCGGCCCTCTCCCAAAAAAGGGAGAGGGTGAAACTTCCGCCGTTGGTTTGAGATGCCAGCGATTGGAATTGGCGAATACTCATCCGAAAATCAAACAAACGTCCGACGCGCACCCCTTCTCCCATTCGGGAGAAGGCCGGGATGAGGGGAGCTAAAAAAGGTCACTGACTCGGGAGGGCGGAGCGCCGCGACGCCATGAAATAATGGGACTCGCGGGCGCCAGTCAGAACAACACAGGAGATGCCCGCTTCACGGGCTGCCCCCCCCGAACTCTCTTGTGCTTGCAGTCCCAATTATATGTGTTATTATATGGTGATGTGTAACGACACAAAAGGCAAGCGCGGCAGGGCCGCAACCAAAGACGAATTGGCCGCGAAAGATCACAAAGATCGCAAGAAACGAAGATTCCAACCTCTTTCTATGTGCTCTTTTGCGTTCTTTTGCGGCAAAAACTACCACTAAAAAATTATGACTAGAAACGGTAAAATAGCCCGTCTCCCCCTAACCGTCCGCCATGAACTCAATCAACGCCTGCTGGACGGCGCGCAGGGCCAAGAATTGGTTGAATGGCTCAATGGACTGCCTCAAGTCCAGGCGATGTTGAAAGCTAAATTCAACGGAAGCCCCATTTCCGAGATGAACCTCTCCCGTTGGAAAAACGGAGGTTATCTCGCTTGGGAGGCGGGAGAGCGAATGGCGGAAAGCGTCGGCAACTTCATCGAAGGCACTAAA